>Ga0268283_1001737_pt1 | contig 10213 bp, 16 predicted proteins | sample saktaG_13_FD_190140 | JGI IMG/M metagenome (GOLD analysis project Ga0268283, IMG submission 190140) | Saline water microbial communities from Sakinaw Lake, British Columbia, Canada - sak_2013_06_06_36m | ecosystem: Environmental > Aquatic > Non-marine Saline and Alkaline > Saline ... | reverse complement strand
TGTATTGGTTACGAATTTCAGTTCAATGATAACGTATTAATGGTTTCTACTGGTAACTTAGGTGAAGAAGATGGAACTGATGTTGAAGAATTTGATGCCGCTTTAAATGGTCGTTTGATACACATGGAACATACATTATCATTTGACGAATGGGTTGAATATTGGGCTAAAGATAATATCCAAAATATTATCATCAGATTCTTAACTGCTCATCCAGATTTGTATTACTTAGGTAAAAAATCTCGTTCTGAAAAAGATAAATCATATGCTTGTCCAAGAACATGGACTTTCCTAAGTGACTTTATCAAAGCGAACTACGGTTTTGATGCTCCTGCTCAAAGATGGATCAATGACATACAATTACTTGGACACGGTTATGTTGGCTCTGCTAACGTGAAGTTTTGTAAATATGTAAGAGACGTTCTTAGAATTTCTATTCAAGATATTATCAACAAATATCCTGAACTTCAAAAAGATGGTGTTCAATTCACAAGAGATAAAAAATCTGAGTTGTTGCAAGACCTTAGACAACAAGAATTCAATAAGTTCAAACCGAATCAAATTGAAAACGTGAAGTTGTTTATGATTGACCTTGGAGACGATGAAATCTCTGCTTTCTTAATCAAGTTGATTGACGAAGATTACGATTATGAAGAAGATGAAACTTTGGACGAAAAGAAAAATGGATTTATCTTGTCTTTCTTGAGAGATAAGAGATTCCAAAAGTTCAACAAAGTAATGCTTGGATATGTTAAAACCAAGGATGAAAAGGCTGAAAATAAAGAAACCAAAGAGAAAAAAGATGGTTTCTGGAACTAAAACAAGAATTGGCTTTGTAAGTAATAAGAGGTAGTTGAAAAATTACCTCTTTTTTTATTTTAATTCAACTTTGGACCACATTCAGTGTATATATAAATGAAAAAATAAGTTTATTATATGAAAAACAAAGAAATTATTGGACTAAGAGAAGCATTAAACGAAGTTGATTACATTCGTGGAAAATCATTTGCATATGCAGTGTTCAAAAATAAAGATATTCTTGATAAAGAAATCGAAACAATTAACAAATTGAAAAAAGAACCTCATGCAGATTATATCACTTTTGAAAATGAAAGAACTCTTTTATGTCAATTATTTGCTGAAAAAGATTCTAATGGTGATGCAGTTCTTCAATACAATCCTAATGGAACTCAATCATTTAAAATTGATAACATGGGAGAATTTAACAACGAGTATGTTAAGTTAGCACAAAAATATGAAGATGTATTGAAAGATATGAATGATGCAAAAAATGAGTTTGACGATTTCATGGAAAAAGATTCAGATATTGAATTAAAGAAAATTAAAATTGAAGATCTTCCTAATGATATTAGTGCTAGTTTCTTAGATAAAATTAAGTTTATGATTGACTAAAAAAATCTTGCCACCCAGACAATAAAAAATAACCAATAGAAATGTTGGTTATTTTTTTTTATTTAAAAAAGTTTTCGTATATTTGTATAAATAAAAATGAAAACTTATGAAATCTCAAATATGAAAAAAATAGAAACACTTAAAAAAATCTCATTGATTGAGGACACTGAAAAAAGAAAACTTTTCTTATCAAAATTTCTTATGGAAGAAATTGAATATGAAGAAGATCCATCTGATACTACCGAAGAAGATTTAGAATGTGAAAAATATATTAGAGAAAATCTTGAAGAAGAATCAAGAGAAATGTTAAATTTTGTACGAGATAATGAAAGTTCAATAGTACGTGAAAGATTTTTTGATAAATATGATAGTGTAGATTTTAATACATTATAATTTTTTATTTCAAAAAAACTTTTGTATATTTGTATAAATAAAAACATAAAGATATGTTAAAATCATTTTTTCCAACAATATGTCCTTCTTGTGGTTCACCTCTCGTTATTGAACAAGGTGACAAAGAAGCAACTTTAAAACTCATGTGTAATAACAAAGAGTGTGAAGGATCTTTACTAAAAAGATTACAAAAAGGTATTACTGCCTTAGAAATAAAAGGTCTTGGACCAGCCGTTATTGAATCTCTTATGAACGCTGGAATCACTTCTTCATTAGACCTATTTGATCCATCAAAATTCAATGAAAAATCTCTTATCGCATCTGGTCAGTTCAGAAAAGGTAGAGCATTAGAAAAAATAATAGAATCTGTTAAATCTACAAAATCATTACCTATTCATAAAGTTATATTATCATTACAACTTGATAATGTTGGTAAAACCGTATCTGAAAAGATTGGATTGTTAATATCTGGTATGGATGCAGATTTTGCTGGTCTTCCATATGCAGTCAGAGATAATATGGATGAAATCAAACAAGAAATCTCTGATACTCTTGATATGTTTGAATCTTTTGGTGTTGAAATCGTTAAAAATCAACCAAAGGTGTTTTTAGAAACTGAAATCAAAAAACTTAGTAAATATGTTGCTATTGAAGATAACGATGAAATCAAAGAAGTTGTAGAGAAGTTAGGTTGGGGTATTGTTAGTGTAGAAGATGAAAAATGTCAGATGTTTATTTGTATTGATAAATCAAAACATTCTGGTGTTGAAGTTAAAGTTATGACATTAAAACAAGTTAAATTATTATTCGCATAAACTATGAAAGGTAAAAGAACAAATTTAGAGTTTAAAGAACATGAACTGTTAATAACTGAACAAGAAGGTTTATTGGTTCATCATTTGAAAAAACCAGATACTAATATGGATAATATTAAATTCATAAATACTAATGGTATTATGGTTGTCACTGGTGATTATGGTAATTGGGTATTTTGTAGAGAATTCCATCCATCTGCAACAAGTGAACAAGTTTCTGATGGTTATTTGATTGAAAAATTGCAAATTTTATCATGCCAAGATCCATATGATTATGATGTTGATGCAACATTATTAGAATTACAAAATAATTTTGACAATTATATTAAAGATTGTAATGATAGTGAAGTTGATCCAGATGAAAGTGTAATAGAGTATTTCGATGAATGTATAAATTTGGTATATGATGAATTAGATTATACTCACTATGCTTATAGAGAAAGACCATCATTCATGGATTATGATGAAATCGCATATGTTAAATCACCAAAATATTGGTTGCAAGTTGTATTTGATGGATTTGAAGAAATTTGTAGAAGATTAAACGAAAATAAAAAATCAGAATAATTTTTTTTATTCAAAAAAATGCTGTATCTTTGTACTATCAAAATGAGATACTAAAACCTAAAAATAAAAAAATATGAAAACACTTAAAAACTTAGCTCTATCGTTAATAATTTTTTCATTATTATTTTCTTGTACTAAAGAAGAAGATGTTATTCCAACATCACTATGGCATCACACGATTATATTCTTACATCAACAACAACCGGAACTGGTTTATATGATATGAATATATCAAACATTTTAAGTAATTTACAAACAGGTGATAAACTTTCAATTAAAGCTTATGCTACTAATTACGTTGGAACAAGTGTTTCAACAACTATAACAATGATTAAATAATTTCTAAAATTCAAAATTATGATGGAACAACAATATATTGACTTGATTGAATATTATCATAAAGAAGGTGTTTCAGTTGCAGGTATTACAAGTTTGCTTCAAAATGCTGGTTGTAAGATGGGTAACTATATGGAATTAAGAAAAAACATTCAAAAAGAAATACAAAGATTAGTTTATAAAAAATAATTTTTTTTATTCAAACTTTATTCGTATATTTGTATATCAATAAAAAACAATTAATAACATTTAAAAAAATATATTATGAAAAAACAAGAGTACATCGAACAAGAAATAATGAGATTTAAGGATCGCAAAGAACATTTCCAAAATCTTTTAACTCATTTTGATGAAAAGATTGAAAATATAAAAAATCTTAGTGATGAAGATTTTGAAAATATAACAGAAGAACAAAAAAAATCCACATCTGAAGTAGAAGAAAAAAATTCTGAAATTAACTCAATCCTTTTAAAGATTGGTGTTACTCTTAAAGAATTGGATGAAATAGATTTTGATAATATTCCAGAAGAATTTTCAAAAAAATTTGTTAAATTAACAAAAGAAGAACAAGAAAGATTATTTGAAATTTTATTGTAAGAAAAGAACCTTAAATGGTTCTTTTCTTCTTTAATCTAATCATATGAGAACATATTTCATCTAACCAACCATTTCTTATTGATGCGGAATACGCACTACTATGTTTTTTTCTAAATTCCTCTCTATTCATATATTTCAATGATTCTTCATGACATTTTTCTTTTGTCCAATAACCATTTGGTTTAATTAATAGAATCATATGAGAACATATTTCATCTAACCATTTATTATTTAATGAGGTAATATATACACTACTAGATTTTTTTGAAAATTCACTTCTTGTTTTATATTTTAATGATTCTTCTTGGCATTTTTCTTTTGACCATTTTATATCATTACTACCAACAGCACCAGTTTTAGCCTTATTTAATATATACCAACTATCATGTTTATATTTTTTGACATATTCTCCTTCTTTTAATTTTGCATCTTCTATATCAATATAATCTGTTAATTGTATTAATTTTGGTTGTAATTTTGTTTCTATTAAATGATTAAACACTGGACCACATTTCATATGATTATTATGTCTTTTATTTATATTATATGTTAATCCAACATATACATGATTATCATTAAATTCATAAGCATATATACATCTTTTATATTTATTACCTAACGATTTCATATGCGAACATATTTCATCTAACCACATATTTCTATATGAACTATTATATGCAGAACTGCATTTATTTCTAAAATCACTTTTATTATTATATTTTAATGATTCTTTACAACATCTTTCTTTTGTCCAATAACCATTACAATTAATTTTTCTTTTTAGATGTGATGTTATTTCATTAAGCCAACCATTTTTACGAGTTGCAACATACGCAGCATTATTATTTTCTTTAAAATCTTTTATAGTATCATATTTTAATGATTCTTCTTTACATCTTTCTTTTGTCCAGTATAAATTATGATTTCTGTAAAAAGACATATGATTACATATATCATATAAAAAATCATTTGAATATGCAACATCATATGCTGATGGTGCACCATCTCTAAATTCTTTTAGTTTATTATATTTAAGTGATTCTTCTTGACATTTTTCTTTAGTCCAATAACCATTTTTCTTTTTGTATTCTTTCATATGAGAACATATATCATCTAACCATTCATTTTTATATGATTTCAAATATGCGCCTTTTGAACCTTTTTGAAATTCTGTTCTACTATTATATTTTAATGCTTCTTCTTGACATTTTTCTTTTGTCCAATATCCATTTTTTCTTTTCATATCACCTTATTATTTTTGTTCGTTTCTTTTAGTTCTTCATAAGTTTATATATTAAAATAAATATGTCATATTTTTCTATTTTTATTTTTTATTTCAAACTTTTGTCGTATATTTGTATATCAAAATTAATTAATTAATAACAAAATAAAAATTAAATATTATGGCAGGTAAAAAATTTGAAATGACTGGTTCACCAAAACCATATTTCGCAAAAAAAGAAGAATTTGTTAATAAAATGTCTGAATTTGGTTGGGAACCTTGTAAAATGACAAAGAAAAATAATCTATGTCAGGTTCTTATCAGTGATTCAGTAGACAAAACTAGTAATAAAACTATTTTGGCAAATGAATTGGGTATTGAAATAATGTCTTATGAAGATATTGTTGAATTGTTTGATCTAGAAAATTAAATATTTGATTCAAACCACTTATGGTGAAAATATACGGTAATCCGTTTGAATAATTGTTACTATAACTATTGAATTGCCAGTAATGCCAAAAGAATAGATGTAACAGGCTTAGAATCAAACTCCTTTTCTTTAATTTGTTGATTAATAATCAACTGGAGCCGTTAAAGAAATTCACGTTAGTAATTTCCTAAAAAACAAAACTTTAGGAATTATGAAATTTTTAGAAAAACACAATGTTGTAAAATTCATTGAAGCAAAAAATGTTAAAACATTTACTAAAAGAGAAATAGTAAATGAATTGTATAAATACTATAAAAATGATTTTTGTGGTTATTATTATGTAAATTTAATTGAAAACATTTTAAACGATTTATTAAAAGAGAAATATTTAACCGCATCATATTTTTCAGAACAAAGAGTTCATGGTTCTGTAACGGTTGCTTTATATGATGTAAAATAAAATGGAAAAGACATTAAAAAATGGTAAGGTAGTAATACAATTTACAGAAGAAGATTTAAAGAAAATCATTGGATATACTCTTTATGACTTTGCTGAAATTGGATTATTAAATGGAAAAGGTCTTGATATGGTGAATGATAAAATTGAAATGGATTCACAATTGATGTCTGAATTTGGAAAAGGTCTAAATATTTATTTAGAAGAACTCCAAAATTATGGAGAAGTTTTATAAAAATAATAGAATGTAGGCTTGGAAGTAGCCATCATTTTAAGAGTTGTGAGTAAGTTATTAAGAGTAAACTTTACTGATAGATGCAAAATCAAAAATAGAGAAAGAATAATGTGAAATGATTATATAATATGTTTCTCTTATAAAACATATGAAAAAAGTTTCCGATATGCAGAATCCAGTCAGAACATTTGGTGTAATAACACACTATTATTTTTTAAAAATATTTGTTAATACAGTGGCTTTGTATTAAAAATTGAGATAACGTGCCACACCTATTTATTATGTCACTTACATTTGTAACTTGGTTAATAACTTAGGATAAAAGAAACACTCAAATTGAGGAAACCAAATGGATAACCAACAAAAAAGCCACTCGTTTGAGTGGCTTTTTTTTTATTCTTTAAATAAATCTTTTTGTATTTGGTTCATACTTTCTTTTACTGCGAACTTTGTTCCTTCAATAACAAATCCATATAAACTAAACACATTATGTTCTTTTGGTGATTTATCGAAATATTGATTATCTGAACATATTTCATCAACATCACCTTGATATTTCATATAGAAGTCGAAAATTTCGGCATCATCAACAAGACCAACTAAAGTTGCTTCGTTAGGCTTTTCAACATAGTTATTAATAAAATTCTGAACATTAACAAGTTCATCAGCATTATCAACAGAGTTGTCTAATAATACTAAAATACCTCTTTTTAGTGAACTGTAGTCTCCACTTATGGAATTTTTAAACTTATCATCAAGAGATTCTTTTATTTGATATTTATTTGTAAATTTTTCCATTATAACCAATTATTATTTTTTAATTTTCTGAAAACTGTGATATTATTTTTCTTCAGAATATCTATATCTTTATATTTTGTTAATTCATCTAAACATTTTTCTTTCGTCCATTTTATAGTATTACCACCAATAGAACCAGTTTTTGTCTTGTTTAATATATTCCAACCTTCATTTTTCAACATATTCACCTTCTAATTTTATAGCATTATCAATGTCAATATAATCAGTTAGTTTAACAAGAACATATTCTGATCTTGATTGATTAATATATTTATACACTGTACTATTTTCTTCTGATGTGTGTTTTTTATTTCTTTTTTCTATATTATATGTTAAACCTATATATACGTGATTATCATTAAATTCATAGGCATATATGCAACGATTTTTTCTATCACCTAATTTAATCATATGAGAACAAAATTTATCTAAATAATTCATTTCTAAAGATTTGTTATATGCTGTTGATGAATTTTTAGCAAATTCTGTTTTAGTATTATATTTTAATGCTTCTTCTTGACATTTTTCTTCTGTCCAATAACCTTTAGATTTCAATGTTTTTGTTAAATGTGAACATACATCTAACCATTTATTTTTACAACATATTTGATATACAGAATTATTATTTTCACTAAACTCTTTTATTGTATTATATTTTAATGATTCAATATAACATTTTTCTTTTGACCAATAATTATTTGGTTTTTTAATATTTATAATTTTTAAAAATAAATCTTCCCATTTATTCTCTAAACAAATATTATATATTTTATTATGTTTTTCTTTAAAATCATATAATGATGAATATTTACATATCAAATCTTCACAATATTCTTTTGTTATTTTTTGTTTTTCTATGGTTTTTAATTTTTTCAACAAATTATTTTTTTGACAATATTTGTAAGCAGATAAATTATTTTTTCTAAAATCGGATAAATTGTAAAATTTCTTAAATTCTTCAATACATTTTTCTTCATTCCAAAATTTTCTAGTTTTTTGCATAAAATCTTTTCTATTTTATATATTAGTTGCACCACCAGCATTAGAGTCAACTCTTTTAATATATGGACTGAACTGGATTATGTCATCAGTTGTTTGATATTGCATAAGTTTAGAAATTCTAAATTCTTTTGACATTTCTTTCCTATTTTTTTCTCTCAATTTTTGTTTTCTTTTAACGCTACTACCTCTTTGAATTTTAAGAGGTTCATCTACAATTATATGATATGGTGTTGGTACTTCAGTAGCACTTGGACCATCAGTTCTTTTGTCTGGATTTTCTGGATTATATATTCTTCCAGAGTAGTCTTCAAAATATTGTAAATGTTTCATAATGTATATATTAAATTATACTGTTGTTTTATTTATATTTGCAAGATTATTTGCTAATTGTTTAACGCCAGATTCATTTAATCTATGCAATGCAAATGTACTTTCATCTTTTTGTGCACCACTACCAAGCCAAGGTTGAGCCTGTTTAAAATCACTAATCCAAGAATGACCTGTCCATATTTGAATATGACCACTCAGTTCTGTTTTATAACCAAGTACTAAAATATCACCAATTTGCCATTGTGATTTATTTTTTACATAATCATTTGATACTTTTTGTTTAGGATTGTAAAATTTATTAATTTGTTTTAAATCTGGCATATTTTGACTTTTAACGGATTTAAAAGAAAATTGATCTGCGTGTCCGCATTGTAGGTGAAACCCATTAGGCAAATTTAACATTGTAGCCATAATAAGACCTGTACCAACTGGACAAGCCCCAATACCACCTCCAGTAGTTAAACAAGTATATACTTTGTCCCAATCAGATTTATTTTTAAATTTATCTTTATCTGCATATTTTAGTTTTATTTTTGCGATTAATCTATCATGTTTAATTGATAGATCCGTGGCAAGTCTAATAACCCTTTCATGATAATTTGCATCACCAATATTTTTTGGAATTCCTACAGTTGGTAATGGTTTACTTGCAGTAACAATATCTTTAGGACATTCAAGTGACATAGAAAATATTTCATTTGCATTAGTTACTCTTTGTTTTCTTGCTTCACCTGATGATCTTTCATATTTTTCATCACACATTGCCGCTGCTGCTTCTGCGCTTCTAGTTGTTTTAATAAGGTTTCCTGCGGTTTTATCTGTATTTGTTAATTCCCAATGAACAAATTCCAATTGTTTTTCAAATGGTGCACCTTCCAAAGTAATATTATATAAACTTTTAAATTTAGCCTGTCTATCAGGATGCCATTGAGCAATACCAACAGCTTTACCTTTATCACCTTTTTTAGTACCATTAATTACTGAATCACTAAAATTACCAGATTCAACCATTAAGTTGCCAACAATACCTGCAGCATGTTCTTTTATCCAACCTTTACCCATAAAGAAATTCATAGCAGCAACTTTTTTATCACAACCACTATCAACATAGCTACTACCACCACCGTTGATACTACCCATACTCGACCAATCTGTTGATGTAAATGCGCCATATGTAGGACTTTCTGTATATGTAGGTATTGATTTATTGTATGATGCATCTTGATAATCACCCCATAAATCTGCATAAGGATCATCACTCAATGATTCTGTTGTTTCAACTATTTCTTCTTCTGAACTATTTTCTTGTTGTCTAAGTTGTTCTTCTACACTATCATCTTCCTCCAATACATTATCATGTTCATATTGTTTGTCATCATCATATGCTGTTATATTTAATGTTGAATTTGTGCCAGTAGTTGGAATATCAGAATAAATTGGTGTTTGTACAGGTGTTGGTGTAACGGTATTTATTATTACTGGTTTACTTTCAACGGTTTCTTTTATATTTTTTGATCTATCTTCTTTTACTTTTTCTACAAGTTTTTTTGTTTCTGGTGTTTTTTGTTCTAATAATTTTTTATCATTTATTTTAGTTTTGTCATCAAGTGTTGGTGTT
>Ga0268283_1001736_pt1 | contig 10213 bp, 5 predicted proteins | sample saktaG_13_FD_190140 | JGI IMG/M metagenome (GOLD analysis project Ga0268283, IMG submission 190140) | Saline water microbial communities from Sakinaw Lake, British Columbia, Canada - sak_2013_06_06_36m | ecosystem: Environmental > Aquatic > Non-marine Saline and Alkaline > Saline ... | reverse complement strand
ACCGGAAACCTGTTTGACGATGCCACAATTATAATAAATGTGGTGCAAAGTACAAACCAGCCGCCTGTGATTAACAATCAATCGTTTTGGGTTATTGAGAATTCTGTTAACGGCACTATCGTTGATACAATATCTGCAAATGATCCTGATGCAGAACAAACACTCTCCTTTGCCATTATTTCGGGTAACAGTGGAAGCGCTTTCTCTATTGATCCCATTAGTGGAATCCTTAGTGTGAATAATTCGGCTGCACTTGTTTTTCAAACTAATCCTATTTTTTATCTGAACGTAAGAGTTACTGATAATGGCATGGGGAATCTTTTTGACGAAGCATTAATTACAGTTGATATTACTCCAATTCCAAATCAGGCACCTGAGATTATGAACCAAACATTTTCAATAAATGAAAATGAACCTTTCGGGACCTTTGTTGGAACAGTTGTGGCCTCCGACCCAAATGCCGGACAAGTTCTTACTTTTTCAATCCTGTCAGGAAATACTGATAATGCTTTTTCAATCAATGCCACAACTGGCGATCTCACAGTGGCCAACGCAGCTTCAATAAACTTTGAGTTGATTGCTTCCTTTGCACTTGTAGTTAAAGTTCAGGACGATGGTTTTGGAAACCTAAGCAACCAGGCAACAATTACTGTAATCTTGCTAGATGTGAATGAGTCCCCTGTTGCAAATGATCAAATATTCAGCATTTCGGAGATGACTCCCAATGGAACCCAGGTGGGAATCGTTTCAGCTACTGATCCTGATGCAGGACAAATACTATTCTTTTCAATTACTTCTGGAAATACTGACAATGCTTTTCTCATAAACCCAGCAAATGGATCTTTGAGTGTGAATAACTCAGTAGCCCTGAATTTCCAGACTAATCCTATTTTTAACTTAAGTATCAGGGTCACGGATAATGGCACTGGCAATCTGTATAACGATGCCGCTGTTATTGTAAATGTGTTGCAAAACTCGAACCAGCCTCCCCTGATAAACAATCAGGTATTTAGGATAGATGAAAACTTACCTGATAGCACATTTGTAGGCAATTTATATGCAACAGATCCCAATATTGGACAGACACTAACATATTCTATCGTATCAGGAAACACTGATGGTGCTTTTGATCTCAACCCTTTGACGGGGGAACTAATTGTATCTGATTATACTGTTCTAAATTATGAGGTTATTAACATCTTCAACCTCGTAGTTCAGGTTCAGGATAATGGATTAGGTAACCTCAGCAGCTTTGCTTCTATTGTTATTACACTGCTAGATGTGAATGAACCCCCTGTCGCTAACAATGAAACATTTAATGTTTTTGAATCAACTGCTTATGGAACCTTTGTTGGATTAGTCACTGCAACTGATCCTGATCAGGGACAAATGGTCACATTTGCGATTGATTCAGGCAACACAGATAATGCTTTTGCTATAGACCCTGAAAATGGTTCAATCACTGTAAACAATCCCAATGCCCTGATTTTTTTAACTAACCCCAATTTTAATCTAATCATCAGAGCAACCGATGACGGTGAGATAAATATGTTTGATTCTGCTACAATTAGCATAATTGTGCTGCAAAATCCAAATCAGCCACCTGTAATAAGTGACCAAACATTTCAGGTAAATGAAAATTCATCAACAGGAACCATAGTAGGAACAGTTGTAGCAATGGATCCGGATATCAATCAGAACCTTGCATTTACAATCATCTCAGGCAATGCAAATAATACATTTTCAATTAATGCCTTATCGGGAATTATTACAGTGGAAAATTCAGCTGCCCTTAATTTTGAGATCACTCCAACTTATCAACTTCTTATTTCAGTAAAAGATGATGGGTCAGGAAATCTTACTTCCAACGCAATTATTTCTATAAACCTTAATGACACCAACGAGCCTCCAATGATGGCAGATCAGACATTTTCCCTAAAGGAAAATTCCGCAACTGGCACCTTGGTAGGTAAGCTAATTGCATCCGATCCGGATATGGGTCAAAATCTTTCTTATTCAATCACAGCAGGAAATACTGGTAATACTTTTAGCCTTAATGCTAATACCGGAGTCTTAAGTGTAGCAAATCCAGCTTTGTTGGTTTATGCAACAAATCCTACATTTATACTTCAAATTACCGTACAGGACAATGGTCAGGGAACACTTTCAAACTCTGCTTTTGTAACTGTAAACCTAATCCAGAATACTGACTATTTTGTGTACATTGATCCAAGTCAACCAAACAATCAGGCGGAAAATGGTTCGCTGGAGCATCCATACAATTCCTGGACAGATGTAACATTTTTAGATGGCTATACTTACTTTCAGAAACGTGGCACAACATATACAGGAACCAGTAATATTACAATCTACGCTAAAAACGCCATCACTATCGATGCTTATAGCATTGGATCTCTCCCTGTTATTCAAAATAATTCAACAAATGCGAAGATTATAGATTTTACTTCAAGTAAAAACTGTACTATCCGAAACATCGAACTCAAATCAGCCGGCAATGCTCTATGTTGCATTTATATTAGTGGCAATCTGAGCTCTGAAATACGAATAGAAAACTGCAATTTACATGACGCACAGTACGGAATTAGATCAATACTTAAAGGTATTGGCTTGCACATTGTTAATAGTACAATCTCCAAAATTGGTCTTGATGGTATTTATGCTGCAAATTTCCAAAGTATAGAAATCGGCAATTGTAATATTTACGATGTCAATTTCAAATGGTTCCAGAATCCAAGTGCGTTGGAAGCCACTGGTGATTGCATCGAATTAAACTCAACAAGCGGAACGGTGAACATTCATCACAACACATTATCTCACTCTTCCACCGGTAATATGGCAGCTTTGTCAATAAGCGGAGGTTCATACTCAGGATTGATTGAAGGCAACACTATAGTTGGTAACAGGCTTGCAGGGAATGAATGCCTGAGGTTGAACAGCAGCAATAAAACAATAGTAGTGAGATACAACACTATTTCCGACGGATTATGTGGTATTAATACCAACATATCAACCTCCACGATCTATTACAATCAATTTAATAACAATACAGTTGCTATTAAGATCCAGAAGAACAAGCCGGCTGACATCAAGAATAACACGTTTTTCGGAAATTTCAATTATTCAATCGAAAGTTTGAGCGGTTCAAGTGTGACTTCCCGAAATAATATTTTCTACCTTGATGCCCTCTCTGCTAAAGTATACAAATTCGGTGGCTCCAACATGAGCAATTACAATACATTTAATATTGAAAAGTCTGGTTTCTTAAATGGCTACAGCACTCTGAGTTCCTGGGTAACAGCAACAAACCAGGATAAAAATTCCATATTAGCAGACCCACTGTTTTTGAATATAACTAATAAAGACTTAAGGTTACAGGAGGGTTCGCCTTGTATCAATAGAGGAATAAACCTTAACCTTCCACAAGATTTCTTTGGTACTTCTGTACCACAAGGAGGAGTTCCTGACATTGGATTTCATGAAATTGTAATTCCAGTTAAAGAGCAGGTAATTCTTAAAACTAATTTTCAAGATAGTAATAATGACGCTACTAGTGCAACAATTTATCCTAATCCAACAACCGGAACTGTACACGTAAATTTGAAAAATTCCGGCAGTTCAATAGCCACTATTAATGTTTTGGATATGCAAGGAAAAACTGTTTTAACACAACTTAGTAATGGAAACCCAGAGATAATCCTCACCCTTGAGAATCTGAATTCTGGAATCTATATTGCTGTCATAACAATTGATAGTAAGGTAATTAAACAAAAAATTATTGTTCAGAATTAATAGACTATTGTTGGCTATGTTAAACAAAAGCTGCCCCAAAAGGCAGTTTTTGTGTTTATATTCCAATAGATACTAATACATAACAATATATTAAAAATGGCATGATTCAAATACCGGCAGAAAAAGCTATAGCCCTGATTACTAACTCAATGGTGCATGCTGCAAACTGCGGGCCGGTTAATGATTAGCCTGTCAGTTCCATCCTCCAAATTTCTTTTTTTAACCTTGTTGCGTTAGATTATTAGCTACAAATAGCATTGCTATGTACAGCTTCTGTTTTTCTCGAATAATTTATCTGAGAGTGGTAAGACAGCATTATTTTCTCTTAGTTGCAGAATAGGAAACAATATTTTCAAAACGGGACATGTCTATCTCAAGAAATGGTTAATTAAATTCGCATTATACTGACATAAAGGACATTAGAATGTTAGGCATGAAATTTGAAATTATAAAGGCACAGCACAAAGCAATAATAAAAACAGAGAAAGTGCAAAGAAAAATAATTACATGGGTAAAATAATTACTATAGAAATTCTGTTGTAACTTTTAAATCCTAACTTTCTGCATTTTAGCCCTCTATCTGACTATCATCAACAAATTCAGAATTAGAAGTCATAAAGTTTAACAAATTCAATATACTATGATTCAGGAAAATGAACGTATCCGAAGTTCCATGTTTGGAATATATATAATGATCATGACAGTGTTGACTTTGATTATTTCTTTTGTATTGACGCGTCAATTTATCTATAACACGCTTGATTATACCTCTGAGTATCTGGTTATTGTTCTATTTTTGATTCCAATATGGTTTTTTGGCCTTTCAAAAACTGATCTCTTAAAGATTCATCAAATAAACCATCATTCACAATTATTCTTACAAAGTATTAAATTCATCATTATTGCCACAGCAATTTTATTCGCACTGATCAATATTTTCAATTTAAAAAGTATATCCAAAGAAGTCATTCTGATTTTTGCCTTTATCAACCAACCAATGATTTTCTTTTCTTACCTGGCGGTGAATAATAATTACATGAAACAACGTAGAAAAGGGCTCAATCTGACTAACATTATGATAATTGCTGACGAGAATTGTGAGAGATTCATCGAAAACATCATATCTCATCGTGAATGGGGCTATAACATCATGTTAATTATATCTGATTCACAGACTATTTCTGATAAGTTCAGCTCAAATATCAAAGTTTTAAAGAAAACATCAAGTTTACCATGCCTTATCAAGTTTCATGTTGTTGATGAAGTGTTTTATTGTAAAAATCAGATTAATCAGGAAGAAGTACAAAGGATAATTTATGCCTGCGAAGAAATTGGTGTTGTATTCAGGCTGCATTCGCAATTGTTGAATATGTCAAATTCTCGTGCCGAATTGATTCATTTCAATGAAGTACCTTTCATTACTTATAAAAACACCCCATCAAATGGTCTGGCTCTTAGCTGGAAATATATATTTGATTTCAGCATTTCTTCTATAGTCGTCATTCTGTGGTTGCCTTTCTTATTCTTGATTGGGTTAGTTATTAAATTAACCAGCAGAGGACCGATTATCTTTAAACAGAAAAGAGTTGGGCTCCGTGGCCGGGAGTTCTACATGTACAAATTCAGAACCATGGTTCGCGATGCAGAATCTTTGCAGAATAAGATTCTAGATCAGAATGAAATGGATGGGCCTGTTTTCAAAATAAAAAATGATCCGCGTATTACAGCCGTTGGAAGATTTCTCCGCAAAACCAGTCTGGATGAATTACCACAATTCTTCAATGTGCTAAAAGGAGACATGTCGCTTGTAGGTCCCCGGCCACCAATTATGCGGGAGGTTAAACAATATGAACCATGGCAACTTCGCCGTCTTTCTATGCGACCAGGAATAACATGCATTTGGCAGGTTTCGCCACGCCGCAACAGCATTTCATTCGACGATTGGATGAAACTCGACCTTCAGTATATTGATAATTGGTCGTTAAAACAAGACTTACTATTATCATTAAAAACTGTTCGTGCAGTATTTATGGGCGAAGGACAATAGTCTGGCAAAAGTAAGATAGTCTGATTGACCTGGAAAAGTATAAATTTTTGGATACAACTATAGAAAGTCGCCTTTTAATGCGACTTTTTTGTTTCGATTAAAATTGATACCTGATCTAAATGTATCGCGAGAATACTCTCCTAATACCATCTTCGAGATTAACGCGATGCTGCCAACCCAGAGCATGCAACCGCGTTACATCAAGTAATTTACGTGGAGTTCCATCTGGATAAGACGGATCAAATACAACTTTCCCTGAAAAGCCTACAATCTCCTTAATCATCATTGCCAAATCGCGAATACTCAATTCAATTCCTGTTCCAAGATTAATGTGTGTGTTTTTAATTTCTTTATAGCCAAGGGATTGACGTATTGAAACAATATTAGCAAAATCCACATTTTCCATGAGATATACGCATGCATCAGCCATGTCCTCTGACCAGAGAAATTCACGTAATGGGTTTCCTGTCCCCCACAATGTGATTGTTGTTTCTGATATTCCATTATTATAACTACGAATAATACCTTGGCTAAAAAGATACTTTTCAAATTCTGGCTGAGAAGATGAATGGTGAATCCCCTCCTGAGGGTATTTGATAAAATCCTTGCGAATAGCATCAAAATTATTTTCCTCAAGACAGCGACTCAGGTATAATTTACGGATAAGTGCTGGTAATACGTGTGAATTGCGCAGGTCATAATTATCATTGTAGCCAAAAAGGTTGGTTGGCATTACCGAGATAAAGTTCGTACCATACTGATGGTTATAGGAATCACAAAGTTTGAGCCCCGAAATCTTAGCTATCGCGTAAGGTTCATTGGAATATTCCAATGGCCCGGTCAGCAATACCTCTTCATTCATTGGTTGTTGTGCATCTTTGGGATAAATGCAACTACTTCCCAGGAACATCAGTTTTTTTACACCATGAAGATAAGCTTCATGAATTACAGTATTCTGTATTTGCAGATTTTCAAAAAGAAACTGCGCACGAAAACTTGAGTTGGCAAGAATTCCACCCACTTTGGCGGCAGCTAAAAACACATACTCGGGTTTCTCTTCAGCGAAAAAGGAATCTACGGCTGGCTGATCCCGGAGATCAAGCTCCTCAAGAGTGCGATAAACTAAGTTTGAATATCCCTTTTGGCTCAAATTTGCCACAATAGCGCTACCAACAAGTCCTTTATGTCCTGCTACAAATATCTTACTATTTAATTCCATCGTATCAAATAAAATATTATAAATCTAAAAAAAAAGGTCTATTCGAAATAATTCATGATTCGGTAACCTCCATCCAGTAAGTACTTATCCTTGTGCATTAGCCTTATATCAGATTGCATCATATCAGCCACCAAAGCTTTCAGGTCATATTCAGGCTGCCAGCCAAGAACACGGTTTGCTTTTTCCGGATTACCTATCAGCAAATCCACTTCGGTGGGTCTGAAGTAAGCAGCATCAACTTCAACAACTATCTTACCTTCAGGCAATATATAGGATGGATTATTACTTTTTACAACAAATGCTTTCTCGTCAACACCGCTTCCACGAAAAGCAACATCAATACCTAATTCGGCAAAAGACATTCTCACAAACTCTCTAACCTCCGTGGTTACTCCGGTAGCTATAACAAAGTCATCGGGTTTGTTATGCTGGAGTACAAGGTACATGGCTCTTATATAATCCTTCGCATGCCCCCAATCGCGCTTGGCTGAAAGATTACCGAGAAATAATTTTTCCTGCATTCCAAGGGCAATTTTCGAAACGGCCATTGTTATTTTACGTGTAACAAATGTTTCGCCTCGTATTGGTGATTCATGGTTAAATAGTATCCCATTAGAAGCGAATAACCCGTATGCTTCGCGGTAGTTAACGGTGATCCAGTAAGCATACATCTTCGCTACAGCATAAGGGCTTCTAGGGTAGAATGGTGTTTTTTCCGACTGGGGCACTTCCTGAACCAAGCCATAAAGTTCACTCGTGGAAGCCTGATAAATACGTGTTTTCTCAACCAAACCAAGAATCCTGATAGCCTCAAGTAGCCTAAGTGTTCCAAGACCGTCAGCATTAGCAGTATATTCGGGAGTATCGAAACTTACTTTAACATGCGACATTGCAGCCAAATTATAGATTTCGTCGGGCTGAGTCTCCTGAACAATCCTGATAAGGTTTGATGAATCAGTAAGATCGCCGTAATGCAATATGAAATTGCGATGTGAGGTATGAGGATCCTGATAAAGATGGTCTATCCGATTGGTATTAAAAAGAGAGCTCCGGCGCTTAAGGCCATGTACAATATATCCTTTTTTTAATAGGAATTCTGCAAGGTAAGCTCCATCTTGTCCTGTGACACCTGTAATTAAGGCTATTTTTTGCGGCATTTCAATTCGTTATATGTGTTGATGAACTAATAATCAATACTTTGTGAATTTATAAATTACTTACAAATTTATGAAAAAATATCATTCATATCTATTCAGTATTTTTGACCGCCTTACTTGTCAAGTAAAAAATATTATCTGACCAAGCATTACCATTCTTGGATAGCCAATGTTTATAACTAATGTCATTTCGAGCTATATCGTATTTTACTACTTTTGCATCAAAGCCTGGTCGTGGATATATTTCTCAATTAATTGAAAACAAATCAATTTCAACCATTTAGTCTACTACTTGTTTTTCTGGGAGGAATTGCTTTACTATTTATTGTTGCTCCCATAGCTGGCCTGGTCTTTTCAGTTTCTCCGGGCGACATTTCCGATGCTGCCCGGGATCGTGAAATAAGTCACAGTGTTTTGCTTACTCTTTTTGCTTCAATGATGGGTACCCTTTTCTTTGGAATCGCTGGTATTCCTTTGGCATATATTCTTGCACGGAAAAAATTCAGATTCAGGCAAGTAATAATAGGAGCAATCGACTTGCCAATAGTTATTCCACATACTGCCGCCGGTATTGCATTACTCGGTTGTATCTCACGCGAAACCTGGCTGGGAAAGGCTGCTTCATCTTTAGGAATTAACTTTGTTGGGACTACTACCGGCATCGCTTTAGCTATGGCTTTCGTGAGTATCCCGTTTTTAATAAATGCTGCACGTGAAGGATTTGCTGCCGTTCCTGAACGTCTGGAAAAAGTAGCACTGACATTGGGAGCATCACCTGCGCATGTTTTTTTCAAGATTTCAGTCCCCATGGCATGGCGCAGCATTATAAGTGGAATGGTGATGATGTTTGCGCGTGGAATGAGTGAATTCGGAGCAGTTGTAATTATTGCTTATCACCCTATGACGGCCCCTGTGCTTATTTTTGAACGATTTGGAGCCTTTGGGTTATCATACGCAAGGCCTGCAGCTGTTCTTTTTGCAGGCGTATCACTGGGAGTTTTCATTTTAATGAGATTAATAGCACACCGCCGGGAAACAAAAGAAAACTTGCGCAGATAAGAATAACTATATGGCCAGGCTTGAATTAAAACATATTTCAAAAAAATTCGGATCATTCAGGTTAGATGACATTAATCTTGATATTGCCGATGGCGGATATTTTGTCCTGCTTGGTCATTCTGGTGCCGGAAAATCACTTATCCTTGAAACTATTGCAGGATTAATCAATCCTGATAAAGGTGAAGTATGGTTAAATGACCATAATATAACGCATGAGAAAATCCAGCATCGCAAAATAGGACTTGTTTTCCAGGACCTGGCAATATTCCCGCTGATGAATGTTTTTGAAAATATAGCTTTCCCTTTGCGGGGAAAAGGCATCCATCGGTCCGCTATTGAAAAAGAAGTACAACTACAAGCTGATCTGACAGGTATCTCTGATTTACTAAAGCGAAATCCGGAGACACTATCAGGAGGAGAACTTCAACGTGTTGCACTTGCACGAACATTAGCCATGAAGCCACATTGCCTACTCATGGATGAACCGCTTTCTTCCCTGGACATACAAGTACAGGACGATCTGCGTAAGCTACTACGGTCAATCAATCAAATGGGAACAACAGTGCTTCATGTCACTCATCATTTTGAGGAAGCGATATCCCTTGCTACTCATGTAGCAGTTCTCGACAAAGGAAATATGTTGCAATATGGAACTCCGGATGAGGTATTTCATCATCCAAAATCAAAGTTTGTTGCCAATTTCACCGGAATGAAGAATTTCTACAAAGTGAAGGTAACAAAGTTGCGCGATAACGGAATTGTCAAGGCTCACATTAATAATACACAAATAAGCCTGATACTTTTAGAGGTTCCCGGAGTGACTGAAGGGTCTGTTCTTATACGCAGTACCGATATTATTTTGAGCGAAAGTGAAACAGGAATGAGTACTACCAACAACCTGTTAAGCACTGTGATGGAAAT
>Ga0268283_1001735_pt1 | contig 10214 bp, 7 predicted proteins | sample saktaG_13_FD_190140 | JGI IMG/M metagenome (GOLD analysis project Ga0268283, IMG submission 190140) | Saline water microbial communities from Sakinaw Lake, British Columbia, Canada - sak_2013_06_06_36m | ecosystem: Environmental > Aquatic > Non-marine Saline and Alkaline > Saline ... | reverse complement strand
TGAGGTGCTTAAAAAACACGCTAAGCCAGTTCAAATTCTTGTTGTAGAAGGGTATTTAGATGTTATTACTTTGGCGCAGGCAGGTGTTGATTATGCTGTTGCTACTTTAGGAACGGCAGTATCTGAAGCGCATTTAGAATTAATTTATCGATATACGTCAGAAATTGTATTTTGTTTTGATGGTGATAAGGCGGGTCGCGAAGCTAGTTGGAAAGCCGTGACGGCAATTTTTTCTGTCCTGAAAGAAGGTCGATTATGTCGTGTTATGTTGCTGCCCAGCCAGCATGATCCTGATTCTTATCTTCGAGAGCACGGTAAAGCCCCGTTTTTAGAATTAATTCAGCAGGCACAAGCGTTATCAGATTATTTTTTTTGGTATTTGACTGAGCACTTAGATTTATCTGAATTAGAATCGCGCGCAAGCATTGTTAATAAATCAAAGCAGTATTTAGAAAAAATGCCACCAAGTATCTATAAAGACATGATGCTTGAAAAACTACAAGAGTTGTCTAAAGTTAATGTCACTACTTACATTAAGGACACTGACCGGAACACAGGCAAACCATTTGATCATCAACGCAATAGTTTGACATCAATTCGTTTATCTTTAGAGAGGCGTGCATTGATTATGCTAATTCAACATCCAGTACTTGTTAAATGCATCGAGGAAGATCAATTCGAATTGGCTAGTTTAGATTTTAAAGGCGTTGAAATATTTTTATCAATTTTGCAATTTATTCGAACGTCCAGGCCAGTAAATACTGCGCTGTTATTGGAAATGTTTAGAGGTCACCCACAAGAGTTGGTAGTTAATCAGTTGGCTGGTATAGAGTTAGATATTCCTATTAGTGGACTAGAGGCAGAGTTTATAGGATCAATAAATAGATTAGTTGAGCAAGCTAAAATTAATAAATTTAATAAGTTATTGCTTAAATTTGAAAATAAATCATTAAATTCAACAGAACAAGAAGATTTTAAGCAACTGTCAAAGCATAGAATTAAATGATACGAAATATAAAAGTTGTAGTAATATTTGCTGTTGAACAGTGTAGTGTTGAATACAGTATTTGGTGAGGACATGATGAATCAAGAACAACAGCAATCCCAGCTTAAACAATTAATAGCTAAAGGTAAGATGCAAGGCTATCTTACGTATGCTGAGGTGAATGATCATTTACCGAGTGATATTGTTGATCCAGAACAAATTGAAGATATCATCAGTATGATGAATGATATGGGCATTCAAGTGTATGAGGTTGCCCCTGATGAAGATTCATTAATTACAGATTCTGCAACCGTAACTACTGATGATGAAGATGCTGAAGAAGTCGCTGCACTTGCTTCTGTAGATAGTGAGTTTGGTAGAACTACCGATCCTGTTCGGATGTACATGCGTGAGATGGGGTCGGTTGAATTATTAACCCGTGCAGATGAATTAAAAATTGCTAAACGAATTGAAGAAGGTCAGCAGCAGTTAGTTAAAGCAATTTGTCGATCTCATTTAGTAGTTGAAGATTTTTTAAACTCCTATGCAGCAATCTCAGGCGAGGAAGGCGGTATTCGTTTGAGTGATCTTATTGCAGGTTTCGTTGATTTAAGTGAACCAGAAGATTTAGTTAATGTGCAACCTGTAAGTGAAGCAGTTGATGCAGTGGTTGAAGAAGAGTTAAAAGGACTTAATCTTGAAGAAGTTGAAGATAAGGTTCAGGCACTAAGAAAACAATTAGATCATACAATTGTTGTTTTAAAAGATCATGGTTATGGTCATGAAACTACTGAAATTGAATTAGAAAAGTTGGCACTTTTATTTATCGAATTTAAGTGGATGCCACATTATTTAAAGAAATTAACGTCAATTGTTCCAAATTGCATTGCCAGAATTCGTGAACAAGAAAAAGTTATTTTAGAGATTTTCATTAAACACGCAAAATTCTCTCGTAAAGATATTATTAGCTCATTCATAGAGCATGAATCAGATTCTGCATGGTTAACTGGTTATTTGAATGCCGCAAACGAGCATTCAACTGCACTTTTACCTTACGAGAAAGAGCTTAAAAAAGCACAAAAAATTCTTGCAGACATAGAAGCAGAATATGATTTAAGTGTAGGTAATCTTAAAGATATAAATCGCCGTATGTCTATTGGCGAGGCAAAAGCTAGGCGTGCAAAAAAAGAAATGATTGAAGCCAATTTGCGTTTGGTTATTTCCATTGCTAAAAAATATACTAATCGTGGTTTACAATTCTTAGACCTTATTCAAGAAGGTAATATCGGCTTAATGAAAGCGGTTGATAAATTTGAATATCGTCGTGGTTATAAGTTTTCAACTTATGCCACGTGGTGGATTCGACAAGCTATTACACGTTCTATTGCTGACCAAGCAAGAACAATTCGAATTCCAGTTCACATGATAGAAACCATTAATAAGTTAAATCGAATTTCTCGTCAGATACTGCAAGAAATGGGGCGTGACGCAACGCCAGAAGAATTAGCAGAAAAAATGGAAATGCCAGAAGACAAGGTCAGGAAGGTATTAAAAATTGCCAAAGAACCAATTTCTATGGAAACACCTATTGGCGATGATGAAGATTCTCATTTGGGAGATTTCATTGAAGATGGTAAAGTATTGTCTCCAGTTGAAGCTGCGACCATTGCTGGTTTGCGTGAATCAACTCAAAATGTATTGGCGGGTTTAACTGCAAGAGAAGCTAAAGTTCTGCGTATGCGCTTCGGTATTAATATGAATACTGACCATACCCTAGAAGAAGTGGGTAAGCAGTTTGATGTTACTCGTGAAAGAATCCGTCAAATCGAAGCGAAAGCATTAAGAAAACTTCGACATCCGTCAAGATCTGAACAGCTTCGATGTTTTTTAGACGGAGAGTAAAAAAGCAAAGGGCCCTTAGCTCAGTTGGTTAGAGCGTCCGACTCATAATCGGCAGGTCGTAGGTTCAAGTCCTACAGGGCCCACCAAACAAAACTGGCTGCTATACGCAGCCTTTTGATTATCTGGACTTTAATAAACTTAGGGGTAGTTGTATATATGAGCAATAATTTCATTTTCACTTCAGAATCCGTTTCAGAAGGGCATCCAGATAAAGTAGCTGATCAAATTTCAGATGCTATTTTAGATGCTATTTTGGCGCAAGATCCTAAAGCTCGGGTTGCTTGTGAAACATTAGTAAAAACAGGTATGGTTGTTTTGGCTGGTGAAGTGACAACAAACGCGTGGGTTGATACTGAAGCTGTAGTTAGAAAAGTAGTGTGTGACATCGGTTATGATCATGGCGACATTGGCTTTGATGGTCAAAGCTGCGCAGTATTGAATGCTATCGGTAAACAATCTGCTGATATTGCAATGGGTGTAGATGAAAGCGATGATCATGAGCAAGGTGCTGGTGATCAAGGCTTAATGTTTGGTTATGCCTCTAATGAAACTGATGTATTTATGCCTGCACCCATTACGTACGCACATTTATTAGTAAAGCGTCAGGCTGAAGTCAGAAAAAGCAAAGTTTTGCCTTGGTTAAGACCCGACGCTAAAAGTCAGGTTACTTTCCGTTATGAAAATAACAAACCTGTAGCCATTGATGCAGTTGTACTATCTACCCAGCATTCACCAGAAATTTCACAAAACTCCTTGCGCGAAGCTGTGATGGACGAAATCATTCTGCACGTTTTGCCAAAAGAATGGTTACATAAAGACACTAAGTATTTTATCAATCCCACAGGACAATTTATTATTGGTGGCCCAGTAGGCGATTGCGGACTAACAGGGCGTAAAATTATCGTTGACACATACGGTGGTATGGCACGTCACGGTGGTGGTGCTTTTTCTGGAAAAGATCCTTCAAAAGTTGATCGTTCAGCTGCATATATGGCGCGTTATGTTGCTAAAAATATAGTTGCTGCAGGTTTAGCAGAACGTTGTGAGATTCAAGTTTCTTACGCAATTGGTGTAGCTGAACCTACCTCGATCACTGTAGAAACTTTTGGTACAGGTAAATTAAGCGAAGAACGAATGGAACAATTAGTTCGTGAACACTTTGATTTAAGACCTAAAGGCTTAATCGCTCAACTTGATTTATTAAAACCAATCTATCAGACTACTGCTTCGTATGGTCATTTTGGTCGTACGGAAGAAACATTTAGCTGGGAAAAAACAGATAAAGTTGATGTTTTAAAAGATGCAGCTGGTATATAAAACCCAAATACAGGATATAAAATGAACTTTCAAGATTATAAAATTGCAGATATTGCGTTGGCTGCATGGGGACGTAAAGAAATTAATATCGCTGAAACAGAAATGCCTGGCTTAATGGCATTACGTGAAGAATTTGGCGTTGAGCAACCTTTCAAAGGGGCGCGTATTGCTGGTTGTTTGCACATGACAATCCAAACAGCAGTATTAATCGAAACCTTAACTGCTTTAGGTGCGGAAGTTCGTTGGTCATCATGTAATATTTTTTCAACACAAGATCAAGCCGCTGCTGCAATTGCTGCTGCGGGTATTCCTGTTTTTGCATGGAAAGGTGAAACAGAAGAAGAAGCTGATTGGTGTATTGAGCAAACAATTGTGGGGCCAAATGGCTGGCGTCCAAATATGATTTTGGATGATGGTGGTGATTTAACCAACATGATGCATGATAAATTCCCAGAATTAATGGCTGATGTTAAAGGCTTATCTGAAGAAACAACAACAGGTGTTTTACGTCTTTATGAACGCGTTGCTAAAGGCACACTAAAAGTACCTGCATTTAATGTAAATGATTCTGTAACAAAATCAAAATTTGATAACTTATATGGTTGCCGTGAGTCATTAGTTGACGGTATTAAACGTGCAACTGATGTAATGGTTGCAGGTAAAATTGCAGTGGTCTGTGGTTACGGTGATGTGGGTAAAGGTAGTGCGCAATCATTACGTGGTTTAGGTGCAACGGTATGGATCACTGAAATTGATCCTATCTGTGCATTACAGGCAGCAATGGAAGGTTACCGTGTGGTAACAATGGAAGAAGCAGCACCCATTGCAAATATCTTTGTTAGTGCCACAGGAAACTATCACATCATTACTCATGAACACATGAAAATGATGAGAAATCAAGCTATCGTTTGTAATATTGGTCACTTTGATTCAGAAATTGACATCGCTTCATTACGTCAATACGAATGGGAAAACATTAAGCCACAGGTTGACCATGTTATTTTCCCAGATGGCAAACGTTTAATTATTTTAGCCGAAGGTCGTTTGGTTAACTTAGGTTGTGGAACGGGACATCCAAGTTTTGTGATGTCAAATTCATTCTGTAATCAAGTGTTAGCTCAGCTTGAAATATGGAAAAATCATGCAAACTATGCAAACGAAGTGTACATTCTGCCTAAACATTTAGATGAAAAAGTAGCTAGAGCGCATTTAAGTCAATTAGGTGTAAATTTAACAGTATTAACAGAAGAACAATCACGTTACATCAACGTGCCTGTTGAAGGCCCTTATAAAGCGGATCATTATCGTTATTAATAGGGATTGTTTTACACACTAGGTTGTCATAAAAGACCTGCTTTGCACAAATATTGGAGTACAAAACTTTGTTTTTGTACTCCTTTTTTTTTGTAATGAGCGCACTGAGATTATGCTAGTCTTTTGATTGATGAAGACTCTACTCTTTAAAATAACTACGTTTTTCATGTTATGAATGAAAACAGACCAAGGCATGTGCCATAATTTAATAATTTTTAGTAGGTAGAATTATGATGGAAACAATAAATAATGACAGTGAGTTGTTTAGTTTCGAGTTTTATCCACCCAAAACTGAAGAAGGGCAGATCAGTTTGTTAGAGGTAATTGATAAACTTGCGGTGGCAAAACCTGAGTTTTTTTCTGTTACTTTTGGAGCAGGTGGTTCAACACGTGATAAAACTTTTGACACAGTGATGGCTATTAATGCAAAAGGCTATTCTGCCGCCCCACATTTGTCCTGTGTTGCCTCCACAAAAGAAAATATTAAAGCAATAATTGATACCTATAGTGCTAATGGCATTAATAAAATCGTAGCCTTACGAGGCGATTTACCCTCGGGCATGTTGTCAGCGGGTGAGTTTCGTTATGCGAATGAATTAGTAGACTTTATACGTAAAGAAACAGGGGATCATTTTGAAATTCATGTTGCCGCGTATCCAGAAGTTCATCCGCAAGCGATGACGGCTGATGCTGATTTTAAAAACTTCAAACGCAAGGTTGATGCAGGAGCCAATGCTGTTATCACGCAATATTTTTATAATGCAGAAGCGTATTTTTATTTTGTTGAGCGTTGTGAACAAAACGGTATTACCGTACCCATAGTGCCAGGCATTATGCCCATAACGCAATTTTCCCAATTATCACGATTTTCTGAAATGTGTGGTGCTGATATCCCACGTTGGTTAAGAAAACGCTTAGAAGCGTACGGCGATGATCGTGACTCAATACAAGCATTAGGTTTAGATTTCGTCAGTCAGTTATGCCAGCGTTTACTTGATAATGGTGCGCCAGGGATTCATTTTTATACAATGAATCAAGCCGCGCCTAGCTTGGCAATTATTGAAAATTTAAGCCTATAAGTAACAAATATTACCGAGGTGATGATTATTAAGCTATTGATTTTATGAATAACAATCAGTTTTTTCAACGTGATTTCAAGTTGTTATGGCATCCTTGTACACAAATGAAAGACCATGAACAGTTTCCCATTATCCCCATAAAATTTGCACAAGGTGTGTGGTTGGAAGATTTTGACGGAAATCGATATCTTGATGCTATTAGCTCATGGTGGGTAAACTTATTTGGGCATGCAAATCCAATAATTAATGCTGCGTTAAAAGACCAATTAGACACCCTAGAACAGGTTATTTTTGCAGGATTTACGCACGAATCAGCCATACTCTTAGCAGAAAAATTAGTTGCTCTCACACCAGCAGGGCTTAGTCGTTGTTTTTATGCAGACAATGGCTCTGCAGCGGTGGAAGTGGCTTTAAAAATGAGTTTCCATTATTGGCAAAACATAGGGCAACACCAAAAAACAAGATTTATCAGCTTAGAAAATAGTTATCACGGCGAAACTTTTGGTGCTTTGGCGGTTGGTGATGTGGCTTTATACAAGAAGACCTACGCACCATTATTAATGGACGTGATTACTGTACCCAGTCCTGATTGTTTTTATCGTGCAGCTGAGGAAAGTGATTATGACTACACGGTTCGACAATTTTCTTTCATGGAGCAAGCTTTAGCACGTTATGCAGATAACGTGTGCGCCGTCATTATTGAACCCTTAGTGCAATGTGCCGGCAATATGCGAATGTATGATGCGGTATACCTACAGTTATTACGCGCCGCTTGTGATCGTTATGGCGTGCATTTAATAGCCGATGAAATTGCTGTAGGTTTTGGTCGAACAGGTACCTTGTTTGCGTGCGAGCAAGCCGCGATCAGTCCAGATTTTTTATGTTTATCAAAAGGTTTGACAGGTGGTTATTTACCGTTATCAGCGGTATTAACACACGAGCCAATCTATCATGCGTTTTATGAAGATTATGCCAAACAAGCTGCTTTTTTGCATTCACATAGTTACACAGGCAATGCTTTAGCTTGTCGTGCGGGATTGGCGAGCTTAAGTATTTTTGAATCGCAGGATGTACTAGGACAAAATAAATGCTTAGCAATGTTAATGGCAAAGGCGGTAACGCATTTTCATTGCCATCCAAATGTTGCCGAAGTGCGCCAGACAGGCATGATTTTAGCCATAGAATTAGTAAAAAATAAACACACCAGAGAACCTTATGCGTGGCAAGAACGCCGTGGTCTAAAAATTCATCACTTTGCGTTATCCAAAGGTCTGTTATTACGACCGTTAGGCAATGTTATCTACTTTATGCCACCTTATGTAATCACTGAAACTGAACTACAGTGGATGGTCGACATAACTTGGCAAGCCATTTTATCTATTTGCAGTGAGTGATTAATGCGCGTATCTCGTTTATTTGTGTCAATGGAATTAAGCAGCGGTGACTTACTAACCTTAGATAATGAAAGCAGTCATTATGTAAGAACAGTACTGCGGTTAAAAAAAAATGATGCGCTGTGTTTGTTTAATGGGTCAGGCGTTGAATACAGTGCAGACGTGTATTTAGTCACGCGTAAACTTGTGCAAGTTCAGTTAGGACAAGCTGCCGAACGCAGTGTTGAGTCACCCTTAACGCTGGTGTTTGGTATAGGGATAGCCCGAGGTGATCGCATGGATTGGGCAATCCAAAAAGCGGTGGAGTTAGGCGTGTACAGCATAACGCCCTTACTCACAGCGCGAACAGTGGTGCAGGTTAAAGACGATAAAAAACAACAGCGCACCGAACATTGGCAAAAAATTATGATTCATGCGGCAGAACAATGCCAGCGCACAATGGTGCCTGAATTAACAGAAATTGTAGCGTTAGAACACTGGGTGCAGCGGCAAACTGGGCTTAAATTATTTTTAGATCCGTATGCCCAATTAAGCTTAAATGATGTGCAACCAATTGATAACAAAGTAAGCTTGTTATCAGGCCCAGAAGGTGGCTTCACCCAGAACGAGCGTGACCTTGCCAAAGCTGCGGGGTTTATACCTATTCGCTTGGGGCCGCGCGTTTTGCGCAGTGAAACGGCAGCATTAGCAGCCATCTCAGCTGTGCAAATGCTTTGGGGAGATTTTGCGGTGCTTGAGGGCTAAGTTTTATGAGCAGTTACCTACTGCGTTCATTCGTTTACGCATTAATTCCTTTCGCAGTATTAGTGCTTGCAGCCAGTCTTGCCTGCGTGTTTGCCTACATTGCGTGCCAATTTGTTGGCGACTGTGCGCTAGCCAAAGTCATCGATAAAATTACCCAAGCCCTATTAGTGCTGAGTATTTTTCCTGCCATGATGGTTTTAAAAATCAAGCGTAAAGCACTGGGTTTTGCACCACGAACACTTTTTTTAAAACAACTTGCCTTAGGATTTTTGCTAGGAATTGTCACATTATTGCCAGTGTTTGCTATTTTGTATGGCTTACACATCAGTGTGATTGATCTAACACAGCCGTGGACAGTGCTGTGGTGTGTGCAAAAAAGTGGGCTTGCCTTGCTGTTGGCGCTGCTGATTTCCTTGATTGAAGAACCTTTATTCCGAGGCATTTTGCTGGTTAGTTTTAAGCGGTCTATCTCTGTGTTCGCGGCGATTAGCTTAAGTGCAGGTTATTATGCTGTGTTACATTTTTTAAAAACTACAACAGTTATCCCCGAAGCAGAACGAAGCTTCAGCAGTGGTTTTCAGTTATTATGGATGGCGTTCGGCAATGTCTTAAATCCAGAAATTATTTCTGCACTACTTGCCTTAGTCATGGTGGGCATTTTTTTAGCGTTGATCAGAATCAATTATCCAGCAAGTTTAGGCGTGTGCATTGGCTGCCATACGGGCTGGGTCTGGTTGATTAAAATGAATAAAAGCTTTTTTAATACAGACGTTACAGCAGACTATGCGTTTTTAGTGAGTCCTTATGACGGCGTTATTGGTTATTTGGTTGCTGGCTGGTTAGCGGTGATACTGCTGTGTTTAGTTGGTTTACGTCAACTAGTTAAAAAACGTAAACCACTGTTGCACCTGTCTTAGCCGCGCAGCAACGAGGAGATAGTTTTAGCGGTGATGAGCAAGATTAAAAACACGCTTCACGTTAATCTCTAAAATTTTCAAATTGCAGAGGCATGTCAATTTCTTCTGTGCGCAGCATTTTTATTACCTCTTGCAAATCATCACGATTTTTACCAGTCACTCTTACCTGATCACCTTGAATTGCCGCTTGCACTTTAAGCTTTTTATCTTTAATTAATTTGACAATTTTTTTTGCCAGCGTTGAATCTAAACCTTGTTTAAGGGTTATTTCTTGACGCACCACTTTGCCGCTGGGTTTAGCCTCGCCAACGTCAAGGCAAGCAATATCAATACTTCTACGGGTTAACTTATTGCACACAATGCTAAATATTTGTTGTAATTGAAATGTTGATTCAGAAATCATAATCACTTTTTCATCAGTTAATTCAACGGATGATTCGGTCCCTTTAAAATCAAAACGGGTATCAAGTTCTTTAGTCACTTGATCAATAGCATTTTTTACTTCGTGTTTATCAAATTCAGAAATAATATCAAAAGAGGGCATAAATATAATGTGGGTGAA
>Ga0268283_1001734_pt1 | contig 10225 bp, 9 predicted proteins | sample saktaG_13_FD_190140 | JGI IMG/M metagenome (GOLD analysis project Ga0268283, IMG submission 190140) | Saline water microbial communities from Sakinaw Lake, British Columbia, Canada - sak_2013_06_06_36m | ecosystem: Environmental > Aquatic > Non-marine Saline and Alkaline > Saline ... | reverse complement strand
CGAGGTATTTAAGCATTTTCTTACGCTTGGCTACCATCTGGATAAGACCGCGACGGGCCATATTGTCGTTTTTATTAGTCTTAATATGTTCGGTAACTTCCTTAATACGAGCCGTCAAAATTGACGCCTGGACTTCAGAACTACCAACATCGGTTTTGTGAGTCTGTGTCAAAGCAGTAGCTTTAATTTTGTTATCTGTTGTTATCATCAGATATGCATTGTAGCAAAGTTTTGCACAGGATTCAACACCTGTTATCACTTTTGCCGAAAGATTAGTCTAAAATACCCATTGAAGCAAGTGTTATTGCCTCGCCGACAGACCATTTTGAGATAGAAATACGCCTCAGTTCAGCACAATAAGCCCCAACACCTAACTGTTTGCCAATATCCTCAGCCAAAGTCCGGATGTATGTACCGCTAGAAACATGGGCGCTAATCTTTAAATATGGGTATGAATAATCAATCAATTTTAGGTCATAGACGGTGACTTGCCGTTCGGGGATTTCGAATTCCTGACCTTTTCGAGCTAACTTATAGGCCCGCTGACCGTTAACTTTAATGGCACTATAAATCGGCGGATGCTGAAAAATATCACCCGTAAACCTTGTAAGTGACCTATTTACTTCATCGATAGTTGGAACAGTCTCGGAAATATCGGTCATATCACCTTCTGGGTCACCGGTCGTACTAGTTTTGCCCAAGCAAATAGTTGACTCATAAATCTTGTCCAGCTTGCTATATGTACTGGCATTTCGGCATTCTTTACCAACCACAATAATCATTAGGCCAGTTGCAAACGGGTCAAGTGTCCCAGTGTGACCAACTTTCACCTTTTTAGATTGCTGTTTTGATAGGACACGCCTAACACGTGCAACCACACCAAAGCTGGTCATATTGGCCGGCTTGTCAATCAAAATAATTCCGTCAGTCATGCAGACAGTATACAGATTATTTAAAACTATTGTCCAGGAATTCTAAATTGAGTCGGGTCATTAGGCACTGGCTCAGGTCTAGTGTTCAGGCCAGACACCGGCGCAGGCATAGGCGCATTAAAATCAGCCATAGGCGGAGGTGGCAAAGTTGAAAAGTCGGGCAATGGTGGAGGTAAAGGCATTTCATCAAGCTTTGGTGGCTGAATAACCATTTCATGAGTTGCAATTAATTCAGCAGGAGGCTCAATGGCTGGTGCCGTATTATTAGAATACATTTCACCAGCCTGACCAATCTCTACGGGCTGAACAGTACTATTTATCAGTGAGTTATTTATCGACTCAGAACCATCAAGATATGGATGATCAAAAACCGTGGTAGACTGTTGGCTGTCTAATTTTTGTCTGGCATCTTCGGCCGATATGTCAGTTGTTATACTAAGCGTCTCGCCTAGTAGTGGTGGCACTGTATTGTCGGCTTGAATTGTGCTGGATGAATTCTGGGCATATTGGCTTGGCGACAAAGTTGAATCCGGAAGCTCGACCGGCTCAGCTGGTGGCAATACCACCACAGCTGGGATCGTCGCCTCGACAGCCGACTCATGGCTAATTGTTAAATTATTCGGCGCTAAAGTCGAAACTTGATCCGAATCAGGTGGCGTTGGCACCTCAATCATTGCTGGCGCTTCAGACGCACTTTCTGCTGGGTTCGCTGCTAAAGAACTAATTTGATGCGATTCCTGAAGTTTCGCTGCAATTAACTGTTGGTCTGCACCAGCAGCCATTAATTGGGCTGCGGTCGTCATAACCCTTGAAGTTGTACGAGTGTTGCTGAATCTATCGGTTGCCGCAACAATCCCCGTAAGGAGTGCCGTAGAAATCTGTTTGTCCAAAATTGGCTTGTCGGTTTTTAGTAAATCGCTAAGTACCGTGACCATTTCACATAAGCTGCTGGCGTTTTTGTCGCCCCAGCTTAAACTCCCCAATTGGCTTGACTGCATACCATCACAAAGCGTTGCGATTGTAACATCCTGCAATACTCCCCCAGCAACCAAGGCTGAGTCTAGATGCTCTTTGCTTTCAACGCCCAAAGCCAAAACCAACTCAACGTTGTAATCTCCCTGACTAAACTCTAAGTCACTGCTAGTAATATGAGTGTGATATGGCGTAATAAAAATCTTAACGACATCGCCATCAACCTTGTAGCGCAAATGATCAGCTTTTTCCTTGTCCAAAGCAATTATAAAATCACGTAAACTATCAGCGGTATTTTCAATAATCTTATCTGGTTCTAGAAAAGTAATGGCTGGTGGCACGGCACCACTAAATATTGCCGTAGCATGCTTGCCAATCTTGTTTAGCAAAACCGTTAAGCCGAGCATTGAAGACAAGTCGTCAACCGATGGATCACGGCTAACGGTCACTAATATATTTGTCGAAGCCTTAATCTTATCAATAATTTGCTGTTTTATCTTGACTTCACTATCGTCCATATGGTGATTCCTATTTTTATTTTACTTATACTTTAATAACACTATAACATAAGTAATTTAGATGCGTCAATAAATCTTTGGCCTACTCTCTCCTCTTTACAACTTTGGCATTATCACTTATAATCACTGAGATTGTAAATAATTATTTTAAAGACTAAATAGGAGCAAAAATGCCAATCATTAAATCCGCTATCAAACGCGCCAAGCAAAGTATCAAAAGACGAGCACGTAATGTCGAAACAAAAAAAGACATCAAAGATGCCACGAAGGCTTTTATCGCCAAGCCAACCGCTGCCGGCTTTAGTGCCGCTCAAAGCGAAATTGACACAGCCGTTAAAAAAGGCTTAATTAAAAAGAACACTGCTGCCCGCCGCAAGATGAGTCTGTCAAAAATTGCCAAAGCTGCCGGAGTTAAATTCACCGGCGTAAAGAAAGCTGCCGCAGTAAAACCAGCTACAACTAAAAAGGTAGCCATAAAAACTGCTCCAGTTGCCAAAAAACCAGTTACTAAAAAAACAACTGCCAAAAAGACCACAAAATAATTTTGTCTTTAATCAAAAAATGACCCCAGCTATGGGGTCATTTTTTGTAAGGCGGCAACTTTTAGCAAAGCTCTCTCCAGCAGTAACCATGGTTCGGCACGGGATATTTTCATATCATCGTCGGCTTCGGCAAAAATTTTTACTATCTTGGTTACGCCAATTTTGCCGACCCGTTTGGCAACCGATTCCAACTTCTGAACAACATAAGGATGGACGCCAAAGTCTTTAGCTACATTATCTGTTTTGTCGGCCGACATGACAGCCGCTAGTTGAAAAACTTGCGTAGATAGCAAGGCAAACAATCGAAAAACATCCTCAGACTGCTCTAATGTGCATAGCATTGCTTTTAGGGCCTTAACATCACCACGAAGTGCAGTCTCAAAAAGTTCAAAAACATTTTCAGACAAATTTGGTTCAATAATATTCTTTATAACGTCAGCCGAAACAGAATCAACTAATGCCAACTTTTCAAGAGCATGAAACAATTGCCATTGGTCAACACCGACTCGCCTAACTAATAGTTGGGCATTTTTTGAGTCAATATCAAAACCGTGTTTTTTTGACTCACCCATCACCCATTTCTCGGCCTTGACGATATCACGCTCGGACCAAGATTGAAATTCTTTTATTACTACACTATCTTTAAGCGACTTAAATGTCGACGTCCTTTTATCAGGTTTTGGTTCGACCAAAACAAGATGGATATCGTCAGATATTTTAGAAATCCATTCACCAAAAACTGACCAAATTGGTTTATTTTCACTCAGGTTTCTAATAATAATTACCCGAGCAGTTGCGAATAAACTTACGCCCATCAAAATATCAGGAAGCTGTGATAATTGCAGTTTACTACTGTCAATCTTTTCAACATCACCAGAAAAACTACTCTTAATTTCAGCTAAAGCCTGCTCAATTTCGAATGAATTTTCACCAATTAATAATGTAATCATTAAATATAGTATAACCTAGGTCGATAGTCTGCCGTAAATGGGATATACCTAACGGGTGGCGTTTGGCGGGGCAGCACCCGATTTACTACAAAATGGTAATCCATTTTTATAAATCAGGGGCGGACCGAACGACAGGACCCGTCTAGATTCGGTTAACACTTTTGACAATTTGGACAAATATGGGTGCCACGACCAGCAACTCGAATTTTGATTATTTCAGTACCACAACGCGGACATTCTAGCCCCTCACGACGGAAAACCCGTGCAAAATCCATATAACTTCCCTTTTTACCCTCGGCATTAACATAATTACGGTTGGTGCTACCGCCCTTGTCAATGGATAGATTCATAACCAAACGAATCTCGGTATATAATTTATTAAATTCCGATTTAAAAATTGATCCGACCTTACGCGCTGGATGAATTTTGGCTCCCCATAATGATTCGTCGGCATAAATATTGCCGACCCCGGCAATAACCGACTGGTCCAAAATCGCCGCCTTAATAGTTGCCCCTAAACGTTTTTCGAAGCACTTTGCAAAATCATTGGCAGTAAAATCAGCCTCAAGTGGCTCCGGTCCAACCCGCTTCATAAAATCAATGTTTTGAACTTCATCAGTCGGTATTAATCTTACCCAACCAAATTTCCGCTGATCATTAAAATATAAATGTGACCCATCGGTAAACTCAATACTAACCCTTGTTGACTTATCGGGTAATTGGCCAACCAGGCTATCATTAGGGTGCCCTGCCGCAAAACGCTCAACCTTATCAACAAAAACTAATTGCCCAGTCATCTTTAGGTGAATTACTAAAGAGTATTTTGTTGATAAATCAATTAGTAAAACTTTTGCTCGGCGCCTAACATCTATGATTTTGGCATTTACTAAAAACTGTTCAACATCCGCTGTGGCATTTGGAAAACTTCTGGCAGTGTCTGACAGTACAGACTTAATGGTTTTCCCCACAACAAGTTTAAATAGCCCCCGCTTGACCGTCTCGACTTCAGGCAACTCAGGCATCAATTTAAACTCGTTAATTTATCTAATTCGGATTGCGACTGTTCTAGCGAAACATACACAATACCCTGCATACCTGCCTGTCTAGCCCCATCAATATTCTTTGGCATATCATCAACCATGACACACTCGGTTGGCATAAGGCCGAGCTTATCAGCCATCAATATAAAGATATTTGGGTCGGGCTTAACAAGCTTGACGTCACCAGACAAAATTTCAACATCAAACAAATTTTGCCTATCAAAAAATGGCAACGACACATCCATCCTGTCACGATTAACATTACTCAGCATACCAATTTTATATTTACCAGAATTCTTTAACTGACCTACCCAATCAATCATTGGCTGATTATATTTATTAGTCCCCCAATAGCGCTCGTCAACTTGCTGTGGAGTTATACCAATTAAATTTGAAATTGTATCATTAAATTGACTTCTAGAAAGCTCACCAATATCTGACTTGGCCTGTAAATCATTAACTAGACCAGCAAGTTCAGGATAGTCACGACGCAAGAAAACTTGCCCAGACATTATTAACACACCAAAACAATCAAAAATAACAGCTTTTATCGCCATAAATTACAATTCTCCCCAACTTTTTCCTATGTTTATATCAACGTGAAGCTTGACCTTCAATTCAGACACAACATTTTCTAAACTCTCCTTTAGTATATCAACAACCTTCTGAGCATTTTCGGCCGGGCATTCCACCAAAATACTATCGTGAACCTGTAAAATCTGCTCGCCTACGCCCTGTAGCTTCTTTTCAACTTCAATCATTGCCAGTTTCATCAAATCAGCCTCTGTCCCCTGAATTGGCATATTGGCCGCGGCTCGCTCAGCTGCCATACGCACCATAAAATTACTGCTAAGCACATCCGGCGTCGGTCGACGTCTTCCGAAATAGGTCTCGACATAGCCCTCGGACCTAGCCATATCCAATATATTATTTAAATACTTGCGAATTGGCTTGCGCAAATCAAAATACTGATCAATAAACTTCTTGGCTTCAATAAATGTCATACCTGTCGCCGCACTTAGCCCGTGCGGGCTCATGCCATATAGAACCCCAAAGTTAATCACCTTAGCATTTCGACGCTGGGCCTTCGTTACATCATCAATCGGTATATTGTAAACTTCACTAGCCGTCTTAGCGTGAATGTCAACATCACTGTTAAAGTCGTTAATAAGTTCAGTGTCGCCCGCCAAAACTGCCGCCAGTCGAAGTTCAAATTGTGAATAATCAGCTCCGACGAAAACATTACCTTCGGCAGGAATAAAGGCGTCCCTAATTTTTCGGCCCAAAGCCGTTCTGATTGGAATATTTTGCAAATTCGGATTTGTGCTACTGAGTCGTCCAGTGCTGACAATATCTTGGTTATAAGTAGTATGGATTCGACCGGCTTTATCGGCAAGTAGTGGCAAGGCGTCGACATAGGTATTAATTAATTTGGCCAATTCCCTAGTTTTTTCAATCAATTCGATAATTGGATGATGAACTCGTAATTTATCCAGCTCTTTTTGGCCAGTACTATAACCTGATTTGCCTCTTTTGATTGAAACGGTTGGCAACTGTAATTTAGTGAATAACACCTCCGATAACTGGGCTGGGCTGGCAATATTAAATTCATAGCCAACCATTGCATAGATTTCTTGTTCAAGTTTGGCATATTTTTTAGCGAGCCGCTTACTCATTACGGCTAATACGCTAGAGTCGATTTTTATGCCTCGCCTCTCCATCAAAAATAAAATGTGCGTCAGCGGGAAGTCAAACTCACTAGCAATACGTGCTAGTTTTGGTTCAATACTAAAGGCATTGATTTGCTGACCATAAATATGCCAAATTGCCGCGATTGCCGTCTGGGGGTTGTCGGCAAGTTCTAGACCAATTAGACCAGCTAGAGAGCGGTCACGACTTAGTGGGTTAATTAAAAAAGCCGCCTGATGAATATCGTGGATCTCACTAAACTTAACGTCAACACCAACATCAGCCAATTGATGGTACAAGATTTTACAATCATATCCAATGACAGTTGCAAGTTCGAGAACACGCCAAAAACTACGATTAAGTTCGCTAATTTTGGTATGGGCAACTGTCATTTTATCAGTCGACAACCATATCTCGTCAGTTTCTATTTGAAGCACAACTGGGCCATCGATATTAATAGCCTCAGGCCAGGCAACAATCTTAAGAGGCTCAATTTGTGGCTGTATAATTTCATCAGTGGATTTAGCTTGCATATGTTTTGGTAGGCGCCTAATTAAAGAGTTAAATTCGAGACGCTTCAAAATTGCAGAAACTTTTTCAAGATTTGTATCATTTACGTCAGCCACCGCCCAGTCCAATTTAACCGGCGCTTCGGCCCAAATACGACCAATTTCCTTGCTCATATAAGCCATTTTTTTACCATCGACTAATTTTTTGGCGACAGCTGGCTTTATATCGTCCAAATGGTCATAAATATTATCAAGTGTGCTATATTTTTGCAAAAGTTCTATGCCAGTTTTTTCACCAATCCCGTTAACACCTGGTAAATTGTCGGATGAATCACCTTTTAGGGCCTTGAGGTCAAGAAACTGTTCAACGCCGATACCATACTTTTTTTCAAAGTATTCAACATTAAACTCTTCGATATTAGACAGGCCATTTTTCATAGCATAGACCTTCACCATTGGGCTAATTAGCTGTAACGCATCAAGATCACTAGTCAGCAAACACGTTTCAATACCCTTTTCGGTCGCCTCGAGCGCAAATGCGCCTAATATATCATCGGCTTCATAATCATCAAGTTCATAAAGTGGCCAACCAAAAGCCTCCAACAGTTCATATAAAATCGGCATTTGGGCATAAAAGTCATCAGGTGCTGGCTTACGTCCAGCTTTATACTCCGGATAAATTGCCCGACGCTTACGAATGTTAGTGCCTTTTTTGTCCCAAGCAACCGCCACATAATCTGGTTCAAGCTTTTTAATTAACTCAATCGCTAGTAATGCAAAACCATAGACTCCCCCAGTTGGCGTGCCGTCAGCCATAGCCAAGTTGGGCATAGCATAATAACCACGATAGAATACGGATTTGCCATCAATAACTACCAAACGTTTTGTCATGCTCCTATTATAGCGTATTTTGGCTTGCGACAATCTGTTACAATATTTATTATGAATTACAACCAAGATATTAAAATAATCACCTTCGTCGGGCTAACCGGCGCTGGTAAAAGTGCCGCAACCGATTATGTTACATCAAAAGGTTATCCAAAAGTTTATTTTGGCGGCATTGTGCTTGATGCCATGACCGAAGCCGGGCTAGAACACACTCAAGAAAACGAAAAACCATTCCGCGAAGAACTACGTAAGCGCGAGGGAAACGACTTTATCGCCAAGCGAATTATTAAACAAATTCACGACCTAATTGAAGCCGGCCAACACCGCATCGTAGCCGACGGGTTATATAGCTGGACAGAGTATAAAGCCCTAAAACATGAGTTCCCAGGCGAACTTCATGTAGTTGCCTTGGTTGCGCCCAAAAAACTGCGCCACCATCGCCTATCTATTAGGCCAATTCGCCCACTGACCCAAGTTGAAGCCGACCAGCGCGATTGGGCCGAAATTGAGAATATTGAAAAAGGTGGCCCAATTGCCATCGCCGACCACTACATTATGAATGACGGTGATTTTGATAAATTATACGAACAAGTCGATAAGACGCTCGACGATATAAAGTTTTACAATCTAACTTAAATATTCGTGTAACTTTTTAGCGTCTTTGTGCTTGCGAAGTTTGGCAAGAGCTTTGGCTTCGATTTGACGAATACGTTCACGTGTCACGGCAAATTCACGGCCAACTTCTTCAAGAGTGTGACTTTTGCCATTTTCTAGACCAAAACGCATTTTGACAATTTTTTGTTCACGATCAGACAAAGTCGAAAGGACTAACTGAACCTGCTCTTTTAGTAACTGCGATGTAGCCGACTCTTCTGGGGTAACGCCCTCACCATCTTCGATAAAATCACCCAGAACTGAATCTTCATCATCACCATCACGTCCAACACCAGCATCGAGTGATGTAATGTCTTGCTTGATTTTGATAACATATTCAACTTTGGCTGGCTCAATCTCAAGCTCCTTAGCAAGCTCTTCAATAGTTGGCTCGCGATTTAATTCTTGAGTCATACGACGCTGGGTGCGAAGTAATTTATTGATTGTTTCAACCATATGAACTGGGATACGAATTGTGCGAGCTTGGTCAGCAATTGCACGAGTAATCGCCTGACGAATCCACCAAGTGGCATAAGTTGAAAACTTAAAGCCCTTATCTGGGTCAAACTTCTCAACGGCACGCAAAAGACCAGTATTGCCTTCTTGAATTAAATCAAGAAAATCAAGTCCACGGCCGCTATAGCGTTTGGCAATCGAAACGACTAGACGCATATTGGCTTCGGCCATTTTATCTTTAGCTTTTTTGTCGCCAGCTACAACCCGAAGCGCCAAAGCAAGTTCATCAGCCGAATTTAACAACGGAATTTTACCAATTTCACGCAGATAAAGCCGAACACTGTCATCACTGGCATCGTCAAAATACTGGCCACGATTTAAGGTGTCTTCGTCATCTTCCTCTTCTTCTTCGGCATCCTTCAAGTCGTCAAGCGCCGGCTCTTCAATATTGCTGAGTGCCAATATACTTGGGTCGATTAAATCTAAGGCAATTATCGAATCGTCAATCTCGTCTTTTATATCATTGTCGTCATTATCTTTGACCACTTTGTATCTCCTTTATAAGTTGGTTTAGTTGGCTACGAATTTTATTGGCTGAAACATCATCACCCAAAGTCTCTGCATCACGCAGTTTTTCGGTCAAGATGTCTTTTTGATTTTTCCTGTTTTCGTTTACTACTTGGCGGAGCAATCGAGCCGTTTCAAAGTAACGATCTTGGTCGTTCCAGTCGGCATAACGAGCGTCGGCCTTTAATAGTAGTATTTTTACATAGATATCATAATTTTGCAACTGCTCGGGCGTATCTTTAACAATACTACCGCCATATTCAGACAGATACTTGGCAACCGCCTGGCGTTCGGGCGTACTAAAAATACCAACATCAACTTGACGGAATAAATCTTGGGTTGCACTGTCAATAAGGGCTGCGGCCAATAAATTGTCTTGGTAATCAGCTGGGTCGGCAACTATTTCGACTTGATGGTCAATTTTTTTGAGCTGTTTTTCGGATTGCACCCCCCCGCCCGCTAGCTTTTCTTTTAAGGCCTCGGTTGATGAACCGCAGATATCAGCAAT
>Ga0268283_1001733_pt1 | contig 10232 bp, 5 predicted proteins | sample saktaG_13_FD_190140 | JGI IMG/M metagenome (GOLD analysis project Ga0268283, IMG submission 190140) | Saline water microbial communities from Sakinaw Lake, British Columbia, Canada - sak_2013_06_06_36m | ecosystem: Environmental > Aquatic > Non-marine Saline and Alkaline > Saline ... | reverse complement strand
CGCAGACCTTCAACTCTTGCCCTGATATTGAAAGCGATATTCCCGAATGGTCCGTTTGTTCCGAAAACATCCCAGAATACAAGCCCATGGTAACCGTCGCTAGGCTCGCTGAAAGCAGGATATTTCCCGTTTCCCCAGTTAAAGTTTCCTCCGTCAACAATTATACCGCCAACCGAAGTGCCATGGCCGCCAATCCATTTGGTAGCTGATTGAACCACAACGTTTGCGCCGTGTTCCAAAGGACGGAAAAGATAACCACCAGCGCCGAATGTATTGTCAACTATAACCGGAAGGTCATATTTCTTTGCCAGGGCAGTAATAGCTTCAAAATCTGGAACATTAAACTTTGGATTGCCAATCGTTTCAAGGTAAATAGCCTTTGTTTTATCATCGATCAGCTTCTCATATTCCTCAACGCTGTCATTTTCGGCAAAGCGGGCTTCGATACCCAATCTTTTAAAAGCAACTTTAAACTGGTTATACGTACCGCCATACAGGAACTTGGTCGAGATAAAATTATCACCTGATTCAAGGATATTGTTGAGTGCGATAAACTGTGCAGCCTGTCCCGAAGATGTAGCCAGGCCGGTAACGCCGCCTTCCAAAGCTGCAATACGTTTTTCAAATACATCGGTTGTGGGATTCATGATACGGGTATAAATATTTCCGAACTCCTTCAAAGCGAAAAGATTTGCACCGTGTTCCGCATTATTAAAAACATAGGAACTTGTCTGGTAAATGGGGACTGCACGTGAATTTGTAGTGCTGTCGACTACCTGTCCTGCATGAATTTGTAAGGTTTCGAAGTGTAATTTTTTGTCTGACATTTGATTGCGTTTTTAGTGTTAAGAATATTTGTTTTTTTGATTTACGTTATAAAAAGAGCCCTTTCGCAGTCTGCGGAAGGGCTCTTTACTTTTTGTCGCCTGTTGTTTTTTTAGTTTCAACAAACTATAAGTGACCATTCCGCATTTGCAAAGGCAGACAACAACACATACACATGTGAAATAAAGGATTTGCTATTGTTGGTTGAAATGGCATTTTATGAAGTTTAAATTGGTCAAAAAAAAAGGCTTCCCTGATTTAGGAAAGCCATTTCGTTGTAAACGATATCTTATTAAGAAAGCTCTCCGTAAATTAAAAACACATACAACAACACATCATTGTGTCGTTCGAAGCATTTAAAATTTCCTGAGCTTTATTGTACATTGTCTGAATTATTATGCAGCAAAAGTACAAATTACTTTTTAGATATCACCAAACTATTTGCAAAAATATTTATTTGTAAATCGTAAACATAATGATATCAATACTTTCAAGAGATAAATATATTTTGAGATTTAATCACAAACTGAATAAATATGCAATTTAGAATGGATTTAGATAGCGCCCTATGGATTTTAAGGCCTTCAGGAAGTTATTTATTACTGTTCAAATCGGATCAAAATCTGAAAATAATTTGTACCTATGCAAAAAAGATGGATCGCTCGCTGAATGGCTCAAACTAATTTTCACCTACGTATTCGTTGCACAAATATGAAAAAATTAATACTGTTTATCCTCGTTTATGGGCTGCTTACTGAGTTGAGTATTGCCCAGTCAAATAAAATTGTAAAACCGGGTGGAGCCGTAGATCCATATCATTATACCATTGAGAAGTCAAAAGTATATACCTATGCAGCCGTATCATGCGCGCATCCTCTGGCCAGTGCAATCGGGGCAGAAATCATGAAGCAAGGTGGCAATGCATATGATGCCGCAATTGCCATGCAACTGGCACTGGCTGTGGTTTATACCAATGCCGGCAATATTGGTGGAGGTGGATTCCTGGTCACAAAACAATCCGATGGCAAAACTTTCACCATAGATTACCGCGAAACTGCTCCCGCTAAAGCATCAAGGGATATGTATTTAGATAAAAGTGGAAAAGCGCAATCTGATTTATCACTCTACGGACATAAAGCCTGCGGTGTTCCTGGTACTGTAGCCGGGTTATTTGCTACGCTTCCTTACGCAGTACTTCCATTTAAAACTCTCATTCAGCCTGCAATCGACCTGGCAGAAAATGGCTATGTTATAACAGAAAGAGAAGCTTCCAACTTGAATGCAACGCGAAAATCGTTTATTGAAAACAGCACTTCTCCTACTGCTTTGGTAAAAAAGAACGATTGGAAAGCAGGTGATACGCTGGTTCAGAAAGAGTTGGCTCAAACCTTGAAACGAATCAGTGATAAAGGATCAAAAGGTTTTTATGAAGGCAAAACGGCTGATCGGATTGTTGCTGAAATGAAAAAACATGACGGGTTAATTTCAAAAAGTGATCTCAAAAATTACAAAGCAAAAACAAGATCAGCCCTGGAATTCAAGTATAAAGATTACACTATAATAAGCATGGCTCCTCCAAGCAGTGGTGGTATAATTTTGTGCCAGCTGATGAAGATAGTGGAAACCAGGCCTATCGCATTGTATGGTTTTCAAACTTCAAAAAGCGTTCAGTTAATGGTTGAAGCCGAACGCAGAGCGTTTGCCGACAGGTCAGTTTATATGGGCGATCCCGATTATTGGAAAGTCCCGTTGAAAACCCTTACAAGCGATGCATATATTCAAAAACGTATGTCGGATTACGATTCAACTAAGGCAACACCCAGCAACGTTATTAAAGCTGGAAATATCAAAGAAAGTGAAGAAACAACACATATCAGCATTATTGATAAGGAAGGAAATATGGTCAGCATAACTACAACATTAAACAATAGTTATGGCAGCCGAACCGTAGTTTCCGGCGCCGGATTCCTGTTAAATGACGAAATGGATGATTTCAGCGTAAAACCAGGTGTTCCCAATTTGTACGGTGCTGTCGGCGGAGAAGCCAATGCCATTCAACCTGGCAAAAGAATGCTCAGTTCCATGACTCCAACCCTTGTACTAGACAAAGATAAAAATCCGTTGATTGTTTTAGGAACCCCAGGCGGTACCACCATTCCAACTTCTGTTTTTCAAACACTTATCAATATCCTGGAATTTGGAATGAATGCTTCCGCTGCTATTGAAAAACCCAAATTCCACCATCAATGGCTGCCAGATGAAATTATGGTTGAAAAAGAATTTGATCCTGAAGTCAGAAAACAATTACAAGCCATGGGTTATACTGTTACCGAACGCGGTCAAATCGGGAGAATGGAAGTAATCAGGATTTTGCCTGACGGCCGTCGTGAAGTTGCTGCTGATACGAGGGGTGATGATTCCGTTAACGGGTATTGATAAAATCCAGATCTATTCTTACTGAGTTTGTTTATGCATGTAACTGGCAGTTATGAACAACCAGCCTGCTAATGTCTTATTTTTGTATAAAATAAGCATCAATAACTTAGATCAATCCCAGCTTCTTTGTTATTAGCTGCCTGAATATAAATCACGGATCTATTGAACATTACCTGGGATTTATTGTTCTTAGTTACACTTATAATGCTAATTTTCAGATAATTATAACAATGGACCGATTAACACTATTACCTAAAGAAATCTTTCGGAGTTACGTTTGTGCGCACGCCAATCTTCCTCCGGTTGAAAGCACACAACACTTTGTGGATGAACTTGTAATGTTCTTTTTCCCTCTGAAAGGCAATCGCACTGTTTCCCTGAAATCATTACAAAAAGAATTGCGCCGTTTGCGTTTCCGGCTCAGCGAACTTCTGTACCCGTTACACGACGGAGCTGAAGAAGAAGTGACACAGGTTGTTGAATCATTTTTCAATAAGCTGCCCGATGTATACGATAAGATGATTAATGATGCAAATTCGTTCCTGAACAGTGATCCGTCAGCAAAAGGAATTGAAGAGATAATTATGTCATTTCCTGGTTTTTATGCAATTTCGGTTTACCGCATTGCACATGAACTTTCATTACTGAATGTTCCGTTACTACCCAGGATCATGAGTGAATACCTGCATGGCAAAACAGGAATTGATATTCATCCTGCAGCCAAAATAGGAAAGAATTTTTTTATCGATCATGGCACCGGAGTTGTAATCGGTGAAACTACCGAAATCGGCGATAACGTAAAAATATACCAGGGAGTTACCCTTGGTGCGCTTTTTGTTGAGCGGGCATTGCGTGATCAGAAACGACATCCGACCATCCAGGACGATGTAATTATTTATGCAGGAACTACCATTTTAGGAGGGAAAACTGTAGTAGGCCGCGGCTCTGTAATAGGAGGTAATGTATGGCTTACCGAAAGCGTTGAGCCTCTTTCGTTAGTTTATCACCAGCCACAAATCGTGATACGTGACAAAAAAGATTTTGTTGAACCTATAAACTTCTTTATCTGATGCCGGCTAAATCAGAAGCCGTTTTGAAAAATTTGGCACAACAGAATAAATTATTTTCAATTCAGTTGTAACTTTATACTACAGTTAGCCGTATTACCTTCGAAAACCAACAACCGAAAACCAAATAAATGACTACAGCCGAGTACAACTCATGTGCCGACTTATACTCCGACGGAGTGTATCGATTCATCCTGAAGAATATTAGGGATAGAGATACAGCCCAGGATATAGTACAGGAATCGTACGTTCGGATGTGGGAAAGAGTGAAGGACGTATCATACGATAAAGCACGCGCATACCTTTTTACAACGGCCTATCACACTATGATCGACCACATTCGTAAAAATCAGCGTCTCAGTTCTTTGGATGACGGTTACACCGAAACTCACGATGAATCGCCTGGCACCTATAACGATCTGAAAGAAGTAATAAACGAAGCCGTAGCAAAGCTTCCGGAAATACAACGATCGGTTATTATGCTCCGCGACTACGAAGGATACTCATATGAAGAGATCGGAGATATACTGAAACTCAGTGAATCACAGGTGAAAGTCTACATATTCAGAGCACGGACTTTTTTAAAACAATACATTGGCAGCCTCGACTTAGTACTCTAGTATACACCGCTTACAAAATATCAAACAAAATGAATATCAACAGGGACAACTACGAAGCATATTTCCTCGACTATTTTGAAGGGCAGTTAAGCCCGGAAATGGTAGAGGAAGTTCTTATGTTTGTTGATCAAAATCCCGACCTGAAGAATGATTTTGAAGAGTTTGAAGCCGTTTCACTTGTTGCTGATCAGGATATTGTTTTTGAAAAAAAATCCTCCTTAAAAAAAAACCAGGTATTCGCTACATCAAAGGTTACTGAACTAAACTATGAAGAGTACCTGGTTAGCGAAACAGAAGGATTATTAAATGAGGAGCAAATTGCATCCATCGCAGAATTTATCAGCATTAATCCCCAATTTGAAAAAGATCGCAGACTCTATGAACTAGCGCATATTCAGGCAGAAGCTGAAATTGTATTTGAATCCAAAGAATCTCTTAAACATAAGGCTATATCAGTTGGTCCGATCAATGAGGATACTTTTGAAACGTACATGGCACGCGAACTGGAAGGTGATCTGGATCAGGATGAAAGACTTCAGTTTGCTGAATTTATGCAAATTAATCCACATCTTGAGAACGACCGTAAACTATATAAACAAACCATACTCAGTGCTGATACAAATATCGTATTCGAGAATAAAAACGGCCTGAAACAATCAGCAACGCCAATCCGCAGGATTGTATATTATGCACTTTCAGCTGCTGCGTCACTGGCACTTATTTTCAGCGTTTATTTTTTACTTAATCGCAACGATATTCCAAACAGGATCGCTGAGCAAGGCAAAGTGAAAAACAAGATCAACACAACAATTTCTGAACCTGTTGCCATAATCCCAGATAATCAAGTCGCTGCAACTATCAAAAAGCCTGCACAGGTGATATCAAATCCCGACGATAATAAGAATGCAATTGCTGATAATACTTCGGTAAATATCAATACAATTACAAATCAGGAACAGGAAACTGTTGCATTTCTTGATCATCGTAATATTGAACCGCTCGAGAACAGGTCTGCAGTCGAAGTTGTTTTTAGTTCATATGTTGATCCTCAGTTTACTTTTATCCGGTCGAGCCAGATGTATATAAACCAGAACCGGGAGTTTTATTATAACCTGAAACTTGCTGATGACATGCAATATGCAAAACTAAATGCGGCTGATAAATATCCGGCAAAGACCATATTGAGTGCTATTACAGGAAAAGCCAGAGGATTATTTGCTTCTAATACGAACACGGCGCCACCAAAAGAAGAAAAGAAGAACCTCACAGTCTGGACATTTGCTGAACTCGGCGTTCAAACCTTCAATACAATTACTTCCAGTGAACTTGAGTTGAAACTGAACAAGGACGATGAAGGGAAAGTTGTTTCCTATAATCTCGAAAGCGGGCTTCTTGATCTGGAAAGAGAAGTGAAAAAGTAAAAAGAATTTAGACTTCTGAAAGATCCGGGCTCATTCCGGATTTTTTTTTTCAGCAACCAGCAATTTTATTTGCGCATTGACCAAAACTATAAAAAGTTTAAATGGGGAATTACCATTTCCATTTTACCTGATCACAGTTAAACTTCCTTTGATCGTTCGCTTTACAGTGCCTTTTAGCGTGAGTTCGTATACATCGCAAACATAATAATAAACCCCATCACTAACCGGTTCATTCGTGCCCTGGATTTTTCCATCCCATCTGATAGCAGGCTCCTGTGTAGTGAAAATCATATTTCCCCATCGGTTAAAAATCTGCAAGTCAATTTTTTCAACTCCTGAATACGGAAATGGAACGAAAAAGTCATTCTTTTCATCATTGTTTGGAGTGAATGCATTAGGTAAGTGATAGGTGCCGCATGCATTATTATCAATACAAACGGTATCACTCATCGGGCTCCGGTTTCCGACTGAATCTACCGCCTCAACAGCATAGCATCCTGCGATTGAACTGAGGTTGGAATGGATGTATGTCAGGGACTGTGTTGAATCTAATGCAACAAATGCTTCTGCCAACGGAGGTTGATAATATATGATGTATTTTAAAACATCCGTTGAACACCCTGGTTTGGTAATCTCCCAGGTAAGTATGTTTTGAAAATTTTCACAGTCAGCGTCAACACTCAATGTAGGTGCACAAGGTCTTTCATTATCGATAGGAACCGCACAGGTTTCCTGTGAAAAGTTGATGAGGGGATCCGTAATTCCTGCGGTTCCATAAGTCCCGATTGCTTTTACTTTGTAACAGTATGATTTGCCGTTAACACAATCAGGATCAGTATATATTGGGAAAATAGATGTGCCTATGGAATCGAACTGAAGAGTAATTTCATTTTTTCGATAAATTACATACTTTTCGTTGGTCCAGGGAACGACGGTGTTAATATTAACCCTGATTTTGTTATCGCCCGGTGATAATGCAATAAATGCAGAAGATGCCTTTTGCGATGGGCCGACCAGGAAACGGTTGCCGGGAGTATCATTTATAAAATCAATTCTGTAGTTCAATCCGTGATCGTAGGTATTGATAATATCGTCGGTGTAAATGGTATCGTTGAGTGAATTCAAGGAATCAATAAAATGAAAGGCTGTACCAGCAAGATCTTCGGATCTGTATATGAGGTATTTGTAAGGACCGGGCATTTGTACCGGGTCAATTTCAGTTGGTTTCGACCAGGCAAGATAGATGCGGCCATCTGCAATTCCTGTCTTTTGTACGCTGATATTTGTTATTACAGGAACATCTTTTTTAAGCTGAGAGCATGCTTCATTCGAAGCATAGCTTTCTGCGCCATCAGGATAGGTGGCTACTACCATATAACAATAATCGATACCTCGCGAAAGTTCAGTATCGGTGAACAGAGTATCGATAGTAGTCTTAGTCGCAATCAACTGATAGCCGGTATATAACGGAACTCCTGTTTCGCAGTAGCCTGGCACATAGCCGAAAAATCCATTTCTCCTGTAGATCTTATAACCACTCACATTTGTACAGCGGTTTTTATTCCATCTTAATTGAATACTATTTCCCAGCGATGCGGCTGTCAGGTTTCTTGGTGCCGGCCCAATAACTTTAATATTCATGCTTTTAAGGTCGAAAAGATTTACCGGCTTATCATTATCAGTAGCCTTAAAATATACCTGGTAAGGGTTTTTTCTTACATGATTACACGTCGTTTCCCACCTGAAGATTCCTGTGTTACGGCCTATTGAGTCTGCGGGTGAAATAAAAACTGCTGGATTTGTAATTTCAAAAGGAGCTCCTGCTGCTGTTAGTTTAATTCCATTTGAGTCGGCATCAGTAGCTACGATGTTGAATTGCAACAAAGTTCCTGCTTCAACACAGGTGTCATTAATAGGGGTCAAAACTGGTGGGTGATTTTCGCAGGTAACAATAGTGATCTGCATATCACGGGTAATGTATCCGATTTTTTTCTTGTTTCTCCATTCCTCGATCAGGAAAGATATATTGTATTCCCCCTGCATTTTAGGATTCTGCCAAAGTATTTCACCTGTTAAGGCATTCATTGTAAATGTACTTCCGATATTGGTGCCGACCTGGTTAGGAAGTTGAAATCCCGGAATGTTTTCGCCATTGGCACCCCGGCAAGTAACAAATCGGAACGAAAGACTATCTCCGTCAGGATCATAAGCTCCGGGATTGTGAAGGAAAGGCTGGTCTACACACCCTTGGTCGATAGGAGGTAATAACAGTTGCGGAGATGAATTTTTCCCGACAAAAGGATTAATTATTAGTTCAGTTTCAATAAATAATGGAACGTCAACCGAATTTGGAATATTTTGTATTCCGAAATTCCTGTTTGGATCTTCGAGTGTGATTTTGTAAGTTGCTGAGCCAGGAAAAGTATGAACCCCGGTATATAGATTTTTTTTAATATCAGGACCAACAATCTCTCCTGTATAGCCCAGTTGACCTGCAGGCCCATTGGATCGTTGTAAAGTTGAACTTGTTTTATCCCCCCAGTTGATTGTAAGTTCATACCTGTCGGCAGGACTTGGTGCAAATGAATATGTGACTATGGTAATTTCGTAAGTTAAACCAGAAATATATTTGAAGGTAATTTCTCCTGCACGCTGGTGCGTAGCCATTAAAGGGCTTGTAAACCAAATAAATACGAGCAGCAGAATGAAATATTTCTTCATAATGATAAATAATCAGTTAGAAACACACTTTCGGATAATAGAAAAGGTTTCTATCAAAACATCAAAAGTACAAATTAAGCGTATAAATGAATGACATTAATTGCTAAGTTTTGAACTTTTAACTCTGTTTGTCGATAGGGTATATATAAGTGCCTTTTTTGATCAGATTTATTTAGTATTTTTGAGGTGTTAAAGCAGGAAGGATAAAGGTGTATGTATAATATTGATCTGCAGAAGGAGAAAAAAGAAATTGTAAAACGATACCGTGCTTTAATGAGGGCATGGAATGCAAACAAGGGAGTTCAGAAGAATAACCAGGTTCGCAAAGCTTTTATTATGGCTTCCCAGGCTCACTTTACTATGCGTCGCCGAACCGGTGAGCCATACATTTATCACCCGCTGGAAGTTGCACGGATTGTGGCCGGAGAAATCGGGCTGGGCGAAACAGCAATTATCAGCGCTCTGCTTCACGATGTGGTTGAGGATAATCCTGATTACACCATCGAAATGATAAGGCAGAAATTCGGAGATAAAGTTGCTTATATTGTCGATGGACTTACCAAAATTAAAGATGGTTATGAAAGGCTAGAGTCTACTTCGCAGGTTGAGAGTATTAAAAAAATGCTTTTAACGCTGAGTGATGATGTAAGAGTAATACTGATTAAACTGGCCGATCGGTTGCACAATATGCGCACGCTCGATTCGATGCCGGCAACCAAACAGCAGAACATTGCAGCCGAAACATTGTATCTCTATTCGCCATTAGCTCACCGGCTTGGTTTATACGTGATTAAGAGTGAACTTGAAGATCTGGCACTAAAATATAACGAACCTGAAATTTATCGCACTATCTCTGCAAAACTCCAGGAAACAGAATTAGAACGTAAAAGCTTTATTCAGAAATTTATATTTCCGATAAAAAAGGCAATGGCTTCCCAGGGCATTGATTTCGAAATTGACACAAGGGCCAAATCGGTATATTCTATTTATAAAAAGATGCAGGTCAAGGAAATACCCTTTGAAGAAGTGTACGACTTGTTTGCTGTCCGTATTATTATTGAATCGCCACTCGAACAGGAGAAGATCGACTGTTGGCGTGTTTATACACTGATAACTGATAATTATAATCCAAAACAAAACCG
>Ga0268283_1001732_pt1 | contig 10243 bp, 8 predicted proteins | sample saktaG_13_FD_190140 | JGI IMG/M metagenome (GOLD analysis project Ga0268283, IMG submission 190140) | Saline water microbial communities from Sakinaw Lake, British Columbia, Canada - sak_2013_06_06_36m | ecosystem: Environmental > Aquatic > Non-marine Saline and Alkaline > Saline ... | reverse complement strand
TTAACTGTGCCGAGTCCACTGTTATCAGTACTGAGGCCTCTATCACCATTCATGAGCGCTCAACTTTAATAAATGAGCCTTATTAAAAAGCGCTGAGCCCTCTCTATCATTCATAGCAATAGCAGTAAAGCCGGCAATCAGGTGTTCAGTTTTATTGGATCGAAAGCATTCGATGGCAATGCCGGTGAAATAAGTTTCATTAATGGTATTCTATCTGGTGATACCAATGGTGACAAAGTGGCTGATTTTGAAATATCCATAACGTTGGTGGGTGGTGCTACGATAGCTAATGCGGATTTTGTTCTGTAAAGTAACGTTAAGCAAGCACAGGGAAGTGCTTGGATATTTTTTTACTGGTTAAGAATTTGTGTCAGCTATAAGCTACTTTTATTTTCTTGATGGCGGTCAGGTGGAAAGGATGTATGATTGCTTCGGCAATAACGGTCGAATTGCAGTTTTATAAAACATAAAAATTAACGACCGAAATTATATAAAAATTACAAGAGGAGTTTATTCGTGCATCTTGAAAACAAATTTACATCGCTACAACTTGCCATCATCAATAATCAAGCCGCGCTTTATACCTGTGCTTGCCCTGTGCATATCAGTATGCAAATTAGCAATTTGCGTAAATTATTCGACTATCAAAATACGTGTATGGATATGCCGGCTGAAAGCGAAGTGCATATAAAGGTTCACCAACGCATAGCTGAAGTGACTAAACAGGCTCATAAACTGATGGAGCAATGTCTGGATGAAATTCTGGATATGGAAGGCTGGGATAAGGAAAAATTGGAAATGCCGGTGGGTACTCGGACGCGGATAGAAGCAATAAATCCGTCGTGATGGCGTTGTAGTTATCAAAGATTGATATTTTCTGTGGGTTAAGGGCGTTTTAATGGCTATTAATCCATTTTATAAATCGGCATGGTCGCTATGCGGGCATCAATTTGTTTTGATAATTCTTTATAAGTCGGGCTATCAATGGATTGATAGCGTTGCTTAAATTCAACTTCGTTCATGTGTTCTGGTAGATCTCTGGGGTCGGGCATGAAATCGCTGTAATCCTTTATTTGGGACATCATTTTTTGTATTTGGTGGGCTTTTTCCGGTGATGATGTCGCTATTTCACCAAAGCGTGTGCCGGCTTTGTCTGCGGCTAAATCAATAAAGCTAAAACCACTGCCGCTTTGGGCATCACGTAACTCTTTCTCTTCCCCTACGACTTTAGCGACCTGACCATTTTCGGACGCGGAAATAGCCGCTGAGCCGATGAAATGTTGGGCAAGATCTATCCTTTTGTATAAAAAAGTAGGGTAACGTTTTTCTGTTGCTAATTTTGATGCCGGAAAAGATAGAAGTTCTTTGGTTTCTTTTTTATTAACGTAATTATTAACGGCCATAATGGCTGTCTTGTTTTCTTCAATGGCATTCTTTAAAGTAGAGCGTTGTAGTGCCAATTCAAAGACGGGTTTTAATAGTTCGGCCAATGATAAGCGCCATTCGGGGTCATGTTGAGCAACGATGTCGGTTATTTTTTGTTGATAAATATCCAGATTAGGATTTTCATTGCTATGTGTCAGAAAGTTACGCGCTTGTATATAGGTTTCCATGCTGGAGGAATACGTAATGGCTATTTTTTGTTGGTCAATTTCAATCGTTTTGATGGGGCGGGTTGCCAGAATGAAATATTCATTCAGGGACGTATTTTTTATAATGGCGTCGATAACAAAGGCTGCAAACTTTGCAGGTAGTAATAATTTTCCTGCTTTAAATTTTGTCAGAGTGGGTAGTTCGCTGTTGTCATCATTACCCAATCTAAAGCTTATGTTTATATAGTCTCCAAAGCTGTTTGGAGGTAGTGTCATCGTGATAGTAAACCTCAATACATTATTTTTAAGGGCTATATTAGCGGCACTTTTGCGATAACGATTGAGCAAGTAATTGGCAGCAAGATTAAGGTCGGCTTGGCTTAACTCGATTTTGCCAATTTCATCGGGTTTGGTTTTAGTGCCTTCATGAAGGATTTTTTTTGCTCTGGCGATATCATCTCGGGTAGGTGTCCAGCCAACGGCAATGTCGGGTACGTCACTGACACCAAAAAAAACCAGCATGCCGCATAAAACCATGATGGCGGCTAGTGGTAACAAAATAATCCGTAAGAGTATCTTCATAAACCCGCGCTTAGGCAAATTCGAGCTTGAAGCCGGCAGATTTGAGGTAATCGGCTTCATGAATCAAGTCGGCATGAGTCAGTGGGGATAAGGACAACCAAGCGTTGGGAAACTGTAAGTTAATTTTTGATTTATTGATGGTTATTTTAAAGTCAGGCAGTTCATCATTATGGCGGTTACGGTGAAGTAAAACCGAAATTCGTAAAATCAAGGTAAGATAAGGTGCGTAAGTGTTCCAAGGTGAGGGCAGATCGTTGAAAAGCGCTAAAGAAAATTTACGCCGATGTGATCTTATGATGGAAGCTAACAAGATTTGATCTTGTGTAGAAAATCCCGCTAAATCAGCATGCTCTATAATATAAGCACTGTGTTTATGATATTGGTTGTGCGCAATATCAATGCCTGTTTCATGTAAATCAGCTGCCCAATTTAAAAACTGAATACAATTTAGGTCTTCAGCCCAAATGTGATTGTTGATTAATTGTTTTAACAGGATATTGTTGGTTTTTTTAATACGAACCGCATGCTTTTTATCGGTACGGTATTTATCTGCAACCGATAATACAGTTGCAGAGCGCATGTCTTGATCATAAATACGGCCTAATAAATCTTGTATCAGGCCTTCTCTTAAAGCCCCGTCAGCTACTGTCATCTGCTCAATGCCTAAACTTTTAAAGGTCGCGTAGACAATAGCGACTCCACCCGGGAATACGGGCAGACGCTCGGGATCAAGCTCAGGTAAATTTATTTCGCTAATATGATTGCACTGGTTAATATAAGCAACCAATTTTTCAAGGCCTTGTTTGGTGATGCCGTTATTACTCCAGCCTTTGGCTTGCAATACTTTAGCAATTGAACGCAAACTACCGGAGGCGCCTATAGCTTCATCCCAGTTTTTACGTTGAAATTTTCTTTGAAAGGGTTCCAGTTTTTGTTCTGCAAAAAGGGTTGCTTGGTTAAATGCACTTTTAGATAAACGCCCTTCTTTAAAAAACAGATTACTGACTGAAACACAGCCCATGTGCAAGCTTTCTTTTTCTTTAGGCGTTTCACCGGTGCCGATGATGTATTCGGTACTGCCGCCGCCAATATCCATAACCAAACGCAGGTTGGCATTACTACTCAGGCTGTAAGATACACCTAGATAAATTAAGCGGGCTTCTTCTATGCCTGAGATTATGTGGATAGGATGGCCGAGTGCTTGCTCTGCTTTAAGCAAAAATTGTCCGGCATTTTTGGCTGTGCGCAGGGTATTGGTGCCCACAATGCGCACGCTACCGCCTGGAAAGTGTTTGATTCTTTGGCCCATCCGCTCCAAACAAGCCAACGCTCTGTTTTGTGTGTTTTCATCCAGGAAGTTGTTTTCATCAAGCCCTGATGCAAGTCTAACCATTTCCCGAAGTCGGTCTATCGTTTGGGGTGTACCGTCGTTCAGGCTGCAAACGATCATATGAAAACTGTTAGAGCCGAGGTCTACAGCAGCAACCATTTCTGGTGGTTTGTTAGGCACGAGTTATCCAGTTTTGTCAGCTAAGCAAGTTAATATCTGTTAAAATTACACCGTTTTTGCGATCCATTTTTGGATGCTACCCGTCTAATTTAACTTATTTATAGGCTCCCGTTAAGTGTTAGTTTCAATATGAATGCATTATCTATTCGTAATCTTCGAAAAACATACAATAATGGCTTCGAAGCCTTAAAAGGAATTGACCTTGATGTTGAAGAAGGCGATTTTTTTGCCTTGTTGGGTCCTAATGGTGCCGGTAAGTCGACGGCTATAGGCATTATTAGTTCATTAGTCAATGAAACCAGCGGCTCAATCAGTATTTTTGGTCATGATTTAAAAACAGATCGGGCAAACGCTAAAAGTTGTTTGGGTATGGTGCCGCAAGAGGTTAATTTTAATCAGTTTGATACGGTTAAAAGTATTGTTGTTAATCAAGCGGGTTATTACGGTACGCCCCGTAAGTTAGCGCTTGAAAGAACTGAGCTATGTCTTAAGCAGATGGATTTGTGGGATAAGCGTGACATGGTTTCCAGACGTTTATCCGGTGGTATGAAGCGCCGTGTCATGATTGCTCGTGCCATGGTGCATGCCCCCAAGTTATTGATACTTGATGAGCCGACAGCAGGCGTTGATATAGAAATACGCCGATCTATGTGGAAAATGATGCAGGCGCTTAATGAGCAGGGAACGACCATTATTTTAACAACCCATTACTTGGAAGAAGCAGAAAGTTTGTGCCGTAATATCGCAATTATTGACCAAGGACGGATAGTCGAAAATTCAGATATGGCCAGTTTATTGTCAAGAATGCATATTGACCACTTCGTTTTGGATTTGGCCGAACCACTGGTTGTTGTGCCGGTTATTGATGGGTATCAGATAGAGCGTATTGGGGATAAGGTACTGAATGTTGGTGTACCTAAGGAAGCTGGACTTAATCAATTATTTAATCAGTTAAGTGCGCTTAACATTAAAGTACTGAGTCTTAAAAACAAGAGTAATCGACTGGAACAATTATTTATGGATTTAATTGATTCAAGTTCTGCGGGTATAAACCAATGAATAATACGATTGCGTTAAGAACGATTGTTACTAAAGAAATTTTCCGTTTTATACGTATCTGGCCACAAACCTTATTACCGCCTGCCATTACCACGGCTTTGTACTTTCTGATTTTTGGTAAACTGATTGGCAGTAGAATTGGTGCTGTTAATGGCGCAAGTTATATGGATTATATAGTCCCAGGTATTATTTTGATGTCGGTTATTAGTCATTCTTATGCCAATGTGGTCTCTTCTTTTTATTCAACTAAATTTCAGCGCAATATTGAAGAACTGCTGGTTGCACCAGTTCCTAATTGGATAATTCTTGCGGGTTATGTGAGTGGGGGGATTATTCGGGGATTATTGGTAGGTCTGGTAGTTACGTTAATCTCTCTTTTATTTGCAGATGTTGTTGTTAATAATCTGTTAATTACTTTGTCTGTTGCTTTTTTGACAGCGACTCTTTTTGCCTTGGCTGGCTTTATTAATGCAGTGCTTGCTGAAAGCTTTGATGATATTTCCATTATTCCAAACTTTGTCTTAACCCCTCTTAGTTATCTGGGTGGTGTTTTTTATTCAGTTGATATGCTCCCGAGTATTTGGCAGACAATTTCCAAGGGCAATCCTATCTTATATATGATTAATGCTTTTCGCTATGGGTTGATTGGGATTAGTGATGTTAAAATTGAGCTGGCTTATCTGATTACCGGTGGATTTATTGTTTTATTGGCTTTTTTTAGTTTGTTTTTATTGCATAAAGGAATAGGAATTAAAAACTAGATCACCTTGGTTTGGGTTGACACATATAATTTTCAGGACAAATGCGATGCAAATCGTTATCATGGCTCGTTTTTTAATTATCAATAAGGTTTAATCATGCAAGTTGCAGACAAAATGGCTGTTTCAATCCACTACACACTGACGAATGATGAAGGCGAAGTCCTTGATAGTTCAATAGGTGACGATGCATTAGTTTATCTACAGGGTAGTGGAAATATTATATCCGGCCTTGAAAATGCAATGGTGGGCAAAGTCATTGGCGACAAGTTTAAAGTACGTCTTGATGCTGAAGATGGTTATGGCGAGCTAATGGAAGACATGGTTGAAGTTATTTCCCGCGAAATGTTTGAAGGTATTGATACTATTGAAGTCGGCATGCAGTTTCATGCAGATACCGGAGTCGTTACAGTAGTGAGTATTGATGGCGATAATATTACTATTGACGGCAATCATCCTTTAGCCGGACAGGCCTTAACTTTTGATGTTGAAGTGATTGATGTTAGGGCAGCAACCGAAGAGGAAGCCTCGCACGGACATATTCATGGTGAAAATTGCCATCATTAATATTTAGTCTGACGGCAATTGGTTATATCAAGTGAATGATTCGTTAATGATGCATGCATCATTAACTGCGGTTGTTAAGCTAAATGCTTAATATTGAAGTTTGGTTATCCAAGGATCTTTTGCATAGGGATCTATGTAAAAGGCTAGTGCTTCGGGTTTATGTAACAAGCCGTCTTCACCTGAAGCATTGGGATTTAATTGTCTTTTCTCTACAAAGTCGACCATACGTCTGGCATTATATATAAGCAGTACGCGATTATTATTTTTACTCTGATAAATTTGGTAAGCCACATTATCCTCATAAAACGCTGCATTTTTGTTAATAAGCGACTCAAGCTTATTCTCATCATCCCAGGTTAAGTTTTTTAAAATAGAGTCTTCACGGGTTCTGATGAGTGTTTTTAAATAGGTCATCAAAGTGCCGGAGAGCTGGTGATTTTGGAGCGCCCGTACTTCTTGGTCAGAAAAAGAAAAACTCTCTGCAACCAAGTAGTGTTGATCTTTTTCGCCATCGTTAGCAAATAATGATATTTTATCCAGCATGTCATGTTCTAAGGCATTCAAGAATGATCTGGGTGCTCGAATGTGTTTGTCTACTGTAACGACCCAAGGCAACGCACGGCCAGCTGTTTCGAAGCGTTCTTTTACGCTGTTGATAACACTGGATCTAATTAATTCATTTTCACGACCTTCCGGTTTAATAATAAAAGCATCTACAGCTGTTATTTGGGTATAAAATCCGTGAGCCTTGAATTGATTGACTATGTTTGAGTAACGAGGCTGATAGGGGATGCCTGTGCCATCATAAAGTATATTGAATTGATATAATTTTGCGTAATCGGCCACTGAATCACGTAAGCGGTTTGCAAAGGGTTCAACGTAAACATAATCATCACTATGATGACCTGCCGCAGTTAGTACTTTGTAAAGATCACTTTGTTTTCTAAATTCATCAAGTGAAGCAATAACAAAATTATCGCCACAGTTGGCTTCTGCAATTTCTTCGACTGCTGATTTGCCGGAACCCGCACCACCCATTGACATAAATAATTGTGGGTTTACAACAGGTGTTTTTCCTTCAAACACAGCCTCTTTTGCTTTATCAAGGTTGGATATAATTTTACTCAGTCGCTCATAGGCAATTTCAACCGCTCGTTCTAATCGGTTGTCTCCACTTGCAGCGATCAGCAATCGTTCTTTTAGACCTTCGTTATTAACCAGATCAAAAATTAGCGCTTTATCACCTTCACATTGCTTAAGCAGTTGTACGACTTCCGTATGACCAGGCGAACGTAGTCCCGTTAGCATATTAATATCAAGACAGAACAGGGGGGCTGAGCCATCTTCACCTAAGCTGATACCATCAATTTCATTTTTTCCGGCACTTCGTAATTCTTCTGTTCCCGGTAAATAGCCAATCATATTTTGAGCAGCGCAAAGTGGATAATCGGCTAAATGTTTTCCGGCTATGAATAATTCATTGGTGATGTTGGCCATAGGCACCAGGCCGCCATTAACAGAAACCAGACATTCTATGCCCGTTGACGTTGTATGCGACAAAAAAGGTATTCCGTATACAAACTTCTTGTTTTCCGGCCACTTACCATAAGCATTGGCTTTGTTTTGCAAGCTTTTACAAAAAGTAGGGTTAAGTGCGTGTTCAAAGGCAAGGGTAATTTCTCTCAGTGTACTATGAGGATTATGAAGGGCAACTGCATCACAGACATTAATTCGTCTAAAGTCTATGCTTTGTTCATAAACGCTTTTGATTGCCGGTAATTTGCCAAGCATGGTTATAAAGAAATCAAGCGTTAAGCGGTTCCCATAGTAAAAGGGTCTTACGCAACGCATTTTTTGGTAAAAACTGGCCAGCCTTTCTGCGATGTTTTCAGTGCTTATAACAAAACCATTATTATCAAAAATAGCAGTTTCATTATTATCGTCTCCGTCTAAGACCAAGCGCTCTATAGCTTCACGAAATTCTTTTCTTTTTTCGGGGTCCGTCATGGATCCTGGGCGATGACAAACTGTCGGTTGTTCTTTCCAGTCCTGAAACATTTCACGGTGAATCCGTGAAAAAAGCTCCGTTAAGTAAGTAACGCGCTTCGTTTGGTCATGTGAGACAGTGCCTTCTGCTTCTTGTTGCAAAGTTGATAAAAGCTTTACACCTTGAGAAATTGCCAGGGCAGTGCGTAATTTTTTTAGTTGTTTATAGCCTTTAATTCTTGGGATGTTGTTTTTATTCATAATTGCTGTCTTTAAATCAAGGGTCTAATCAGGGGTATTATTGTAAATAAATTCTGTGTGATATATTGATAATTTTGAATAGTACTGATTTAAGTCTCTTTAGGTTCAAGAAACCATCTTTTTTTGCCTGATTCCAAACCATACTACAAAAACATATTTACGCTATAATTAGACACTTTTTACTGCCTAACGTGTAGACACCGTGTCGAATAGAAACAACGATTCATCAACTTTTCAGGGACTTATCCTGGCGTTACAAGACTATTGGTCAAGTCAGGGTTGTATTTTATTACAGCCTTTGGATCAGGAGGTAGGTGCGGGGACTTTTCATCCCGCCACTTTTTTACGTGCAATAGGTCCCGAGCCTTGGAATGTTGCTTATGTCCAGCCTTCACGGCGCCCCACTGACGGCCGCTTTGGAGAAAATCCAAATCGTCTGCAGCATTATTACCAATTCCAGGTGCTTTTAAAGCCATCACCCGATAATATTCAGGAACTTTATCTGGGATCTTTACGTTATTTAGGTCTGGATTTACTTGAGCATGATATTCGATTTGTAGAAGATAATTGGGAATCACCTACTTTGGGTGCTTGGGGACTGGGTTGGGAAGTCTGGTTAAATGGCATGGAAGTGACTCAGTTTACTTATTTTCAGCAAGTGGGCGGGTTGGAATGTAGGCCTGTTAGTGGCGAGATTACTTATGGTCTTGAGCGTATTGCCATGTATTTGCAGGGCGTTAAAAGTGTTTATGATTTAGTGTGGACTAAGGGTCCTTTGGGCACTGTCACTTATGGCGATGTGTTTCATCAAAATGAAGTCGAAATGTCGGCTTATAATTTTGACCATGCCAACGTCGATTTTATGTTTCAGTGTTTTAATACCTATGAGCAGGAATGCCAAAAATTGATTGAGCTCAATTTACCGTTGCCTGCATATGAGATGGTATTAAAAGCGTCACATACGTTTAACTTGCTGGATGCACGTCATGCGATTTCGGTAACCGAGCGCCAACGTTACATTTTAAGAGTTCGAACCTTATCCAGAGCCGTTGCTGAAGCTTATTATGCCCGCCGCGAATCGCTTGGATTTCCAATGTTGACAGAGCAAGGAGCATAAAATGACAACAAGTAAACATTTACTTTTTGAATTAGGTTCAGAAGAGTTACCGCCCAAAACATTGGTCAGATTAAGCAATGCATTGCTGGATGGAATTGTTCAGGGATTGCAAATTGCAGATATTCCTTTTACTAGTGCAAAAGCTTATGCCACACCCAGGCGATTGGCAGTTTTTATTGAAAACCTATCAACAGCTCAACCTGACAAAACAGTTGAAAAACGTGGGCCTGCGATTCAGTCGGCTTTTTCAGCGGATGGCGTCCCTAGCAAAGCAGCTTTAAGTTTTGCGACGAGTTGCGGTACTGATTTTGAAAAACTGGATCGTTTAAAAACAGATAAAGGCGAATGGCTTGCCTTTAGTCAAGTCGTTAAAGGCCAAGCAACAGAAAATTTAATTCCTGATATTATCAGGCAGAGCATTGCCGGTTTACCCATCGCTAAAAGGATGCGTTGGGGCAGTTTTAATACGGAATTTGTCAGGCCCGTTCATTGGGCCGTTCTGCTTTATGGTAATACGGTGATCAATACAGAAATCTTGGGTTTACAGACCGGTAATTCAACTCTGGGACATCGTTTTCACGCACCACAAAAGTTGACGATAACTGCGCCTGAAAATTATCAAGACATTTTATTTAATCAAGGCAAGGTTATTGTTGATATTGAACAAAGGAAATCATTGATCAGTGACGCAGCACAAAAAGCCGCGGCTGCAGTGAAGGGTGTTGCCCATATTGAAACTGATTTATTGGAAGAAATTGCTGCTTTAAATGAATGGCCGGTGCCTATTACTGGTTGTTTTGATCCACGGTTT
>Ga0268283_1001730_pt1 | contig 10254 bp, 5 predicted proteins | sample saktaG_13_FD_190140 | JGI IMG/M metagenome (GOLD analysis project Ga0268283, IMG submission 190140) | Saline water microbial communities from Sakinaw Lake, British Columbia, Canada - sak_2013_06_06_36m | ecosystem: Environmental > Aquatic > Non-marine Saline and Alkaline > Saline ... | reverse complement strand
CTTCGAAAATTTGTCTTTCCTGATGCCGGAACAATACTTACAGGCTTATTGGGAGGCTTATACAGTAGCACGGCAACCACCATTATTTTGGCAAAAAAAAGCAAAAAACCAAATGCCAATCCCCGCGAGTATGCTGCCGCCATTATCATCGCTACAGCCATGATGTTTCTGCGTATTTATATTTTGTTGTTGATTTTTAATTATTCTGTCGGACTTTCAACTGCTCCCTGGTTTTTGATTATGTTTCTAATTTCCATGGGAACCTCATATTACATCTACACCGGATTTAAACCGATAAACAAAACCGTAACTGTTGTAAAAAATATTATGGCAGATAAAAATCCGCTGGAGTTCAAAGTTGCCGTGGTATTTGCCCTGCTCTATGTTTTCTTTTCCTTCATTACTCAATATACCCTTCAAAATTTTGGGGCCAAAGGTTTAAATCTTTTGTCATACATTGTCGGTTTTACCGATATCGATCCCTTTTTACTTAACCTTTTTCAGGGAAAATATAATGTAAGCCATTTATTAATTGCCATGGCCACTTTGCAAGCTATCTTAAGCAATAACATTTTGAAAATGATTTATGCTAAAGTTTTTGGAAACAAAATTCTTGGCAAATATATTTTACAGGGTTTTGGCATCATCATTATTGCTAATATCTGTATTATATTGATTTTAAATTTTTCTAATTAATGAATAAAACCCAAAATTAAATTATGATAAAACGAGTTTTTGCACCGGGTTGCGCCCTGATGATCGACAGGCCTGAATTAGCCGAAAAATTACATTTCATCCTGAATGAGAATTTAGGGAAAATGGATAACTTAATGATCTGCTGTCATCACGACCCTCAGTTTAAAACAAAAACTGAAGTCATCAATATTTGTCCGGGTTGCGATAAGCGATATGCAAATGATTATCAGAATTGTTCAACCATTTCTCTATGGGAAATTTTGGCAGAAAGTGATTTCTTTCCTTTCCCGAATTATCAAGGCAAACGCATGACGATTCATGATGCTTGTCCAACCCGCAATAAAGAAAAAGTTCATCAGGCAGTTCGTACGCTACTTCATAAAATGAACTTACAATTGGTTGAGCCTAAAAATACCGGAACAAAAAGCATTTGTTGTGGTGATTCTTTTTATGGCCTTATCCCAACCGAAAAGGTCAAAGATCAGATGAAAAAACGGGCATCACAAATGCCTAAGGAAGATGTAGTAGTTTATTGTGTATCCTGTGTTAAATCGATGTTCATTGGTGGTAAAAGCCCACATTACCTCATCGATTTACTTTTTGAAAATGAAACTGTTCCCAAAACATTCGATCCTGATGACTGGCACAAAGAAATTGACTGTTATATCGAAACACACTAAAATTCATCGAAGCATCATTTCTTAAAAAAATAAACAATTCCTTGTCAAAATCCGATTGGCAATTATCTTTATAGAAAAATTGCAAGATGAAAAAAGATTCAATTATAAAAATACGACCATTAGGATTTCACTGGGAAACACAAGATCCGTTTATTTTTTGTGCCCACCATAAAGATAATTTCCCTAAAGGCAATGAGTTGATGGGGCCGGCAACTTCATTGGCAGGAAGAAGTATTGGTCAGGATTTTACCGTAAAAGATGGATGGCGCATGTATCATGGGGCTGCGATTCCGGGCTTCCCGACTCATCCTCATCGTGGATTTGAAACCATCACAATTGTTAAAGAAGGAGTAGTCGATCACGCTGATTCATTAGGAGCAGCGGGTCGATATTCTAGTGGAGATGTACAATGGATGACCGCAGGCAAAGGCATTCAGCATTCGGAAATGTTTCCGCTGATTCATTTGGACAAAGAAAATCCTTTGGAATTATTTCAGGTTTGGTTAAACTTACCCAAAGCCAAGAAATTTGTTGAGCCTCATTTTAAAATGTTGTGGGAAGATCAAATCCCTGTTTACAAAGAAATTGACAATAAGGGTAAAACCATCGAGGTAAATGTAATTGCAGGAAATCTTAAAAATACTATTGCACCCGATCCAACTCCCGATTCCTGGGCTGCAAACCCTGATAATGAGGTTGTTATTTTAACCATCAGGATGGAAGCCAATGCAAGTTGGGTACTGCCAAAAGCCGGTTCAGAAGCAAAGAGAACCCTTTATTTTTATAGAGGAGATGCCTTGCAAATTGATGGAGAAAATATTCCGTCGTACCATTCTGCAGAAGTAAAAGCAGATAATGACCTTACTTTAATAGCAGGCCATGAAGATTGCTTTTTGTTAATGTTGCAAGGGAAACCCTTAAAAGAAAAAGTGGTACAATACGGTCCGTTTGTCATGAATACTGAAAACGAAATTCAGGAGGCCTATCGGGATTATCAAAGAACACAATTTGGTGGTTGGCCCTGGCCAAAACATGAGTTCGCTCACAACCGACAAAAAGGACGTTTTGCCTTACATGCGAATGGTAAAGAAGAAATAAAACAGTAACATGGTTTAAAAAACCCAGGATGGTTGAAGTTTTTGAAAAGAAGATTCACTCAAAATGAATACCCACCAACATAATTTCTGATTTTCCTGCTGTTTTAACGGGAGACCCCCATTTAGGTTTAATGTAAAGATTCCGGTTTTTTAGAGACACTATTCAATACCCTTAGTAAAAATCTGATTCGGGGAAAGCAATTAAATAGTTATATTAAAATTGCCGATTGCAAACAGCCAAATAAAAGCTTAAATTTGATAGCCGTACGTGATGGAAAGTAATTTTTTGCTTTTGCTCACTAACGTTTAAAAACACCTGATTTAAAGCTTAATTTCACACCTAATTATCATGAAAAAAACATTCATTTATCTGGCATTGATATCCGGGATATTAATCAATTTCTCTTGTAAAAAGAATAAATCAATACCACCCGGTACTCAAAATGAGTATGTGGTTTTTGCCTGGAATGATCTCGGAATGCATTGTCTGAACCCTTCGTACGATGAGATGGTAATTCTTCCTCCCTACAATACGATAAATGCGCAGATTGTAAAACGGGGGAATCCTCCTCAAATAATAACTACAGGCATAAGCGTTGAATATAGCCTTGTAAATAATACCAGCTCTTACGGAAAACGAGCGTATGGAGGTTTTTGGACTTACTTTACAAATCTTTTTGGCGGTACAGCACCGGCAAATAATATTGGACTTACAGGTACTGCATTGTCGGGAACAATGACGGCCAAATCCGATCATTTTACAGCCGAAGGAATGCCTGTTGTTCCGGTGAATGATGCTGGAATATGGGATCCGTTTCAGGTAATTGATATAAGGGTGAATGATGCATCAGGTAATTTACTCGTATCAACTCAGGCAACGGTCCCTACTTCAGATGAAATAAACTGTGCTAAATGTCATACTGAAGGAACTTCAAGTGTTTTTACCAATATCCTTAAAAAACATGATGAACAAGAGGGTACATCATTAGTGAACCAGAAACCGGTTTTGTGTGCCGGCTGTCATGGAAGCCCGGTTCTGGGAACTTCCGGTCCTGGATCATCAGGAAAATATTTTTCAGAAGCCATTCATGGATATCATGCAAATAAAGGAGCAAGTTGTTATGATTGCCACCCCGGTACCACAACTAAATGCAATAGAAGCTTGGCTCACATGGGAAACAACAACGATGGTAATTGTATTACTTGCCATGGCGATATGTTGAATGTTGCTACAAGCATAAAAAATGGCAGAATTCCCTGGGAAAGTGAACCTAAATGCATCAGCTGCCACACAGGCGTAAATGGCGTTGAAACAAATACAACCCTGTACCGCAATTCAACCGGACATGGGAATCTATACTGTACGGCATGTCATGGAAGCCCACATGCCATGTATCCTTCGCGCGAATCAAAGGATAATTATCAACCAAATCAGTACATGGGGAGTAAAATAAAAACCATTGGGAGTTGCGGTGTTTGTCATGATAATTCGAGAGGCGAAGGTGCAGGAGGTGAATTTAATAATGTACACGGAGGAACAAATCCTGAACATAAAAATACTTGTCATGTTTGCCACACTGCCTTTTCATCCAATACTGCATCATGGCCACATGCTTATACATGGAAAAATTCAAACTAATAATGAATACGGAGAATAAAATTCAGGATGCCTATCGCGATTATCAACGAACACAATTTGGTGGTTAGCCATGGCCAAAATATGGGCTCGCTCACGACCGATAAAAGGACGTTTTGCATTACTTGCAGATGCTACGGAAGAAATAAAATTGTAATATGGTTTTAAAAAGCCTGGCTGGTTGAAGTTTTTGAGTTTTTGAGAACAAGGTTTACTCAAAATGAATATCCACCAACATAATTTCTGATTTTCCTGCTGTTTTAACGGGAGGCCCCCATAAACGCAAGCCACTGGTCACAAAAAAATGGGTATCTCCAATTTTTTCATAACCCCAGGCCAACTCATACATGCTTTTCACAATCAGGTTTATCGGGAACAATTGCCCGTTGTGTGTATGACCCGAAAACTGTACATCTGCTTCGGTTCGGCTCACCTCTTGTAGTTCGGTGGGTCGATGATCCATTAAAATAATTGGCAACTGAAGTGTATCTACTTTCAAAATAGTTTCGATACTTTTTCGTTTTCTGTAATGCTGATCCACTCTTCCGGCCAAACTAAAGGAATGATCAATATTTACAATGGTATCATTAAGTAAAATGATTCCTGCTTTTTTAAAAAAGCCATCCGATTCATCGCCACCATAAAATTCATGATTTCCCAATACCCCATACGACCCATATCTTGTCCGGATGGTTTTTAACAACGAATCGATCGCCCTGGTAGATTCATTTTCCCTGTCGCCTTCCAACATATCACCTCCATAAAGCATGATATCTGGTTTAAGGGCATTGGCTTTTCTCACAAATTGTTCGACAAAATGTAAGTTTAAATTTTTGTTGATGTGCATATCAGCAACAAACACAATCCGTAAATCATCAATTCCTGAATTTTTTTTAGAAACACTAATTTCATATTTTGAAACCCGTATAGAATTCAAATTAATCGCGCCTCCAACCACAACCAGAATTGATAAAAGAATCATGGACGAAAGCGTATAAACCCTGAATGAAAAACTTTTCCCCATTTCAACAGAAATCATTTTAGCCCAACGATTGATCAGCAAAAACAGATCAAAAAGAAAAATGCAAAGAAAAAAGTACAGGAAAAATGGCAGGATATAGCCTGAAACTACTGAAATTATCCGCAAAAAAAGATTCGCATCCTGATTCGAAAACCGTTCGGAAAGTGGATAGATTAAAGCAATAAACAGGTAAATAAAAACATACCACCAGATATATTTTTTATCTATGAAAAGCTTTCTAACACGAAAAAAAACATAAATATTCGGGATAATATAAGCAAGGGTAATATACAGATGAAACATTAGGGAAAATTTAGTGAATTTGACTTGTGTGAAGGTAATAAAATTCTTTAAGATTCCTTGAGAATCTACATTTACATTCGCAGCAATTTTCTGAAAATAACCATTAAAAAACGAAGTTACAAATGAATAAAATCATTTTAGTTTTCAGCATCTTTTTGCTGAGTACAATGACCCTTAAGGCTCAGCAACAAATGAGAGGAAGTATATCGGGTAACATCATTGAAAAGTCATCGAATCAACCGCTGGAATTTGCAAATGTGATACTCAAAAATATTAATGACAGCACTTATTTTCAGGGAACTATAACAGGAAGTAAAGGTGAATTCAAATTTGATAAATTATCCTTTGGCGATTATAAGCTAGTTTATAGTTTTATAGGGTTCGATAAGGTAGAAACAGCCGTTTTTTCGATAACTCAGCAAAATAATAAAATTGACCTGGGTAAATTGTTCATCTCCGGATCTTCGGTAGGTCTTGAAGAGGTTTCGGTGACCGCCCGACGATCAACTTTTGTAAATTCAATCGACCGCAAAACCTTTAATGTTGGCGAAGATGTTATGAGCACAACAGGTTCGGTGAGTGAACTGCTACAAAATGTGCCTTCAATTCAGGTAGATATTGAGGGCAATGTAAGCCTGAGAGGGTCGGATAATGTGATGTTCCTGATCAACGGCAAACCTTCAGCGATGATGGGGGCAAACAAAGTGGCAGTACTGCAACAGATGCCGGCCAGCTCAATCGAAAAAATTGAAATAATTACCAACCCTTCAGCCAAATACAAACCTGACGGCACTTCAGGAATTATTAACCTGGTGCTGAAAAAAGATAAAAATCTGGGTTTAAACGGGCTGACATCTTTGAATGTAGGAAATGATAATCGTTATAATGGAAATGTTTCAATTAATTATAACCCCGGCAAACTCAATGTTTTCGGAAGCTATAGCCTTCGTCAGGATGAAAGGTTGAGATTTACTGATGATTATCGTAAACAATTTAAACTCAATACAGATACAATTAATTATACCCATCTTATTTCAAGCGACCTCTCCCGTCCTCTTTCTCAAATTTTGCAGGGGGGTGCTGAATATAAAATAAATACCCACAATACCATTGGTGCCAGCACTAGTTATAATTATCGCAGTTTTACACGCGAAGCAAATGATGTAAACATCTGGCAAGCCACCAATTTTTCTACCACAAAGGATTTTACCCGTTTTCGCCGCGATCCTGAATTTGAAAGAGACTTTGAAGTTAACGCCAATTATACCCATTATTTTACAAAAGAAGGACATGAACTAACCGTTGATTACACCGCATCGCGATCGAAGGAACAGGAAGACAACCATTACTCAAATATTTTTCGCATACCTGCTTCTGATCCAACTTACGATAATACGTTGATCAAACAAGGAGATGATGAATCTCAGTTTTCTGTTGAGTATGTCAATCCGATTTCAGAAGATGTCACCATTGAAGCCGGATATATTCTTGAATCCCGTAAGAATGACATGGATTTTTTTGGCGAAAACTTAAATCCGCTTACAAACTTGTGGGAAAAAGATTTTTCAAAATCAAATCATTTTATTTATAACGAAAACATCAATGTTCTTTATGGAACTTACGAGCGGGAGTTTGAAAAACTTGGTTTTCTGGCAGGCTTACGAGCCGAACAGGCCGACATTGACGCCAATCAGATTACCTCAAACATAAAAACAAAGAACAGTTATTTCAAGATTTACCCTTCACTTCATTTTAGCTATAAACTGGCTAAATTAAGCCAGTTACAGTTAAATTACAGCCATCGGATCCGACGACCGGAAGGAGATGAGATGAACCCCTTTCCTGAATATGCCGATCCTTATAATCTTCGTGTAGGTAACCCTAATCTTAAACCTGCCGATGTTCATTCGGTTGAAATGGGCTATCAGTATAAAAAAGAAAAAACAACTTTTCTTTCTACGCTCTATTATCGTTACACTTACAATGGGATGACCGAAATTACTACTTTTCTTAACGATAGCATAAAGCTTTCTACCCCTCAAAACCTGACCAAAAGCAGTTCTGCCGGTTTGGAACTCATTCTTTCTACCGCAATTGGTGAAATTGCCACGATCAATTTAAGTACGAATACTTTTTATAATACCATTGATGCTTCAGGAATCGGGTATAGTGCAAAAAAATCAAGTATTGTTTGGAGTGCCAATTTGAGTGCGGGTTTTAACTTATCGAAGAGTACGCTTCTGCAGATCACTTCGCGATATACTGCCGAACGACTTACCCCCCAGGGAAAGGAATTACCATCATTTGTGCTGAATACCGGATTTAAGCAGGAGTTTTTGAAACGTAAAATGGCCATGATTTTGACCATTTCGGATGTTTTTAATTCCTTAAAAAATAAGAGCATTATCGATACCCCCGAGTTGTATGAAAAAGTTGTAAGAACCCGTAGTGCCCGAATTATCTATTTTGGTATTTCTTACACCTTTGGAAAACAAAAGAAAAAAGACTTAGAGTACGATAACCGTATCTAATTTCTAATCGCTTTATTATCAGGGGGTGCCTCTTTCCGGTTGGCATCCCCTGATTTATGCAACTCAGCGAACCATTAAACTTCTGAACTTTTAAATCCTTGACATTCGGTTGACATTCAATAGGAATAACATTTTTGGTATATGTCAAAATTATTTTTGATATATATCAAATTATTTTTTGCTATATACTAAAATAATAAAATGTGCTTTGATTTAACAATGAACAACAAAGAATTTCATCTTTTATCTTTTCACTCATCACTTATAACTCATAATTTATAATGTAATAAAAAAAATCTAACGATTTTTTTATTACATTTATTCCTGAAATTCTTCTCGCCTTGATAGCACCTGTTGAAATAGAAATGGAATTTGTATACATGATATAATATATTGATAATTAATGAATTAAGCGGATAAAATATTTACAAATTAAGTATTCTCTCCTAAACCAGTCTTCAAGACTAAATTAATAAATTACTTTCCGATTCAAAATATTTAATTTTATTACTTTCTGCCCAATGACCTATATATAGTTACCTTCTGACTCATGTTTCTATTTCCCAATTATTGACTTTATATATTTACTTAAATTAAATTCGGACTCGATATTGACCCCTACCAAATTTAGCAGTGGAATCCCTAATTTGATTTTAGTTTGCCAATCATCAACATCTTTCATTTTTTCAAAAATGTTTAGAAGTTTTCTATCAGTTTCTTTATCAAATTCAATAAATGCTTTTGAAATAAAATTAATAATTTCATCTACAACCTCTATTGATAGATGGTTTTTAATTTCTAGAATTGACTCATTTATAAGAGCAAAATCCGATATGTTCTTTGGTTGATTAACTAAATATTGAAATTGTTTCTCAAATGAGTAAAGAAATTCTTGCTGTAACTCCTTTAAAATCTCTGTATCTGATAATATTTTATCAATACTTTTGTTAAGGTAGAAATTGGGATCATTTATATGATGCTGTATTTGTTCCCAAGGTAGAAATCTACCAAGTAGGGTACTAATATTGACTTCCTCAAAACTAAATTGACATTCGATAGAAAGTTTACCTTTTCTTATAGCTCTATTAATTGTATCTGATTTATAAAAATATGGTGTTGTACTCAAACTACATTCAGAACAGCAACACCCATACTTTTCAATAATTTTTAAATTTGTATAACTACTGTTGATTTCCTCAATACTTAAAGCAATTATCGTAAGCAATTCATGGATATATTCACCTTCAATTTTGATACAAATAAGATTTTGTATACCAAAACGATCTTCGGTAACGAGTGCCCTTGTATTCTTATGAGTAAAAAGTACCCCATGTAACCAATAAGTTTCTTCATAAATATATTTATGTAATAAAACTATGACTTGAGATAAAATTCCTTTTGGCATGAATTCATATTGATACCTAAATAAAACATTTTTACCAACTGATCTCCATTCATATTCTAAAGGCTTGTCATTAAACAATTGAGGGGCGATGTAATATTTATTCTTATGTTGATAACAGATCTTAAACTGTGTATTTTTCATCAGATTTAGGAGATGTGATTGTTTGTCTATGTATTTTGATTCACTCCATATTTCCATTAGGTCCTGATCAGTAAATTTACCATGCTGATCCTTGATTTTATTATTATCAAAAACATTATATATTGCTTTAGTTACCCATTCATGATTAATAAATATTGTATCACATAATTGAATATCATTTCTAAAATGTAAGAAAACTCCAAGATCATGAAAATAGTCACTTAGCAATAATGCTTGATTTCTATCTAAACCATATTTCTCACAAATAGCAAAATATGTTGACTGAGATATATAATTAAGACCAGTGTCATGTAAGTTTGTTATTTCATTTCTAATATCAACCCAAGATTTTGGTAATTTATCGCCAATCCCTTGCAGTTTTTTTTCTTCTAAGATTTTGAAAATATTAGACTTTAAAATTTCTAAATTATAATTATATATAGAGCCCCAATCTTTATGATCTGAATTGCAACTTATCCTTTGTAAATCAACAGCTATCTGTGGATATAACTTTCTGTATTCATCAATGTTTTTATGTTTATGGTCTTGATCTGTCTTATTCTGTACCAAAATTACAGGACTATCTCCTGCTAAAGTATTTATAATATTTAACCAATAGTAAAAATCATCATATCTTAAATCTTTTCTTGCTTCAGTTACGAATAAGTAAAGTGATCTCTTTGTCAAAAAAAATTGATGAGTGGAGTGATATAATTCCTGCCCACCAAAATCCCATATATTGAA
>Ga0268283_1001729_pt1 | contig 10265 bp, 9 predicted proteins | sample saktaG_13_FD_190140 | JGI IMG/M metagenome (GOLD analysis project Ga0268283, IMG submission 190140) | Saline water microbial communities from Sakinaw Lake, British Columbia, Canada - sak_2013_06_06_36m | ecosystem: Environmental > Aquatic > Non-marine Saline and Alkaline > Saline ... | reverse complement strand
GATTTAAATTCTGTGCGTAATGAAGTGATGAGTCTTTTGGGATCGGCTTTGCCCGGGATGAGTGCACAAGGGCCATCGGCTAGCAAATCTAAAACTCCGGCTTTGGATGCTTTTGGCCGGGATCTTACGGCGCTGGCGCGTGAAAATAAATTGGATCCGGTAATTGATCGCTCACAGGAGATTGAGCGGGTAGTGCAGATCTTGAGCCGTCGCACTAAAAATAACCCGGTGCTTTTAGGGGAAGCCGGAGTGGGTAAGACGGCCATTGTGGAAGGCTTAGCGCAGCTAATCATTGCGGGCAATATTCCGGAAGTTTTAAGAGGTAAAAGAATTGTGGTTTTAGATTTAGCGCTGATGGTTGCCGGAACCAAATATCGCGGTCAGTTTGAAGAGAGAATTAAAGCGATTATGGAAGAGATTAAGCGCTCTCAAGATGTAATTATTTTTATTGATGAGTTGCACACTCTGGTGGGCGCAGGCGCAGCCGAAGGGGCGATTGATGCTTCGAATATTATGAAGCCGGCGCTTTCCCGGGGAGAGATGCAATGTATCGGGGCAACAACCATTAATGAATATCGTAAACACATCGAAAAGGATGCGGCTTTAGAGCGCCGTTTCCAGATTATTATGGTTGAGCCGCCGACGGTTGAACAGACGATTAAAATTTTAAAGGGCTTGCGCGATCGCTATGAAGCGCATCATCGGGTTACTTTTAAAGATGAAGCGTTAGAGGCGGCGGCGGTATTGAGCGACCGCTACATTACCGGCAGGTTTATGCCGGATAAGGCGATTGATTTAATTGATGAAGCCGGTTCGCGCAGCCGTTTGAATGTGTTGATTGTTCCGGAAAATATTAAAACTATTGAGGCCAATGTTGAGTCTTTAAGAAAAGAAAAAGAAGCTTTTATTAAAAATCAGGATTTTGAAAAAGCTGCTTCTTTAAGGGATCAGGAGCGCACCGTGCGCAGTGAGCTTGAGCGGTTAAATAAAGAGTGGAGCCAGGCCAAAGATAAAATGCGCCCGGAGGTAACCGCTGAAGATATTGCTAAGATTTTAGCGCAGTGGACAGGAATTCCGGTTTTTAGATTAGAGGAGAAGGAAAGCGAAAAGCTGCTTAAGATTGAAGAGGAGTTGCATCAGCGGGTCGTGGGGCAGAATGAAGCGATTGAAGCGATCGCGCACGCGGTGAGAAGATCGCGCGCGGGGATTAAGGATCCTAAGCGTCCGATTGGTTCGTTTATATTTTTGGGCCCCACCGGTGTAGGTAAAACGTTGCTGGCCCGGGCGCTGGCGGAGTTTATGTTTGGCGATGAAGAAGCGTTATTGCAACTGGATATGTCAGAGTACATGGAGAAATTTAATGTTTCGCGGTTAATCGGAGCTCCTCCGGGATATGTGGGTTATGAAGAGGGTGGCCAGCTTACTGAGCGTGTGCGTCGCAGGCCTTATGCGGTGATTTTGCTGGATGAGATTGAGAAAGCGCATCCGGATGTTTTTAATTTACTGTTGCAGGTTTTTGAGGAAGGCCGGCTTACCGATAGTTTTGGCCGCAAGGTAAACTTTAAAAATACGATTATTATTATGACTTCGAATGTGGGCGCAGAGTTGATTCGTAAAACCGGTTCGTTGGGTTTTAAGTCGCAAAAGGAAGAGGGCACCTATCAGGAGATGAAGGAAAAATTACTGGAAGCGGTTAAACATGCCTTTAAGCCGGAGTTTTTAAATCGTATCGATGATATTGTTGTTTTTAGGCAATTAATCCGGGAGGATTTAATAAAGATTATTGATTTGGAGATTAAGCAGGTGATCCAGCGTTTGCAGGAGCAAAAAATCACTCTGGAGGTTAGTCAAGAGGCCAAAGAGTTTTTGGTGGAAAAAGGATTTGATCCGGTTTTTGGCGCGCGGCCCTTAAAAAGAACAATTCAAAGATTTTTAGAGGATTCATTGGCCAGTGAAATTATATCTAAGAAATATAAGGAGGGCTCGATGATTAAAGTTACGCGCAAGAACGAAGAGCTTATTTTTGAATAATGTATAGCCCATTTTTTGCCGACTTAGGTCGCAATGTGCTTTCCTTCTTGTATTTTTTTGGGGGGTTAGCCAACCTTTCGATTCAGACGGTGTATCAGGCATTTAAGCCGCCCTATAAGCTTAATCATATCGTGGAGCAGTCTAAGAAAGCCGGTTATGATAGTCTGCCGATAGTTTCGGTGGTTGCTTTGTTTATCGGGTGTATTTTTGCGCTGCAGTTTGGTTATTTCATGCAGCGTATCGGTTCAGAGATGTATATCTCAAGCTTAGTAGCTTTAGCGATTGTGCGCGAATTAGGTCCGGTGATTACAGCTTTGATCGTTGCCGGAAGAGTGGGGGCGGCCAATACTGCGGAGCTGGGCTCGATGCAAGTCACCGAACAGATTGATGCTTTAGAAACTTTGGCTACTAATCCGGTGAAATATTTAGTCGTGCCGCGTTTTGTCGCTCTAAGCGTTATGCTTCCGCTGCTTACTTTGTTTGCCAATATTGTCGGCATCTTTGGCAGCTATCTTATTTGTGTATTTAAATTGGGAATTACCAGTAACATGTATTTGAATATGACTTTTTCGGCATTGGTTTATAAAGATTTATTTACGGGATTATTTAAAGCCTGGATTTTCGGCATGGTCATTGCGATTGTGAGTTGTCATGAAGGTTTTAATGTTGACGGCGGAGCAGTGGGGGTAGGCCGGGCGACGACGCGTTCGGTAGTTTTTAGTTTTCTTATGATTATAGCTGCGGACTGTTTATTTACCGCTCTATTTTATTTTATTTTTCCTTAAAATATATGATTGAAATACGAAAGATAAGTAAAAAATTCAATCAGAGCTTAGTTCTAGACGAATTAAGCTTGAATGTGGAAACCGGTCAAACCTGCGTGATTATCGGTAGAAGCGGCTGCGGAAAGTCAGTTTTACTTAAACATATTATCGGACTTTTAGCTCCGGATAGTGGTAAGGTTTTAGTGCAGGGTAAAAATGTTGGCGGCTTGAAAGAACTTGAGCTTGTGGCTTTGCGCGCAGAAATTAGCATGGTTTTTCAGGGTGGAGCGCTTTTTGATTCTATGGATGTGGGGGAGAATGTGGGGTTCAGCTTGCTGGAACACTCTAATTTGAGCCGTAAGGAGATCTTTGCGCGCGTCGAAGAATCATTGCATTTAGTAGGCTTAGGGGGTATCGGCAATCTCATGCCATCAGAATTGAGCGGAGGAATGAAAAAACGCGTAGCTTTAGCGCGGGCGATTTGCATCAAGCCTAAAATTATTCTTTATGATGAGCCGACTACAGGAATTGATCCGATAACTGCGGATGCGATCAATGAGCTGATCCGTTCGTTGCATGATAAATTAAAAGTCACCTCTTTGGTGGTTACGCATGATATGAAAAGCGCCTATAGCATCGCGGATAAAATTGCAATGATGTATAAAGGAAGAATACTTTTGGAAGGCAGTCCTCAACAGATCCAGGAGACAACTGATCCGGTGGTGCATCAGTTTATTAATGGAATCTCTAAAGGGCCGATTACTGAAGCAGTGGGATATTTATAAATGAGCGGAGGGGAACATGATTTTTGGCAAAACTAAATTAGAGATGAAGGTGGGAATTTTTGTTTTTATTGGCCTGGTTATTTTAGTTATTTTTATTTTATCGATTGGCGGGTTTAAAACCTGGAGTTCGGGTTATTATATAAATATTAATTTTAATTTTGTTAACGGAGTAAAAATCGGCGCGCCGGTGCGCTTTGCCGGGGTGGATGTGGGCGAGGTGAAAAAAATTAAGCTGGAGTTCGTTCCTGAGCAAAGCCGCTCGAACGTGCATTTAATCGTTTGGGTGAGAGATATTGTTAAGATTCCGGCTGATTCAAGCGTTTGGGTAAACACTTTAGGTTTGTTAGGAGAAAAATATATAGAGATAATGCCGGGGAAAGATTATGCTAATTATCTTAAAAATAATCAGCTTTTAACCGGGGTTGATCCGTTGCCGATTCATGAGATATTTAACCGGTCTGAAAACATTATGCGTAATTTAGATGATGGTATCGCTCAGATTAAGAATAAAGAAGGGACATTAGGCAAGCTTATTTATGATGAAACGGTTTATAGTGAATTGAAAGCTTTGGTTACGGATGTGCGTAAAAATCCCTGGAAGTTGTTGGTAAAAACTAAAGAAGTTAAATAATGAACCCCGCATCTTCTTTGATTTAATATTAGAAGGTGTAGGGTTTAGAGTTAATACATAGAGAGAAGGTGCGGGGTGAAAACAAGGTCGGTTTTTAGTTGCTTAAGTTGCGGTTTTCAGTCACCGAAATGGCTTGGTCGCTGCCCGGATTGTAATAATTGGAATACCTTTAATGAAGAAGACTATACTCCGCCTGCCTCCGGCTCTGGTGAGCGGGTTAGTTTATATAAAGATGGCCCGGTGCTTTTAAAGGATGTGGTGGCTAATGATCATGACCGGTTAAAAACTAATATTGTTGAGCTGGACCGGGTTTTAGGCGGGGGGATTGTTAAGGGTTCGGTAATCTTAATTGGCGGAGATCCCGGGGTGGGCAAGTCGACTATCTCTTTACAGGTCTCTAATCATTTAACCCAACAGGGATCAAGCGTGCTTTACGTCAGCGGTGAAGAATCGGTGGCCCAGACTAAGTTGCGCGCAAAACGTTTAGGTGAATCCGGGTCTGATAAATTATATATCGTTAATCAGACAGACCTGTCTTTAATTATTGAGTATATAAAAAAATTAAAACCGCAAGTGGTGGTGATTGATTCTATCCAGGTAATTTTTGATCCCGGGATTAGCTCTTCTTGCGGCAGCGTCAGCCAGGTGAGAGAATGCGCCGGAGCTCTTACGCAGCTAGCTAAAACTACCGGCACTTCTATTTTTATTATTGGACATGTTACTAAAGAAGGCACTTTGGCCGGCCCGCGCATTCTAGAGCATATCGTGGACACGGTGCTTTATTTTGAGGGTGATCGTTTCGCAATTTATAGAATATTACGGGCGGTAAAAAACAGGTTTGGTTCGACTAATGAAATCGGGGTGTTTGAAATGGCTTCAACCGGTTTAGTGGAGGTTAAAAATCCTTCGGAGATTTTTTTATCGGAGCGCCCGGATAATGTTTCTGGTACGATTGTCACTTCCATCTTAGAGGGAACGCGTCCTTTATTAGTTGAGATTCAATCGCTGGTTTCCCGCAGTAGTTTTGGTTATGCCCGGCGCCGTGCGCAGGGTTTTGATTTTAACCGGCTTTCTTTATTGGTGGCGGTGCTTGAGAAACGCATGGGGTTAGCGCTGGAGGTGGAGGATATTTTTATTAATGTTGCCGGGGGCATCAAGATTGAGGATCCAGCTGCGGATTTAGCCGTGTGCGCAGTGATTGCTTCCAGTTTTCGGGATCAGGTGGTGCTGCCCAAAACAGTGGTCTTAGGCGAGGTAGGCTTAAGCGGTGAGATCAGAAGTATTTCGCAGGTGCTGACACGTATCAATGAAGCTGAGAAGCTTGGTTTTAAGCATTGCATCTTACCGAAGAATAGCATTAAGAATCTTAAATTTAAAAAAACAGAAATGGAGATTATTGCGGTTTCAACATTAAAGGAAGCTTTAGATATTATCTTAGGATCATCTGTTAAAAAATAGGTAATTGGTTATTCAGGGAGGATGAAAAAATGAATTTATTATTAGCGCGTTTTTTATTTGTTTTGGGCAGCATGTTTATCGGCTATCAGGCGCTTCCCGGAGGAGGGGGTTTTCTGGGCATAACTATTGGCGCTTTGGCGGCGTTGGTTTTAATTCTTTTGGAAGTAGGTTTACGCAAAGTTTCAGTAAGCGGTTTATCCAGCGCGGTATTTGGATTAATTTTAGGCCTGATTATGGCCAAACTGGTCGGGGATGCTTTTAGTTTATCGACGATGGATGCGGATACTCTTTCCCGGGTCCGGGTGGGTTTAACTTTGATCTTTTGTTATTTGGGCATGGTGATGGCTTTACGCGGGAAAGATGAATTTAATATTATTATTCCTTATGTGCGTTTGCGCCGGCAGGATCAGAGTCAGGATGTGGTTATTTTAGATACTAGCGTGATTATTGATGGCCGGATTGTGGATATCTGTAAAACGCGTTTTTTAGGGCAAAAGGTGATTATTCCTAAATTTGTTTTAAGAGAATTGCAGCAGATTGCCGATTCGACGGATCCGATTAAGCGGCAAAGAGGCCGGAGGGGACTAGAGATCCTTAACACTATTCAAAAAGAGCCGGGGATGGATATTACGATTCACGAGCAGGATTTTACGGAAACCACAGAAGTCGACGCGAAATTGGTTTTATTAGCTAAGTTGCTGGAGGCTAAAATCCTTACGGTGGATTTCAATTTGAATCGGGTGGCGAGCATTCAGGGGATCAAAGTTTTGAATATTAACGAATTAGCTAATGCCCTTAAGCCGGTAGTTTTTCCCGGCGAAGAGATGCAGATTAAGTTGATTAAGGAAGGCAAGGAGCATAATCAGGCGATCGGTTATTTGGATGATGGCACGATGGTGGTGGCGGAGGATGCGCGCCGACTCATTGGCCAGGAGGTCAAGGTTCTGGTTACCTCTGTTTTGCAGACCCAAGCGGGCAGAATGATTTTTACCAAAGTTGATAAATAATGCTCAGCGCGATTATTTTAGCTGCCGGGCAAAGCCGGCGTTTAAAATCTGCAGTCTCTAAGCCTTTAGTGCACATCGGTACAAAGCCGGCGATTGTTTATTCTTTAAGCGCTTTTAATAAGCATCCGGATGTTGATGAAATTATTTTGGTATTAAATGCTAAAAATCAGGGTCAGATAGCTAAGGCCATCAAGCATTATGCTTTTAAAAAGATCAGGGCTTTTGTTCTCGGCGGTAAGCGCCGGCAGGATTCAGTTTATCAAGGCCTTAAAGAAATCAGTTTAAATGCTGATTGGGTCTTAATTCATGATGCGGCGCGGCCGTTTATTGATCAAAAATCGATTACGGAAGTTATTAAAGCTGCCCGGAAAACTGGCGCTGCTATATTAGGGGTGCCGGTTAAGGCGACCATTAAAAGTATTAACTCTTGCGGGCAAGTTAAGCAAACGTTAAATCGGGCTGACTTGTGGGAGATTCAGACCCCGCAGGTTTTTAAAAAAGAGCTTATTTTAAAAGCGTATCGAAAATATTCCAGAAGCAACGTTACGGATGACGCTGCTTTGGTTGAGAAATTAAAGAAAATAGTTAAGATTGTTCCGGGAAGTTATCAGAACATCAAAATTACCACTCCGGAAGATCTTCTATTTGCGCGAACAATCGCCAGAAGGAGCGCTGGATGACGTATAAAGTTGGCATAGGATATGATATTCATCGATTAGTCCCGGGTAGAAAACTATTTTTAGGGGCGGTTGAGATTCCTTACGTCAAGGGCCTGTTGGGGCATTCAGACGGAGATGTTTTGATTCATGCGCTTTGCGATGCTTTGCTGGGGGCTTTGGCTGCCGGGGATATCGGCGATCATTTTCCGGATACGGATTTGCAATATAAAAATATTGCCAGCAGCTTATTATTGAAGAAAGTTAAAGAACTTTTGGATAAGAGCGGTTATAAGATTAATAATCTTGATTTGATAATTATCACTCAGGAGCCAGCAATTAGCCCTTTTAAAAAACAAATTAAGGATAAGCTTTGCGCGTTGTTAGATATTCAGCAGGAGGCTTTAAATATTAAAGCTAAAACCAATGAAGGGTTGGATGCCGTGGGCAATCTGGAAGCAATTGTTTGTTATGCGACCGCTTCTTTGATTATGGAGGGTTAAATGGTCTATCTGGTTAATATTTTAATTATTTTATTAATTATCTTTGTGATTAAGTTGGTATTGATTTCAATATTTTTTTATGCGGATGTTCGCTCCGCACAAAAAAGAGATCCCGCGGCTAAGAGTTTTCTGGAAATAATCTTGCTTTATCCCGGGATACACGCTTTAGTTTATTATCGTCTTGCGCATGCTTTGTATAAAATGAAGCTATTTTTTCTAGCGCGTTTTCTATCCCAGATTGCCCGGTTCTTTACGGGGATTGAGATTCATCCCGGAGCGCAGATTGGCAAGCGATTTTTTATTGATCACGGGCTTGGCGTGGTGATTGGAGAGACCGCGATTGTCGGAGACGATGTTTTGTTATATCAAGGTTCAACCTTAGGCGGCACGGGGGTGGTTACAGGAAAGCGTCATCCGACGGTCGGCAACAATGTGGTGATTGGCGCCGGAGCCAAAGTGCTGGGTAATATTATTATTGGTGATAATTCTTATATCGGAGCAAACGCGGTAGTGATTAAGGATGTGCCGTCGAACTCTACGGTGGTGGGTGTTCCGGGTAGAATTACTAAGCAGGATGGCAAGAAAATGGACATTAGTCTGGATCATGCGCGGACATTGGATCCGATTATGCAAACAATTGAAGAGTTGCAGGATCGTATTAAGAATTTAGAAAAGAAGTAGGTGCCTTTTCATGCCGATTTATATATATAATTCCCTTTCACGGAAAAAAGAGCAGTTTATTCCGCAAAATAGCCCGCAGGTAAAAATATATACCTGCGGAGTTACGGTTTACGATGCCTGCCATATCGGCCATGCCCGCAGTTTGTTTATTTTTGATTTAATCCGCCGTTATTTAAAATATCAGGGTTATCAGGTTAGTTTTGTGCGCAATATCACCGATATTGACGATAAGATAATTAACCGGGCCATAGAGCTTAAAATCGATTGGCAGGAGTTGGTTAAAAAATATATCGCTAGCTATGAAAATGATCTGCTTAGTTTAGGAATCAAAAAGGCGGACTTTGAGCCGCGGGCAACTGAGAATATTCCGGAGATGATTGATTATATTCGAAAGCTGGTTGATCGAGGCCTGGCCTATGAATCAGCCGGCGATGTTTATTTTAATGTGCGTAAATTTGCTAATTACGGAAGATTATCCGGACAGGGCATTGACCAGATGCATGCGGGAGTAAGAATTTCGTTGGCTGAATCTAAAAATGATCCGTTAGATTTTGCTCTTTGGAAGCGCTCAAAAGAAAATGAGCCTTCCTGGCCTAGCCCTTGGAGTCCGGGTAGGCCGGGCTGGCATATTGAGTGCTCGGTAATGTCGCAAAAGTTTTTGCAAACAGAAACTCTGGATATTCACGCCGGGGGCCGGGATTTAATTTTTCCGCACCATGAAAATGAATTAGCGCAGAGTGAATCTTATACCGGTAAGCAATTTGCTAAATACTGGATGCATCACGGCCTACTTACGATTAATGCACAAAAGATGTCTAAGTCGCTAGGAAATTTTGTAACGATTCAGGATTTTATCACTAAATATCATAACGTTGAGTTGCTTAAGTTTTTCTTTTTGTCGGCTCATTATGCCCATCCGATTGATTACAGTGATGCAAAAATTCAAGAGGCCAGGCAAGCGCTGCAGAGGATTAATATTTTTATGGACAAGGCCAGGCTGGTTAAACCCGGATTTGCCGGTTTGTTTTTTAAATTTCACCCTAAAGCAATCGTCTTATTGAAGAAGAAATTTTTAGCTGCCCTGGATGATGATTTTAATACGCCGGAGGCATTAGCCTGTGTTTTTGAATTGGTAAATTTAGCGAATAAAAATATCAAGAGGGCAGGGTTCGTTTGCCATGCTCAGACGGTATTAAGTGAAATGCTTAATATCTTAGGCATCAGCCTTAAGCCCGTTAAAATTGAGGCAGAGATTAATGAAGAGATGATTAAATCTAAGATGCAAAATAGAGTGGATGCTAAAAAAGCAAAGGATTATGCGCTGGCGGATAAAATTAGAAAAGAGCTGGAAGAGCAGGGAGTAATTTTAGAAGATACTAAAGATGGAACAATTTGGCGGAGAAAGCTATAGCGGATGATTTGTAAGGAAAATGCGGGTGGCTTGGGTGTTTTCGCAGCGCGTCTGCGCTAGAAAATACCCAAGACAGGACCCGCATAAGGAATAATATGAAAGGTAAATTTATTACATTTGAAGGATCGGAAGGCTGCGGCAAGAGCACGCAGTCTAAAATGCTTTTTAATTATTTTAAAAATAAAAAAGCTAAGGTAATTTATTTGCGCGAGCCCGGCGGAGTTAAGTTAGGCGAATTAATTAGAAACATCCTGCTTAATCCTAAAAGCAAAATATCCGCTCAAGCGGAAACCCTGCTTTATATGGCATCCCGTGCTCAGGTGGTCGCACAGATCATC
>Ga0268283_1001728_pt1 | contig 10267 bp, 11 predicted proteins | sample saktaG_13_FD_190140 | JGI IMG/M metagenome (GOLD analysis project Ga0268283, IMG submission 190140) | Saline water microbial communities from Sakinaw Lake, British Columbia, Canada - sak_2013_06_06_36m | ecosystem: Environmental > Aquatic > Non-marine Saline and Alkaline > Saline ... | reverse complement strand
TTTCAGCCATGAAAGCCGGCGAGGGTTCTTTTCCATCCTGTTCAATACTTATCTGCGCAAGGTTGTAGTCGCGACAAAAGTACGCCAAAGCAGGGTGGAAGATCAGAATGGATTTTTCTGCTGATCCGGCTAGTTTTTCACGGATTATCTTGTCGACTGAATCAGCTAAATGATTAAACCTTTTTAAGTTCTCATTATAGACCGCTGTATTGGGCAAATCAATAGCTGATAAAGCTTTGCAGATATTCACGGCCTGAATTTTCATGCAGGCCGGTGAAAGCCAGGTATGCGGATCTATACCATGATTTTTTGATGGTTCACCTACTTCATTCTCATGAATATGGCCGCTGAGCATTTGTATGCCATCGCTGGTATTGATGACCTTCATGCCGGGATTAGATGCTTTCAGCCTGTCGAGCCATGTTAATTCAAAATCAAGTGCACCAAGGGCGAAATAAAGTTTTGAAGTAGAAATTTTCTCCATATCGCGTGGAGCCGGTTCGTAGGTTTCGTGGTTTGAGCCGGGTGGCAGCATCGCCTGTATATCAAACCTATCACCGGCAATATACTGTGCCAGGAATTTCTGTGGAATAATGCTTACGGTAAGTTGCACTTTTTTGCTTTCAGCAGGTTTGTGCTGACACGAAACCAGTGATAACGCTATAATTAGAATGAAAAAGATATGAATATTCCTGAACATGTGTGCAAAAGTACAAATTATGGCTGTTAACTGGAAATTGAATTCCGGTTTCCTGAAATTCCACTTTTTCTGGTTTATGATTCCTCTACGAGAATTTGCATGGATTTTTAATTGATAGTCCCTAACCCCCAAATCCTAACCCCTAAACCCTTTTTTATATGTAACCAAATCATTAAAATCTCGTCAGATTATCATAAAAATGAACGAAAATGAACTCATCCGAATTTAAAGTTAAAGGCGAAGACCTGTTAAAAAAAATCCGTGAAATTATTGACGAAGGCAATGTAAACCGGATTATCATTAAAGATCATGAAGGAAAAGTCTACCTGGAAATTCCTGTAACTATAGGTGTTATTGGTGCAGTAATTTTACCTGTATTTGCTGCAATAGGTGCGTTGGCAGCCCTTGCAGCTGATTTTACGATTGAAGTGATCCGCAGGGATTAGTGATTTACCGGGCCGATTTTATCTTCGATCGAAGCCACTTTCTGTTGAATACGGCCAATTGCTCCGTCGCGGATATCGAAAGTAACCGTGCAATATACCCGGTGGCAATCTGCTTGTAACAAAGAGTAAGCTTTGGAAACCACTGCCTGGGCTTCTTCCATGGTTTCCGTTTCTATAATCGTTCCCATAGCACTGAGTTTGTAAGGGAAACCGCTTTCACGGATCATTGCAATAATGCGGCTTACATACGGACTGGCACTTTCTCCCTTATCGGTTGGGAACATCGCAAATTGCATCAGGACAGACATGGGAATGAGGATTTAGGGTTTTTGGATTAGGATTTAGGGGAGATGAAAAGTTTCATGTTTCAGGTTTCTGGCAACATAGAGGCGGTTGCTGAAGACGAGTGAGCGGAGCTGAACCCAGCGAAGCAAGCGCAGTACTTGTCTCTGGTTCAAATCCGACATCTTACATTGCACATCCACCATACTACCCATTCCAGATTTCCCACGACTTCTCCGCCTGAAGTTCAAGCATTTTTGATCCATTCAATGCAGTTGCACCTGCTTCACGGCCCAACCGGAGGAACTTAGTTTCAGCTGGATTATAGATAAGGTCAAATAATAAATGCTTATTGCTGAGAAATTGATAAGGAATATCAGGGCATTTATCCATATCGGGATAAGTTCCTACGGGTGACGTATTGATAATTAGCAGATTATCGTTAATTATTTTATCAGTAAGTTGCCGATATTTAAGAATGGATACTTCATTCCCTGAACGCGAAACCAGTGTGTAATTTATCCCCAGTCCTTCTAAAGTATAACAAACGGCTTTGGCTGCTCCACCGGTTCCCAGGACAAGTGCATTTTTATGGTCAGGTTTTAAAGCTGGGGTTAATGATTCGCTGAAACCATACACATCAGTGTTATAGCCAGTTAGTAAAACACCGGATTTATTTCTCTCAATTTTAACGCAATTCACAGCTCCGACAGATTTCGCCGCATCGGAAATGGTATCGAGATAAGGTAAAATTGAGATCTTGTAAGGGATTGTGATGTTAAAACCCTGCAAATCAGGGTTGCTTTCTATAAGTGCAGTAACTTCGGAGATATCATCCAAAGGGAAAAGTTTGTATTCGGTGTCAGCAATATTTTCCGCATCAAACTTCACAGCGAAATATTTTGCCGAAAAAGAATGTGATAACGGTTTGCCGATCAGTCCGAATAGCCGCATGATCAGTTTGCTGTATTTTTCTTTGTAAGATTTATGTATATTTTGTAAGCGTAATATAAAAATGCCAGGCCAAGAACACCAACTACAACAATATCGATGGTATGGCTGTATTTCATTACCTCGGTCCAGTTTTCTTTCAGTTTTATTCCGATAAAAGTTAAAAATGCATTCCACATTCCGGCACCTAAAATGGTATAAACAATAAACTTCCAGATATTCATTTTACCTAAACCAGCCGGTATGCTGATCATATGCCTTATAACAGGAATAAAACGGGAAATAAAAATGGTTAATTCACCGCGTTTGGCGAAAAACCGTTCAGTAATTTCAAGATCGTGTGTATCAAGTAACAGGTATTTGCCAAACCGCTTTATAAAAGGTTTACCACCGTAAAATCCCATTGCATATGAAGTCAATGACCCAACAATACTGCCTAATGTGCTGGCAATAATAACGCCAATAAATGTAAAATGAGGACCTGTATGCAGCGTTTGCCATTTAACGATTTGAAATCCGGCAAACGGCATCACTGCTTCGCTTGGAACAGGGAAAACCATGCTCTCGAGAACCATAAGTAAAAATACTCCTGGATAGGAAGTAAGCTCAATAAAAGCAACTGCAGTATTAGCGATCCATTCAGTGATTCCCATATTAATTGAGGGGTTAGGGTTTGGGGGTTAGGATTGAGGATTGGCAAGTGCAAAAGTATTCCATAATTTTACTGGTTTTTATAGGAAGCGATAACCGCCAGGATTTCATCAGAGTTTCTTGCTTTTTCCGAATATTCAAGCAATTGGGTATGAGCTTCGTAATCCTGTGTTAAAGCAATAAAAAGCTCAAGAATAGCCTCTTTGTGTTTACCTGCATCATACAAATATGCAACACGCCGGTAGGTCAAGGCACTGTTATCGCCCTGGTAATAAATGCCATCCTCCAGTATTTCGAGTGCTTTGGTATAATCTTTTTTTATATCGGCATAAAAGTCAGAATAATCCAGCCAGATTTCAGCATGGTATGGCTCCAGTTCACTGGCTTTCTGATAGGATAATTCAGTTTCATTATACATGCCTAGCGCAAGTTGTGTTTCGGCAAGTACAATATAATATTCGGCATTATCCGACTCAAGTTTAATAGCTTGTTCCATATGAGATAATGCTTCGCTGTTTTGTCCCAGTTCTACAAAGCAAAGCCCGATTCCCATCCATGAATCCGAAAAATGACGCTCTAAGCTTATCGATTTCCTGTAAAATTCAATCGCAGTTTCATATTTCTCCATACTGGCGTAACAATCGCCAATATAGTAATTGGTCATTGCATCCGGTTTTTCGAGCTCAAAAGTAAGCTTGTACACATTAATAGCTTCCTGGTACATCTCCATTTGCTCATAACACTGGGCTTTGCTGAAATATGCCGGCGTAAATGTCGGATCAATCGCTATGGAATAATCAAATGCATCAATTGCTTTTTCGTATAATTCTATCGTGCTGTATGCAATACCAAGGTTATACCATGCCACAAGGGAATAGGGCCTTTTATCGATTTCCTGGGTGAAAAATGCAATTGCGTCATCACTCATTTCGCCCATTTCGTAGCAATATCCGATTTCATACAAGAGGCTTTCATTATCCCTGTTGAGTTGAATAGCCTTTTTAAGATGCTCAGCTGCTCTCTTATAATCTCTAAGGTTCTGATACTCGAAAGCAATGCTGGTATGAATTTCATCCAGGTCCTCATCCACTTTTGTGATAGCTTTCTGGTATTCCCTGATTGCTTCGGCATGTTTATGCATGGTGCTGTATACCGTAGCGCGGGTCAGCGAAATATCTGGATTCTGCGGATCAACTGCATCGAGGCTGTTAAGTCGGGCAAGTGCTTTTTCGGGTTCACCGTTATTGAGGTAATATTGGGCTTTAAACACCTGGAAGCTGACTTCCGAAGGGAACTGTTCAATGGCATAGTCAATAGCTATGCGGGCTTTCACCAATTCCGATTCGCTAAAATAAAAGTAAATAATATCTTCCAGCTCACCACTATCGAAAAAGGAATAGCCACCTTCCCCGGAAACGCTTTCGAAGCGTTCGAGCAGTTCGCGCAGGTATTCTTTATCTTCTTCGTAATTATCCATCGGTATTCATTCAATTTTGATTCTGCAAAGGTAATAATTTTTAGGATTGTGTTTTTGATCTTTGCCAATAGCTTCCCGAATATTTGAATTCCTGACTATGTTAAGTTCAGGCTAATTGTATCTTTGCAAAAAAATACATCAATTATGACCTTAATCAAAAGTATTTCAGGAATCAGAGGCACTATCGGAGGAAAGCCCGGCAATAACCTTACTCCGGCTGATATCGTAAAATTCGTTACCGGCTATGCTACTTATATAATCAGTGAAAATACCTGTGGTAAAATTAAACTTATCGTTGGCCGCGACGCACGCGTTTCAGGTGCAATGGTCAACAGCTTGGTATGCGGTACTTTAATGGGAATGGGCATTGATGTTATTGATCTTGGTCTTTCGACAACTCCAACGGTTGAAGTTGCGGTTACAACCTATAAAGCACAGGGTGGGATTATTTTAACTGCCAGCCACAATCCTGGCGAATGGAACGCACTTAAACTTCTCAACTCCGATGGTGAATTCCTGGATGCCGAAGCAGGAGCCAAAGTACTTGATAATGCTGAATCGCAGGTTGTGGAATATTGCAAAGTAAGTGATCTTGGCAGTTATACTATTGATAATACATTTATTGACAAACATATAAAAATGGTGCTGGATCTGCCTTTGGTAGATATTGGAGCCATTAAAAGGGCGAATTTTAAAGTAGCTGTTGATGCGGTTAATTCAACCGGCGGAATCGTGATTCCAAGGCTGTTAAGGGCTTTGGGCGTTACAAAGGTGTTTGATTTGTATTGTGAGCCGAACGGCCTTTTCCCGCACAATCCTGAACCATTGCCTGAGCATCTTGGGGAATTGAGCAAAACCGTTATTGATTTTAATGCACATGTCGGCTTCGTTGTTGATCCGGATGTAGATCGCCTCGCTATTGTTTGTGAAGATGGAAAAATGTTCGGCGAAGAATATACACTAGTTGCAGTTGCCGATTATGTGCTGAATCATACTCCCGGCAATACGGTTTCCAATATGTCATCCACTAGAGCTTTGCGCGATGTAACTGAAAGTAAAGGATTTACTTATTCGGCATCAGCTGTTGGAGAAGTGAATGTTGTAAAAATGATGAAGGACACTCATGCAATTATTGGCGGAGAAGGCAACGGCGGGGTTATCTATCCCGAATTGCATTACGGACGTGATGCACTCGTTGGTATTGCTTTGTTTTTAACACACTTGGCTAAAACCGGCCTCAGCTGCTCACAATTAAAAGCAACCTATCCTGAATATACCATTTCGAAAAACAAGATCACTTTGTCGCCGGGAATGGATACAGACCTGATTTTACAGAAAGTGCAGGAAAAATATAAAGATCAGCCCAACAGCACAATCGATGGTGTAAAAATTGAATTCGGCAACGAATGGGTACACTTACGCAAGTCGAATACCGAACCTATTATCAGGATTTATGCCGAAAGTGTTTCAGCCGCTAAGGCTGAGGAATTGGCTGAACGGATTATCAGGGATATTAAAGCGTTGATATAGGGATTAGGTGTTGGGTTTTAGGGCTCAATATTACAAGTTTCCGATCACGTGGAGCATATCCGACATCCAACTCCAACATCCGCAATCCGCAATCCTCAATCCGCAATTCCCAATTCCAAACCTGTTCATAAATTGTGAATTACTATTTCGGCTAAAGTACTTGCACTGATTTAGAATGCATTACTTTAGCCGGTGTTAGTGTTAAAACCGGATGCTATGGCGAAGCGCAGGAAGAAGAAACCTCGTAAGATTAAATTCTACAAAAAGAACCTGAAAATACCTGAATCGCAGAATAAAAAACTGCGGCAGTTTTGTACGTCAAACCATCTGACCGAGAATAAAGTTTTTCGCAGGGCTTTACGGGAATTCCTTCAGCGTAATGTTCATTTGATGGAACATGTGCACCACGAAGTAAACCCAAACCAACTGATGCTTTTCGATTTCCTGAATGATGATACCCAGGGTACCGGAACCTGATTGTGCACTAAAAAAGGAAGATGATCGTCCGGATTTAACTCATAGGAACCTCTATAAACAGAAGCCTCGAAATCTCGGTAATCTTAATCTGAACCGATTCAGTTTCACTGATTCCAATCGCATCCCTTGAGGAAAGAGCGTTTTCATCAACGGAGATATTCCCTTCAATAACAAAAACAAAAACTCCGTTTCCTGGTATCCTGACCTGGTATTCGAATTCACTCCCTTTCTGCAAACGAATAGTGGAAATATATGCATCCTGGTGTATCCGGAGAGCATCCTCCTGTTCAACAGTATCAGGAGTTACCAGAGTTACCAGTTGGTCCTGTTTTGCCACATCCGGAAATAACATCTGGTCATACCGTGGTTTGAGCCCTTTCTCACGCGGGAATATCCACAGCTGGAAAAATTTTACCGCTTCTGTTTCCGAATGATTGTATTCGGCATGGTAAATGCCTGTACCGGCTGTCATTACCTGCACTTCACCGGGAGTTATCACCTGGATATTTCCAATGCTGTCGCCGTGTTCAAGCGCCCCTTCGAGAATGATGGAGACAATTTCCATATTGTTGTGCGGATGCAGATCGAAACCTGTGCCGCCCGCAACAGTATCGTCATTCAATACCCGCAGGCAGCCAAACTTTTCTCGGGCCGGGTTAAAATAAGTGGCGAAGCTGAAACTATGATACGAATTGAGCCATCCATGGTTGGCATGGCCTCGGTCAATGGCGGGATGTAATTCTGATTTCATAGAAAGAAGAAATGAAGTTCATTAAAATAACAAGCCTGCATATAAAATGTTGTTCAAAACCAGCATTAGAGGAATGATTTACCCTTTTAGCCCCTGGTACGGCTGCCGCATAAGTATGGAACGGCCCAACGTAATTTCATCCGTATAATCCAGTTCGTCACCAACAGGAATTCCACGGGCAATAATTGAGATATTAACATCAAATTGCTTCAGCATTTTAAAAAGGTAGAAATTGGTGGTATCACCTTCAACGGTTGCAGGCAAAGCCATGATTACTTCTTTAAATTCACCGGTACCAACTTTCTCAACGATAGGAGCGATGCTCAGATCTGACGGGCCAATGCCTTCCACCGGCGAAATTATGCCTCCCAGTATATGGTAAACGCCTTTAAACTGGCCGGTATTCTCAATGGCAAGCATATCGCGGATATCTTCGACAATGCAAAGGGTTGTATGGTCGCGTTTCGGATTGGAGCAAATGCCACAGGTATCAGTATCCGAAATATTGTTGCAAACCTTGCAGTATCTTATCTCGCTCCGTAGTTTCAGAATGGATTCGCCTAAGGCAGCAGCAATTTCAGGCGATTGTTTTAACAGGTGCAGGGCAAGGCGCAGAGCGGTCTTTTGCCCTATTCCCGGCAAACGGGTGAATTCGCCTACCACATTTTTCAATAATACCGATGAGTAATTGCCCTCCATTTTATTTCAGTTTTGAAAACATTCTATGCCCTCACAGGCTCTAATAAAGTGTAAATTTGCACATCAAAAGTAGGCAATTTTTACGCCTTTATACGAATAACAGTTCATTTGCGTTTATCCCTCTCAATGAAAAATCTGATTCAAATGCATGTAATAAAATCTTTTCTGCTCACTTGTTTACTGTTAGTGCTGGGTTCTACCTTTTTGCTTTCACAGAATGTTACAGATACCAAAGGATTTAAACAGGGCGAATGGCGCAAGCTGGACGCCATGGGCAAAGTAATTTATGAAGGCCGGTTTAAGGATAATGTACCGCAGGGTGTATTTAAATATTATTACGACGATGGAAAAATCCGGTCGGAACTCACCTATTCCGCTGATGGTAAAAGCGCCGCTGCCGTAAACTTCCATCCAAATGGAAAGAAAATGGCTGTTGGGCAATACACCGAAACTAAAAAAGACGGCCACTGGAAATATTATAACGACCTGGAAACCCTTTCTGCTGAAGAGTTTTACCAGAAAGGAATTCGGACTGGTATATGGAAAACGTACTATGACGATGGTAAACTACTCGAAGAATGCCCGTATAGCTATGGGTTTAAACAAGGCTTATGCAAACAGTATTTTTCGGATGGAAGCGTAAAATCGGAACTTAATTTTGATAAAGATAAGTACGAGGGAGCTGCAAAACATTATTATCCGAACGGGAAACCTATGCTCACAGGGCAGTTGCACAACGACCTGAAAGAAGGCGTCTGGACTGCTTTTAAAGATAACGGCGAAAAGGAAAGCGAGATTGAGTACAGTGCCGGTGAAGCTATAAATGAAATATACTACGACAAAGCGCGTGAAGCAGAACTGAAAAATGAAGTTATAGCCATTCCGGAATAGCAATACTTTCTATTAGACTTTTCTTTATCCTTTTTATTCAACAGCTATAATATAATGCTGCGTTCTGAAGAATATGGTATTCTGCGAAATTGCAGGTGTTGCCATACAAATATCGTTCATCTTGTTTTTGGCTAGCAGTTCAAATACCGGTCCTTCCTTTATTACGTAGATATTACCTTCCTCCGAACTTAAATAAAGTTTCCCATTGGCAGCAATGCCCGATGCCGAAAATGCATCTTTCAGATTCTCTTTGTACATAACTTCACCCGTTACAGCCTCGTAGCAGGTTAGTTGCCCATTTATCTGCAGGTTATACAGCAAACCTTTATAAATCAAAGGCGTTTGCATATAGGCGCCTCCTCGTTTTACACTCCAGGCAATGTATTTATTGGTTGTGCTGTCAGGGGCAAGCGTTATATCCCCAAAAGCATTTGGCCGTACAACAAAAATCGGAGAATATTTTCCGTGGGCACTGTTAAGATAAATAAGGTCATTGGCAATTACCGGAGTAGGAGCAGGGGCATCGCCTCCGTTGCTGAGTCTCCAGATTTCTTTACCTGTTGCAAAATCATACCCGCAAATTCTTCTGTAGCCATTGGCAATTACCTGTGTTAAACTGTCTTTTGAATAAATGGCAGGAGTACACCAGGTCGAAACCTCATCACCACGTGAGGTGCGCCATTTCTCATTCCCGGTTGCCAGATCCAACGCTGCGATAAAAGGAACTTTAGGGATATCGCATTGTACTATTATCATGTCTTTATAAATGACCGGCGAACTTGCATATCCCCATTCCACACCCGGATCGGTATAAGGACCGGGATTGAGCAAGCCTAAATCCTTTTTCCAGATAAGGTTTCCGCTAAAATCATAACAGTAAAGTCCTTCGGAACCAAAATTAACGACCACATATTTCCCATCAGTTACCGGCGTACAGTTTGCCTGCGACGATTTCGTATGTCGCTTCGACTTTGGAGTTCCGAAATGTGCGACCTTATCCCAAATTATCTTTCCGGTATTTTTGTCGAGACAATATACTTTAAACTGATACAACAGGTTATCATCCGCTTCATCTATATCACCATACAAACCCACTTTAAGCGGTTCTTCGCTTGCACCGCTTGTTGCTGTAGTAACAAAAAGGTATTTGTCCCAAACAATGGGGCACGAATGTCCTAGTCCGGGAATCGGGGTTGTCCATTTAATATGCTGCAAACTGTCGATACTCCAGGAAGTCGGGGTTTGTGCATTTTCGATATATCCACAACCCCATGGCCCCCGAAACCCTGGCCATTGCTGAGTATAGTCGAGCTGGGCTTTTATTCCAAATGGAATAAACAAAAGGAGTAATGCCAATAAAATAAGTTGTGGGAAACCTCTTTTCATATAAATTTGCAGAGGTCATCATTTAG
>Ga0268283_1001725_pt1 | contig 10279 bp, 14 predicted proteins | sample saktaG_13_FD_190140 | JGI IMG/M metagenome (GOLD analysis project Ga0268283, IMG submission 190140) | Saline water microbial communities from Sakinaw Lake, British Columbia, Canada - sak_2013_06_06_36m | ecosystem: Environmental > Aquatic > Non-marine Saline and Alkaline > Saline ... | reverse complement strand
CAACGAGGTGTGTAACGAGTTCACGCTGGCTCGTAGTCAAATCTGTTGACGGGTACTTGCTCTTCTTAGGCATGAAGGGCTCTTGCCGGAAAAAGCGATTGGCTCAATTTTATCCGAAACGCTGGATCCTTCAGATACATCATCAGTGTTTCTATCAATTTTTGATTCGACAGGTAGCAAACCCTCGTCTTCCCACCTTAGCCAAGTCCGCTGCTGATAACACTTTGGCTCTACCTTCTTTTCTCATGCCTACCACTTCTTCTTATAATCTGTTGAAATTTCTACGAAGCAACATTTTAACATATTTCAGAGGTAAAAACAAAACCCGTCAGTAGAAGCAAATTTATTAGTCCATCCATTTCAATTGGTTAAGTGTAAATGTGTTAGTTTCTTCAAACTTACATGTTATTAATATTATTATTGTAAGTATAAGTATAGTCTATTCGTTACTGCGTAACTGATAGATTTTTTTATTATATCTACAGTCCTAGCTTATCCATTACTGCGTAACGGGCAGATCATTTCGCAGTCAGAGTCCCTCTGTAGAAAAACCTTCGTTTGCTGGATTCTGAAGACGTAGTACATCTTGAATTTTAGTTGGAAGATTAAGAATAAATAGCAATATTTCCAAGTTCATCTATGCCGTCATAGATTTTATTTTTGCTTCCATAACTTTGTAAGAATATCAATTTGTGGTAGAATTGTTATATGTTGTTAAAATTGCACTTTGGTGATAGGAGTCCGTAGAATTCGTTACGTTGATAGTATTGTAATTTGAAAATTTTATCCTAAATTTATCTGATTGCAATTAGTAGAAGATGGTGATGCTATGAAGTCTTTGTTTTTTATCTTAACTTTGGTTTCTACAACTTCGTTTGCCAAAGAAATAGAAGAAGTAAAAAATCTAATAGGAGCTGATTTCTCATTAAGGGAAAAGCCTCCACTTATTGAATACTTGCATGATAAGTACAAGATTGCAAAACCAAAACTGAAAGAGATTATACAAGCGTCAAAACGAGTTGCAGCAGAATATGATGATATTGATTACACGCTTATTTTAGCGATCATAGAAACTGAATCATCATTTAAGATAAGAGCTATTAGCAGCAAAGGTTGTTCTGGACTTATGCAAATAAAGAGCAAGTGGTTAACTCTGCATGATAATATTAAGAAAGGAACAAGCCTGCTCCATACTTACTTGAAGAATCATAAGAATCTAAAGCTAGCTCTTCAAAAATACAATGGAAATCTTAAAGACAGGAAGCATAGATACGCCTCAAAAATACTAAGAAACAAAGTCGTTATCGATGCTTTTACAAAACATGAAGGTGGAAAACTAGAACCAGCTACATGAAATATCTTATCTATACTTAGAACTATTATTTTCTCTCTTGGAGATACTCATGGATAATACCTTAATTATTGGTGCAGCAGTTGGTGTCGTTGTTTTCGGAGGATTGATATGGTGGTATTTTGGATCATCTTCGGATGATTTAACACCAAAGTCAAAGGATGATATTAAAAGGATGCTAGAAGCGCAAGGTTACAAGATAAAAGATATTGATTTCGATGATGGAGAGTATGAAGCAGAGGCTTATAAAGATGGAAAAGAATTCGAGATTAAGTTAGATCGTATGGGTAAGATACTCAAGATTATGGAAGATGATTGAGTTTTTATTATAATTTAAATAATAATACTTACATAACATAAATATTATAACAATTTTCATTGTCACAGGATGCTAGCTCAAGACTATGCACTTTAGTGCAAGTCTTTAATATCTAATGTCTATTGTTTATTTGATAGATGTGTTTTCTAATAATCATTAGAACGGTATTTCTCTTTTTCAGTTGGGAGTACATCTAACCATTTCTCATAGATTTTCCATATCCAAGGCCGACGATTAATGTTAGCTTCTAAGTCTTCTTTTGTCATTCCCAGATTAACAAGACAGATAAACATATTATTGTTCTTATCCATCTCTGTACTGCTATTGTAAATCATCACATTATCTCTAATTTAAGATATAGCTTTTTAACCATTTTATAATTTATTTACATGCCGTGTTGATGTACACGGTAGTATAATAGTACACTAAATAAACATAAAAAACTGTGATTGAGTTAACAATTTCAGTTTTACTATATTATTAATATCTGAATGTACTTATGAACAACACCTTTATTATTATTTTAGATTCAAAATTCACAAGTCAGGTAGGAAGGCTCTGTACAAAAAATGAGAAGGCACCATATCATTACGTTTGACCCGCATTTAAAACCACTTTGTACTAGATCTGAAGTCTCATTTTACTATGTATGAACTTGACACAATAATGCAGTTTAATGGTCAATATACTATACGTTTCTTCGAGCTTAGAAAGTCTTTTCTTGCCATAAACACACATGTAGCTCAGTTAACACTTAAAGAATTATGGGAAATACTTGAATTAAAAAAAGATGAATATAGTATTTTTAGTAATTTTAAAAACAGGGTTATTGAACCAGCTAGATTAGAACTATTAGAAAAAACAGGAAAGTCTTTCACATGGAAGACCATTAAACAAGGAAAGGGAGGAAAGATTGTAGGCGTAAAATTCGTATTTGATTATGATGCAGTCGAAGATAAAAAAATACCTAAAACTGATTCAAAAAAAGAAACACAAACTATTGAATCAAATCAATCAGAATCTGTAATCAATAATAAAGAAAATACAAGCGATACTTTAAGAGAAAATAAACAAGATACTTTAGAAAAATTAATGACTTTTGGCATAAGTGATAGAATGATTCGTTTGATGCTCGAAGAGTACACAGTAGAAAAAATACGGGAGAAGTTAGATCTTCTGAATATAAATGAGAATAGGATTAGTGGCGGTTACCTGCTCCAAGCATTAGATGAAGACTGGAAGGATGAACGGATCGAGCTGGAGAGGAATTATCAGGAAAAATGTCGAAGGGCTGAACAAGTAGCTAGGCGCAAGGCAGAGCTAAAGAAGCTAACTGAAAAGTATGATGTGTTTAGAAGAGAAGCAGCGCTTAGTGAGTATCAGAAGCTAACGGATGACAAAAAAGATAAATTGAAAAATGAATTCATAAGCGTACAGATGTCTGCATCTAACATTTCAAAAAATAAACTTGATTTTGATAATAAATTCTTCCGTGGATTTGTCATGATGAGATTTCAGTTACCAACTGAAGATGATTTCTTTAAAAACGAAGGGGTAACTTTAACTCCAGAAGACATAATAATTTTGAACGAGATTAGATTATAAAGATTCTCCATTATAATATTTTGCGGGATTGTAGGTACCATTATTACTCTATTAGGCAAACGCATACAATATCAAATCTCTTCGCTTAGAAGATGGAATTGAAATGGAATTATTAAATTAAATAAAATAGACGATATTGGTCTAAAACTACCTTCGCTTAGAAGGTAGGATTGAAACCAATTTCAGGCAACAGAGTATGATTCAGTCAGTCTCAAACCCCTTCACTTTGAAGTTATGATTGAAACTTAGAATCATTTGATAAAGAAGAATATGCTGCAATAGTCTCCTACTCCTAACCTAGAAAGTAGGATATGAAACAAATTCAATGAAGAGTTTTCTCAATATTCCAGTCTCAAACCCATTTGCATAGAAATTTGGCTTTGGACTCGGCTCGTGCGCGGCGGACAGGCTTTTGCTTTGTCTCAAACTACCTTCACTTTGAAGCTGGAATTGAAATGGCATAACCCACGTTTGATGATGTATGGCGGATGGCCTCAAACTACCTTCACTTTGAAGGTAGGATTGAAACACTCATCAAAAAGCTGGGTGAGAAACCGACGGTGAGTCTCAAACACCTTCACATCGAAGGTAGGTTTAAAACACCCATGCGGCCTACCATTTTTTCGACAATCCCAAGTCTCAAACACCTTCACATCGAAGGTAGGTTTAAAACCCCTAACGGCTAGGGAGCTTTGTAAATCAATCGTTTACAAGACCCCTTAGAGAAAAAATAAAATGTTAAAAAGTTAACATTTTTGCAACATGTCATAAAAAGTTTCCTTATACTCGATGTTCAAGTTTTTTTATCTTGACTTTTCCAAACGCCGATAGATCATTTTGGCACAAATGAGGTAACCGCTCAGCCCCCCTCAGTTTTGGCCAGATTTGGCCGTAACGGCTTAATTCTTCGTCCTGGCGGGGGGAGGGGGCTGAACGGTTACCAAATGAGGTGGGTTAGCAAGGAACCGCATCAACGTGAGTCGCACCATAACCCGTTGAAAATATAAACAGCCTTGGTCGTCGATTCATCAGATACCTTGAATTCTGTTTGGTTTCTCTATGGTGGATCACCTACCAGCAGCCCGTCCAACCTTGGACACAAGAATATTAACATGTTGATTTTATATTATTATTTAGTTTTTACCAAGATCAAATCCCCATTGTCTAGGTTGGCAAGATCGACTGAGAAAGATTCGCCACCCCTCCCTGACGAAACGACGATCAAGGCCATATAAACATTCATGGAATACAAAAAAAGTCAACAAGAAAAAACTTGAACATCGAGTTATAAGAACTAAAATCAGCACCGTGGAGGTGCTTCAGATGGTTACCATGTTAAACCTAACATGTTTCCACTGCAAGGGAAGGGTGGTTAGACAGGTTCCACCCAGGGGGAAAGTGTTCTGCTGCCTTGCTTCTGGGAGTTACCACACAGGATGTCTAACAGGTTGTCCACATGCACTGTGGACAACCAGGAACAAGGGGGAGATACTTAGAAGCTATTATTTGAAGTTTAAAAGCATTGCCTGTCATATCTTAGTTTTAAGATGACTAAATTGTATTTTTTTGTTGGAAGAAGATATGCAAATAAAACCAAGTGATTTAGAACAATTAACAGAAGATCGAGTAAAGTCACTTAAAGAAGAAGATTTAAGGATGTTAGTTAAAGTAGCTATATTAGACTTAAAGGAAGCTCATGTTGAGTTAAATAAGATAGAATCGGAAGATAACAATTTCTCTGGCAAGTGATATGGATTTTTTTGCTAATATAATATTAGTTATTGCTGTCGCATTCCCTTTTATTCAGATTTTTACAATTAGAAAATATCTATTAAATAGAAATTTGAATAAAAAAATAACATTCAACGTATTTTCACCAGTAGTAGCTACAGTATTTGTTTTTATCTTATCTATTATTTTGGTGATAAATCTATCTTTATCTCCATTTCACTTATTATGGATGTTTTTTATTAGCGCAGCATTAGGTGCAGCACTTGTTGCTATTAAATCAGTTAGAAAAATAACATTTTCATTTTTATCATTTATTTCAACATCAAGAGTATAATTCGTTTAAAATATAACCTTAACTTCACGGCATACAATTAGGATCATCTTTTACTGTTTCAAGAGCAGCTTTCAGTGTTACTTGCTTACGAATCTCCCACCATTGGCCAGTGTGTCTAAAGTAAGCCAGATTGAACTGATCTTCTCCAATATATTCTAATCTTGCAAACTTCTCTTCAAAAAATTCTTTGACACAATCAATAGCAGTGCAGCGATACTTTGCTGTAAAGTATAAGTAAGTCCGGTGCCACTTCGAGTAAATATCAACTACATAGCTAAATTCTTCATCTTCTGGATTTGTCTTAACATATTCTGGTTTAAGATATGATTCTATTAGTAGGTTAACTTTCTCTTGAATTCTATCCTTAGTGTTATCTTCTACTTTTATTTTAACTTTCTTTGGAGGAACACTGAACCATCCTTTTTTAATAGGCATATCACATACTCAGTTAATTTTCATCTTATATCATCTAGTGGATGCTTTATAACCAGCAAATTCTGCGTCTTTTGTATTGGCAAAGCAATGTCTAGGAGAGACTTTATTGTAGAAGTTACCGCCTGGAACATGGTAAGCACCGCCTAAAGTAGCTTTTATTGGTGCATTTGGCGGACATTCTTCTTGAAATTTTCCCATGCCATTTGTATATTTCATTACTGGCATAGTTGGTGGATCAGCTTGAGCAGAGATTGGAATGATTAAATAGGTAACATTAATTGCTACTGCGATACACGATATAATATTCATTGTAATCTTCAAAACATTCTACATCAGAATTTCAGAAATACCATCTTTAGTAAATCTTTTTCCATCATCAGCAGCTTTCCGCAAAGCAGATGCTAATTGTTCCGCTTGACTTACAGTTATCAGAAAACCCGTTGCATCAGCCTTTAATATCCTAGCATCTTTTGGGCCTGATTCAAATATACGGAAGCTGATACAATCTTCATAACCCTGCATAGGAGCAGTCTGGTCAAATAATACTTCTACTGAAATCTGATCGTCTATCTTTATTTTCATGATTAGCTTTTATGACTTAACAACCACAGTAACAACCTCTCTTTTGTTATTTATCTTCAGCTTCTTCCCTATTTTTAAATTCGTTACATATTATTTTTATTCTCTTGCCGCTTCAATTAGTTCAATATCTTTTCGTAGTAGAAAATTAACAAGTTCTGATAATTCTATACCTTTTGAATCTGCGCGAGTAGCAAGATATTTTTGTATTTCATCATCCAGATAAACTGGTTCCTTAAATACTGCCTCTTTGCTGTAAAACTTGCCTCGCTGTCCTTGACTGAAATCATATTTATCTTTCATTCCATAACCTCTATTTTTATGTGCATCATCTAGGTGAATTAATGTAATCGTTAATCTCATCTCGATCTGCTTTACGAGCTGAAATAATCCTAACTACCATTTCATCAACTGATTCTATATTTTGAAAGGTGTGTACAACCACTAAGTATTGTCCATTATCTGCTTGGCCTATAGTTATCCATCTTTCTTCTTGTTTTTCACTATTATCAGTATCAAATATTGTTAGTGCTAGTGGATCATGCAAAATGCTCATAGCTCTCTTAAAAGTAACACGATGCTTGATAAAATTACTTCGAGCTTTTTCAGAATCCCATGAAAATTGATAAACCAATATACTCATATTTTGAAATATTACGTTGCTTCTGCAAATAGCTTATTAGATAGTTTACTTCCAACAGTTGTAGGTGACATATAATATTTTAATTTAGCACATCACGCAGCACTGCTTCACAAAGTCTGCGGCTATCTGATTCTGAAGTGGTGAGTTGAGATTCTAGTTTGTCACATATTGCCATGAGTTCATCTACTTTTGCTACTATGCGGTGTTGCTCTGCGAGAGGGGGAAGTGGGATTAGTACAGCATTGAGTATTTCTAAATTAATGTTCTTCTGAGCTGTTGCTGGAGCAAAATCAAGAATATTAGATTTAGCTGTACGCATAAAATATTCAAAGTAACGTGCATTTTCAAATATTGTAGCTGGAATAAATCCGACGACACTATCAGGAAAACATGCTTCAAAACTAAGAATCCCACTATCTGCAATGTTTGCAGCAATAGTTATACAGAGTGTTCCTGCTGGCCATATTTTGCTTTGTGCAAGCCCTATATCATTGTATTTATTTGTGTATGTTTTTATTTCACCTTGCGAGCGAGCAACATCTCCTGTTTGTATAACTAAGTGTGAACCTCCATCAAATAAAATAACATCATTCCTTGGACGATGTTTTGATTTTCCTCTACCAAATATACCTAATTCCTGGAAACGTGACCATAACCATCCTGATGGAAGATTAAATGGTATTTGACTATATTTTATACTATTTTTAACTTCTTTTGTTTTTAGTGAACTTGAACATTTATTCTGAATCCTATTCAATAGCTCACTAGCAGGTTCATCGTTAGGGTCTTGTTCTACTAACTTTCCTCTCACTGCAAGATTCAAAATACTCTGCCGAAGCTGTTTGATATGATCTTTGTTAGCAGTAAGTTTTGGAAGATAATTTAAGTGGAATTGAGCAGCATCTCTGGATTCTTCCCCTTCAGAATTTACAATACGATTAAGACTCGAAGCAACTAACTTGTTTCTTCTGGATTCACGTTCGTTCTTTGCTGTTTCTAATTGATCGCACAGTGCCATGAGTTCATCTACTTTGGCTACTATTCGATGTTGCTCTTGGAGTGGAGGGAGAAGGATTGGCAATGTTTCCCACTTACCCTTACTTAATATTGGTAGAGTGCCCATGCCAGCATTAGCAATAACAAGATTCTGAAAATATGTTGACTTAAGCGAAATAGCTATATAATTTGTTATATTACCAATGTATGGTGTTAAGGTGTTAATTTGTTGATTACAACAAACATCACGATAATTAATATTTACTTTCCCAATTGACGATCCGATACATACCATCATAACAGAATTTTTTTGTACCAAACGAGAATATTTAATACCTTCTTCAGAAATTCCATCACCAGAATAATTAATCATGTTACCATTAAGGTCTGCGGGCTTAACAAATGGTATGTAATCCCCAAATAGCTCTGGAGAATTTGATGGTGGAGTTGTTCCAGTTTGAGTCTTACCTATAGAAATAAGTCTTATATATTCCCATTGATATGGCATATTAAATGGTACGTCACTTAAATTAGTTATCTGTAATGTCTGATTTTTACTTGTTTTAACATCCTTCACTAACCGCATCTTCTCCTTCTGAATCCTCTTCAGAAGCTCACTAGCAGGTTCATCATTAGGGTCTTGCTCTACTAACTTTCCTCTTACTGCAAGATCAAGAATAAATCTCCGCAATCTTGGAATAGAATCTGGAGATTCACTAATGCGATTAAAGTGTTCTATAAGAGTGTTAGGAGTCATTTGATAATATTCAAGCAACTTTTGGAAGATAATGAAAAGATTCTTGCTGTACCAGGTCATTATCAAATGCTAAAGCATATTGTATATCTTCACGAGTAACATCATACTCATGAGAAACATCTTCTATACTCATTCCACCTGCTAAACTACCCACTATCACTGATATTGGTACACGAGTACCTTGAATAACTGGTTTACCATGACAAATAGATGGATTGATCTGGATGCGGTGATTTAGATTCATCTCAATAGTGCCTCGGCCAAAATATTCTTCAACTGATCCCTTAATTCCGCAGTCTTAGATTCTGCTACTTCTAGCTGTGCAAGAAGCTCTTCCGGTGATCCATGATCGTCTGCGACAGTATGTGGATTCTTGAAGTCCAGGTTGTAGTTACGAGCCTTAATCTCTTCAAGAGTAACCTTCCATGCTACTTCAGTGGTTTGCCGATCTTCTCTCTTTGATCCTCCCCACCAGTCCACACAGCCCTGTAAATGCTCTACTCTGATAGGTCTTGTCATTGAATAGGCTTTTTGACCCTCTGGAACACGATGTTCGTAGAACCAAATATCCTGTGTTGCTTCTCCCTTCTCGAAGAAGAGTAGATTGGTTCCAATACTTGCATAAGGTTTGAATACACTGTTTGGTAATCTTACAATGGTGTGGAGATTACACTCCTGGAGTAAATGTTCCTTCAATCTGGTCTTTACTCCCTCTCCAAACAATGTTCCATCAGGTAACACTACAGCAGCGCGACCACCTGGTTTAAGTAAGCGGATAAATAGAACTAGAAATAGATCAGCCGTTTCCTTAGTACGGAAATTAGCGGGAAAGTTGGATTCAATACCATCTTCTTCTCTTCCACCAAATGGGGGATTAGTTAGAATGATGTCAACCCTCTCACTTTGACTCCAACTAACATATGGACGAGCCAATGTATTGTCATGTTTTACAAAGCTAGGGTCTTCGATTCCATGTAGCAGCATGTTTGTCACACAAAGCATGTGTGGAAGCTGCTTCTTTTCTACTGCCTTAAAACTGTTTTGTAAAAGTTTCTCATCTTCAACTTTCTTAACATACTTATCTCTCATGTGCCTAATGGAACAGGTTAAGAATCCTCCGGTTCCGCAGCTTGGATCAAATAGTATTTCACCTGGCTTTGGATCAATTCTATCCACCATGAAAGCAGTCACTGCGCGAGGGGTATAATATTCTCCGGCATTTCCTGCACTTTGAAGGTCATTTAAGAGTTGTTCGTAAATATCTCCGAAGTGTTTTCTCTCTGCAAGATCATTAAAATCTACACTACTGATCTTGTTAATAACCTGCCGCATTAGCTGGCCTGATTTCATGTAGTTGTAAGCATCTTCAAATACACTCTTTACTACCCTAGCTCTATTTCCCGGCTATCCACTTAACCCGCGACAATAAGCCTACTTTATAGTGGGTATATGGGCATGATGGAGACTAAAATTCTGAAGGCGTTTACACATGTGCGTTGTGCGGTTCATATAAGGGGTAGAATACGAAC
>Ga0268283_1001723_pt1 | contig 10303 bp, 8 predicted proteins | sample saktaG_13_FD_190140 | JGI IMG/M metagenome (GOLD analysis project Ga0268283, IMG submission 190140) | Saline water microbial communities from Sakinaw Lake, British Columbia, Canada - sak_2013_06_06_36m | ecosystem: Environmental > Aquatic > Non-marine Saline and Alkaline > Saline ... | reverse complement strand
ATTGGGAGTACCTTTTGTACGTTATTTTGAGAGAACGACTTACACCGAAGAAGACACTCAGAAGAGAAATAAGTATTTTCAGAGGTTTGACCGTACTGAAAGACTTAACACCACCGGAACCGGAATAAATTTCAAATTGGGGATCATTTATAAACCTGTTGAATTTATTCGGCTTGGGCTTGCCGTTCATACACCTACTTATTTCAATAAGATGTCGGATGCATGGAGCAGTGAGATGTCCTCTGTTTTTGATACTATAGTTGTTAATAATGAAAGTACTTTCAGCAGCATTTCTCCCAAAGGAACCTATGATTATTCCCTCACAACTCCTTTCAGGGCGATAGGAAGTGTTGCTTTCATTTTTGGAAAATTCGGCCTGTTAAGCGTGGATTACGAGTTTGTTGACTATCCTGGTGCCAACATAAGAATTTTTGACACTTCAATTGCCAGCAGCATCGACTATGATGCTATTAACACGGCAAATTATGCCATAAGAAAAAAATACAGGGGAACAGGCAACCTCCGATTAGGAGCTGAATTGAAATTAGCCCAGTTTAGTTTCCGGGGAGGATATGGAATAGAAGGCGACCCATATAAAAGTAGTGTGAATAACAGTGAAGGCCAATCCTATTCATTTGGTCTGGGCATTCGTGAAAAGGAATATAATATTGATTTGGCTTTTACACATTCCAAACGTGCCGAAGATTATTACATATACGATCCTTCGTATGTGCAGGCATCAAGGAATACTACACAGGCCAGCAACCTTATGCTTACAATTGGTTTTCGTTTTTAGTTTAATCTAAATGCTCCAAACATGTCTCTTAACATGCCAGGGCGTGAAAAGAAACGACTGGTAGTAATAGTTGGCAGCTTTGCGGATTCAATGGCTATTGTTTAAGTAAAAAACCGTCAGTTGACTTATATCAACTGTTTCTGGAATTATTTTACTTACGATCAGTCGCTGCGATTGATTATCAATTCATATCAGAATGACAAAACCAGGACAAATCAGTTTGTTGACTTTTTCATGAGGTTAAGCCGCGCCCTTGCTTTCATACTGATCCCATTTTTGTATTCTGTATATTTTAATGAAAGGCATTTTTCATAGGATGTTTTAGCTTTTTCCTTTTGGTGACGGGATTCATAAATTTCGCCCATATTAAGTGCGGAATTGGCAGCGAAATAAAAAGTTGAATTACTTCCCTGATTAAGCACAATGATATAATAGGCTAATGCTTCATCATACTTATCCATTTTATGCAGTATCCGGGCTTTCCTGTAGTAATACTCTAAATAGTCGTGCGCCGGAATTCCTGCTTTTGATGGGTTGAAACGTGATAATTGCTCTGATGCCCTTTGGTAATAACCTCCATCAAATAGCAACCTGGACTTCAAAAGATCAACATTCGGTTCCCGCCCTGAGATAGCATCCTGGTATGCTTTTTTGTCACTTTCTGTATTCTGCTCTCCATTGGATTGTATTCTCTCCATATACGAAACATAATTCGCCTTATCTCCTTGCAACAGATAGTACCAGGCAAGTTTTTGATAAGCAGAGTTTATCAGGTTTTTACCTTTAAAAGTTGAAGTAAATCCAAGCAGAATCTTGTTTGCATCTTTATCGAGCCTGTTAAGTTTAGCTATTCCCAGATAGTAATCCAGTACAGGGAAAGGATACTGACCGGTGTTGAATTGACAATTGGAAAGAAGTGTTATAGCTTCGTCGTTTCTGCCGAGTTTCATCAGTAGCGTAGCTTGGGCATATAATAGAAGAGGACTTTGACTTGTAATAAGGTCGAATTTTGATTCACTAAAAAGTTTAAGAACCTGCAATTGCATTATTTCTTCATCAGCAACCTGAACAGCAATCAATGACAGCATTAAGAGGCATTCCGGAGCAATCAATGATAGTATTTTATCACCAGTTCTGTTCTCAATTGAGGCAAATATTTCGGCTTGACCTTGCTTAACCGATCCTTCCATTTGTAGTAAATCAGGCAGCCACCTGTATTCTGAAGGAATACTGCCAATGAGGATATGAAGAAGCCCTGTTTGTGGGTCACCTGCCTTAAATTGAGGGAATTGATCGTGGTTTAAATCAAGTAACCGGTATGCTCTTCCAATTTCAAGAGAAGGTGACAGATAACTTCCAAACCGTGCATCAATATATGCCATCTGCAGATGGATTTGAGCAAGAGCTGGTCGCCTGTAAGCATCTGCTTTATCTGATTTCTCAATTATTTCAATACTGCGCTTGGCCAGAGCCCCCATAGCGGCAATTTCCTTTTGATCTTCACTTAATATTGCTTTAAGAAAAGCAATATTATTTTCAAGAACTATTGCCAGTTGGTTTTCCGGACGAGCTGCTTTTTCACGTGAAATCAAAATACCTGCTTCATTTAATTGAAGCCGCAGCATAGCTTGGTGAGCCTTAATGCAATTATCAGTGATGTCGAATGTGGCGAAGGCGACAAGAGCCTTACAAACTAATAAGAGTATCAGGATATTCCTTAGCATAGATGCTCTTGTTGTAGGGCTAAAGTAAAAAAAAAGAAGCCTTGTGGACTCCTTTTTTATGAATGAAATAAAAATAAATTAAAAATCAGTCAGGTACTGACTCGTTTAAAGCTTTGTCAACGAGGATACGCCCACAGTATTCGCAAACTATAATTTTTTTGTGCATACGGATATCCAGCTGCCGCTGAGGAGGAATAGCGGAATAACAGCCACCACATGCATCGCGTTCCACTGAAACAACTGCCAGGCCGTTTCTGGCATTTTTCCTGATGCGTTTATATGCTGTTAGAAGGCGCTCTTCTATGAACTTCTGATTTTCCTCCGATTTCTTCATCAAAGTTTGCTCTTCTTTTTCAGTTTCAGTAACGATATCCGAAAGTTCAGCACGTTTGATTTCAAGGTCGTTACGACGTTCGTTCAATATGGTCTGGGCACTATCGATTTCTTCCTTTTTACTGCTCAGAAGAAGATTGAATTCACGGATGCGTTTCTCGGCAAGTTGAATTTCGAGGTTCTGGAATTCGATTTCTTTGGTAAGAGAGTCATATTCGCGATTGTTGCGAACATTCATTTGCTGCTCTTCATAGCGTTTGATCAGGACCTGACAATCCTTGATAGAAAAATCCTTCTCATGAATTGATTTTTCGAGAGTCTCTATCTCCTGAATATAATTCTCAGTACGTGTTTCAAGACCGATGATTTCGTCTTCAAGATCTTCGACCTCAAGCGGTAATTCACCACGGATGATTCTGATTTTATCAATCTGTGAATCTATCTGCTGTAAGTTGAACAAGGCAAACAATCTTTTCTCGATTGATATTTCAGAACTTTCTTCCACTTCGCTTTCAGCAACGGGTAATGTTGCTATAATTTCTTCAACCTGAACGGGAACATCCGTCTTGTTAGCAGTGTCAGTACTAGTTTTCTTTTGTTTTGCGGCCTTTACTATTTCTTTTGCCATACTAAAATATATGTTATGCTGCTGATTTACAAATAAATAATTGGGTTCGTAAGTGTTTTTGAAATAAGGACTGCAAAATTAGGAAATTTTTCTGTTAATAAGGTAAACAATAATTCTTTTGTAAACTGTTCACTTTCATAGTGTCCGATATCGGCAATCAGGATTTGGTCTTCGGCCATAAAAAAGTCGTGGTATTTTATATCTCCTGTCAGGAAAACATCAGCCCCTGCTGAAATAGCGTCCTTCAGCAGGAAACTGCCGGATCCTCCACATAATGCTACAGATTTTATTTGTTTTCCTGAAATGGCAGTATGGCGAATTGTACTTCCACCAAGTATTTTTTTTACCCGCGAGAGGAAATCATACTCATTTTCGGGCTCACTTAGTTCCCCAATCATGCCAGAACCAGCTCCCTGGAAGTTGTTTTCGATCCTATAAATATCATAAGCAACCTCTTCGTATGGATGGGAAGCAAGCAATGCCCTAACGACTGAAGCCTGGCAATAGGAAGGGAATACTGTTTCAATCCGAACTTCATTTTCAAAATGCAATTCGTTAACAAAGCCAACATAAGGGTTTGCATTTTCCAACGCACGGAACGACCCTGATCCTGATGTGTTGAAACTGCAATTGTCGTAGTTACCGATATGTCCTGCTCCTGCATTGAATAAAGCTTGCCTGATATTTTCTGCATGATCCAAAGGGCAGAAAGTCACTAGTTTACGTAGCAAACCGGAGGCTGGTTTTAGCACCCTGCAATTCTTCAACCCGATTTTTTGGCTGAAAATAGCATTTACTCCGGATGCGGTATTATCCAGGTTTGTGTGTGCAGCATAAATAGCTATCCCTTTCTGAATGCATTGTTCAACTATCCGCTCAACAGCATTGCCCCAGGTGAGTTTGGTTATTCCCCGGAATATCAGAGGGTGATGTGAGATTATGATATCACATTCACGACTGATTGCTTCTTCAATGATAGTTTCTGTTATATCAATACATATCAATGCCCGATGCACTTCCTTATCAGGATGCCCTATCAGTAAGCCTGCATTATCATAATTCTCCTGTAATGAAAGAGGAGCAAAGGTCTCAATACAAGAAGTTAGGTCATTTATTATCATGTGGATTATGATTAACACATCAATTTGCAAATATACGATTGCTACTGCTTGTCCATCGGACAAAACTTAGTATTTTTAGTCCGTGGAAATAATTAGAATATTGCTTCTTCCGTTAGCTGTTATTTACAGGGTTATAATGGCCCTAAGAAACATGCTTTTCGATGTGCATTTATTTTCTTCCACGTATTTCAATATACCTGTTATATCTGTAGGTAACCTTAGTACCGGCGGTACTGGCAAAACCCCGCATGTGGAGTACTTGCTCCGGCTATTACAACCCGGATTTAGTTTAGCCACACTCAGCCGTGGCTATGGAAGAACTACCAAAGGTTTTAGGATAGCAGGGGAAAAGGATAAAACGCCGGAAGTTGGGGATGAACCTCTGCAATATTTTAAAAAATTCCCTGGGATTGTGGTAGCTGTTGATGAATCACGCCGGCACGGGATAACCCAATTACTTGACCTTAATCCAGTTCCGGATGTAATCTTATTGGACGATGCTTTTCAACACAGGTGGGTTAAACCCGGCCTTTCTCTATTGCTTACCGATTATCAAAAACTCTACTCCGACGATTATCTGCTTCCTGCCGGAAGCCTTCGCGAACCAATATCAGGAGCAAAACGGGCTGATATAATTATTGTTACTAAGTCCCCAAAAGTCTTGTCGCCAATAATCAGTCGCGAAATAGTTGCCAAATTAAAACCAAAGGCTGATCAGCAAATCCTGTTTTCCTACATCCGGCATGGGGATTGGACACCTTTTGGTGGGGGATCCGCTCAGTCACCACCATCGAAGCGTGTAAATACAATCATGCTTGTTGCTGGTATAGCCAATTCATATCCACTGCAGGAACATCTGCGCCAAAACTGTGAGGAACTTGTTACCATTTCATTTCCCGATCATCACAGATATAGCAGAAAGGATATGGACTTAATCCAAACCAGTTTTGAAAAAATAGTTTCTCGTAATAGAATAATAATTACAACTGAAAAAGATGCTATGCGTCTTCTATGCCAGCAATACGAAAAATGGGTAAGTTTGCTGCCTTGGTATTACATCCCAATCGAAATCGAATTTCACAAAGAAAATAAAGAACAATTTAACAAACTCATACTAAACTATGTTACAGAAAGTACAGGAAACAGCCGCCTTCATCAAGGCAAGAATTAAATCCAGCCCCGAAATCGGAATTATTTTAGGAACAGGTTTGGGCGGCCTTATCAACGAAATTGAAGACCAGGTAGCTTTACTTTATAAGGACATTCCAAATTTTCCTGTTTCAACAGTAGAAGGACATGTAGGTCAATTGATCTTTGGAAAGCTTGGCGGTCGCAATATCGTAGCCATGCAAGGCAGGTTCCATTATTATGAAGGATACAGCATGCAGGAAGTCACATTCCCTATACGGGTTATGAAACTGCTTGGTATCGAGCTGTTGGTGCTTTCAAACGCAAGCGGCGGACTGAATCCTTCTTTCAGGATTGGTGATCTGATGATAATAACTGATCACATAAACCTGATGCCGTCTAACCCTCTGATTGGTGCTAACGATGATAAACTTGGCCCACGTTTCCCTGATATGAGCGAAGCTTATGACAAACACATTATCGGTAAAGCGTTGAAAATAGTACGCGAACATAATATCAATTACCAGACTGGAGTCTATGCTGGGGTTTCTGGCCCTACATTTGAAACCCCGGCGGAATATAATTATATCCGCATTATCGGAGCCGATGCTGTTGGTATGTCTACTGTTCCGGAAGTGATAGTAGCAAGGCATATGGGCTTGCGTTGCTTTGCTGTTTCGGTAATTTCAGATCTTGGTGTAGCAGGTAAGATTGTTGAAATAACCCACAAAGAAGTAATTGATGCAGCAAGTATTGCAGAACCACGTATGACTCTGCTTATCAGTGAACTACTTAAGGCTATTTGATAAAAAAAAGATCAGATTTGGTAATTCTCGTTGTACTCCGGCTGTTGATTTAGAATCAGTAATTTCACGTTAATATCTTATTCAATCTTAGCGCGCAGGAAAATCCTTGTCCATAATCTTCAAACGCCAGGAACGACCCAAAGAAAATTTCCGGTAGCGGAGAAATGAAGTGGCAACCCCTGTGCCGACCACAATTGAAGATGCAATCAAAGTCCCGTGGTCAATAATTGTGGATTCTTTGTTAATAGCGTTGTTAACCCCGGTCAGGAGAAAATAACCTAATCCGGCAGTAGTCGCTGCCCGCGAAAATACATGCATCATTTTAAGGGGGCGGTAAACTGCAATTACATTTGCAGGATTAACTATTTCCAGGTAATTCACAACAAAAGACGTGTCGGTTATCCGGCTGATTCCTCCATAAATTTTGCGCATGTTGCGTTTGTCAGTCAACCTGATTTCATCGCCAACTCTGAAAATATAATATTTTGTAGTACCAGGCCGTTCAAGTATTAGAAATTTCTGTGACCAGGCCGAACCAGTAATACACATAATCAAGGTAAAAATTGCAAGAGTCCGGTTCATCTGATTAGAATATGGGGCGGTTTAACAAAGTTACAAAATTTAAAGAGCATTAGCACAAAGAGGTGATGAAAAAGAATTTTCGATCTTTGCATTCACAAGTTGATTTGAAATTCAAATGAAGATAACACGCAAATGGATATTTTGGATATTTCAGGCTGTGATTCTGTTCACATCCTGCATGCATCATAAAGGCCCCGTATTATCTGATATCTCGATCTCAGGGAAAATAAGCAATGCGGCAAACAAGGTAATCCACCTCAGCGAATTGGATGTTAACAAAGTAAAGGCCATTGACTCGGCAACCCTGGATGAGGATGGGAAATTTAGATTTACAATCAAGCCTGCTGGAAGCATGTTTCTTTTGATTTCAATAAAGCCGGATCAACAGATTATCCTGGTTGCCGATCCTGGCGAAGACATTCATATGAATGGCAATGCCCGTGAACTTATAAGTACAACAGGTGTAACAGGCTCGCCGGCTTCCCTCCTGCTACTCGGTTTTGAGAAATATACCCGGATCAATCAAAGGAAAGTAGATTCATTGGGGCAGGTATTCCTTAATAGCCGTTCAGACCCGGATTTTGTCATCGTCAGGCAACAGCTCGATTCAACTTATCAGGCAATTGCAAAGGATCAGCGCAAATACATGGAACGGTTTATTGATGAGCATTCCGGTTCTTTAGCTTCGCTTATTGTTCTTAACAGGAATTTCGGCCCCAAACCTGTATTTGATAAAAAAAAGGACATGCAATACTTTAAAAAGATTGACAGTGGCCTTATGGCTACTTATCCCGGAAATAAGAATGTTATTGATCATTACAGCAGGGTAAAAGCCATGATTGCCTTACAAAGCAAGGAAATTTCAACCGACAGCCTTCTTACTCCCGGTATGCCGGCGCCCGATTTACGGTTGAATAATGAAGAAGGTATTCCGATGGCTCTTTCATCACTTAAAGGAAAAATAGTGCTGGTATACTTTTGGGCAGCAATAGATGCACCAAGCCGCAAGTATATCCGACAACTCATTCCCATATACAAAGCAAACCGGAAAAATGGATTTGAAATATTTGGGGTAGCGCTGGAGCCCAATCGTGCCTTATGGTTTAATGCTGTAAAACTGGACAAACCAGGAGGTGTCCAGGTGAATGCAGGTAACGATCTTAATTCCCCGGAAGCTGAGCTATTCGGAGTGAAAAATCTGCCATATGCTTTACTTATTGCAAGGGATGGAAAGATATTGAAGAGAGATGTTAAACTTGACGAACTTAAAAAACAGTTGCCCGACTTTTTAAAAAAATGAGTATTTTGATCGTCTGGAGTTTGGATTGACTAAAATTTACAAGGCATTTCTTCATTCCAAATTTATACGTAAATTGCCACACTTAAACATTGAATTATTGACTTCTACACGCACAAAATTCTATTTTATTTCAGATTTTCATCTGGGGATTCCTGATTACGAAAGCAGTCTGCAGCGCGAAAAACGTTTTGTTCGTCTGCTCGACGAAGCCAAAAATGACGCATCTGCTATATACCTGATGGGTGATATTTTCGATTTTTGGTTCGAGTATAATACAGTCATTCCAAAAGGTTTTACCAGGCTCTTCGGGAAGTTGGCTGAAATAACTGATTCCGGCATCCCTGTTCATCTGTTCAGGGGAAATCATGATATATGGGCCTTTAATTACCTCGAAACTGAATTGCATATTCAACTTCACCGGACTTCAGAAATTGTAATACTCGGGAAAAAGAAATTTTTTCTCTCCCATGGCGATGGGATAGGCCCTGGCGATCATGGCTATAAATTACTTAAAAAGCTTTTCGAGTTCCGTCCCAACCAGTGGTTATTCCGATGGTTGCATCCGGACATTGGCTCGCGTTTGGCGCTGTATTTTTCGCGAAAAAGCCGTATTGCGAACATAATTAAAGAAGGGCGTATTGAAAAAACCGGTATTTACGACAATGAACGCCTGGTAATTTTCAGCCGTAAGATGGCTGCAGAAGATCCATCTATCGATTATTTTATTTTTGGACATCGCCACCTGCCAATAGATATTCCAATTTCAGCAAATGCCCGCTGTATCATACTTGGCGACTGGGTAACAAATTTCACTTATGCGGTATTTGATGGCGAAGATCTTCACCTGAATCATTTTCCTGATGTTTAGGCAAATTTAAGCACAAGCTCTGCCAAACGGGCGGCGTAGCCACATTCGTTGTCGTACCATGCAACAATCTTTACCAGATTGTTTTTATCTCCCAGCACAGCTGTTAGTCCGGCGTCAAACACTGCAGAATGTGTATTGCCAATGATATCAATTGAAACAATAGGGTCTTCGGTATATTGAAGGATCCCTTTTAATTTTCCCTGGGCAGCCTTGCGAAATGCAGAATTTATTGCCTTAATACTTGCAGATTTTCGCAATGTACAGGTGAGATCGGTGAGCGACCCATCGGGAACCGGCACCCGGATGCCTGCACCTCCCAGGTTATGTTCCAGGTGAGGGAATATTTTAGTTGCTGCTTTAGCTGCGCCGGTTGTGGTAGGAATGATGGAATATGCCGCTGCCCTTCCACGCCGCCAGTCGCTGTGCGGTGCATCAATAAGGTTCTGGTCGCGTGTGTACGAATGTACTGTTGTTATAAAGCCTTCTTCTATGCCCCAGATATCATCCAGCACCTTAATCATTGGAGCTACGCAATTGGTAGTGCAGGACGCGTTAGAAATTATGATGTCGTCAGGTGAAATAATATGTTCGTTTATTCCAAGTACGATATATTTAATATCATCAGCTTCAGCTTTGGCAGGAGCCGAGATAATTACTTTCCTGGCACCGGCTTCAATGTGCTTTATTGCATTTTCTTTATCCACAAATTTTCCGGTCGATTCGATAACAACGTCTATTTTAAGAGCTCCCCAATCAATACTACCAGGGGCTTTAGATGAAAAAATCCTGATCTTTTGTCCTTTAACTTCCAGATGTCCGTCAGCCACTTTTACCCTTCCTTTAAAATGCCCGTGAACCGAATCGTATTTGAGCAAATGACACAATGTTGCAGGATCAGCAAGGTCGTTAATCGCAACAATACTGACATCAGGATATCTGAGCAACTGGCGTAACGTGATGCGGCCTATCCTGCCAAAACCGTTAATAGCTACTCTGATCTTTTTCATGTTATTTACG
>Ga0268283_1001722_pt1 | contig 10305 bp, 15 predicted proteins | sample saktaG_13_FD_190140 | JGI IMG/M metagenome (GOLD analysis project Ga0268283, IMG submission 190140) | Saline water microbial communities from Sakinaw Lake, British Columbia, Canada - sak_2013_06_06_36m | ecosystem: Environmental > Aquatic > Non-marine Saline and Alkaline > Saline ... | reverse complement strand
TTTTTAAAAAAAGATATCTGTCCAAATAAAGGTAAATGTATTTTAAGAAAGAAGATACGCTTGATCGAAGATAGTCTGCTCACGCAGCTTAAGCAGATCAACATTGCTTCGTTAATTAAGGGTTAAGTTTATGTCTAAAAGAAAAATTATTACTATCGATGAGCACAAGTGTAATGGCTGTGCTTTATGTATTCCCAACTGTCCGGAAGGCGCTATCCAAATTATTGATCAAAAAGCGCGTTTAATCAGTGATTTGTTTTGTGACGGACTAGGTGCCTGTATCGGGCATTGTCCGCAAGGAGCAATTACGATTGAAGAAAGAGAAGCTGTTGCTTATGATGAAAAAAAGGTTATGGCTAATATCGTCAAGCAGGGGCCGAATGTGATTAAGGCGCACTTAAAACATCTTAAAGAGCACAACGAAATGGCTTATTTAAAGCAAGCAGTAGATTTTTTAAAAGAAAAAAATATTAATATCGTTTTAGATGAAACTTGTCAACATGCTCCTGGCGGCTCGGGTTGTCCGGGATCAAAAGTTATGGATTTTAGAAAAAAATCTCCACAGGCTGCTCAAGAAAACGTGCATGTTGATTCAGAGCTAGCGCAATGGCCGGTGCAGCTGCATTTGGTGCCGGCGCACGCAGCGTATTTTAAAGATGCTGATCTTTTAATTGCCGCGGATTGCGTGCCGTTTGCCTATGCCAACTTTCATCAGGAGCTGTTAAAGGGCAAAATTCTTTTAGTGGGTTGCCCTAAACTCGATGGCCTTTCTTTATATACCCAGAAGCTTAAGCAAATATTTGCGGACAATAATATTAAATCTGTAACTTATGCACATATGGAGGTGCCTTGTTGTTTTGGATTGATACCGGTTATTGAGGAGGCGATTGCCAGCTCCGGAAAGAAAATACCGTTTAATAGTATTAAAATTACGATTAAAGGAGAGAAGTCCTAATGTTTAATCGTTGTCCGGGTCAAGATCGTCGTAAAGCTGTAGCGGAGAGTATAATTTGCGCGCATTGTGGATACGGTGCGGAGATTTTTTCTGATGAAATTCAGGTGCAATGTGCGCAGTGCAAGCAGTTAATTTGCAAGGAAAGGTTGCCTTCATGCGTGCAGTGGTGTAAGGCCGCCAAAGAGTGTGTCGGAGAGGAAAATTATAAACGGCTTCTACCGGGGGGCGGATTCGCCGAAGGCGGTAAAAAGGAGGTAGTTAATGTTTTGTTATCAATGTGAGCAAACAGTAAATGGCACAGGTTGCACGAAATTAGGGATGTGCGGGAAGAATGAAGATATTCAGAGTTTGCAGGATACGCTTTTATACGGGCTTAAAGGCATTGCTGCTTATGCTTATCATGCACGGGAATTAGGAGTGTTTGATTCAGAAGTAGACGCTTTTATGCACGAAGCGCTTTTTAAGACAGTGACTAATGTTAGTTTTGATTTAAACCAGTATCTGGAATTAGTCTTAAAGTGCGGAGCGATTAATTACAAAGCCCTGGAGATGTTGGATAAAGCGCATACCCAGAGATTTGGAACTCCTGTTCCTACGCAAGTAGAGACGGGGACCAAGGCTGGAGCGGGAATCTTAATTACGGGACATGATTTATTAGATCTGTATGAATTACTCAGGCAAACCGAAGGAACGGGCATAAATATTTATACCCATAGCGAGATGCTTCCGGCGCACGGTTACCCGGAGTTAAAGAAATTTAAACATTTAGCAGGTAATTATGGTGGGGCTTGGCAGGAACAGAAAAAAGAATTTAATGCTTTTAGCGGCGCATTGTTGGCTACGACTAATTGTGTATTAATTCCTCCGGATAACAGCTATTTGGATCGACTTTTTACGATTGGCATAACAGGGGTATCGGGAGCAACGCATTTAAAAAATCGTGATTTTAAAGTTTTGATTGAAAAAGCCAGGTCTTTACCGCCATTACCGGAAGCACCAGGTAAAAAGATCCAGACGGGTTTTCACCATAGTAATGTTCTCGGATTGGCGGATAAGATTGTTAGCGCGGTTAAGGCCGGGAAAATTAAACACTTCTTTTTAATTGGCGGTTGTGATGGCGCAAAACCCGGGCGTAATTATTATACTGAATTTGCGGAAAAGGTTCCTGCGGATTGCGTGATCCTTACCTTGGCTTGTGGTAAATACCGTTTTAATAAGTTGGATTTTGGCACGATTGATGGTATCCCCAGACTGATTGATCTGGGGCAGTGTAATAATGCTTATTCGGCAGTGCAGATAGCGGTGGCTTTAGCTAAGGCATTTGGCTGCGGGGTAAATGACCTGCCGCTGACCTTGGTTCTTTCCTGGTTTGAACAAAAAGCAGTTGCCATTCTGTTGTCTTTGTTGTATCTTGATATTAAAGGTATTTATATCGGTCCGACTCCTCCGGCTTTTATCAGCAAGAACGTATTGGGTGTCTTGCAAGAGAAGTTTGGCCTAAAGTTAATTAGTACGCCGGATGAAGATTTAAAGAAAATTTTAAAAAAATAAAGAAAGGAAATAGCAATGGCGGATTTTAGGGATTTAATTCAAAGTGCAGATTGGAAAACAGAGAAGCATGTTCCGGTTATTCAGGGTCCGGACAAGATCAACAAAGGACAGGTTTTTGAGTTTGAAGTTAGTGTGGGCAAGCAAATTGCCCATCCGAATACTACTGAGCATCATATTAGATTTATTGAGGTATATTTTTTGGCCGCGGGCGAAAAGTTTCCTTATCAATTAATGCGGTTTGAATTTAATACGCATGGGGAGTCTGTGCAGGGGCCAAATACCAGTACGATATTTTCGGAGCCGAAGATAACTGGAGTTTTTAAGACCGAAAAAAGCGGGATGCTTATAGCCACAGCGTATTGCAATATTCACGGTCTTTGGAGTAATCAAAAGGAAATCAAGGTAGAATAATAAAAAGGGGGATTAAATGGACAAAAAATTGCAAAAAGTTTTTAATGAACAGATTAAACATGAGCTTTACTCTGCTTATATTTATTTAGCAATGGCTGCGTATTTTGAAACTAAGAATTTAGCCGGATTTGCGCATTGGATGAAGATGCAGTATAAAGAAGAGGTGGCGCATGCGATGAAGATTTTTGAGTTTTTAAATGACCGCGGGGTTAAGGTTTTGCTGCAAGCCATTCCTCAACCGGCGTTAGAATATGCTTCTACTTTGGAAGTTTTTGAAGAGACCTTAAAACATGAGCAGAAGGTAACCAGCTTAATTAACGGGTTATATGCTTTGGCTCAAGAGGTAAATGATCCTGCTGCCAGCGTTTTTTTGCAATGGTTTATTACAGAGCAGGTTGAAGAAGAGAAGAATGCCGTTTATATTATTGAAACTTTAAGAATGATTAAACCGGAAGGGCCGGCGCTGATTATGCTGGACCGGGAACTGGCTAAAAGAGAATAATAATTAACTCCCCACTCGCGGAAGCTTGAGGTCATTTTCTCCTAAGCGCCGGAGTCAGGGAAAATAAAGGAGGTAAATATGCATTGTATGGCTAGATTGTCACCAATTATGGCGGTTGTTCCGATTTCGTTTCTATTGACTTTGAGTTTTTTTGTATTGTTATCACTAGAAAAAGTTCAAACAAAAAAATTAAAGAATTTCGGGTTTTTAGTCGTAACTATTATCTGGTTGGCGGTTTTAATAATTATTTCTGGCTCGGCGCGTAGATTGGTTAAAGGCGTTAATCAGAAAAAATGCATGATGCGTAAAGAAATGATGATGCGCTCAATGCCCGGAATGCATTCAGAGCAAATGCCGCCGGTAATGGACATTAAATAAAATAAGGAGAATTTACGATGAGCAAGTATAAATGCTTGGTTTGCGGTTACATTTATTATCCTAACGTTGGAGATCCGGAAAATGGGATCGCTCCCGGAACGTCTTTTGAGGACTTGCCGGATACTTGGGTTTGTCCGGAATGCGGTGTCGGCAAAGATCAGTTTGAAAAAGTAGTTTAAGGAGAAAATATGCGCAGGATCGTTACTTTTAAGGGATCGTCTTTGACTCTCACCGGAAAACCCGCCAAGCTTGGTCAGCGGGCTTTTGATTTTAAGCTTATTTCCCCGGAGTTAAAAGTTGTCAAGTTATCAGACTTTGCGGACAAAATTAAAGTGATAAATTTTTTCCCTTCGCTGGATACCCCGGTTTGTGATTTACAAGTCAAGGAGTTTAATCAAAGAGCCACCCAGTTGAGTCCGGAAATAGTGGTTATCGGGATTAGCAAGGATTTGCCTTTTGCACAAGCACGATTTTGTTCTGTTAATGAGATAAAGAATGAAGTGGTGTTATCAGATTACCGGTTTTCTTCCTTTGGCTTAAATTACGGATTTTTGATTAAAGAATTGAATCTTTTGGCCCGGGGAACTTTGATTATTGATAAAAATCAGCGAATTCGATACATTCAGGTAGTTGATGAAATTACTCACGCGGTTAATTTTGCAGAGGTTTTTAGCGCGCTTGCGGAATTACTTAAAATTTAAGATATGCCTGCGGAAATTAAAGCCAGAATAATTGAAATTATTCAACGCAATTATAATGTTAAGAGCTTTCGTTTGGGAATGGATAGTGCTTTAGATTTTAAGGCTGGCCAGTTTCTTTCCGTTACGCTAAATAGCGATCCGAAGTTAAAAAGATATCTCTCTATCTCCAATTCTCCTACTGAGAAAGGTTATTTAGAGTTTACAAAAAAACTGACCGAGAGTGACTTCTCTAAAGCTTTAAATAATTTAAAAGTAGGCGATGAGTTATCTATCCAGTATCCGTTTGGTAAATTTATTTTGGACGAAAGCTTCCCTAAAATTGCTTTTTTATCTGGCGGGATCGGAATTACGCCTATCCGGAGCATCTGTAAATATGTAGTGGATAGAAATATTGACAGCGACATTGTTTTAATTTATTCCAATCGCTCGGTAAAAGATGTAGTTTTTAAGGATGATTTTGATGCATTTCAAAAGATCCATCCGACTTTAAGGGTAGCACATGTATTATGCGAGACTGAGCCAGGATTTATCTGCAGTGTAGGTCGAATTAATGCTGTAGTGGTTAAAGATGAAATTCCGGATTATCAAAAAAGGAAATTTTATCTTTGCGGTCCGCCGGCCATGGTCGAGGCGATGCGTTTATTGCTTAGAGAAGAGTTGGGGGTACTACCGGAGCTGATTGTTACGGAGAATTTTCAGGGTTATTAAGGAGTGAAATTATGGCGGCGATAGAGATATTACCGGGTATATATTCAGTTGGGGTAACGGATTGGAATGTGCGTAATTTCCACGGGCACACCTATACTACTAACCGAGGCTCATCTTATAACGCCTATCTGATTATTGATGAAAAGATTGCCCTTATTGATACGGTTTACGGCCCGTTTGCTCAGGAGCTGATCGCTAATATTAAAGAAGTTATTCCGCTTGAAAAGATTGATTACATTATTGCCAACCATGTGGAAACCGACCATTCCGGAGCGTTGCCGGCGCTTATGCCGCTTTGCCCGAAAGCTAAAATTTTAGGTACGGCTAAATGTAAAGAGGGACTCTATAAACATTATTACCAAAATTGGGACTTTCAGGTGGTTAAAACTAATGATCAGTTAAAATTAGGCCGTCGCACGCTTAGTTTTATCGAGGCGCCGATGATTCATTGGCCGGACAGTATGTTTACCTATTGTCCGCAAGAGGCTTTGCTTATGCCCAATGATGCTTTTGGTCAACATCTTGCCTTGAGTGAAAAATTTGATGATCAGGTTGATCAAAGCGTCTTGATGGAGGAAGCAGAAAAATATTACGCCAATATCCTCTGGCCATTAGGCGGGATTATTTTAAAAAAGATTCAAGAGGTGATCAGTTTGAATCTTCCTATAAAAATGATTGCACCCAGTCATGGAATTATCTGGAGAAAAGATCCGGAGAAAATAATCAATGCTTATATTTCTTGGGCGAAGGGGCAAACTATAAACAAGGTGGTGATTGCTTATGAAACGATGTGGGGGGCAACCGCTCAAATGGCGCAAAAGATTGCGCAAGGGCTGATTGCTGCACAAGTAGAGGTTAAACTTTATAATGTGGCAGAGAGTGACCGGACGGAAATCATCACGCAGATGTTATCGGCCAAAGGTTTTCTTTTTGGTTCTTCTACCCATGATAATGATATGCTGCCGAATATTGCAGCTTTTTTGGAGATCGTTAAAGGTTTAAAACCTAAAAATAGACAAGTTAGTTTTTTCGGTTCTTACGGCTGGGCAGGCGGAGCAGTGAGCGAAATGCAGGAGATGCTTAAAAATAGCGGCGCGAATCTTATTCTTCCTGGAATAGCTTTTAAATATAATCCGGATAAGACGGAACTGGAAAGCTGTGTTGAGTTTGGGTCAAAATTTGCGCAAAGCTTAAAATGAAAAAAATACCCTCCGAAGTAATTGATTTTTTACATGCGCAGAGTTTTGTGCTGGTTTGTTCGATTGATGAAAATGGATTTCCGCACAGTTCCTGTAAGGACATTATTAAGATTGAACCTTCAGGGGAGATTTATTTAATGGATGTTTATCACGGGGTAACTAGTCAGAATATCCGCAATAACCCATTTATAAATATCAGCGCGGTGGATGAGCATAAATTTATGGGTTATTGTCTTAAAGGTAAAGCCAGGATGTTGCAGGATAAAATGATGAGTCAGGAGATGATCAAAGCCTGGGAGGATAAGATTACTTCGCGCCTGACAAAAAGATTATTAAAGAATTTAATCCAAGATCAAGCTCAGAAACATCATCCGGAGGCAAGTTTACCGCAGCCTAAGCAACTTATTGTGCTAGAGGTTAAAGAGATTGTTGATCTTGCCTCGTATCATTTAAAAAAACCTGTTTAATGATGAAAAGAGGAGGTTTTAGATGGCCAAAAGCGTAAAAGTTTATAGCACCTTAACTTGTCCTTGGTGTATACGAGCTAAACAATTTTTAAAAGAAAATAATATTGAGTTTCAAAATGTAGATGTCTCCGGTGACCAGTCGGCTGCGGATGATTTGATGGCGAAAACCGGGCAAATGGGTGTTCCGGTGCTTGATATCGATGGCGAGATGATTATCGGATTTGATAAAGAGAAGATAAAATTAGCTTTAGGTATATAATTATAATTAAATGCATATTTATGATTTGATTATTATTGGAGCCGGACCGGCGGGAATAACTGCGAGTGTTTATGCCGCCAGGAAGAGGCTAGATTTTTTAGTAATTAGTTTGGATATTGGTGGTCAGGCTGCGTGGAGTGGGGATATTGAAAACTATACCGGGTATCAATTTATCACTGGTCCGGAATTAGCGCAAAAATTTGAAGAACATATGCGCAAGTATGATACTGCACTCAAGGAAAACGAAGAGGTGCTCGAAGTTAAGAAAGCCGGAGAAATTATTCTGGTTGTAACTAATAAGGCTAAGTATCAATCTCGGAGCGTAATTATTGCTTCTGGTAAGAAATCAAAGGAATTGAATGCGCTTGGCGAGAAAGAATTCAAAAATCGCGGCTTATCATATTGTGCTACTTGCGATGGTCCTTTATTTGCCGGCAAGATTGTTGCGGTAATCGGAGGTGGGAATTCTGCTTTAGATGCTGCTTTACAGCTCATTAAAATTGCTAAGCAAGTATATATTATAAACAATACAGATCAATTAGGCGGTGATCTGATTATGCGGCAGAAGCTCGCGGATGCTGCTAATGTTATTATTTTTAATAATTCCAAGGTTTTATTAGTTTCAGGTGATAAATTTGTCAGCTCAATTAAAATAGCAAGCAATAATCAAGAAAAAGAGTTAGCCGTTCAAGGCATTTTTGTAGAAATTGGTCTTGTTCCTAATGTTGTTTTTGTTAAGGATGTAGAGAAAAACCAAAATAATGAGATAAAAGTTAATTTACGCAATGAGACTAGTATCTCTGGAATTTTCGCGGCGGGAGATGTTACCAATGTACCTGAGAAGCAGATTATTATTGCTGCCGGAGAAGGTTCAAAAGCCGCGTTAAGTGTTTTTCATTATTTATCGGGAAAGGTTTTTAATAATTGAGTTGCAGGTAGTTTTTGCAGTGGTACAATAATTTGACAAATCTAATTACATGCGGAGGAAAAATGAGAGAAAGAATTGAAAAAGCACTAGACAAGGTTAGACCGATGTTAATGGCCGACGGCGGGAATGTGGAATTAGTCGAGGTCACCCCGGATGGAGTCGTTAAGTTAAAGTTAAAAGGAAGCTGCGGCTGTTGTCCGATGAGTTCGATGACCTTAAAGAATGGAATTGAAAAAATCCTTCGGCAGGAAGTTCCGGAGATAAAGGAAGTAGTCGCTTTATAAATAAATTTTCTTGATGATCTTTGAGAATAAACTTGCTCATTTAAAGCGAATAATTTCGGCTTATAAATCCGTGGTTGTGGCGTTTTCCGGAGGACAGGATAGCGCGTTTTTACTTAAGATTTGCGCAATGGTTTTGCCGGCGGATAAAATCCTAGCGGTAACGGCTGTTTCGACCACTTATCCAGAGAGTGAGCTGGCTAAGGCTAAGATAATCGCTCAAGATATCGGCGTAAAGATAAAAATAATTAAAACCGCGGAGCTGAATAATAAGAAATTTTCTGATAATTCTGTTAAACGCTGTTATTACTGCAAACAAGAGCTTTTTTCTAGATTAAATTTGATTGCCCAACAAGAAAAATTAGATTTTGTTTTAGATGCCAGCAATGTTTCGGATAATCTGGATTATCGCCCGGGCAATATTGCCAAGCGAGAACTTAAAGTAAAATCGCCTTTGATTAACGCGGGTTTTAGTAAAGATGAGATTTGTAAATTAAGTAAAAAACTCGGTCTTTCCACTTGGAATAAACCGAGTCTGGCCTGTCTGGCTTCACGTATACCTTATGGCGTTAAGATTACAGCTGATTTGCTTAAGCGGATCAACCGGGCTGAGACATATTTGAATAGTTTAGGGTTTAAGCATGTGCGCTTGCGTCATCATCAAGCGCTTTGTCGCATTGAAGTTGATAAAAATGATTTATGTCGATTACTAAATAAGCGCGAGCAGATAATTAAGGAATTAAAAAGCCTGGGTTATCAGTATATCACTCTGGATTTAGAGGGATATCGTACGGGCAGTTTAAACGAGGTAATTAAGAGATGAAAAAAGTTTATTTAGATTATGCGGCTACTACTCCTACTGATCCGGAAGTAATCGCGGCGATGGAGCCATATTTTTTCGATAAGTTTGGAAATGCCTCAAGTTTGCACGCCTATGGTCAGGAGGCTAAAAAAGCTTTGGAAGACAGTCGCCAGAGCTTGGCGGATTTTATTCATGCCAAGCCTGAAGAAATTATATTTACTTCCGGAGGCACAGAGTCGGATAATGCCGCGCTTTTAGGAGTCGCTTACGCTTTAGAAAAAAAAGGCAATCATATTATTACTTCGGTGATTGAGCATCATGCAATTAGCGAACCGGCAAAATTTTTGGAAAAAAAGGGGTTTAAAGTTACTTATTTAGGGGTAGATAAAGAAGGTTTGGTTTCTGCGGCGGATTTAAAGAAGGCAATTACTGATAAAACTATTCTGATCAGCGTTATGCATGCGAATAATGAGATTGGTACACTTCAGCCGATTGCGCAATTAGGCCAGTTGGCCAAAGATAAAGGAATTTATTTTCATACTGATGCCGTTCAGACTGTTGGGCATATTCCGATTAATGTGGATGAGCTAAATGTCGATCTTTTATCGCTTTCGGCGCATAAATTTTATGGACCCAAAGGCGTGGGGGCTTTGTATGTTAGGAAGGGCACACGTCTGGAGACCTTTATGCGTGGTGGAGACCAAGAAAGAGGTCGGCGCGCTTCGACGCATAATCTTCCCGGAATTGTCGGTTTAGCGCGCGCAGTTGAGCTTTGCCAAGATAAAATGGCCAGTGAAATTAAATTCCAGAGCGCTTTGCGCGATAGATTAATTAAAGAAATTCCGCTTAAGATTCCGGAGGTCCGGTTGAATGGGCACGCTCAACAAAGACTGCCAAATAGTGTCAATTTCTCTATTAAATACATCGAAGGCGAATCGATGCTTTTAAGCCTAGACCTATTGGGGATCGCCTGTTCGACGGGATCTGCCTGCACTTCCAGCTCTCTTGAGCCGTCCCATGTTTTATTGGCGATTGGCTTAGATCATGAAACTGCGCACGGTTCACTTAGAATTACTTTGGGGCGCTGGACTAAAGAAAGTGATATCGACTATCTTTTAGAAAAATTACCTCCGGTAGTAGCGAAGTTACGCGCGATGTCTCCG
>Ga0268283_1001721_pt1 | contig 10306 bp, 5 predicted proteins | sample saktaG_13_FD_190140 | JGI IMG/M metagenome (GOLD analysis project Ga0268283, IMG submission 190140) | Saline water microbial communities from Sakinaw Lake, British Columbia, Canada - sak_2013_06_06_36m | ecosystem: Environmental > Aquatic > Non-marine Saline and Alkaline > Saline ... | reverse complement strand
GCAAATATTCGGGACAAATAATGTTAAAAGAAATGTCTTTTTGTTCAGCTAAAAATTTGTTTGTATTTATAGCATATTGTAAAATATCTTTTAAATAGGAAGGCATAATATTTAATTGAATATTTCCAGTTTCGATTTGAGTAATATTAAGTAATTCAGAAATAATTTTCAGTAGTCTGTCTGTATCATCTTCACAACTAATTATTAAATCTCGTTGCTCATCGTTAAGCATCCCCGTTTTTACATTTTTGAGTAATTGCAAACTGAATTTAATTGCAGAAATAGGTGTTTTTAGTTCATGTGAAATAGTTGCAATAAAATTTGTTTTTGCCAAATCAAGATCTACGAACTTTGTTATGTTTTTTAAAACAATAACATATCCCAATAAATGTCTTTCATTTTGATTATAAGGAGTATATACAATCTCCTGTATTTCCTTTTCGAAATATATATCTTTTCCTTGCTTGTCAATATGTATTTTAAAATTAGTTTCTTCGGTTGATAATTTATTCTCTTTTACAGGATCCATTATTATTAATTGTCTGATTAGGTCATTTTCAGATGCAATTTCAAGAATATTTGCACCAATTATTTCCTTATTATTAAGTCCCGAGATTTTTAAAAATTCCTCATTTATTAATATGACTTTCATGTATTCATCAAAACCAATAATTGGATAATGTATTTTATTTAAAAGTGTTTCAGTAATTTTTTTTTCAGCAAGTAGATTTGCGATATTGCTTTTATTAAATTCATCCAGTTTATTGGCCATAGTGTTGAATGAAGTAGCCAGTTCTCCAAGTTCACTATGACCTTCGAAATCTACTCTTTGAGAGTAATCGTTTGCTGCAATAAGTTTGATACTCCTAATCAATTCTTTGATAGGATTTGAAATATTTCCTGGAAGTTTCATGAACAGAATAAGTGCAATAATGAAACAAAAGATACTTAATAGACTAATTAAAAGAATTGACCTTTTGGCTGTTTCGGAGGCTATAATGTTTTTCAATTCAATAGCTTTTAAATTAATGTTCATGATTTCGAACAGAAATGATTGTGCATTATCTAAAGCAAGCTTATTATTTGAATTTTCTTTTAATAATTGGAAGTTTGCAGAAAGTTTTTCTGTAAGTTCTTTTTCTCCAATTTCAGTTATATTTGATTTTTGCTTGATGAGATAACCTTCAAATATGCTTAATGCTTCTTTATTTTTATCAATTTCTGATAAGGCTTTTAACATGTTTCGGGTATAAGCTATAGTTTCTTTATTATCTTTTATTATATTTTCAGAGTCAGAAGATAAAGAATTGATTTGTTCTATACTAAAGAATGCCAAAAGAGAAATTAAAGTAAATAACAAACCAATACCAAGATTTAGTTTTGTCTTGATTTTCATGATTGTATAATTTAATCCTGAATGAATTTACAAAGATATTTTTTTCGATCTATCTAATCAAAGAATATTAAACTACTTTAGGTTTTGTACCTAATAGAATAGTTCTGAATAGAACAAGAACGGGAATAATTTCCAATCTTCCCATCCACATTTGAATGATATAAGTAATTTCAAGTCCGTAAGACATCTCAGGATTAGTTATTCCACATGACAACCCAACCGTGCCTTGTGCTGATGCAGATTCAAATAAGGCATCTTTCATTGTAAATCCCTGTTCGGCAGTATAATAACCTATTATAGTTCCCAGCCCAAGGAAAATAAGATAAATAAAAACTAAAGTTGCAGCTGATGAAATCTCTTTATTCATTTCCTCTGGAAGCAGACGAGTATTATTAAATTTCACAACTTTAATGGAGTAGTCTGAAGAAAAGTAATTATTTATCCTCCAAAAAAGCGCTTTTAAAAGAACAAGAACCCTTATTATTTTTACTCCACCAACGGTTGCTCCGAATGCACCACCTATTACCATTCCGAAAATAACAATAAAGGATATTGAAGCACTATCCCATATATGAACATCGCAAGTCTGCCATCCAGTGGTTGACAAAGCGCTAACAAATTGAAAAACACCTATTCGAAAAGGCTCAGAAACTAGTCCCGATAAAAGCAACATAAATGAAAGTATTATGCTACCTAAAACAAATAAAATAATTAACGACCTTGTTTGTATATCTTTCCAAATTTGACTGTATTGTTTATTGTAAATAACTTTTACATAAAATGGTAGTGATAAAGCACCAATAATCATTGGGACTAAATACAGAATTTCCATCCCTTGGCTGTGGTACTCGGCAATACTGTCGTCGAGTGTGCTGAATCCACCAGTCGACATCCCTGCCATGGCATGGTTAATAGAATCAAAAATGTTATCAGCAAAACTGTATTGGGGCAACAAAATGAACGTTCCCACAACTAAAAAAACAAATAGAAAAAAAGTAAGTCCAAGATATACTTTCCAAATAACACGAACAGTTTCAATAATTGTAGATTTTAGTCGTTCTCCTGTTGATTCAGCATTATATAGTAGAAATGAAACTCTGCTGCTCGATTGGCTGATAAGTGACAATGTTAAAACAATAAATCCAGCACCTCCAAGTAATTGAGTAAAATGCCTGTAAAAAAGCAATCCTCTTCCAATGCTTGGTTCGTGAACAGCCATTGTTAAACCTGTTGTTGTAAATCCGCTCATGCTATCAAAGAGGGCATGCAATGGATTTTTAAAATAATATAAGCTGGAAATATAATTTGCACCATTTGTCCCAAATTGCTGTGCTACTTCAATAGGTGTTATATATGCAATTATAATATATGGAATTGCTCCCATGGTTGCAATTATAAGCCACCCAAATGCAGCAATAATCAATGCATGTCGGTTTAAGGGCTCAAAAGACGACTTAAATCGCTTATATAGTAAAAAGCCGGTTATTAAGCATATCAGACCAGAGAGAACAAATCCAAGTGCAGAATAGAACTCGCAATAAATTAATGAGACTAATAATGGAATAGCCATTGTAAAACCTAAAATAATTTGCAGACCTCCAATTTGTCTGAATATTATTTTAAATGTATCAAGCTTATCATATAGTATCAGATTCATGTGCATTCAGGGTTTAATCACTTAAAAAAAGAAATAACGTTTACATAGCTTTGAGGCAATGAAAAAACAAAAACCTTGTCATCAGCCATTAGTTCAAAATCCCCAAGAGTAATATAACCTCTGTCATTTCTGATTACTCCGCTTATTATAGCGTTTTCAGGGAAATTCAATTCTTTTATCGGCTTATGACTAATCTTAGAATCCTTTTTTACAATAAATTCCTGAATTTCTGCATCAACTCCATAGAGTTGAGTAAGCACTCTTCCTTTAAGTATGTGACGAAATATAAAATTCGCCGCTGCCATCTTTTTATTTATCAATGTATCAATTCCCATTTTTTGTGAATAATCAAACAAACCAATATTCTCTACCATGGCAATTGTTTTATTTACACCTAAATCTTTGGCCATTAGACAGGTAAAAATATTTGTTTCAGAGTTTCCGGTTACCGAAATAACAGCATCATAATTTTTTATTTTTTCTTCTTCAAGTAATTTAACGTCTGCCCCATCTCCACATACAATCTGAACATTTGGAATAAGTTTTGCCAAATAATTGCATTTTTCAAAATCTTTTTCAATCAGTTTGATATTGTAATATTTGCTTAGCCTCAAAGCAATGTATTTTCCTGTTCTGCTGCCACCGATTACCAGAATATTTTTAATTTGAACTGGTTTCTTTCCGGCATATTCAAGCACTTTATCTTTGCCTTCTTCTGTTGACACAAAATATAGTAGGTCATTTTTTTTAAATCGCAATTTTCCTGTTGGAATCATGGTTTCCCCATTGCGATCAACAGCTACAATCATAAATGAATTATCGGATAATAAGTGAGCTGATTCTGCGATTGTTTTATTTACTACAGGAGTGTTATCTGAAAGACGTAATCCCATCATATACAAATCTTTATTATAAAGATTAAAAATTTCTGTCAGTTCGGGAGATTTTAGAATGTATTTTACTTCACGTGCAGCCAGAGATTCCGGGGAAATTAATTCGTCAATGCCCAAAGTATGCAAATCAAGGGTGCTTTTATCTACCAGATACTCTGTATTGTTTATTCGGGCTATTGTAAACTTTGCACCAAGTTTTTTCCCTATTAAACAGGTGGTAATGTTTGTTGATTCGTTAGATGTAACAGCAATTAAAAGGTCTGCATTTTCTACCCCTGCTTCTTTTAATACTTTATAACTTGTTGAATCGCCTAATACTGTTGCAATTCCTAAATTCTTTTCAACATGGTCAAGCTTTTCTTTTTGTGTGTCAATCAAAATGATATCCTTAAATTCCTTCTCTAATAATTTTGCGAGATAAAACCCAACATTGCCATCGCCGGCTATTATTATTTTCATGTACTTGATTAAATTTTAGTTTTCTAAAATAGTCCTTAGATAAATTGATCGAAGAGGTTCAGGCATTAAAACAAGATGTTCCTTTAATGTCATTGATTTTTCTTCTGTTGCTATAACATTTAGAAATTCATTTTCGATAATGTTTTTTTCAAATAATGTCCCTTTGGAGTATAGCAAATTGATGATTTTAAATGGTTCACTTCTATTTTCACAATGATCATTAATTAATTTCTTAGTGTAATTTGCGAAATTGCGAAGTACATCATAGTCAGATTTTAATTCTGATTTTTTTGCATTTGCAAATGCATCCGGAAACCATTGACTGAGTGTTTTTTGAATTTTTGTTTCCATACTAAGATCTTTTAAGTATTACAATTATGGATAACTTAAATTCAATTCTAAGTCCAAGAATAAAATCCTGCCGATAAATATCTGGCTGATAGCAGTATGATTTAAATGAATTTATTAAGCAGAACAATTACCCTATCAAAATGAAAGGGTTTTTGTTAGCAAAATGAAAGGGTTGGTTTTAAGTTATATTGTATTCTGATAGTTTTCTGTAAAGAGTTGTCAATGCTATTCCAAGCAATTCAGCCGTTTTGGTTTTATTCCCATTAGTATAGCTCAATACTTTTTGGATATGAAGCTTTTCGGCACTTGCCAATTCAAAAGTAGAAAATTGTTTGTTTTTAGTAGAAAGTGTTGTTGTTTTTTGAATTTCCATTGGGAGCAAATCGGCTGTAAGCTCAATACTTTCCGCCAAAATAACGCATCTTTCCATCACATTTCTAAGTTCACGAATATTCCCTTTCCATTGATGTTGTTTTAGTGCATTGATGCAATCGTCTGAAATTTTAACAACTTTCTTATTGGCTTTTGCTGAAAATAACTGCATAAAATGATTTGCAAATATCTCAATATCAATTACTCTTTCACACAAAGCGGGTAAATTAATTTGAAATGTAGCAATTCGGTAAAACAAATCTTCTCTGAAATTTCCGACTTCAATTTCTTTTTGTAAATCACGGTTTGTAGCAGCTATAATGCGCACATTTGCTTTTGTTGGTTTGCTTTCGCCCACTTTAAAAAACTCTCCGGTTTCAATTACTCGTAGTAATTTGGCTTGCAAATCCAATGCTAATTCGCCAATTTCATCCAGAAAGATAGTACCATCATTTGCTTCATCGAAAAGTCCTTTATGGTCTTTAATTGCTCCACTAAATGCACCTGCTTTGTGCCCGAAAAATTCACTTTCTAAAAGTTCCCGACTAAATGCAGAACAGTTGACAGCAACAAAATTTTTGTTTCTCCGACTACTTGATTGATGAATGGCTTGTGCAAATACTTCTTTTCCGGTTCCTGTTTCACCTGTAAGTAACACGGTTGTATCACTTTCAGCAACCTTTCTTGCCAGATTGATCGCGTTTTGTATGAGTTTTGACTTTCCAATAATATTCTCAAAAGAATATTTATCTTTAAGTTGTTTTTCTAAGCGTTGAACACGTTTAGCCAGTTCAACTTTTTCAATTGCGCGATAGAGCAAGGGAATAATTTTATTATTGTCGTCACCTTTAGTAATATAATCAAAAGCTCCATTTTTAATAGCCTGAACACCATCCGGAATATTGCCATAAGCTGTAAGCAGAATTATTTCAATTAACGGGTATTTGTTTTTAATTATTTTTGAAAGTTCAACACCATTGCCATCAGGCAGTTTAACGTCACATATCACAACATCAACTTCAGATTGCTCCAAATTTTTTAGTGCCATTTTACAATTACTGGCTTGATGTACTTCAAAGCCCTCGTAGCTAATAATCTTTGTCAAAAGATTTCTTAACTTTTCTTCATCGTCTATGATTAAAACATTTCTCAAAATATCTTATTTTTATTATGACAGTATAAATTTAGCATTAATCTGTGGTGTGGCAAAAAAAATGGCTCTTTTGATTTTGCCAAGGAGAGGTTTTGTGTGACACAGCAAAAATAAATCTAGAAAAGCAGTAACAAGCTTTACCATTTTTGAGCAGGGATTTCAATGTTTATATAAGTTTAATATTATTGAATTAAAGTATAGGGAAAGCGCCATTACAACTTGCCTGACCTGCCAGTCCGGCAGGCTGGCGGCAGTCAGGAATGACGCTTAGCAGGGTTCTACAATCGTTCGTATAAGTTGTCAATTTTTAAATGCGTTGTTGTTTTTTGATAAATCAAAGGGCATTTTATGGTTTTGGTATATAGCAAAAAAAAATTTGACATATAGCAAAAAACATTATGACATATACCAAAAATAAATTTGACATATAGCAAAAATATTATTCCTTTTGATCAAGGATTAAACTGCCGATATTAAATGATCGACAAACCCTTTATCCAATAAAAAAAATGAACCTTTTATATAAAGTTTAGGCAGTAAGGAATGCTGCAGAGCGGGAAAGCGCCATTACAAATGACGCTTAGCAGGGAATTATTCAAATCCAAAAACCATTGCTTAGCAGAGTACTTGGAAAATTATTGTTTCATTACTTTTTTTACAAGTTTATCAATCTCCTCAATTTCTTTGAATAAATGCTTTTTAATATCAAGCCGCAATCTACCTAAAGAATGTGCTGTTAAATCATTTTCTGGTGGGTTATTTAATACAAAGTCATTTGCTTTCTGATGGCATAATTTACCTAATGCACCTAATTGTATATGTAATTCATCATTATCGGAATATTGAGGGAAAAATATATCTAGTATCTTCTTATGTACATGTCTTGCTCCAAATAAACCTTTTGCTTGAAAATCTTTCATTAATTCATTTGGTGCAGTTGAATTCAATATGGCTGCGAGATAGTGAGCTTCATTTTCATTATTTGAATAACAAACATATGCAACACTTTCAACGAAAAATTCCAAATCTAAATTTTCCCTATCTACAATAAGTGCATTTGCATCTTTCGCTGATGAATTATATAAAATTAAAAATCTTGCATTTAAATTTTGTTCAGTTAAACCTCTCTGAAAATCTAATCTATCAATGTTTGACATATCTTTAGACTTTTCAGTTTTATTAATATCCCAAATTCTTTCTGCATTTACAAACCATTTCGATGCATGTAAAAATCCTTTGCTCAATAATTCATTGGATTTATATGCTTGTACAATTTTCTTCAAATCCGAATCCAAAGTAATTTCAATAGGAAGAGTAACAAAGCCAGGTTTGAATAGTACAAAGGGCAATATTGATTTAGTCAATGCAGTTCTGTATATAAAATTGCTTTCAATTCTTCCAGAAAAATCAAGACCTTTCCAAGGAGCCTTTGAATCTGCTTTTATTGAATCTGCTGTTTTAATGTTAATAATCCTATTATTGAAATCCTCTGGAATACCTTGATTTAGGTCTACAAAGTAAAATGCCCTTGGAACTATGGTCGCACCTTGCTTAAAACGTTTTTTATAAGGATTTACATTCTTTTGAGTGCTGCTTTTTCTTGTTGAGAATGCCGTTGCTTTGCCTTGTTTTGCATAATACCATGTTACTGAATTTTCTGTTAACTTGTCTTTAGCTATATCATAATGACAATTATGAGCAGGTAATCTACCGGAAAACTGTTTACCATTTATGCCTGAGGCTTTAATTTTTCTTGCTGTATGAGCCTTTTCAGAAATTAAAACACAACAAGGTATCCTAAATAAAGGTGATACTTCATTTAGATCCCAAATATCAATTAAACGAAAACCTTTGGCTACACCACTTCTTGAATTATCGTGATGGTCTGCACTAAAAAAGGCTCTAGGCAGAACAAAAGCTAATTTACCAGGATCCTTAAGAAAATAACTACTACAATATGATTGAAAGATTGCTGCAATTTCTAAATGCGGATAATTAGCGGCTTTTTTTGGTTTAACATCATATTGTATTGCAAGCTTATCCAAAATGTTTTGATAATCCTCATTTTTAATAGAGCTATATGTAAACCAAGGCGGATTACCAATAATGTAATCAAACTTATTTGCTAAAAAATGGGGTTTATAAAGATTGGAAATTATAAATTTCCATATACTATCACGCCCTTTCTCTTTTACTTTCTTAAAACCTTGATAAATCTTATAAAAGCTTTCTATTAACTGAGGACTAAAACCACCGCTTGTTTGTTGTTTTATAATATTTTCAAAAACAGGAATTTCAATATTTTTCTTATTAGTTGTTTGTTCAGACAATTCTTCGCAAACATCCAGAACTGAATCGAAAACTTCTACATTTTCTAGAACTTGTGTATTTATCATGTATTTATCTCTATCGATGTGCATAATAAATTCACTGCCAAATAAATCTTTAACACCCTCAGGTGCAAGCAATGTATTGGCAAGTATTACGTTTAAATGTACAGGTTTTCTTGATTTTGAAATATCATTACCAAGAGCTAATAATAATGTTGTTTTTGCTATCTGAACCGAAAGAGGGTGTATATCAATGCCATAAACCTGATTATTTATTTCTTCTGGTGTACTATCAGGATTTGTTTCCCTAATACGGTGAATAATTGCTCTTAAAAAAGAACCACTACCACAAGATGGATCTAAAATTTTATCAGTTTTTTTGAATTCAAATTCGTTAACTATTCTTTCGCAAAGCCAATCAGGCGTATAATATTCTCCTAATGAATGTCGTGTATCTAAATCAATAAGTTCTTGATAAACTCCTTTGAGAACATCTTCATTTACATCCGTAAAATCAAAAGAAGAAATTTCTTGAGCAATCAAGCGAAATACTTTTTTTAATTTTGGATAATCACGTTCACCATTTACCCAATGAAAAAAATCATTATCAACGAAGTTTGAAATATTGTATGTGTGAAAAATGTTGCCATTTAATATTTTACGCATTTCATCATCATCAATAAAATCGTCATTAGAGACAACCGCATAAGCAAGCATTTTAGAGAAAATACTCAAATATGTATGAATTAAAAAAATACTTTCTCTTGCTTCAAATGAACCATAGGCAATACTTAAAAATTTATGCCATTGCTCATATGAAACTTGAATTACTCCATATTTCTTTGCTTCACAAAACCAATTATTAAGCTCACGAAACGATTCAATAAAAACAGGGCTTTGATATCCAAAAGCTTCCTCAATACTTTTTAAAGTTGCTTGTTGTTTTTCTTCCTTAAATAAAAATCTATCAATCCAATAATAGAATTCTTCCGCATTAGATTCGTTCAGAACAAATGAAGCACTTTCAATTTCATTCAATATTAGTTCATGTTCTTGGAGAGTATCGAGTTTATCTAAGCAGCTAATATCAGGTGCAACAACTTTCCAATTTATAAAGTCAGATGCTATCAAAGTATAATTATATCCAACACCTGAATTAAATTGACCTAATAAATAACCTGCAAGTTGCTCTTTTGCATGTTTATATGTAACTTTTAAATCATTTTCGAATTCAATAATAATATTATCATAAAGTGTATCGGCACTTCCACGATGTAATTTATCCTCTCTTGGAATATTTACAATTGCAGCTTCCGCTCCCAATGTAATTTTATCAATAATTTTTTGAATTTCTTTATCCGAAGAATAAAGCCTATTCAATAAATCTTTAAATGCTTCTTTTTTAGTTAATTCCTTATTCGAGGCTTTAACCTTTTGATAATATTGGAGTATAAGCTCTTTTTTGGTCGCCATAATATAAAAATATCAATTATTTAATCATCAAGTTTTCTGTTAGTTCATCATATTCATTTTCTTTTAGTTGAACTATTATATATATGTACCTTTATATTTATAAGTGCCACGCCTATAGTATTTTATTTCGGGGAGAAAAACAATCAATGGTAAATATATGCTTTATTTTAATCCCCAAATCTTTAGCCTCTAAAGTTTTAATTATTCAAATCCAAAAACCTT
>Ga0268283_1001720_pt1 | contig 10306 bp, 8 predicted proteins | sample saktaG_13_FD_190140 | JGI IMG/M metagenome (GOLD analysis project Ga0268283, IMG submission 190140) | Saline water microbial communities from Sakinaw Lake, British Columbia, Canada - sak_2013_06_06_36m | ecosystem: Environmental > Aquatic > Non-marine Saline and Alkaline > Saline ... | reverse complement strand
AACGCCATTAATGACCATATCGTAAGCATTGGCTCGTACTTTTCCGGGATTGGTTGAAAGTAGATGAATATCTTCTTTTTTGGGTGATGTAAATGGATGGTGCATGGCATGGAATCGACCAGTTTCTTCGTTCCATTCCAATAATGGAAAATCGACTACCCAAAGTGGTTTGAAAATGTTCGGATTTTTTAATCCCAATTGTTCAGCCATTTCTAATCTTAAAACGCCAAGTTGTTTCTGCACTTTTTCAGTATCACCCGAAAGAATCAATAACAAATCTCCGGCTTTCGCATTCATTTTATTAGCCCAAGTTTTTAATACTTCCTGATCAAAAAACTTATCGACCGATGATTTAAAAGTGCCATCCACATTGCATTTTACATAAACCAGTCCTTTCGCTCCAATCTGTGGTTTTTTCACAAAATCGGTGAGGGCATCTAATTGTTTACGGGTATATTCAGCACATCCTTCAGCGCAAATCCCGACCATCAATTCAGCATCATCAAAAACCTGAAATCCTTTATTTTTTGCAATATCATTCAACTCTACAAATTTCATTTCGAAACGCAAATCGGGTTTGTCGATTCCATAATTTTTCATGGCATCGGCATAGGTCATTCGTGGAAATTCCGCCACCTCAACACCTTTTATTTCTTTAAATAAATGGCGGGCCAAACCCTCAAAAGTGTTTAAAATATCTTCCTGTTCTACAAATGCCATTTCGCAATCAATCTGGGTGAACTCGGGTTGACGGTCGGCGCGTAAATCTTCATCCCTGAAACATTTTACCAACTGATAATATCGGTCGTAACCAGCCACCATCAGCAACTGTTTAAAAGTTTGGGGCGACTGGGGCAATGCGTAAAATTGGTTTTTGTTCATGCGCGAAGGCACCACAAAATCGCGGGCTCCTTCGGGAGTTGATTTGATGAGGTAAGGGGTTTCGATCTCCAAAAAATTTTGAGAATCCATGTATTTTCTTGTTTCGATCGACATGCGGTGACGCAATTCTAAATTCCGACGTAAAGGATTTCGTCGGAGGTCTAAATAGCGATATTTCATTCGGAGTTCATCTCCTCCGTCCGATTCATCTTCGATGGTGAATGGCGGTGTTTTTGACTCGTTTAAAATTTTAAAATCGGAAACTGAAATCTCAATTTCTCCGGTTGACATTTTCAAATTTTTGTTGCTTCGCTCTTCAACCACACCCTTTGCCTGAATAACAAACTCACGACCCAGTTTTCTGGCTTTCATACATAATTCTTTATCTGTTTCCAAATTAAAGACCAGCTGGGTAATCCCATAACGATCTCTCAAGTCGATGAAAGTCATTCCTCCCAAATCTCTTGATTTTTGAACCCATCCGCTTAATGTGGTTTTTTCGCCCACATATTTCATGTTCAATTCTCCGCAAGTGTGTGTACGCAACATATCGTTATTCTTAAATTTTTAGAGCATTTATTAAGGCCGACTAAGAAGACATCCCGACTTCGCTCAATGTCACAAGTAACAAATTGTTTTGTGATCTTAGATAACCTCATCATTTCTCTGCGAAATTACAAAAAATACCAAGTTAAATTTATCGTCAGGATGCTGTTCTTCAAATCTTGATTAATGAATATTCTATATCCTTCATTTTCTTTGCTTGTCCAAAGAAAACGAAGCAAAAGAAAAGACATCTTTTCAAAGGTGTTTTTTGTACAAGCACAAAAACCATATTTGTTTTTCTAAATTTCCTCAAGACTTCAGAAATTCTTAACGAAAAATAAATGCTATACTTCGGAAAAAGACATGAAATTTTAATGATTTTTTTACATAAAAAAAATACCCCCACCATCGAATAAGGGGCCATCATAAAGCTCTATAATCTGGTAACCCCAGACAATGATCTGATTTCGTAATTGATTTCCTGCCGGATAATGGCTGAGGTTTCCGATAAAAAATAATTGATCTCCCAAAACCCCGGCACATCCTCCTATAAATCCGTTTTTAAAACCGGGCAAAATAATTCCGTCGGGGCTGAAATAAAAAACTTCAAGACTACGCTTTTTCAATGCTTTTTCAATTCCTCTGTCAGAAGTTATAAACCTTTGATTTTTGAGTGCAATCAGGTTACATCGGGTATAGGCCTGTTTAACATGAATTTGATCCAAACCCATTGCCAAATCTTTAACCGCCAAATCGGTATATTTTAAATTGTGAATCAGGAATTGAGAAGTAGAAACGATATTATAGATGGACGATTCAGGATATTTTTGACCGACAACTTGTTCGCCTTCATGAAAAGAAATTTGATGTTTTTTTAATTCAGCTCTAAACTTTTGAGGAAGGTTAGGAGCCACAATAATATCATTATTCAGAACGCTAAAAAAAATGTCAGGATGACCTGAAATGGCATCATAGGTTATTCCATTTGTTTTCAACTCAAGCAAATTTCCATAACCTGTAAGTTTAATTTTTGCTTTTTCAGGTATTTTTTTATCGATGACAATTAACATAAAGCTAAATTAGTTTAATATTTAATTTTTGCTTTAATTTTGAGCATCCTAAAATTCTAATTAAATGAAAAAAATAATCATCATTATTTTAACACTTATCATCCCCTACTGGAGCATTTCATCGAACCAAAATAAAACAGAGGAAAAATCAAAATTAATGAGCGTTGAAAAGTTAGAAAACGCTGATAATTTGTTCCACTCCGATCGCTTTTATTTTTCCGGACAACCCAGTGAGGAAACTTTATCATGGTTAAAAAACGAAGGCGTTGAATTGGTGATAAACCTTCGCGCTGAATCGGAAAATGCCAAACATACCAAAGAAAACTTTGATGAAGAAAAGTTGGTCAAAAGTCAGGGAACAATTTATGTTTCGTTACCTCTCAGCAGCCCGGAAACCTATTGCCCCGAAACCGTTGAAAAACTAGCAAAAGCAATCGAAGAACACAACGGTAAAATTCTGATCCACTGTGCAAGCTGTGGAAGAGTTACAAATTTATGGATGGCATACCTGATCAAGTTTGAATCGTTTTCGGTGGATGAAGCTATTGAGGTGGGAAAGCAACTTAAATTTACTTTTCCTTTGGAAGATTTACTTGGCAAGAAAATTAGTATGAGTATCAAAGAATAATTTTTTGTCACTTATAATTCTGAAATAATCATTTCTCGTTTTGTAAGATTTGCATCAATTTTAAAAACAACTTTTATAAATTTTTCCAAAAGTATTTTTTTGTTGGTAGCATTGTAGCCCACTGCATAATTTAGTTCTTTTGGATTTACTGTAATTATGATAGAATCTGCACCGGATTTAATATCCGACAATTTTTTTCTCCAGATTTCGGTTAGTACTAATTCCCTAAAAGATGGATGAAAGGGGCCTGCTATTAAGTCTGATCCATCAAGTAATCCTTCGGATGGATGTAGCCCAATTCTTAAAACCTTTACTTTAGATTGTTCAAAAATTTCTAAGATTTCCGCGGTCCAATCAACCGCTTCTTCCATTGTCAAAGGATAATATTTTCCTTGATGGTACATTTCTTCCAGCTTGGTATTTTTAATCACAAGTGTTGGATAAATCCGCGTATTTTCAGCTCCTACTTCTATAATTTTTCTGGCAGCTAAAATTGCTTTTTCTTTCGTATCTCCGGGTAACCCAATCATCATTTGTAATCCTAAATTTATCTCATATTCATGAATAAGTTTTGCGGCATTCAAGGTGTCGGCAACCGTATGACCACGTTTCGATTTTTTTAGTACATCATCGTCCATTGATTGTGCACCAAGTTCAATGGTTCCAACTCTATATTTTTTAAGTAATTGCAATACTTCATGATTGATATAATCGGGTCGTGTAGAACACCTAATATTTTGGATTGTTCCCGAATCTAAATAAGGTTGTACCAATTTTAAATATTTCTCTTGTTCAATTTTAGGGATTCCGGTAAAATTTCCGCCAAAAAATCCGAGTTCAATATGCGCATTTTGGGGGATTGTTTTTAAATGCGACAAGATGATTTGAATGACTTCATTCTCATTTGGAATACCCGATTTTCCTGAAATCTTTCGCTGATCGCAATACAAACACTGAAATGGACAAGCCAATTCAGGTATGAAAATTGGTATGGTATAATTTTTATTTGGCATATACCGTTTAGAATATAAATTTTATATACTTTTGATCAGGTTTGTTAGCGTTCTGTTACCTAACAAAATAAGGGTTTTATACAACATCTAACACTAAATCACATGAGAAAACAAACTTTCAACACTGGTATTATTATTTTATCATTGTTTGCGCTTCTTTTCGCAGGAACCAGCTGTAAAAGTAAGCAAAAGCTAGCCGCCGAGCAAGCCGCAATAGCTTATGCTCAAAAAGTAGATCAGGCTAAAAAAGATCTATTGCAAATCATCAATGATGATGGGTCAATGACCATAGAACAAAAAGAAAATCGACTGAATGTCATAAAAGGATTAAACCTTGATGACCAGGAAGTTCAGGACTTAATTATTAGAGCCGAAGATGTTTTAGCTAAACTTCGCAAAGAAAAAGAAACTAAAGTTGTGGTCGAAACGGAAGAACAAAAAATGGCTGCGCTTAAAAATGCGGTCTTAACAAATTTCAAATCAGTTGCAAGTGCCGGTACACTGACAGTCGCAAACAATAATATTTCAAACACTTTAAAATTATTTGCTTCTGAAGATATTCCTGTTTTAATTATTATTAGTCAGGAAAATGGCATGAAAGATTATGACCGTCCAACCACCATTGTAAAATATCTTGAATATCTAAAAGATGTGAAGAATTTTGATGTTGGGATTGAGAGTATTGTTTTGGACAACAACAGAAAGATAACTGAAATTGAATTAATTAAAAAATAACGCGCCATGTCAAAATTAAAAATATTATTATTCGCGGTTTTCTGCTTTGCCTTTGCTGCGAACACTTTCGCGCAGAATCAAATCAGCCCTGAAAGAAAACGTGCCATCGATAGTTTGGCATTAGAAAAAATCAGAGATTTAAGTAAATATATTTCAATTGTAGGAAGTAAAGAAACGCCATTTTCAGAAGCAAACAGAGTTATTGAAAGAACCCTGGAGCTTTTTGCCGTAGATGCACAAATTGGGGTTTCATCTTTGTATCAACCTGAAGTTAAATATTACGGTGTTAGAACATACCTTGAGCATTTAATGGCTTTGAACTATGATAAAATTACCATTAGTTGGTACAATATTCAATACATCAGTGATTTGGAATTACAACCTGATGGAAGATATGTTGGTGTGATAACCATTTATCAACGTTTTGAAGGTGAATCAAGTGACGGATTGACCTATAAGGACACTACCAAAAAAGACATCACCGTTTATGTTGAACGAAAACAAACCCAAATAGGCGGGAAATTGATCGGTTTCTGGGATGTGATGTTAGGAGATGTGAGAGTAACCGAAACTGTAAAATGAAATTAACAACTGTTTGTCTTGTATTTATTCTATTCATCAGCTCGAACGTTCAATCACAAACAATTGACAAATTTGTTGATGACGAAAGCATGCTGTATGCGCATACCAAACAGGTAAATCAATTTTTTAGGAGATTTAACGGAGAGGAGGATCGCTACGGCGAACGCCTCTCCGTTAATGATCCCTTATTCCAGAATAGCCAATACAGAAAAGAATTTATCAACCTGTTATTTGATAAAGAAAGTCCCATTATTTCCAAATCTTTAAAAGATGAATTTATCGGCGATGTTAGCAATGCCGAACATCCAAATTTTTTAAACTTTCATGGGGGTAAATGGTTCGCACAGGTTAAAACCATATTTCTTTATAAAGGAGTTGAAAAGGAATGTACTTTGTTTTTAAAGCTTCAGGAAGAAAAAGTGGGTTCAAAATGGGTGATAACGAATGTACTATTTGAACCTTTTACCTCCTTCTTTATAAATACTGACAGCATTAGTGAATCACAACGAAAATTTTTGCACCCCTTAAGTCATGAACTCGATTTCATGAACTTAATAAAAGTTTTTAAGCAAGATCAAATTATTGAACAATACGCAGAAGAAGGATTTAGTCCTGACTATTTAAGTTTGTTCATTTACGAATTCAGAAAGGGACTTCTGCAGTTTAAAAATGTTAAAGAAGTAAAATTTCATATCTTTCAAATTAATAATTGGTATTTTGAGCTATCAGAATTTAATCGTAAGGGCAATAATTCAGGTTGGTTAATTTCCAATCTTCTCAAAATATCGGAATCAGATAAAGAAATATTGAAAAAGTTTATTTATCACAATTAATTTCCAAATACTAATGATGAAAAAGGCTTTCTTTTTAATTATTTTATTGACAGGCATTAATTCAATTGTTAGTGCACAAGAGGAAATTTATGCCCAACGCGATATTGAAATTTATCAAAAAGAAGCCACTCAACTGGTTAATTATTTTGAATATACGCTTAATCTGATCGGAAACCCAAATACACTTGCCAAAGAAAAAGACATCATCATTAATCAAAGTTATTTGAAAATTTTTAAGAATGAATTTGTTCAGATTGAAGATGATTTAGATGAATACAGAACTGTACCAACCAATAAAAATGTACAAGCCTATTTAAAAGATATTGATTTCTTTTTTAACAATGTTGAAATCATTTTTACCATTCAGGATGTTGGTTATTTTTTAACTGAGGACAACCAACTTTATTTCAAATTTCAAATTAACCGAAATTTAATTGGAAAGCTGATTAATGGCGATTCTATTAATACCAACAAAATCCGCTTCATTGAAATTAATGTTGATGATGCCCGTAAGGATTTAAAAATTGCCAGCGTATATACTACCAAACTAAATGAAGAAGAAGAATTAAGAAATTGGTGGAATACGATTTCGCAAAATTGGAAAAGAGTTTTAGGAGAAGATCATCTTGTTAACGACTCTACTTTTTTACATCAAATTATTTCTTTTACCGATTCCACTTATGTGGTTAGTGCAGATAGTATCAGAAAATTTAAAATTGATACTTTATTAGTGAGAGGTAAAGATACCTTATCAAAACCTCGTTTCGACAGCATCCCTTTAACTTATCTTAAAACTGTAAAATTAAATCCGGAAACACTTTACAACCAACTAAGGAATATTGTTTCGTTGAGCGAAATAAATATTGCAAATAATCAACAAATCGAAAATTTAAATGCCTTAAGTAAACTTTCCAATCTGAAAAGATTAGATATTTCAAATACAAGAATTAATGATCTAAGTCCGATCAGAAATTTGACCAAATTAGAATCTTTAATTTGTGAAGGCACGCAAGTCGAATCACTTTTAAATCTCAGATATCTTTCAAACTTAAGGGTTTTAAATCTAAATAATACTCCGGTTTATGACTTAAAACCGTTACAAAGTATTGATAAACTTGAACAGTTATACTTAAACTATACGCAAATTGACAGCCTTGATCCGCTATCCCAACTAAAACATTTAATAGATTTAAGATTTTCAAATACTGCAATATCTGATCTAAAACCTTTAAAACAAATTTCAACATTGGAGGTTTTGCATTTTAATTCTACTGCCGTTAATTCCGTTGAACCCTTAACAAATTTGGATAATTTACGGATCTTGGCAATGGATAATACCCGTATCGATCATTTGGATCCGTTAAAAAACCTGAAAAATCTGAAACAGATTTTTTGCGATAATGCCATGATTTCTCCAGCTGCCGCTAACCAGTTTATGAAAATCAACCCTCAGGTTTTGGTTGTTTTCCAATCGGCTGAATTAAAAGTCTGGTGGGAAAATCTGAATACAAATTGGAAAGGAATCTTCAGAAAATACCATTTTCTAGATGAAAAACCAACCAATGCGCAACTTCAGGAATTAATTAAACTTAAAATAATTGATATCAGTAATCGCCCCGAAATAAAATCTTTAGAGCCACTCAAAAAACTGATTTATCTTGAACATTTAAATTGTGCCCAAACTTCCATAAGCGATCTCGATCCCATTTCAGATCTTGTCGACCTTAAATATCTTGATTTTTCAAATACCAATATTGTTTCAATTATTCCTTTAAAAAATCTTTCTAAACTTGAATTCCTATATTTTTATCATACTTCGGTAAATGATTTAAGCTCGCTCAATAACCTTAATTTTCTGCAGCAAATTAATTTTGAATACACTCAGGTAAGTGATTTAACACCTTTGGTTGATTTGTCGAATTTAAAAATTGTTTATGCCGATTTTTCAAAAGTTAAACTTGAAGATTACTTAAAATTTAATCCGACGAATGAGGATGTGCTTGTGGTTTTTCAAACAGATTATTTAAAGAATTGGTGGGAAACATTAGCCAATAGCTGGAAAGAAGTATTTACTAAAAAAATAAACTTAACAGAAGAGCTCACAAAAGAAACTTTACATCAAATTGTCAGCATCAAATCTTTAAATCTAAGTGATAACATAAAATTAAAAACGCTCGAACCCCTTAAAAATCTTCATAGGCTTAAAGAGCTCATTTTGTCAGGAACACAAACGTCGGATTTAATGCCTTTGGAAAACCTGCGACAATTAAACAGAATTGAATGCGGGAATAATCCTATCAGCAATCTTGGGCCAATCATGAACCTCCCAAAGTTAAGTTATCTTGATATCTCAAACATCCCAATCCGTGATTTTGAGCAGGTACAATTTATGACCAGCCTCGAAACGCTCATTTGCCCCGGTACTCAAATAAAGAGTCTCAAATATCTTGAATATCTTAAAAGTCTCAAAAGTCTTGAGTGTTATAATACAAATATTAAGAATTTAAGTGCCATTGAAAATCTGAATTTGGAATTTTTAAAGTGTTATAATACAGGGTTGAACGCAAAACGTGTGTCAAAATTCAAACAGGATCATCCAAACACTGAAGTCGTTTATTATTAAAATATAATGGAACAAATTTCAAACAATATCATTATTCGGGATTTTGAAATATCCGACTATGAGATTTTAATTGAATTATGGACCAAAGCAGGTCTTCCTTACAAATCAAAAGGCCGCGACACCAAAGAAAACATCCGGAAAGAGCTACTGAGAGGCTGTGCATCCATCTTAATTGCAGAACTAAACAATATTGCCATCGCTACGGTTTTTGCCACTCACGACGGCCGCAAGGGCTGGATTAACCGATTGGCAGTTATCCCCGAATTTCGCAAAAAAGGTATTGGTAAAATACTAGTTGAAAAAGCGGAATCTATTCTGATCGAAAAAGGAATTGGAATTATTGCCTGTTTGATTGAAAATTATAACAAAACTTCATTGGCAACTTTCCAAAAACTGGGTTATACCGAATTTAAAGGGATTCATTATTTAACGAAAAGAATTTACCCCGATATTTGAACTGGCTTGGAATGAGGCTATCTAAAAGGACCTGATAACAAGTCAGATTGAGCTTGTCGAAATCTCGCTTTAATTGACAATCAGACATCTCGACTTCGCTCGATGTGACAAGTTTTAAAATATGTTGGCTTTATAGACAATCTCATCCCAATAATTTACTCAATAACGACTCTTGTTCCTTCCGAATGACTTGAAAACTCAGGAGCATACATACATTGAATGGTACTAATCCCGTTTGAAAAGGTTCCTTTTTGGGTAACATACATTTCGTTCTCAATGATATAAGATCCGGCTTTCAGTAAATCAAAATAATAATGAGTGGCCAAATCACTTATTTTTTTATAGTAACCTACCCCACCTTCATATTTAAATCCAGATAAGACTTGAACCGGTTCGAATGCAGGTGCGCGCATATCATTGATGTGAACAAATTCAATATCGCGGTCAAGCTTAATAATCATTCTTGAAACAATCTTATCTCCAATCTTTATTTTACGCTCAGCAATCGGAATTAGAATACTTCCATTCTTAGTTGTTTCTTTTAAAAACAATTTCTTTTCAATATTTAAAATTCCCTCGGATGAGTAAATCTTATCAAGCTGATCAAAATACTGCCAATGCAAAGCGCCCCAGGCCATTTGGTTGTTTAAATTTTTTAACTGAACATTGCCCATTTCAGCATTAATTTCGCTGCCCTGCCAGGTCCGAACAGAAAAACCTGTTCCGGCTTCCATATTTTGGGGCTCAAGCTTTTTATTAGCAAATTTTACCTGTATCGGGATTTGACTTGAAAGCAAGTTCGTACTTCCGCTCAGCAATGCATTTACCGCATCGACTGAAGCTTTTGGATTACTCCACATTTGTGTCTGTTTTTGCTTGAGTAACCATTTTTTTAATCCTGCAACAAATGTCCGGTTATTTCCTATTTCCGAAAAAAC
>Ga0268283_1001718_pt1 | contig 10308 bp, 7 predicted proteins | sample saktaG_13_FD_190140 | JGI IMG/M metagenome (GOLD analysis project Ga0268283, IMG submission 190140) | Saline water microbial communities from Sakinaw Lake, British Columbia, Canada - sak_2013_06_06_36m | ecosystem: Environmental > Aquatic > Non-marine Saline and Alkaline > Saline ... | reverse complement strand
AAATACCACACCGGAACAATATGCTCCGGGGTTTTCATGGGGTTTGCCGGTATGAAGTTGTTATCTTCCAGGAACCAACCACCACCCTCCGGCCAGAAGAAAAGCACCCCACAGAAAACAAACAAAAAGACTGCTACGCCAAAAACATCCTTAACACTATAGTAGGGGTGGAACGGAATTCCGTCCAACGGTACGCCATCCGGTCCCTTTGTTTTCTTGATCTCGATACCATCCGGGTTGTTTGATCCGACTTCGTGCAAGGCGATGATGTGTAGCACCACCAGACCTAGGAGCAGAATCGGAACTGCGATGACATGGAATGCAAAGAAACGGTTCAGAGTAGCATCCGCCACCACAAAGTCGCCTCGGATCCACAATGCCAGGCTCTCTCCCACCCAGGGAATAGCACCAAACAGAGAGGTGATTACCTGCGCCCCCCAATAGGACATCTGTCCCCAGGGCAGCAAATAACCCATGAATGCCTCAGCCATGAGGGCCACATAGATGACCATGCCGAACAACCAGATCAGCTCACGGGGACGGTGATAAGAACCGTAGAGCAAACCGCGAAACATATGCAGATAAACGATAATGAAAAAGGCAGAGGCACCCGTGGAATGCATATAACGGATGAGCCACCCCCAATTCACGTCACGCATAATGAATTCGACGGACGCGAAAGCCATTCCAGCATCCGGCTTGTAGCTCATGGTAAGAAAAACGCCGGTGAGGATCTGCATTACCAAAACGAGAATGGCCAACGAACCGAAGAAATACCAATTATTGAAATTCTTCGGTGCGTAATAACGCACCATGTGGCCTATCCAGAATTCTGAAAGGGGAAAGCGCGCGTCAATCCAGCCGAGCAGGCCGGTCTTGTATTTCTCGATGGGGGCGCTGGCCATCAGGCGACTCCTTCAGTGATGCCCGCCGACTGGCCGGCACGGGCGTGGTATTTGTAAGACAGATCGGTGGGGTCCTGTCCCACGAGGATGCGTTTCTCACTCAGATAATTGTACGGAGGAACATCCAAGTTGGTTGGAGCAGGTACACCACTGTAGACCCGGCCTGCCAAATCGTATCGGGAACCATGACAGGGACAGAAAAACCCCCCTTTCCACTCAGGTCCGAGGTCAGACGGGGCGAGTTCGGGGCGAAAGGTGGGTGAACACCCCAAATGGGTACAGACCCCCACCACCACCAGGTACTCGGAGGTGATAGAGCGATACTCATTTGTGGCATAAGCCGGCTGCTGAGATGCCTCGGACTTCGGATCACGCAGTTCGGCGTTCAGAGTTTTGAGGTTGTCGAGGGTTTCTTTGGTCCGACGCACGATCCACACCGGCTTACCGCGCCACTCAACGGTCATGATCTGGCCTGGTCCGAGCTTACTGATGTCCACTTCGACTGGGGCACCGGCGGCCTGAGCCTTGGCGCTTGGCAGCATGGACGACACAAATGGGACCAACGTGGTAGCTACTCCTACCCCACCCACCGCTGAGGTGGCCAGAAGGAGGAAGCGACGCCGGTCTTTGTTTACGCTATCTACGTTCATCCAGGTCTCCGAGAGACTCCGCCCTTCGGGCGGCAAGGAAAGGGGACGGTTTTCGTAGGCATAACCGTCGATCCTTTTTCGATAAGTTTGCAGTGTTTTCATAGCCGACGCTCTGACAGTTTTTCAACCGTTAGGAGGTTGTCGGTTTTTCCTAGCCGTCAGCCTGGGGGCCTTGTGACTTCGCTTACCTTAGCCAATGCTGGAACCTACTCCGACGTTTTGGACTTAGGCTGGTCAAGCGAACTTTTTCAAGCTCCGGCCCTCAGATTGACAACAGGATCCAGCGATTGCGCGCAAAGCTGGGGATCTCGAATTATCTCCAAAAACCCAATGGTTTTGCGCGGCAAAAAATAGTAGCGCATTTTGGCACCCAGCAGAACAGACTTATGAAAAATTCTTCATGCGAAAAAGACCGAGTAATCAGCTCGGGAATTAGCCTTTGGAGCGCAACTTAGGAACGTGCATAAAATAACTTAGGCAACTATTTTCGAGAGTCTTGGCCGTCAAAGGGATGAGATTTGAAGTTGACAAAGTTATTTCGTGCTCATTCCTTATAAATACCCGAGATATAGATCCCGGATATTTCCTGGCAAGAAATTTATAAAAAAGTGGCGAGAAAACCCCGCAATCTCGAAGATCTGCGAGGATGAACTACCATTACTAAGGATGAGTAGTTAGGTATCAGTAAAAACTGCATAATTCGGTGGTGCATTACCTTGACCTAATCATAGACTACAAGAGAAACTTCTTAAAATTCTGTCGGTTATAAAGAATAGTTTGCTGATTTTTCCAACATAGCATGTGTTTTTGTTCCCGATTCTTTAGAGGATAAAATGATTGGTGCGCGATCAACTGAGGTAGTGACTAGATTCCGCCAATCCATGGCGGAATGACGGATAAGTAACAACTTGGATTAGATTTCACAAATCAGGATCTTAGATGCTAGTCAAAACCGCTTCCAGAATCTCGAGATCAGTGATTGGTGCGGTACACACCAATCCGGTGCAGATATAGGCTACGGTTGTCGTATGAGGGATTCGAACATTTAGCGCGGCGGGCAGATCGGGCTCGGCAGAGGGAATTGCAAAGACGAAACGGCGCGGTATGTACTGGTGCGCTATTCGTGTCTGCCAGTGTGCTAGAGATTCGGGTTCGCCACGCAAGATCACTATCTCGGGTGGGTAAAGATATTCCTCAAGGGCGTGGAGCAGCGTGCAATGAGCATAAGGTACTTTATCCAGAGAGTCACGAGCAGTACGTAACGTTCCTTCGCACGCATTCAAGTAACGCGATTCGCCCAATAGGTGTCCAAGGCGACCCAAAGCCAAGGCCGCAACTCCGTTGCCAGCAGGAAGCGATTCGTCGGCCATAGGTTTTGGTCGATGGATAAGTGATTCGTGGTCGTCGGAGGTAAACCAGAATCCTCCCGTTGGGTCAGCGAAATGTGCCAGAAGAACCTCGCTGATCTCTACGGCAAAGTCTAGGTCCTGTCTCCGCCAACGAACTTGCAATAGCTCTAGCAAGGCGTCCAGCAAAAATGCATAATCGTCCAAATAGGCATTGTGCCGCGCCCTTCCTTCTTTCCATGTCGCAAATAATCGTCCATCTTTCCACAGATTCGCTCTCAGAAAATCCACTGCACGTTCTGCTGCTGCAGAATAATCGGGACGCATGAATCGCCGCGCCGCTACTGCCATCCCTCGCACCATGAGGGCATTCCAGGAGGTGAGGATCTTTTCGTCTCGTCCTGGTCGTTCCCGTTGTTCTCGAACAGCAAAAAGCTTGGCCCGAGCAGCGTCTAGTATGGTCTGAGTCTCTTCTTCAGATGTCGTTATTTCTCCGGACAACCATTTCTCGATTCCTTGATCGTGGAAAAGATCGTTGGCGGTACGGTAGCTATAGAGGTGCCAGTGGCCCTCAAAATTAGAACGTTGATCCAATCCGAAGCTGGCTGTAAACAAAGAATATTCTTGTGGATTGGTGAGAGTGGCGGCTATTTCCTCGCGAGTCCATAGATAAAAACGTCCCTCTTCTCCTTCACTGTCGGCATCCAAACTAGACCAATATCCGCCCTCTGGAGACTGCATTTCGCGCATTACCCACGCGGCTGTTTCCTCGGCAGTGCGCCGATAAAGTGGGTCGTCGGTTAATACCCAGGCATCGGCATAGAGGGCGAGGAGGGGACCATTGTCGTAGAGCATTTTTTCGAAGTGAGGAATTATCCACTGAGCATCTATCGAATAACGGAAGAAACCGCCTCCGAGCTGATCGTAGATTCCTCCCCGTGCCATAGCAGTTAGGCTGGCGTTTACTATATTCACCGCCTTAATATCTGGTTGCCTGGTACGCCAACTGAGGGCATAGTAACGCATTAGGCGTTCCAGATTGGTGGGATGCGGAAATTTTGGGGCCTGTCCAAAACCGCCGTGGTAGGAATCAAAGCTCTCTTGAAGTTGGTGGCGAGCGATACTCAGCGGTTCTTCGCTGAATGGTCCCGCTTCTCGTAGTGTCCTTCCAGGAATGAGGTGTTCTTCTTCCGTTAATGCGGTGCGCAGATAGCTATTTTGACGGACCAATTCCGCACGCTGTGTACGAAAAACCGTTGATATTTGTACGAGCAGATCTTTGAAAGCCGGCAGACCATGGTGCGCCTCAAGTGGAAAATAGGTCCCACAGAAGAAAGGAGTCTGATCGACGGGATCGAGGAATAAAGTTAGCGGCCATCCTCCCGGTCGTCCTGTCAGTAGGGAATGAGTGGTCTGATAGATACGATCTAAATCGGGGCGTTCCTCTCGATCTACTTTGATGCTGATATAGTGATCGTTTATCAGCGCCGCGATCTCTTCGTCCTCGAACGATTCGTGGGCCATGACATGGCACCAATGACAAGAGGAATAGCCGATAGAAAGCAGGATCGGTCGATCCAATCGGCGTGCCAATTCCAACACCTCTGGACCCCAAGGATACCAGTCCACAGGATTATGAGCGTGTTGGAGTAAGTAGGGGCTAGTTTCTTGTATAAGATGATTTGAGGGATTCATTCATGCGGCCTGCTGCAATATAAATAGCTTTGGAACTCGGTAAAAACCTGCAAAATTTCTTCAGATTTTCCAAGATCGATAATGGCATCTTTAATTGAATCGTTGTATTTCAATCTCAAAACCCCTCCGGACCAGCGACACCAGCGCCTTCGCAGGGGTCATAGTCAAGACTTGCGTTTGGTCGAAGACCCATGAAGCCCACAAAACACGTGCAAATCGGTCACAGCGTGGGAGAACTCTGCTGTTCTTGTAACTCTATGATGATAAATGGTTTCGCCGTGCTTCGTCTGGTTATGGTGGGCGAACGCATTTCTGCCTCCGGGTAGATCGGGAATCCTGTCACGGGCCAACAGACTTGGTTTCTACCCCCTAGCGAGGTATAGTCTGCCACACTGTTGTGGTGGGTGCTCTTAGTCGTATCCTCTCCGTCCTATTCTCTCCCCGTGATGCTCAATTACTTTTGATTTCGGCTACGAAAGAAAAATTGGCGATGGCTTTTCGTTTCAGCACCAGGGATGTCGAAACGGAATTATTGCTGAGAAATATTTAAATAATTTCTCTTTTATGGCCAAATTCAAAACCAAACTAAAAAGGTGATCCATTGGATAGCAGGACTCCACTCTACGAACAGCACCTGGTCACCAAGGCAAAGATGGTGGATTTCGCCGGCTGGGAAATGCCATTACATTACGGCTCCCAACTCGACGAACATCATCGGGTACGCCGTGCCGCAGGGATGTTCGACGTCTCGCACATGACGGTGGTAGACCTACACGGCTCGCGGGTAAGAGAATTTTTACGCTGGCTCTTGGCCAATGACGTGGACCGACTCCGCCTGCCGGGTAAGGCCCTTTACTCCTGTTTGCTGAACCCCCAAGGTGAGGTACTGGACGATCTCATCGCCTACTTCTTGACTGAGAATTGGTTTCGGTTAGTGGTCAATGCCGCTACCCGTAGCAAGGATCTTACCTGGATCAAGGCGCGGGCCGCCGAAGTAGAGGGGGTGGAGGTCTGGGAGCGAACCGATTTGGCCATGGTCGCGGTCCAGGGTCCCGAAGCCCGAGAGAAAGTACTGGCGCTCTTGTTTGGCAGATTCGCCACCACGGCCGCAGGACTCGTCGCCTTCCAAGGAATCGCTGGCGACGGAGTAAGGACAGATTGGTTTGTGGGCCGTACCGGCTATACCGGCGAGGACGGTTTTGAGGTGATACTTCCCGCCACCAGTGCCCCCGATTTCTGGGAGGCGTTGCGTGCCGCTGGAGTCGCTCCCTGCGGTTTGGGTGCGCGAGATACCCTGCGTTTGGAAGCAGGGATGAATCTTTACGGTAACGATATGGACGAAAGCGTTACCCCTCTAGAATCGGGTCTCTCCTGGACCGTCGCCTTTGCCCCGTCCGATCGCGATTTCATCGGCCGTTCCGCCCTAGAAGCCCAACGCAAAGCTGGAGTCCCACGAAAATTGGTAGGATTGGTCCTACAAGGGCGAGGGGTGATGCGCCACGGTCAGACGGTCATGGTTCCGGGGGTGGGTAATGGAATAATCACCAGTGGAGGATTCTCCCCCACTTTGGAGCAATCAATTGCCTTTGCCCGAGTACCCACCGCTACTTCCACGGAGTGTCAAGTAGAGATTCGTGGCCAGTGGTTACCGGCCCGGGTGGTGAAAACCCCCTTTGTACGTTTTGGCAAACCGCAGTTCATTTAACGGTATCTCCCCGCTTTAAAGCTGGGAGTGGATTGAAACAAGCACTAGAAGAGAAAAAGATAATGATCGAGGCATTCGGCGAATATCGATACACAAAAACCCACGAGTGGGTCCGTCGCGAAGAGGATGGGAGTGTGACCGTGGGTATCACGGCACATGCCGAAGAACTTTTAGGCGATATGGTCTATATTCAACTGCCTGAGGTTGGGCAGAACCTTTCGGCAGAGGAAGAATGCGGCGTAGTGGAATCAGTAAAAGCCGCTTCCGATATCTATGCGCCTTTGGCTGGAGAGGTAGTAGAGGTGAATCTGTCTCTAGATGTATCTCCCGAATCGATCAATAAGGATCCCTACGGAGAGGGTTGGATCCTACGTCTGCGTCCCACCGAGCCTGCCGATTTCGATGCGCTCATGAACCGCGCTGCTTATGCCACCCTGGTGGCAGAGGAAGAACATTGATTCTCCGGTTGGTCTACTGCTGAACCTAATTACATGCCCTTTATTCCCCATACCCCAGATGATGTCAGGGAGATGCTTGACGCCGTAGGTGTCAACCAGATCGACGACCTGTTTGACGAAATTCCTGCAGAACTCCGTTCGCATGGCCTCCCCGGTATTCCGCCGGGGCTCTCCGAGATGGAAGTCATCCGTCTGATGCAAGAACGAGCGGCGAGGGATGCTATCCCGCTGTGCTTCGCTGGTGCCGGAGCCTACGACCACCACATACCTGCCGCAGTGTGGCAAATCCTGAGCCGTGGCGAGTTTTACAGTGCGTATACCCCTTATCAGGCCGAGGCCAGTCAGGGGACGCTCCAGGTCATCTACGAATATCAGTCCATGATGACCGCACTCACTGCCATGGACACCTCCAACGCATCCCTCTACGACGGGGCATCAGCCCTGGCTGAAGCGGTGCTTATGGCGGTGCGCGTAGGTCCTATGGGTCGGAAGTCACCCTCGCGTAGCGCCAGGGGTGGCCGCGTCCTGATGCCACGTACAGTCCATCCGATCTATCGGCGAGTGGTCGAAACCATCGTTAGTGCTCAGGGTATTACCCTGGAAGAATTGGACTACGACCGTAAAGGGGGACATATCGACCCGGAATCTCTCCCCACCGCACCGGGAGATTTCGTGGCATTGGTCATACCACAGCCCAATTTCTTCGGCGTACTCGAGGAAGTGGACGCCCTCACCAACTGGGCCCACGCACACGGTGGCAGGGTAATCGCCCTGGTCAATCCGGTGTCTCTCGCCCTACTCAAACCACCGGGTGAGTGGGGGGCGCAAGGTGCGGACATTGCCTGCGGTGAGGGTCAACCTCTGGGAGCGCCGCTGTCGTCAGGTGGGCCCTACTTCGGTTTCATGACTTGCCGCAGGGACCTGGTCCGTCAATTGCCCGGACGAATCGTCGGTCGTACTGTGGACCTAGAGGGCAAGCCCGGTTTTACCCTGACTCTCCAGGCCCGAGAACAGCATATCCGCCGTTCCAAAGCGACCTCCAACATCTGCACCAACCAGGGTCTGATGATGACCGCTGCGACCATCCATCTGTCGCTCCTTGGACCTACCGGTCTGGAGCGGGTAGCGGCGGCCTGTCATGCCAACACTCAAACACTGGCGGATCGACTAATCACCCTCGAAGGGGTTAAACGCCTCTTCGAGCGCAGCGTCTTTCACGAGGCGGCCTTGCGTTTGCCTGTGCCAGCGGGGGAAGTAGTACGAGCGCTAGCGGCTCAGAATCTGGTGGCAGGCTATTCCCTCGGTCGTGATTACCCTGAACTGGGTGAGAGCCTTCTGGTTTGCGCCACCGAACAGCGTAGCCCTGCTGATATCGAGACCTATTTCGGTCACCTCCAGCGTATTCTATCCAAACGACGGATTCCCTCCTGCCCAGTTGTTCACTGATGTCAGAACAAACTTGACAAAATTGGGGCGGGCTAGTTGCGTTGGTTGATTGACGTAGTCAACCTCTCTATTTTGCAGTACGTGCTTTATCGGTAAATGTTGAATTTCCCGATGGGCAACCCGACTTTGTGATCTTTGACGTGTCGTGTGGAAATAGGGTGCGCTGAGATACGAAGCGCACCCATTACGACTATCGACCAAGCAGTCCGAAAACTTTCTTGGCTGCACCACTGGCCGCACCCATTGGGTCTTTACGAATGGCGCGTTCCTGTTCGCCAATCATCAGATACAGACCATCTAAAGTTTTTCGCGTAACGTAATTCTCGATTTTTTCGCTCTTTCCAGCCAGACCAAGCGCCGCACCGCGTTCGAGAATGGCATTGTATTTTCCGGCCAGACCTACCTTGCTGATTCGTTCACTTACTATCGGAAGAAACCGTTGTGCAAGTTGACCAGAAGTGGCCTTTCGAAAGAAATCTGTTGCAGATGTGTCGCCGCCAGTAAGAATTCTCTTCGCATCATTCAGTGTCATTTTCTTAACTGCATCGACGAGTAGCACCTTAGCCTCCGGAATGGCCGCTTCGGCTGCACGATTCATCGCAGAGATTAGATCGTCGGCTTGGCGCTGCAGTCCAAGGAGACGTAAACCACTTTCGATACTGCGCAACACATCTGGCAACGGAATCTTAACCTTGGGATTGCCAAGAAAACCGTCTTGCTGACCGAGAAACGACACGGATTTCTCCACTCCTTGGAAAAGGGCTTCCTTGAGGCCTACGCCAGCCTCCTGATTAGATAGATCGGCCAAACCGAGAGCATAAATCGGTAGCACAAAACAAAAGAGAAGTGCGAAAAGAATTATGCGAATCTTTTTCATCAAAGTCTCCGAAAGACCCTCGACTCTAGCCATAGGGTCATAAGTAGATGAGCACTATCAGAAGGATAATTTAATCCTTCAACGATACCAGGATTCAAGTATTTCGTGGGCACCGAGAGGTACCACCGTCATTTTTCTTGATATCCCCTCCAGTTCGATCAATTCTACCTCTACTTTTTCCGCATCCCGTCCTTGGGAAAATCTTGCGGAGAGGCGGGCAATCAATTCACGATCCTCGAAGCCTTGCAAGGTTCCGTCTATCAAGACCAAAGGACCGAGATGGCTAAGGGTACGTAAATGAATAAAACGCTTTCGGTAACCCTCCAAGAAATTGTTTTCTCCCTCCTCGCGTCCCACAATCAGTTTAAAATGGGGACGAGGACGCAAGTGACGGCCGACCTTAAGCAAGAGAATATCATCTAAATCGTAATCACGGCGACCTCGAAACTCCCACAGGTCGGCAAGTTTCGCGGAATAAGAAGCATCTGTTAGAAAACAGCAACCCCCGGCAGGCTGGGCATAGTCCCGAAAATGATAGAGAGAGGCCAGTGCCATCTGCGGTTTTCGGGATCGACCACTAAAGTTATGGAGACGAGTGCGATCTACCCATCCTTCTCGCTCCGGAAGGGTAGGAGGCAAATTCTTGGCGCACAGCGGACGCAATAACAAATCGCCCGCTCCAGATTCTCGGGCAACGACAGGCATCGTGTCCTTGCGTTGTGACATCGGACGTTGTCCAATCACTTCGCCAGTGATAATAAAATCGAAACTATTGGCGCGTAACCACTCGAATGCCTTTCCTACCATAAAAGATTTACAGTCGAGGCATGGATTCAGATTTGCTCCATAACCATGTCGCGGGTTCAGAACAATATCTTTGTAGGGTTCGGAAATATCAATAATGTGCAGTCGAATTCCTAGCTGTTCTGCGACCCATAGCGCCTGATTGCGTTTTGGGCGGTGGGAATCCTGGCGACGGATGGCGTGGGTATGCCCTTCTACACAAAATCCAGTGTAGAAATTGATGCCCTCAACATGAATTCCCTGTTCGAGCATCACTCGTGCAGCAAGGAGGGAATCAAGACCACCGGAGATCAACGCGATGGCTTTATACGGTTGTGACATGAGCGAGAGTGTGCGGGTAAGGTAGATAACGGTTTATCCCTTTCGAGGGTCTAAACCGTTAACAAGGTGGAAGGAAGGATGCGTAGATGAAGGAATTACTT
>Ga0268283_1001717_pt1 | contig 10310 bp, 8 predicted proteins | sample saktaG_13_FD_190140 | JGI IMG/M metagenome (GOLD analysis project Ga0268283, IMG submission 190140) | Saline water microbial communities from Sakinaw Lake, British Columbia, Canada - sak_2013_06_06_36m | ecosystem: Environmental > Aquatic > Non-marine Saline and Alkaline > Saline ... | reverse complement strand
TTGTCGGGCCGATGAAATTGTTAGCATATACTTTTCCTCTTTTACTTGTTTGTTTGGTTAATTAATCATTAAATATCAAGCGTAATTCACACCGCTCGCCATCGTGACGTGTTCTCACTTTATCGGCCAAACGATAAAGTAAATATCCAGCCATTTGCATTACTGCATTTTCATCATTAAGCATCTCCTCATGAGTGGGTCGATGAGTCATTAATGATAAAAGATTTCCCCTATAACTTAATACTACCGTAAAGGTATATTCATTAAATAGAGTTTCAAGTTGAATTTTGTCGCTTTTATCATCATTCAAATCGATCAACCCATGATCGGTAAGAATTTCAAATGCCTGCCAAGTTGCGTACTCTGCACGCCTAACAATTTCGGGACGTGCCCCCCAACTCATACCCTGTTGTTCCAAAAACAAAATAACATCACCTAAGGAACTATGGAGTGCATCAAAACTACGTTGCTTACTCGTATGATTTTTGATTTGAAATAATGCAGACAAAACGACCGCACTAAAAACACCCAGACTGACACCAGACATCAAAAGATTTCTCAAAACATCCGGATATTTGTCATTAAATAAAAGCATGATCGGTTCGTAACTGATTCCCAAAATAAGGCCGATACCAAGGGCTAATATTTTACGATTATCAAGCAACCTTGAGCCCATCACCTGGAGACCGGAAAGTGCCGTGAAAGAAGCTAAAAATATTAGCGCAGCACCCATGACCGATAAAGGCAAAATTTGCCAAAACACAATTGCCTTAGGCATAAAAGCAATCACTACCATAATTGCAGCAAGCCAATAAGCTAAATAGCGACTGGTGCAACCGGTAGATGCTGCCAAACTTACTGCACCACCACTTGAAGTCAATGGCAGTCCGTTAAGTAAAGAATTGACTAAATTGGTAACACCTTCAGCTAGGATGCCTTGTTTAATCAACTGCAAATCAGGGCGTTTCCAGTCCGCATCGTTAAAACGCTGCGCAGCAACCAAAGCACCAAACCCATGCAGGGCAAGAAAAAGCCCTGTCATAATGGCCGGTAAAAGAGCCTTATGATCAATAGACCAACCAATATTCATCGGCCTAGGGATATAAAACAAAGCCGCATTATGAAAAACAGCCCATTCGCTGTCAGAAATTACATCCATAAAATAACTGGCGACAAACCCTGCCAACAATCCTAAAAATGCTGAAAACAAACGCAGATGGCCGGAAGACCAAATATTAAAACCAATCATCGTACCCAAGGTAAGCATACATAAAAGACCTTGTTGATTTAAAGAAACACCAACCTCTGTCTCTAAAATCAGCTTAAGTCCATAATATCCCAACCCCAATCCAATCAGCAAAACAGCCAATCCCGCTACCTGCACCGTAAATATGCCTCGCAATCTTTGAAACAGAAACGCAAAAGCCATCTGTGACAATCCAACTACTGCAACCATACCAAAAACCGCACCCAAACCACTGTGAGTTTTTGCCAATAACAAACTAGAGAAAGTAGACGATGTTGCCTGCAAAGGACAAAAATAACCAGAACCAACGCCGAAAATTTTAGCCGACTGTAATACCACACCAAAACCGGATGCTAACAGGGTTGCCGAGATTAATTGCAGGGACTGTTCTTGATTAAGCCCCAAATTCCGAGCAAATAAAGGTGATATTACTAAATAAACACCAAGAAATGACATTTGCTGTAAAGCAAGAATTAATAATACGGCTAAGCGGGGCTTGTCATCGGTCCCATAAATTATATTTTCTGGTCTACGCATTATGCTAGCTACAACGCAAAGTAATTCTTAATCAATAACGGGAAGAAATACAGTATTTTCAGCATCAGTAGCCCATAAATCCCCATTTTCCAAATCAAACCACCAACCATGCAAATTGAGTTCACCCTTATCAATTCGTTGTTTGATCCAGGGATAAGTCAATAGATTATCCAATGAACCACGAATAGCCGCCCGCTCAACCAAATGCTGATGTTCACTTAAAGTATCGAGATCTACTTCACGAACCGTTTCACCTAAATCGTTATCTGATCCGTTAATTTGCTCAATTGCGTAATGAACACAGCCATCCATTGCTAATGAAACCCAATCACCAATAAAATCACGCTGTATTTTTTGACCTGATAGCGTCTTTAAAAAAGCATGAATACCGCCACAACGAGCATGCCCCAAAATTACAATATGCTCAACTTCCAAATCGCGAACAGCATACTCAATAGCCGCACGTGCACCATCATATTTACCCTCAATATCGTAACTTGGCACTAGATTAGCCACATTACGTAAAACAAACAAATCCCCAGGCTCGGCGTTTGTTAAAATGGCAGGATCTACCCGTGAATCACTACAAGCTATCAACAATACTTTAGGTTGCTGGCCATCTTCAACCAAGCCTTTCATATTTGCAAAATCTTGCTCATAGGCACGTTGCTGAAAATTCTTAATACCGTCAAATAACTTAATTAAAGTAGGATGGATAAATGCTTGCATAAAATTCTAATATCATTAAGGTTAAATTCAATAAAGCTAAGTAGTCAAAAATTTTGAATCACTATAATTAATCCAAATCCTAAATAAATTTAATAAATGAGAGTATAAAATTATTGAAAAAACATTACTAATTTCTTAGTTAATTTATCGCAAACTCATACCTAATGCTTATTTTACAGATGTTGCACCATTGTTCATTCTTTATTTTTAATAATTTTGATTAAACAATTAATCCAGTTCTATTTCAAGCACCCTTATGGCATGAGCCATAATTTCATCAGGATTAAAAGGTTTAGTCATGTAAAGATCAGCACCCACATCAAGACCTTTATCCTTATCATATTCTTGCCCTTTTGCCGTCAACATAATAATGTAGACATCGCTCATCTCCCAATCACGTTTGACTGTTTTACAAACATCGAAACCATTCATTTTCGGCATCATAACATCAAGCAAAACCAAACCCGGTTTTTCCTCCCGAATAATGTCCAATGCTATTTCTCCATTCTCCGCGAAAAAAAACTCCACATCATAGTCTTCGAGATCTTCAAGAGCCTGCTCCAGTAACAACCTGATATGAGGTTCATCATCAGTTATCAGAATTTTTTTACTCATGTTAATTTATACCTGTGATTTTAAGAAGTTAACTCATTTGATAAGCGCTTAGATATACCGTGCACGTAATATCTCTGCTGCACTTTCGTCTAATAACTCTCTTCTTCGAACATTTTCAAAACGTGAAAGCAAATCATCGACGCGCAATCGTTTCTTTTGAGCAGCCATGTAATCATGCAACACATTCCCTTTGTGCATCATTACAATGCGATCACCAAGATTTATAGCTTGTTGCATCGAATGGGTTACCATCAAAGTGGTAAGGCGTTCTCGAGCAATAATTTCGTCTGTTAAGGCAATCACTTGGTCGGCGCTTTTGGGATCAAGGGCGGCAGTATGTTCATCTAGCAATAACAGTCGCGGCTTAAGCCAAGTCGCCATTAATAAAGTGAGCGCTTGACGCTGGCCTCCGGAAAGAGAGCCAATAGCACAATCCAAGCGATCTTCGAGCCCCATTTTTAGCTCCCTTATCCTATCTCTCAATTCATCTTGTAAATGACGAGAATGTGCCCAACTTAAACCTCGAAATTTACCGCGTTTGGCAGCAAGAGAAAAATTATCAAGAATTGACATTGTTGGTGCTGTACCAGAAAACGGATTTTGAAAAACCCTGCCAATTAAAATAGCTCGACGATGCTCCGGCCATTTACTTACGTCATGGCCATCCAGTTCAATACGCCCAGAATCGATAGGAAAACTTCCCGCCATGGCATTCAATAAAGTTGATTTACCCGATCCATTTCCGCCAAGCACAACGACAAACGATCCCTCTTCAATATCAAGATTAATACCTCTCATCGGTCGTACTTCGTTAACTGTACCTGAGTGGAACGTTTTATAAACATTATCTAGCTTTACCAATGCCCTATTAACTGATAATTGCGACTCGAGTTCACTCATGCGCGCCCCTGAAATTTGCGTACAGAAAGCTTACTCATCATATTTGGTAAAATCAGCGCTGCAAAAACAAAAACAGCCGTAATCAACTTTAGGTCGTTAGGATTAAGACCAAATGACAAAGCGATTGCTACCAACTGCCTAAACAAAATAGAACCAATAATAGTCCCGATAATCGCAATACCTACACCCGATGCGCCTGTAAGCGCTTCGCCTATAATAACACTGGCCAAACCCCAAACAACCATACCAATACCCATCTGCACATCAGCAAAGTTCTGATACTGAGCCCATAACGCGCCAGCCAAACCAACCAGACCATTAGATACTGCAAGCCCAAAAACACGATAATTTTCTACATTCCCACCCAAGGCTTTAACCATTTGCGGATTATCACCCGAAGCACGCATCGCTGTCCCAATATCGGTACGTAAAAAACCCCACAATAACAACGCAATGAAGCACACCAACGCGAACATAAACAACAACATAGTTAAATCTGCACTGGAAACTGTCCATCCCCATAAATTAGTTTCTGGCCCAGCGAATAAGTCACTACCCAGTTGTTCACAATAAGTTGATAAGGTCGCTGCACCCAAAAAAGGAATATTGCTACGCCCCATAACGTGTAAGTTGACCGAATACAGCGCAGTCATAACCAAAATACCAGACAACAACGAATTAATATAAAAACGGGTTTGTAAAATACCACTCACAGTACCAGCCAAAGCCCCCGCCATAAATCCCGCAGTGGTTGCCCAAAGTGGGTTGACGCCATGCTTAACAAGCAAAACACTGGCCACAGCGGCTCCGAAAGTCAAGGAGCCATCAACAGTAATATCGGCAATATCAAATATCCGATAAGAAATATAAACACCCAGGGCTAATAACGACAAAATTATTCCCAAAGTTAACGCACCAATCAACAATGTCATTCGGGCTTTTCCTCTTTAAAGTTAACAGGCGCACACCATAAAGCACCTCTTCGCAAAAAACTTTCACCTGCGCCAATACCTTCACGATCATCATTTAGCAAATGTAAAATGCCACGTATAGTTTGAGTAGCCATTAATTTTTTCAAACTTTCTGATAAATCAATAAACCCTTTACGTACCGGACTGAAGGGAACCACGCTGGCATGAGCATGGATAAACAAGTCACTGCCATTAGCCATGGGTCTCAATTGAGCTGCCAGAGGACGTTGCGGATTACGAGCAATTAAACCAACTATTAAACAAGTATCGTCTGCATAAGCCGGCTCAGCCGTAAATAACAAATGATCGCGAATAGCTGGAAAATCAAAGAACTCTTTAGAATAAGTTTTCTGTGACACCTGAGCTGCAGCACCAATAAGGTGAGCCGTTTCTGCTAGAATTACAAAAGAAACAATATCACTAACACATAGCTCCATCGCTGCTTTAATTAAATCACTTAAACGTATCGGTGCGGTTTCAGGTATCTCACCAAAGCGCATCAGATATCGAAACTTCCCTACCCCTTTCAGTCCATGTAAAAGAGAAACTTCAGGAACCCATTCTGCTTCTTGTTGCATCCAATCCGGATGAGCTGGATCATTACCGGGTAAAGTAATAGCCAAGCCCGATACTGCAAGTAATTCACCAAAGCTCGAAGCCGTATAATTTGCAGCCCCCAAAACTCCCTGACCAATAACCCAAGTATCATTATTAACAGGCATGGCAGCAGCAGGTTTTAATTCAGCAGCCAACTTATTCTCTACATTACCAATGACCAAGCCTTGCTGAACTGAGTCGACGTTTAATGTATAGACTTCAAAATCATTTTCACCAATCTTTACCGATCGAGACTCACTGTTTTTATCATCTCTAAAAATCGGCTTTTGAATCACTACCGAAGAATTAAAGCTATCAAGCAATTGCTGAAAGCCAACCAATCTTAATACTTCGCTCACTGAAGAGGATGGATTAATAAGTCGAAAAGAACCACCCACTGCTTTCAGATTTTTAGTTAGGATTACCAATACACGTATACCGGCAGAACTGAGATAACTTACTTGTGACAAATCCAAGGCAATACGATGAGACCCGCCATGAACAGTATCCTGCAGAGTCTTACTTACCGAATTGCTCCAAGCTGCATCTAACCTTCCTCGCAATTCAATGCGCATTTCATCACCGTCAAGCTCAGTAATAATTTCCATCTACGTCCTCCATTAGAATTAATGACGATTACTCAATCGCAAATCTGCTTTACCTATAAGCCCCATAGGTAATGTCATGTGCAAATTTTTTGCGTGTTCTTCACTGACAATCAGATTAATTTTTGAAGTACGTGAAAATGGAATATCTTTAGGTGATTTACCGTGCATCACTTCAACTGCTTTCAGAGCCGTATCAAAACCAGCCTGATAATAATCCGTTGAGTAAGCGACAGCTGCACCTTGCTCAACGCCTGATTTTGAAAAAGTAAACAATGGTTTTTTAGCGCGCGTTGCAGCTTGAGCAATTGCAACAAACCCAGAGACCATCTGATTGTCAACTATTTGCACCCAAGCATCAATGGGTTGACTGGCCATTGCTAAAGCAGCATTTGGCAATTCACTGGAAGAATTTACTGGCAATTTTAATACAGAAAGTCCATGTTGAATGGCAGTTTTCTCAAACAAATTCATATTGTATACAGAGTTATCTTCCCCGGGTGTAAACAATGAGCCGACCCGATGTATCTCAGGAAAGTACTGTTTAATCATCACAACCATCTCTTCGATGGGTGCCGGTACAGAAACACCAGTGACATTGGGTAGATGATTATTCTCATCGGTTCCTGCACCCGCGATTACTGCATTAGAAACCAAGGAAAATAAAACAGGTATTTTTTTGACTTTGTGCATGATGGTTTGTAATGTAGGAGTAGATAATGTCATGACTAACTCAGTCCCATCGCTACCAACTGCATCAGCAAGACTGGACAATACCGTCATATCACCTTGCGCCGAAACATCACTTAACTCAAAGTCACGCCCAACTTGCATGCCGGCGGCTTTAAAACCATCATCAATACCCTGCTGGTTATCTTCGGCTGGCGAAGACTCCACATAAGATATACGCTTGATTTTCCATTTATGATCTAAGGGTTGCGATGCTTGTTTTGCATAAGTAGCAATAGAAGGTGCCGTTGCCAGCGCTCGAACCTCATCACTAAATACGACATTCAGACGTTTCGCACTGCCCTCATTAAGTAAAATCGACTTTTTACTGACATTACGAAAAGGCATGGTTACGGGGTTTTTCCCTGTTAACACTTGAACCAATGGTTCAGCAGCAGCTCGACCACTTTCCTTATAATCAACACCTACTACCATTAAAGCATCATGAGAGATAAACTCCGGCTGATCTAAAATAAGTGGAATTCCTGCTTTTAACGCAATACTGGCAACAGCATCCAGGGCCTGATACATGGTATTATCGCCAACCGAGACAATTGCATTCACATTACGAGCAACCAATGCCTGTGCAGCTTGCACCACATCAGCAGTCGTATTAATGGGAACTTCTTCCAGAATAAGACCTGCTTTACGACACAAGTCACGAAGCACCCCGACAACTTTTACTGAATTAACTTCACTTGGATTATAAAGCGTACCCAGCGAATGTATTCCAGGCAAAACTTTACGAGTCATGACGAGCATATCCTCAACGGGTGGAAACGAACCAATACCTGTCAAGTTAGTCAAGTGCTCAGCAAAGCTTTTCCCAGCACCTGCAGCAAGAGGATCGCTAACATAAGTAAACACCACAGGCTTATGTTTTGCCATCATACCAACACCCTGCAAGACTGGAGTCGTTAATGTCAAAATAGCATCAACATCACTGCTATCTAATACTTGTCCAATAGTGGGTATCTGAGCAATCTCTCCTTGGGCATGTATATTTTGGAAAGATAAATTACGCCCTTCCTCTAAGCCTAATACGTTTAAACCTTCACGCAACCCAGCCATAACAGAGTCTATACCTGGCTCAGGTGCAAAATAAGCGACACCAACCTTATAATTTTTACCTGCTTGAATCGTTATAGGAGATGGTAGAATATTCGTTACGGCATGATCAATAGCCTTTACTTCTAGCCCATTTTCTCCAATAACACTAGCCGCTTGAGCGTACATCTCCTTAGAAAATAGCCAAGGCGTTAGCAGTGCTTTTCGAGTTTTTTCATTCAACAATATGCGCTTAGGCATATAATCTTTGACCGGAATAGCAGCAGGATTGGCTCCACTTAAAATATCAGCAACCAGTTGCCCTACTTGCTCACCGACTTCGTGATAATCTGCTCCAAGATCGAATAAACTACCTTTCCTAACATGTCCAGAAATATTAGAAAAAACAGGAATATGGGCCGTGCTAGCGACTTCAATTAAACTATCCACCGCCGAATTGACAGTGGCATCGCCCCCTGTCCAAATAGCCTCTGCACCGCGAGCCACTAGAGATTGAGCCGCTTCACGTATATCTTTGGCTTGCTCTACCGGTGCTTCAAGCAAAACTAAACCAAGCTCTGCTGATACAGCCCGCGCTTGCTTAGTACAAAATTCAGAATTAACTTCTGCAGGATTCCACACAACACCTACTGTTTTCAGCGCTGGATTGACTTGCTTAGCCATTCGAAAAATTTCTGCCACAGGCTGTGGTGTACCGAGACCCGTTAGGTGAGCTGGTTTATCAAGACTATCCAGCGCCTTAATACCAACCCCTGAGGCGACCGGAACAGTAACCGCACCAAAGACATGTGTGACACGCCCGGTTCGATTAGCATTAGCCAAGGCCTGCAACATAACCGTAGAAATAGAAATTGCCAGGCGATAATCACCGCTAATTATCTTTTGTGCCATCAGATTAGCAGTGGGCAAATCACCTTCAGGATTATAAGTAGTAATCGCCAAATTTTGACCATCTTTATAACCTCTGGCATTTAACGCATCTAAAACGCCAGAACGAACATCATCCATAAGTGGATTTGAGCTATGCTGCAAAATAGCCAAAGGGATAACAGTAGTTACTGATGTTTTAATATTGTTTTGTGCATGACGATTATGGCGATCAGACCATAACAAAATTGCTGACGCCATAACTATTAATAACAGAGAAAAAGCTATGCGTTTATTGGCTTCAGTCATAGCAATTTATTATCCTAATTCAAAACTGGTAATTCCAAAGACCTTATGCAAAGGTACATTTGGAATTTCTTTTGAATACATACGTGCGGTTTCAAATACTTTTTGCATATTGAATTGTTCTGCAATTTTTAAAGACTCCAAATTAGGCTCAGGAATATCCAAATAATAGACTTCACCCGGAATATTTGAGAGGAGCGCCTCTAATATTTCAACAGCAATGGCTTCATTATCTGCGAACAAAGGGCCGATTTTATAGCCTGTTACACATTTCCTAAGAATTCCATAGCCTACAAGATGAGTTTCGTTTTCTGAATAATATCCAACGGAGTCGACTTGAGCAATCCAACGTCGAAGAAACTCCGTACGTGGAACCAAGAAAATTTCACGATCATATTCAAGTAATTTATTAAAATCCACATCAGCAATTGGCAAGGCTGTTGGTCGTTTTTTGCTTTTAGCTTTACCTTCGAATCGAATATTTTTGTAAGCATAATTAAAACCAAAATAATTTTGATAAGCGATCTGCTTTTCTAAAACACCATCCAGACCAACATTACGCTCACCTAAATATTCTAAAACGACTTTTCCCAACTGAATACCATGCCATTGACCACGATACTCGGGGTCTATAATAAAAAGACCTATAAAGCCATAGTCATTATTATAAGCAACGCCAGAGATACTCCCTATTAACTTTCCAGCAACTTCAGCAATAAAAAACCCATTTGGATCAGCATGATAGAAGGCATCTGCATCATAAAGACCCGGATTCCACCCTTCCAATCTGGCAGCATTAATTGCAAAAGGCATTTCTTGAAATAACATTTGCCTAGTGTTTAATATTGCAGTCATTCAATGCGCCCTATTAAAATTATTATTTGATACTTAGTCATACAACCTGACTAATCCAGCGATTAGATGTAAAAACACTTCATAAAAACCCAAAGAATAGATTTTATTCTATAGGCTGAAGTTTTTTAGTTAATCTCACAATATTATGATTTTTAGCATAAGAATAATCATAGGTGTGCATATAACTCTTGACCAGATAGATACCCAATCCACCAATAGGTCGATCTTCAATATCCAGGGTCAAATCCGGCGATTCATTTTGGAAAGGATCAAAGGCATCACCAT
>Ga0268283_1001715_pt1 | contig 10316 bp, 6 predicted proteins | sample saktaG_13_FD_190140 | JGI IMG/M metagenome (GOLD analysis project Ga0268283, IMG submission 190140) | Saline water microbial communities from Sakinaw Lake, British Columbia, Canada - sak_2013_06_06_36m | ecosystem: Environmental > Aquatic > Non-marine Saline and Alkaline > Saline ... | reverse complement strand
TTTTTTATACCTGAATTTTTGCAAGATATCTTAAAGAATAAATTATTAAGTAGAAAATGCTTTGGTACTTATTATTTTCTTTATGTTTGTTAGTTGTATAAAGTCATGTAATGAATTAGTTTGTGTGCAAAAAATATCTTATAAAGTTAATTATTCAGCCAATAAAATTGTTTAACCTTAAAATCAGTAACATGAAAAAACTATTACTTCTAAGTTTAGCATTGAGTTTTACATTTTATGCTTTCCCTCAGTCAAGGATAAGTGTATCAAAAGCTCAACGGGACAAATCGGTTAAAATGGTCTATACCCCAATCACTGATCTGTCTTCATCTATTTTATCCCAACCGGCAAACCCAACTGTCAGCAGGGCTTTTGATCCTGACGAAACCCAGATTGGAACTACCGTTTACGATCTTCAAACAAATGCCTTGCTTAGCAATCGTTTTTACCGTTATACTGATGGAACTATGGCTGCCGTATGGACCAGAGGAATGACTGCTACTGCCTATGCCGATAGAGGAACCGGCTACAATTATTTTGACGGCACCAATTGGGGGCCAGAACCTACTGCCAGGATAGAGTCAGTACGTACAGGATTTCCCAGCTATGCGCCATTAGGAGCCAATGGTGAATTAGTAGTTTCTCACGATTTTACGGTGCAAAAGTGTTTGCTTCTAAGCACGAGGGCTCAAAAAGGAACCGGTACATGGGGTGAATCGACATATTTCGGACCAACAGGAACACAATTAGCTTGGGCAAGGGCAATGACGAGTGGTGACGATCACAATACGATCCATCTGCTTGCCAATTCATATAATGCCTGGGAAGGGCAAACTACAGCTTTGCTCTATTCCCGTTCGCAGGATGCCGGAGCTACATGGGATATTAATAATATAGTACTTCCCGGGACCGGTGCGGATAGTTATACCGAAATTGGAGGCGACGAATACATATGGGCAGAGCCTCAGGCAAATACACTCGCCTTCCTGGTTTCCAGCAAATGGGCTGATTTGTTCATGATGAAATCAACAGATAATGGTGACACATGGACTAAAACCGTTATATGGGAGCATCCTTATCCTTTCTGGGATTGGGCCACTACTATTACAACTGATACTATCTGGTGCCCCGAATCGGCCTCTCTTGCCCTTGATAATACAGGAAAAGCCCATGTAGCTTTTGGAATCGGCAGGATTGCACACACTGATAATACAACCACCTATAGTTACTGGCCATATACCGATGGAGTAGGTTATTGGAACGAGGATATGCCGCCTTTCACAAATGAAAATCAACATAAAGCTCTATGTACTTCCCCTGGCTTCCTGGTTGAAAATGTGAACCTTATAGGCTGGATGCAGGATATGGATGCCGATGGCACAATTACGTTAATAGATCCGCCGTATGTTTACAATCCCCAGTGTGGAATGTCAACAATGCCGAGCATATCAGTTGATGCAGATAATTACGTCTTCGTTACTTATGCTTCCCTGATGGAAAATTATGATAACACCATTTTCAATTACAAACATATATGGTTGCGTGGCTCTCCTGATGGAGGCACTACCTGGCGTAATTTTTATGACGTTACCGGTAGTCCTATCCATGCTTTTGACGAGTGTATTTATCCTCAGATAGTCCCTAATACAGATGGTCCATCTGTTCATTTAATCTATAATGCTGATGATAGTCCCGGACTTACTTTAACTACAGTTCCTGATCACGATCCACAGGAGAATCGTCAGAACTATGCAGCAATTCCCAAAACTGATGTGATAAATGTAAATATCAAATCTTCTGAGGAAAAATCTTTAGTCAACGTATCCGATATCTATCCTAACCCATGTCAGACTGTTTCTTATGCAACGTTAACACTTGCTAAAGCAGCTAATGTAAGTATCAGGTTGCAAAACCTGATTGGGCAGGTAGTTTCTGCTCAAAACGTCAATTTACAGTCAGGTGCGCGTACCCTCCAGATTGATGGCAGCAAACTACAGTCAGGTGTATATTTCTATACAGTAAAAGCTGGTGATACTGCTATTACAAAGAAAATTGTTGTGGAATAGTCTCATTTCACTTTGAAAAAAAGTCCTCTTTAAGAGGACTTTTTTTTGATTTTTATTCTGCGCTAAAAATGAGAAAATGAAGAGCTGCCATCACAACGCGCTCATTTCGAAATCAGGACTACATCACATATCCAGATTAGGCTGTATCAATAGTTCAAGGGTGGAAAGTTCAAGAGCTGTGAGATTGCCAAAACCAGGGCGATCATTCATGTACACGCCATTGTCAATGGCAATAAATTGAAAAGTGCTGGAATGCAGGTTGGCATCGATAAAATCAAGAGGAACTGGCACATGGCCATGTATAATCCGGCGAAAATTTATTTTTTCAGGGATAATTGTGTAATCACGAGCCCACATCATGGCTTGTTCGTCAGAAAATATATCTTCAACCTCGAAATTAAACCCAGCATGAACGAGAATATAATTTTCAACCTCAACATATAAAGGTAACGACTTAATCCAATCAATATAAGCAACAGGAATTGACCGTACGTCAATAGTTCCGAAACTCTGCAGAGTTGATTCTCCTCCACTTTCTATCCATTCCTTGCGTATTTTTCCCTTGTTCAGCATATTACTGAGTCTCCAGGTCTGGTTTGATTCTTCCCATACCCTCACCATAAAATCTTCATGGTTGCCGCGGATGGCTGTGACATTGTAACCGTCGAATGCCAGTTTCATGATATAATCTATCAAACCCTTTGAGTCAGGGCCACGGTCAACGTAATCACCAAGAAAATATAGTTTGTCATCTCGCCTGAGGTGGATCAAATCTTCTACCAAAGCACGAACAGTTTTAAGGCAGCCGTGGCTGTCGGGGATTACCCAATTACGACCCATTAGTCTTACTTTTTAGCTTTGCCTTGGTTAGCGACTTCTTCCATTAGTTTGCGGATAGTTTCTTCGTCGCCAAGGAAATAGTCTTTTATTAGATTTAGTTGATCGTCAAATTCAAATACATAAGGAATACCGGTAGGAAGATTAAGGCTGACAATATCGCTGTCGCTGATGTTCTTCAGTGTTTTGATCACAGCACGAAGGCTATTCCCATGAGCTGCAACTAAAACCTGGTCATTTGATAGCAATGATTTCCGTATATCGTTTTCCCAGTATGGGATCATACGGGCAACTGTGTCTTCTAATGATTCAGTTAAAGGAATTTCCATGGCCGGAACACCTTTATATTTTGGGTCGAGGCGCGGATTACGTTCATCACTATCAGCTAAAGGAGCAGGAGGTACATCATAGCTCCTACGCCAGATATGAACCTGATCGTCGCCATAACGCTCGGCAGTTTCAGCTTTATTTAATCCTTGCAGATTGCCATAATGTTTTTCATTAAGCCGCCAGCTTTTAAGAACAGGAATCCACATCAGATCCATTTCTTCAAGGATAATATTTAGTGTCTTAATAGCACGCTGGAGGTAGGATGTATATGCGAGAGAAAAGTTAAAGCCATTTTCTTTCAGCACTTTCCCAGCTTCATGGGCTTCAGCAAAACCTCTTTCTGATAGATCAACATCAGTCCAACCTGTGAAACGGTTTTCTTTGTTCCATAAACTTTCTCCATGGCGGATAAGAACTAACTTTTTCATATTAAAGCGTTTAAGTTTTATATTCGTTTATTTCCAGTTCTTCCGGTTTGCGGGAAAAGCATGAGCAAAATTACGCTAATTTTCTGTTCAGGGTAAAATTTCCTAAAGGAGATTCAGCTAATAAGCAACTATATCTTGGACTATTTCCCAAACTGATCAGCAGGCTTAAATTTTCTTACCTTCGCAACGCATCATCGAATTTTTAATAGAAATATTATAAGAATGGCAACCTACAAACGCCTTAACACGCTTATTGGATGGGCAGTATTTACTATTGCTTCCTCTGTTTATATTTTCACTTCCGAACCAACTGCCAGTTTTTGGGATTGTGGCGAATACATTGCAACAGGTTTTAAGCTGCAGGTTGGCCATCCGCCAGGTGCACCACTTTTTCAGATGCTTGCGCGGTTCTTTTCGTTATTCGCAATGGGCAATACTTTGTTGGTAGCGAAGATGGTAAATACCATGTCGGCCCTTGCAAGTGGTTTCACAATTATGTTCCTTTTCTGGTCAATAACTCATCTGGCCCGTAAACTCTTACCCAAAGGAACAGAAATTTCAGGAGGATCTCTTTACACAGTTATCGGTAGCGGATTGGTCGGCTCTTTAGCTTATACATTTTCTGATTCTTTTTGGTTTTCAGCTGTTGAAGGGGAAGTGTATGCATTATCATCATTTTTTACGGCAATTGTTGTTTGGGCAATCCTCCGGTGGGAAGAAGATGCGGACACCCCTGGCTCATACCGGTGGATTATCCTTATTGCTTATCTTATGGGGTTGTCGATTGGAGTTCATTTGCTTAACTTGTTGGCTATTCCTGCAATTACGCTCGTATTTTATTTCCGGAAAACGGAAGAACCAAAGCTACAAGGTGTACTAGCTGCTTTGCTGATGTCATTCCTAATCCTTGCAGGGATCATGTATGGAATAATTCCCTGGATTGTGAAACTGGCGGGGCTTAGCGAACTTTTATTTGTTAACGGGCTCGGGCTGCCATTCAATTCAGGCACAATCATTTATTTTTTGGCGCTGATTGCCAGTATTGTATGGGCATTAATGTTTTTCGCTAAAAGGAAACAGGTTGTCATGCACACCATTATTCTAAGCTTTCTATTTATCCTTGTCGGTTACTCATCCTTCCTGATGCTGGTGATCCGTGCTAATGCTGATACTCCTATAAACGAGAACAGGCCTGATGATGCTGTAAACCTCTTGTCTTATCTCAACCGGGATCAATATGGAACATGGCCTCTCTTTAGCGGGCAATATTATAATGCGCCTATGATAGGTTTCAAGGATGGAAACCCTGTGTATACAAAGGATATGGTGAAAGGAAAATATGTGGTGAAGGATTATAATAAACGCAGCATCCCGGTTTATGACCCCAGTTTTACAACTATCTTTCCTCGAATGTGGAGTAATTCCGAAAAAGTGCATGCAGACCAGTACAAAAGCTGGGGAAAAGTTAAAGGCGTGCCTGTGGAAGTAACTGGGGATGAAGGAAGGAAAGATACACTGATGAAACCTGTTTTCAGCGAAAACCTGCGATTTTTCTTTAGTTATCAGGTTCAATTTATGTATTTCCGTTATTTCATGTGGAATTTTGCAGGGCGGCAAAATGACAACCAGGGATTGGGTGACAACCTGGATGGAAATTGGATAAGCGGAATTCCTTTTTTGGACAATAATCGCTTAGGCCCTCAAACTGAATTACCGGAAAGCCGCGATAACAAAGGACATAATGTTTTCTTTCTCCTTCCTTTTATTCTCGGACTGGCAGGGCTTTATTTCCATATCAACCGGAATTATCAGGATAGTATTATTGTTGCCTTGTTGTTCCTGATGACCGGGCTTGCTATAGTAGTTTACCTGAATCAATACTCGCCACAGCCAAGAGAGCGTGATTACGCATTTGCTGCATCGTTTTATGCTTTTGCCATCTGGATTGGGTTGGGTGTCTTCGCCATTTCCGATTGGCTTGGGAAAAAGTTAAATCACCGGCTTTCAGCAATAACAGTTTCATTAGCATGCCTGCTGCTTGTTCCCGGCCTTATGGCGAAGGAAGGATGGGATGATCACGATCGTTCCGGAAGATATACTACTACAGCTATCGGCAAAAACTACCTGGCTTCATGCGCTCCGAATGCCATTCTTTTCACACTTGGTGATAACGACACATTCCCTTTGTGGTATGCTCAGGAAGTAGAAGGATACCGAACCGATGTGCGTGTTGTCAATCTTAGCTACCTTGGAACCGATTGGTATATAAGCCAGATGAACCGAAAGGTTTACAATTCTGAGCCTATTCCCTTTAGCCTTCCCGAAACACTTTACAGGACAGGTTCACATGATATCACATATCTAATGGCCGATGACAGCAACAAGGAGTATATTGAATTGAAAGACATTTTCGATTTGCTGAAAACGGATGAAACCAAGCTTAAATTTGACGCAGAAGGCGGTACTTATGATTATTTCCCTACCAATGATTTTAAAATAACCATAGATAAGGAAGCCGTTTTACGTTCGGGTACACTGCCAAAGTCGATGGCTGATTCCATCGCTGATACCATTAAATTCAGTGTTGGTGGACGCATTATCCAGAAGAATCAACTTATGGTACTCGATCTGCTGGCAAACAACAACTGGCAACGGCCTGTATATTTTGCTATTACTACCGGGAAAGAAGCCTACCTTGGCCTTGAGGATTATCTTCAACTTGAGGGGCTGGCATACCGGTTGGTTCCTTTAAAAAAATCAAAGCCTGATGACCAGATAGGGTCAGTCAATTCTGACATTCTTTACGATTCCTATATGAATAGATTTACATGGGGAGGCATGGATAATCCTAAGGTTTACCTTGACGAGACCAATCGCAGGCTGATCATGAATTTCAGGTCGAATTTCGGAATTCTTGCAAAGGCTCTGATTAACGAAAATAAAAAGGACTCTGCTGTTGCTGTTTGCGACCGCTGCCTTCAGGTGATGCCAGACGCCAGTATCCACTATAATTTTAGCTTATTGCCTTTAGCCGAAGTTTATTATAAGGCAGGAGCAGTTCAAAAAGGGGATATGCTTTACAACCGCCTTACGGAATTGTATTATCAAAACCTGGTTTATTATTTCAGGTTTCCTGCTGAAAAGGCGGCTCAAACCGATACTGACAGGCAGCAGGCACTGGCAGTGTTGCAGCATATTTTCAGGGAAGCAGACAAATATGGAAGGAAAGAAATATCGGTAAAGGCCAAAGGTTATTTCGATCAGTATTTTGAATTGTATCAAAATGCACCTTATATGCAAAGGAATTGAAATGGTTAAATGCAGAATAAACGCAGATTTTGCAGAGAAGAAGCATAGAGTCGCTGAGAAGATTATTTTAGCTCTGCAGTTCTCTGCGAGAACCTCCGCGTTCTCTGCGGTTAATTTTGAGTAGCTATGTACTTCAAAAAACCACCAACCATATTAACGCAGCTAACCCGCAATTGGCTTACCTGGGACATGCCGTCCGGCGATCGAAAAATTTACCTCACTTTCGATGACGGGCCGGTACCTGAAGTCACACCGGAGGTTCTGCTGATCCTTAAGATGTTTGGTGTAAAAGCTACTTTTTTTTGTGTTGGCGAAAATGTAAGCAAACATCCGGAATTATTTAATGAAATAAAAGCTGCCGGCCATGCTGTAGGGAATCATACATTCAATCACTTACAGGCATGGAAAACCCCGGCTGGCGAGTATTTACGTAATGTAGAAGCAAGCCGGCAACTAATCAACAGCAGTTTGTTCCGGCCACCACATGGGCAACTGACTCCCTGGCTTATTCAACAGTTACGGAGGAAATATCAAATTATAATGTGGACGGTGCTGACAGGAGATTTCGACAGGACCTTATCTCCAGGGCAATGTTTAGAGAACGCAATAAGGCATACACAACCAGGTTCAATCGTTGTTTTTCACGACAGTATAAAAGCAAGCAGGAATATGTTGTATTCACTTCCCCTGTTCCTGGAGCATTTCAAATCAATGGGAGCTGAATTTGGAACTATAATTTAGATGCTTTTCTTTTATATTGCGCTATCCCGATGTTCAATAATACGCAGGCATCTTCGTTCTTAAAATCAGAATAGTCAATGGATGCAAATCATCTTCCGCGTGATGCATCCATCAGTTGAGCTTAAATTATATAAATACATACCATCTTTCATAAAAGATGCATCGAATGGAATCTGATAAACACCTTTGGATTTGAATTCGTTATCTATCAGTTTTGCAATTACTTTTCCCGTAATATCCGTAACGCTTAAAGTAATGTTGGCATTTTTGCTAAGCTGGAAAGATATTTTAGTTGTATTACTAAATGGATTTGGATAGTTGCTTGTAGCTTGGATTGAATTCTGTTGAATAATGCCGGTTGATGTAAAAATTTCCGCCCATGAAGCAAGGCTGGCCACTATGAGTTTAGTTGTAAGTTCAAGTTTTGGCTGGGAGTTGGCTGAAGTATTCACCACATCGTTGGGCGTGTGATAATAAGGAGTTTCATGATAACCAAAATCGCTGCTTTCAAAAAAGAACAATCCGTCATATCCGGCAGCCCAAAAGGGATAGACATCAGTACATTCGTAGGGACAACCGTTTTCTTTGCCAATTTCAATGCCCGGTACATATGATTGCTGCAGGGCTTTAACTTTATTATAAAGCGATAATTCACCATCTTTAGGGAAAACACCAATTCTTAAATTATATCCAGGTTGCTGGTACGAAACCATATCAAGGTTTAATGCAGCGCCGATTTTATCACCGGCAGAAACCTGCACATATTTTGTACTGCCGTAAAGCCCTTCTTCTTCGCCGGAAAACAAACAGAATTTCAAGGTTTTGCTGTAGTTTTGTTGAAGTAATACTCTGGCTGATTCCAATACGGAAACAGTTCCGGAACCATTATCATCAGCACCGGGAGCCATACTGGTGTAAGCATCCCAATGCGCACAGGCTAAAAATATTGAATCGGGATTTTCCATGCCGAATTTAATACCGATTATATTTGGTGAAACAAAAAAACTTCCAATAATGGTATAGTTTTGAAAATATACCGAATCGAATCCCATCGTCTTCATATACGATTTTAGATAGTTTGCCGTTGCAAGCGAACCGCCATTTGTCGTGTACCTTTCTTGTGTTTGAAGATAAGCAAGCTTTGTCCACATCGTATCTATTTCAACATCGTCAACCAATGCCTGTATTTCCGGAGAATACATAACAGCTTGCATTTGTGAACTAACTTTGCTAATAAAGCTAAATGAAAAGACCAGAAAGACTAATACTGAAAAGTAAGTTTTTTTCATTGGGAATGGATTAAATTTCGGGGAATAAAAATACCGTAATTCTCCAAGTTATTATCGGAAATTTTAAAATATAACCAGGTCATGAAAGATTCAATACTAAACCTTGTAATCTGTATCAGTCTTTTGCTGACTATAATTGATTGCAATTACTCAGTACACCATCAATTTCCGATTCATAATAACCTTCCCCACCTGCAGCCGCAGAATATACATTCCGGCAGTCAAGCCGGTAATGTCAAAGGTTGTGCCAAGGCCTGACTGCCCAACCTGTTCTAATTTCTGTATGCGGCCATCCGGGGATATTGCTTCGGCCTTTATAAATCCGGCAGTACTATTCCCGATAACGATAAAATCATGTGCCGGGTTAGGGAAAACAGTGAAAGACTTTATTTCAGGTTCTTTTATTCCTAGTGCGATGGTATTATGTGCAGAAATAAGCCATTGCTCAGGGTCGAATTGTATGGAATCAATTGCAAAACCTGGATTCACAGTAAAATTTTGACCTGATGAAGAATTGTCAAATACAAGTGTGGTGTCTTTTCCTTCCCCAAAGAACTTCAATGGAACGGGCATTTCAAAGAAATCAACTGAGGAATGCGATTGTGTTTGCTTTATGGACATCTGCACTACCCCTGCAGGTTCCTGGGAGTAATTTATTGTATAAGATGGATAGCCTTCCCCATAATACCAGTCGTTGAAAAACCAGGTGAGATCGTGTCCGTAAGCTGCTTCCAGGTTGCGTTTCAAATCGGAAACATGAGCGTATCCGTAACCAATCGTAGAATCGTTAGCGTAATTGCGGAGAGCGCTGTAAAAGATTGAATCACCCATAACCCAGCGAAGAGAATGTAAAATGAGCGCTCCTTTATAGTAAGATAATCGTCCGTCAAAAATCCTTGCTACCGATGTAGTGTCTTCTACATAAACAGATCCACCTGGCTGTGAAGTGACATAGGAAATGGTCTGACTTTTCCACCTGGGCCACCAATATTGCGACAGATGCTCCATGCTAATTGCATCGCAATAAGTTGCAAATCCTTCGTTCAGCCATATATCATGCCATGAGGCACAGGTTATTTTATTTCCAAACCATGAGTGCGACAACTCATGCGAAATGAGTTCAAAGCCAAAATCGCCTGCTAGAAAAGTCATAGTTTGGTGTTCCATGCCTCCGCCCTGGTTCCATTGGGCATGACCATATCTTTCTTTCACGAAAGGATATGGCGTAAAAAGATTCTCGAACAGCTGCATAATCGGGATAACCTGAGATAACTGTGCTTGGGCAAAAGCAGAATCCTCCGGGAAAACATAGTTTA
>Ga0268283_1001713_pt1 | contig 10331 bp, 8 predicted proteins | sample saktaG_13_FD_190140 | JGI IMG/M metagenome (GOLD analysis project Ga0268283, IMG submission 190140) | Saline water microbial communities from Sakinaw Lake, British Columbia, Canada - sak_2013_06_06_36m | ecosystem: Environmental > Aquatic > Non-marine Saline and Alkaline > Saline ... | reverse complement strand
CAACTGAGGAGGTTCACTGCATCATCACGGCTGTTTCGCCAAGCAAAACCTTTAATATTCCAGGATTAGGCTTATCTGCATTGATCGTACCCAACAAGGCGCATCGTCAAGCGATTCAATCGCACCTGAATACTATGGGGGTTTCAGTGACCAACCCATTTAATCTTGTCGCATTTGAGGTTGCCTATCGCGAAGGGGGTCCTTGGTTAAACGCGTTGATGGCGTATTTGCAAAACACTTGCAACGAAGCGATTGCGTTCATTAAAATGCATTTGCCAACAATCAACGTGATTCGCCCACAAGGTACTTATTTGCTATGGCTAGATTGCCGAAGTTTAAATCTCGATGACGATGCCTTAAACCGTTTTTTTATCCAAGAGGCAAAACTAGGTTTATCCCCCGGCGCCATGTTTGGTTGTGGTGGCGAGGGCTATATGCGCATGAACATTGGTACTCCAAAATCCCATGTGATGGCTGCCCTTACAAGGTTAAAAGTCGCCTTAACGACAAAAAGCGTTTAATTGAACCTAAACGACTAAAAGCCTCTACACGCTTTGGTTGAACAAATAAAATTAAAAACCAATACTATTAAAGTATAAATTTGAGGCAATCAGGATGGTTAATATTAGACATGTTGCTTTGCTATTGTTCGCATGCAAACACCTTATGTTTTGCGTTTTAGTGATAACGCGTTCACACAATAGCGAAGCCTACTGGGGGCGGGGCCGTCTGGAAAGACGTGGCCTAAATGTGCATCACAAGTATTACAGGTAATTTCTACACGTGAGCGACTCATGCTGTCGTCATTAAAGTAAGCGACAGTATTTTCATCAATAGGCTGTGTAAATGAAGGCCATCCTGTTCCAGAATCGAACTTCTCTGTTGAGTCAAATAACAATGTATCACAACAAGCACAAGCATATACGCCAGGCTCAAAGTGTGTGCACATTGGTGAGCTAAAAGGACCTTCAGTGCCTGCTTTACGAGTCACTTCATACACGTCGTTGGGTAGTAAACTGCGCCATTGTTCACTTGTTTTTACCACACGCTGATTGGCGAGCGGATTGGCGTGAGTTACAAATTTTTCAATATCTTGCCAAGTAAGCATTTTAGTTTCCAGTTGATTAATAAGTTACCACATATGATGTGATAGGTTTTTTAAAAACTAGTTCTGTTCAATCGCAGCATAAATTTCAAATGATATTCCGTCATAAAAAATATGACATAAAGAATAATTTGAGCTAATTTATTGTGTAGCTCTCGTATTATTGCGCTCACTTATTACCAAAGGATATTACGACTTAGCCGATTTTTTGCATGAATACATTAGTTTTATGACGGAGTCAGATTGGCATAATGATACCTAGCAGAATCTTACCATCGCGATTTTTTTAAAACTATGCAAAGGGCATCGGCCCCGAAAAATGTGCAGGAACAGAAGGGCGGAAATGTGTTGTGGCTTTGAAGTTACAATGTACATAATGAACAAGTAATCTGCATTATCGAATAAACAGCCTATTCAGAAATGAGTAGGCTTTTTTGTGCCTAAAAAAACGATTCACTACTCACAATACTACTAGTCTCACTCCCTATTTACTTTGCATATTTCTTGATCTCAATGTCTGCTTTAGGGCAGTTCCACTTCACAAATCCACGATCAGCCTGAAATGACCTACCTACAAATCTAGGTCACTACATGTGCTCATCGTGAATTACACCACCAGTTAAGTCGACAATTTCCGGGGTAACCTGACTAAAGTTAAGCACTTCCCCCCCAAATTCAGCAGCAAATTTATTTGCATTATCTTGACTGGCAAATGCCGCTAAAGTTGGTCCCATTGAGCCTGTTTTTTTACTGCCAAATACATAAAATGCTGTTTTTGCATCTATCCAGCTGCCTTGCGGTTTTTCCCAATTAGCTTTTCCCATGTCTTGTGTATACATGCCAGTGATGTTCTTTTTTTGTTCTGGTTGTAGGTAAATAGAAAACATTTCCATAGTGTCACAGAAAAAATCTGGCTCCCCAGTGGCGTAATGAATCTGCGCCTTTGGTCCGGGAAAATCTGCCAATGTCATTCCGTCTAGAGAGCATGAGGTACCAGTAGTTATTTCCTGAGCTACAACTGGGGCTGAGGTCTGCTTACAACCTATCAGCAATACTACAAGAATGAGAGGCAGAGTAATGCGGGTGATTAAAGTTTTATTCATTTAAATCTCCATAAAGCTATAGTTAATGGCATAACAATCCATGTAATCATCATTGAGCCCAGCAACCAAGGATTAGATAGACTGGCAGGGAATACGGTGGCTAAACCATAAAACACCTTCAAATCTTCCGTACTAAAAATATTAAGAATTCGGAAAATATCAGCAGGGTTTAGAAGTAATAATAACGGGAACAGTGCTTCTCCAAAACTTCCCCCTGAAAGTACTAGGATGCCAAGTAAGATTAGATCGTAAACAAGTACAAAGAAGAACCATACCGCAATAGCCGCGCCACTTGCACGAGCACGATCTGTAGATATCACCGACACCATGACCGCTAAGCTTAGAAATACCATGCCTAGCAGTATGGCGCTGAACATAAACCCCATATAGTGATATAGGGCATCAAGGTTTATTTGATAAGCCAATAACAATCCCACTAAACCAAATCCAACCAATGTAGCACTAGCAAGGGCTGCAGATAACCCCAAGAATTTTCCTAATATCAACTCTAAGCGTGTGATGGGCATTGACAATAATAAATCAAGTGAGCCGCGTTCACGTTCACCTACGATGGCGTCATAGCCAAGAATTAAAGCAATCAAGGGTATAAGATAGATGACTAAACTGACCAAGCTAGCAATGGTAACCTCGATATTCCGTAGTCCGACTTCACCTTGTTGCGCAGAACCAAAATAGGCAATAGCTAATGCAAAGGCTGTGAATATAATGGCTACGGCTATCACCCAGCGATTACGGATACGATCACGGAATTCTTTAGAGGCAATTACTTTAATCTGTGATATTTCAATATTAAACATATATAAGTTCCTATCCAGCATAACCTAGAAAAACATCTTCTAACGAAGGCTCTCTGACAATAACATCTTCTATCAATGCACCTAGCGTAGACAGCTTATGCAACACTTCCATTTTATGCGTACGATGACAGCTCAACTCAACGGCAGTCTCACTAACCGCAATGCTTTCGAGGGCAATCTCTTGCAAGAGAGATTGCAAAATGGATTGCGAGCAATGATGGCGCACTTTGATGATGAGCGGCAAGTTCACTGATTCTCGCAATTCTTGTACCGTGCCTAGCGCGTGTAACTTACCCGATTTTAGTACTGCGAGTCTTTGCACACGCTCTTGTATTTCAGACAATATATGCGAAGTAATGACGACCGTTACACCTTGCGTATTAAGCTCGTTTAGAATTAAATAAAACTCGCGTATCGCTTCTGGATCAAGCCCTGTAGTCGGCTCATCTAGAAACAAAATACGTGGATTACCCAGCAATGCTTGGGCGAAACCTAATCGCTGACGCATACCCTTAGAATAACCATCCACACGACGATTGGCTGCATGCGTCAACCCGACTTTTTCTAACAATGACAGGCATTTATTTTGATTACAACTCTTGAGTGAGGCAAAGAATTTAAGCGTTTCTAGCCCGGTTAAATTATCATAAAACACTACATTTTCCGGCAGATAGCCAATCGAGCGGCGCAGTTCACGGAATGCGCTACCATGAACCGGGGCGCCATTGATGCTAATCTCTCCAGCAGTTAGTGGAATGAGCCCCAGCATCATTTTAAAAAGCGTACTCTTGCCAGCACCATTATGGCCAATTAAGCCTAGGGTTTCACCCTTAACTACGGTAAATGTCACCCCATCCACAGCAAGCACATCCCCGTAATGCTTGATGACATTCTTGACTTCAATGACGTTGTTTTTCAAGCCAGCTACTCCAATTTTTGTTGAACGGTGACATGCGGGGGTGTTGGTCGATAATACTCGTTGCGCGTAGTAACGGAAATTGTCTTGATACTAGTCGCAATGTCTGCACTGCCGGACTGTTGAGTAGCAGTTTGGCTGCAGGATATTTCCATGTCAGATGGTCTACTAGGTCGTTAGCCTCATACGGCACATCCCCTATACCATCACCATTGCGGTCCCAGCCGATATAGTTACTCCAGTAGTTACCCGTTTTTACCCCCCAGTATTCATCTTTACTTGCCACGTATTTAATCTGCTCTCGATTGTTAATGAGATCATTACCATCGACCTCGTTATGAATAGAACCCGCCCAAAGGTGTACGCCGAAACGATTGGCAATAATGAGATTGTTACGCAGAACATTAAACTCTGCGTCGTAGATAAAAAAACCTCGGCCATTACCAGCGACGATATTATTCTCTATCACGGAATCTGTAATTGTGCGTAGCATAATGCCATGGTCTGAGTTGCCCCATGCGCGATTATTACGCACAGTCTGATTGCGAACTTCCATTAATGCCAGCCCACCGCGATTGAGGTAAGACTCGTTATTTTCCCATACATTGTAATTAGAGTTCATGTAATGAGTACCGTAGCGTAGGTGATGCAATCGATTGCCACGGAACAGTGCGTGATTAGACACATCAACATAGATACCGTCACGCGTGAAGCTGATGTGGTTATTTATAATCTGCGCGCCACTACTGTTATAAAGCTGCACGCCGTTGCCGCGCTGCGCAGAAGCCAAATCTCGCATGCCGGTAATGTTGTTACCGATAACCTGAATATCTTTGACCTTTTCTATCCATAGGCCAAACAGTGTGTAGTTGATTATATTATTGCGAATAATGGCACGGTCACTACCTGGCTCTAGGTAAATGCCTGCATTCTGTGCGGTGAGATTTGCACCGCTATTACTGATAATGCATCCTTCAATGGTCACATCAGGTGATTTTATCCGTATGACGTCAGCTGTATTTTCTCCATCTAAGGTCGGTCTATTTAAGCATTTGAGATGTAGTGGTTTTGTAATCACTAAGTGCGTCGGATAATGGCCATATTTTATTATTACGGTATCTCCGCTACTAGCTTGCTGTACGACTTTAGCAATTGACTGCTCAGGTACAACTACATACTCCGCGGCCATTCCTTGAATGCAATAAAGCAATAAGCTAAGCGAGGTAAAACGATATGCAATAGGCATTAATCTACCATTTGCAATAGGCCGAGATTGCGCAGCACAGAAAATAAAATAACGCCTATTAGAAGGTTTTTGAACATCACATAACAAAACATATCCATGCGACTAGCTTGTCGATAGCTGTGGCGCCACCATGGCCCATCTTTGATATAAGGTTTACATTGCAAACGAATAATGATTTCGTAGATACTCCAACCTAACCACCATCCAATCACTGCACTAGCACCCAACTGTCTGTTCGCTGCCAATAACCATGCAGTAGTAGCCGCGATGGCTAACGCCATACCAGCCGTCTCAATCGCCTTATGCTGACGCCAGCCTTCTTTGTTCCATGGCCATAAGTGATCTATTATTTCGCAAATGACCCATTTTATTCCTGAGACGTGTGCGTATGTTGGAGTGTTGTTATTGATGTTTGGGTTCATTTATCAACACCTTTCTCATTGATAGGATGGATGGGAATGTAATAGCCTCCGGCGCTTATTCGTGTTAATGGTAAACCAGATAGGGTACGCAGTTTACGTTCTTTTGATAGCGGCGGGCAGGCATGATCATCATAATAGAGCACCATGCAATCCAAGCATAGCAAACATTCTCGATGATCAATAACACCTTTATGATCAATTGCCTGTGAACCACAACCTTTCGCGCAGGCTGTGCAGCTTGTACACTCTTGTTTTCGCTTAAGCCCGAACCAACGGAAAGTCGTTGGCATTGCAAGTGCTGCACCTAATGGACATAGATATTTACAGAATGGCCGTTCTGTAAAAATAGAAAGGCCGAGTAGGGTGGCTGTGAATAATGTATAAGGCCAACTACGATTAAATAATCCGACTAGAAAAGTGGTTTTAAACGGCTCCACCTCTGCCAACTTTTCTGCCAACCCCATGGAAAAGAATGAAACTATTAGCAGCACTAAAAATATGCCGTATTTAAGCCACTTCAGGCGTTCGTGCACTGCGTTGCTAGGGATGAACTGGAAGCGCTTTAAACCAACTTTTTCAGCTATTTTATAGAGCAGTTCTGTCAATGAGCCGAATGGGCACATCCATCCGCAGAATAGCCCGCGCCCCCACACAAACACGGTAAGAATGATAAATAGCCAGAAGATAAATATAAATGGATCAGATAAAAAGAGCTCCCATTTCCACTGAAACAGCATAGAGTGGAACCATGTAAGCACCTGCGTGATGGATGGTTGTGCCATCAGACCAAAACCTATGAAGCCTATGCTGGCCATCCAAATAGCATATTTGGGAATAGAGACCCAACGCTTATCTTTTCGATTGCTACGTCGCACTAAGCTGTCGCGACTGGCATAAATGATGGCGGTAAAAATGAGAATGGAAATAAATCCAACAATTTCTTTGATGCGTGACTTCCATATTTTCAGCCAGACTGGGTCGCTTTTAATGATTACTGGTCGACCGCCTTGCAAGTAACGACTTTGTAACCAGTATTCACGGTCGAAGTTTGCGAAAGTTTTTGTGCCCGTCTGCCTGTCCATTTTATTGCCAAGAAACACCAAGCTCCAAGGATAGGCGGCACTAAAGCTAGCACTACGAATGATGAAAATCCCAGATTCATTAAACTCTGGTGCACCAAATGCCTGGATATTGTAAAGGTTACGATAATCGGTATCGCGGAAAGTAAAACTATCCATGTCCTGCGATACTTGAATGCGATCATAAATGCCACCACGTACAAAGCCAGAACCTTTGAATGAGGCCGCGCCATTTGCAACAATAAAAATGGCGTGTTCGTTAGGTTTTAATTCAGCCATTAGGCCTGCATAATTGCGCTCACCTAGGATGCTACGGCCTATGGCAGGCGCGTTAAGATAGCCGAAATATAAATCAATATAAGGCTGACTGGTATTGTCTAAGCCGACATCTGCCGGTGATACAGTGAGGTGTTGGATGCTACCTTCTGCCAGCAACTCGTCCCAATTGCGCTGTTCAGAAATAGATGTAAATTCTGCTTGTGGTCTAGGTACCGCTTTGATGATACCGACCTGCTTGGCGATTTCATAAGCGCAACGCATTACCACCTGGTTTTCGGAAATTACTGTCACTGTCGCACCACTAATGGCATCAATTCCAATATAGCCGCCTTCAGCACGCGCTTTGCCAATTTCCAGCTTATCCCAAGCATGCTTGCCAACAAACTGCTTGATAAACTTGGTGAGTTCTCTTTCTGGAATGCCGACCAGTAAGATCGGCTCACTGTGCTTCAGCACTTTAACGCCGACAATCTTGCCTGAAACATCCATACCCATCAATGTAACTACTGGCTTTCCTGAATAGGCGGGGATGTCAACAATGTCGGTAGAAAGGAATACGTAGCCTAGCAACACACGAATTTCATCCTGTGTATGGTGGCCATTCTCTTTGTCCTCAACCTTTTTGCTACGATAAGCCTCTACATATGCTGGACGACCTTTGCGCGATGAGAAGTAATCAGCATTTGGAAACACGTCACTACAAGGCACATAAGCACAAAGGTCAGGATCGGTAGAAAGTTCTACTGGCAGGGGCGCTTCGTATGACCCTGAATGTGTTGCTGTCGCGTGGCGACCATGTGTATTGTAATCCGCGTCTTTTTCATCCCCTGCCTGCGCTTTGGTAGAAAAACCTAGAGAAAAAATAAGACACCATGCAATCAAAACCATAAAGCGATTGATTAGATGTATGGTGCTATGTGCTACTGATAATGGAGGAACTTTCATGTGGATATTGGTGCATGAAGACAATTCATAATTAGGTGTCAAACGTATTTTCCCTGATATTTTATCTGCGCTAGTATGAATTTGTTATTCAGAGTGGCATAAACAAAACAGGGGTGAGTCAGAACTGGCTCACCCCGTTTCGATATTTCAATGAATGCGTCTACTTCTCAACAATAAATCTGATACGCATTTCCAAATGCAATGCATGGCAGAAGTGCGTACAGTAAATCCAAAATACACCCACTTTGTTGGCTTTGAATGATACAGAATGAGTTTCCTGTGGATTAACGATGAAGTTGACATTGTAGTTCTCAATCCCAAAGCCATGCGTTAAGTCTTCCACCTTATCGTGGTTGGTCAGCGTGATGGTGACATCGTCGCCATGTTTCACTTTAATCTCTGGTAAACCAAAGTTTGGTGCTTGAGAAGTCATGTAGACCATGACTTTTTTACCCTTGCGTTCTATACGGTTGTCCGTAAATGCTTTCACCGCATTGGGGAAGTCATTCATATCAGACACTTGCTTAGTTTTAACCACGTCAGCGCGCACAATAATGGCATCATGTGGTTCAGGGTAAGCAGTGTGGTCGTGAATCAAGACCATTTTATCGCCTGTAATATCGATCAACTGCTCAGTCTCACAATGCAAAGGACCTACTGGTAAGAATCGATCTTTGGAAAACTTGTTGCCTGAGTTAAAGAACATACCATCCGCTTCTTTGGTCTCACCCATTGATGCATAGCCATGTCCTGGCTGATAATGCACATCAATACGATCCAACACTGGCTGCACTTTCTTATCACCTTTGAATTGGGCAATGGCTTTATCGACGTTCCATTTGACGATTTGGCTATCGAGGAAAAGGGTGGTGAATGCATTACCTTTACCATCAAAGCCGGTATGTAATGGTCCAAGGCCGATTTCCGGTTCTGCCACGACTGCATCGCGCTGAGTCTTGAGCTCACCAGCGAACCATTGGTGCACCAAGTCAGTAGCAATCACGGTAGCGGTAGGTGACAGCTTACCTGCACATACAAAATACTTGCCATCAGGTGAAATGTTGACGCCATGTGGGTTTTTAGGCACAGGCACATAACAAACAAGCGCTGCTTTAGGATCTTTATTGTTATCAATCGTACCGTCTACCACTGGCACCTTAGAATCACCGATAGTGAAAGATTTTCCAGCCTTAATTGCCGCTTCAATACGCTCAATGTTAAAGAACACGCAAGCGTCACGTTCAGCGGACATCATGTCAGCCAAAACAGCACCATTTTCCGTATTGTACTGGTTGGTTGCAGCCAGTTTGCCGTCGTAGGAGGTCGCTACTAAATCGCAGTTACCATTAATTCTAACTTGCCATTGCACTTGCATACTCTCAGCATCCACACAAGTGAACAGCGAATACCACTTGGTACTGTCTAATTCATCACGCCCATCGTTAGGCTGTGGTGAGGCGAATTCTGCGCCGCAGAATACGCGGGTCGTATAGTTAATGCTTGCATCTACCGGGTCACGCTTATCTGGGAATATGCCATGGAAGCCTTGTACGTTAGGTAGATCTGTAATGGCGTCGCATTCCATTCTATCCATACGGATACGGGCAATGCGATTATTCAGTTTGTCGTTAGTCCACAGATACTTGCTGTTATAAGTGCCGTCGGTATATGAGCCATGCACATGATGCGTATCGCCCGTCATGTACTTCAAACTACCGTCGGCATTAGTGCCCATGATTGCTTTAGATTCATTAGTGATACCCCAGCCCACCAAGCAATCCACATTAAATACTGGAATGCGTTTAAGCGTACGACCTGAAGGAACACCGTAGATACGCACTTCGCCGTTATGACCTGCGCTTGAAAATGTATAGTAAGTATCTAGCTTACCAGGGGGTACATCGAATTTGCCGCCACCACTAGCTTCTAAAGCTTTACCTGTTGCGGCTGTTTCTCCGTCTTTTTTGCAGGAAGCTAAGCCCATCACCAAGCCAGCACCTGCCAATGTTGCTACTGCAGTTGTACCGAAAAACTTTCTTCGGCTTTCGTCGCCTAGTATCTCGCTGTTTTCTATTTCTTGGTTGTGATCACTCATAGTTTTTCTCCTAATTAATGTCGGCTAACGCCTTCGTCAAGCATCTGCGACATTTTGTCGCACCTAACTGTTAATTTTACGAGAGTACTGAAATTTAGATTTGACTTACATCAAGTCAAAGTCAATCAAAAGGAGTGGATAGATGAAGCAAAAGAACTATATTAGTTTGATAAAATATAGTTCTTTTGGATAGGATCGCAGGGTGTTACTTGGATTAATTACTTGATGGTGCCATCCCATGCTTGACTGCTAACAGCGCCGCCTGAACACGACTAGACAAGTTAAGTTTACGTAGTATGCCTTGCACATGAATTTTAACGGTA
>Ga0268283_1001712_pt1 | contig 10337 bp, 7 predicted proteins | sample saktaG_13_FD_190140 | JGI IMG/M metagenome (GOLD analysis project Ga0268283, IMG submission 190140) | Saline water microbial communities from Sakinaw Lake, British Columbia, Canada - sak_2013_06_06_36m | ecosystem: Environmental > Aquatic > Non-marine Saline and Alkaline > Saline ... | reverse complement strand
TAACCAGCTACCTGTGCTTCGACAGTTGGGATGCCTTGATGGATTTCATGCTGGAAAGCTTCAACAAACCGACACCCCCGAAGCCGGAAACCGGGTAACTTCGTCAAAATGAGAATTGCTGCATTGTGAGCGCCGCCTACGAAACGGAAAAATCGTACACCAACTGTGACTGTTAAACCGCAACATCATCGCGGCACGGTCGATGCCATACCCGAAAAGGATCAGCTACTCCTGCTGTCCCAACTGAAGCTTGAATTGCCGCACCAACCGCCCCCCCCCCAAAATCACCTCAAACGCAATATCGGCCATCTAACCCGTCAATGGCCTTGTAGTGCCGACCTTTGCATTCCGCAAACGGCAGATCAATGGGTTAGCTGCGTTTTTGCCTTGAGTTGCGGAAGTAGGGTTAATCAGGCAAGCACCTGCCCGCAAGGGATTGCGATACAAAACAATACATCGTAGAAACATTGCCGACACACACGGGTTGTTTAATAGGCTCCAAGGGCGCTCGCCTCTGAGTTTTTCATTCAACCCACTAAATTTTTAGGAACCAACTGTGAAACACACATCCAAAATCGCCATTCTCACGCTTTCAGTCCCGCTTCTGTTGGCAGGCCGGCAGGTTCTGGCCGAACCGGCCGATGCGTCCGCCGCCGCTGGCAAACAGGAACCCGCCAGCGGGGAGCCGAAAAAGTGCGACCGCCGGGAAGAAAAGGAAAAACGCCTGGAAACGCTCAAATCCGATCTCAAGCTCGCCGCGAGCCAAGAGGCCGCCTGGACTGAATTTGTCGGCAAAATAAAAGGGGATATCAAGGGATGGGAAGAGAAGCGTAAGAACTTGGAATCCTTGGAAGGCTTGCCCGCGCCTGACCGGATGGAAAAGATGCTGGCTTTTTCCAAGGAACATGTCGCCAAGCAGGAAGCAGTCCTCGCCGCCACGAAGACTTTCTATGCCACGCTGTCGCCCGAACAGCGCCAAGTCTTCGACAAAGGTTTCAGCTTCGGGCATCGCGGCGGTCCTGGCAAGGGCTGGAAGCAATGACCGGAGATTGAATGGTTGAATAATCCCACCATTGCGGTATGGAGGCTTCTATGAAACAGGCCGTCGTGACGTGCCTGGCCATCATTCTGATCGGGTCGACAGCCACCAGCCCGGCTTTGGCTCGCGGCGGCGGATTCGGTGGCGGGGGTGGTCACTTTGGCGGTGGCGGCGGCTGGGGCTATGGTCGTGGAGGTTAATGGTGGTTACTATGGCGGAATTGGCATAGGCATTTATGGCCCGGGCCTAGGCTATTATGGTTCGCCTTACTATTATCCTCCCTATTATGCCTATCCACCCGCCGTGGTCACTGTGCCTGCGATGCCGCCGGTGTATATCCAACAGGGCACAACCCGCAACTGGCGGCCCAGCCCCAAGCCAATTATTGGCACTATTGCCGGGATCCAGAGGGCTACTACCTAGGCTGTCTGAAGAAGGGTGGAAGGAGCCTGCGCACAAGTCGGGATCAGGCCCCTTCCATCCCTCGCCCGCCACGTGCCCTAGCCTCTTCAAGTGACATGTCTAAATTGCACGGCGGGTGACATCTGTATTTTGCGTTGACATCGACTGATATGACATGTAAGCGCAAAACGCCAACGCCGCCCGTCCGCCCACAGGCGGATATGCCGCCTTCGCGCGGTTTCCGGCCACGACCATCCGATACACGAGGTCTAAAGTCTAACGGTGCATGACTCAAGGATAGACCGTAGTCGCTGTCTTTCCGGTTCAGATTCCTTGCAAGTTCGCGTGCAGGTACTGCGCTTATTGATGTTTGATTGCTGGGTTTGTGCTGACAACCCTGACCGTCGCACCGTCAAGAAGGGAGTCAGGCGGATTCAGCACGACGGATTCGTCGCCATGCAGTCCGTCAATGACCTCCACTTCCTTTCCGTAATCACGGCCCAAGGTTATTTGGCTCTATGTGAAATACCGTGGGTAGTCGTATTTGAGCTTCCCGCAGAGGAAGTAGATCATGTTGATGAAGTTGTCGATGTTGCGGTATCCCCGTGCCCTGCGCTTGGCTAACTGGACCTTGTTGTTGATGCCCTCCAGGATGCCGTTGCTGAGGCGGGACTCGACGTAGTGGACGATGCCGCTCCAATGCGCCCTCACGGTCCTGGCGAACTTCATGAACGCGGGGATATTGGCTTCCTCCACCTCGGCGCACCACAGCTTCAGGAATGCCTCGGCGGCGGGTTTGTCCGGCATGGGCCACAGGTCGTTGAACAGCGTTTTGAGGCGGTAGGCCTCGCCGAGGGTTGGGTAGAGCCGTATCATCTCGCCCAGCTCCTGCCGCTTGGTCTCGGACAGGTTTTCCGGGTTTTTCAGGAAGGTGTACTTGTGGCCTTTCAGCTCCTCGTGTTCCTTGCGTTCGGCCTTGCGCACCTTGTTCATGGCCTCGTCGGGCAGCTTGACCACATGGAAGCGGTCGAAGGTTATCTCCGCAGACGGGAAGGATTCCTTGACCCCGGCGATGAAGGCGGGCGACAGGTCGATGCTGGCCTCTTTGATCTGCCCCTTGTCCACGCCCTTGTTTTCCAAGTGTTTCTGGATGCTGTCCAGGGTTTCCTTGCCCTCGGTGACGTGGATGACGGCGGCCTTGGGTCCTGCGTCGACGCCCAGGGTGACGTAGTGGTGGCCTTTGCGCGTCGAGGTTTCGTCCACGCCCAGCTTGGTGATGGCGGACGGGTCGTCAGCCGCCCGAGCCTTGCCGACCCAATGGGTGAACACGGTCCAGATGCGCTGGGGGTTGACCCGCATGATCTCGGCCACCCGGTTGACCGGCATCTCGCGCTCGATCAAGGCCAGCGCCAGGGCCTCGAACAGCAGCGTGCTGCCGGTGCGCGCCCAGGGCACCGCCACCGTGACCACCTTGCCGTCGGGTGTCTTGATGCGCGGCACGGCACAATGGAGGTAGCAGGCATGCTCGAAGAAGCTCAGGTGCTGCCACCGCCGTTCCACCGTGTCATGGACAGGATAGGGCGTCCCGGACCCGTCGGCAAACCGGGAACCCGGTGGAAAGCCGATCATGATGTTCAATTCCTCGCGCCCAGATTCGTTAGGGGCAAAGGTGATTTCCTGGACTTGCCAGGGTGATTGCAGGCCAAGGGCCATGGCGAATAATGTTTCACTGTTCATGCCGATAGGATCGCATTTTTCCACTAAAAATCACATAGAGCCAATAAGTTTTACCCGTTTTTCGCCCGCCAATTGGCAAACAACGGCCGGATATTTGGATCCCATTGGAGAGTATGGGTTCCTCCCCCCACTGGCAATAGTGCGCGGCCACTGAAAGCGTCCGGGGCCGCCCCGTCTGCAAAGAATCGTGGATAAAGATGTTGGCACAAGGGCAGGGAGAAGGCAATAAACGTCAACGCCCATCAACCGCGTCTTTCCGTGCGTTGCGGCGCTTACATTCACTGGCCATGAGAAAATAAACAGTCGGTGTCGCAATCAGCGAGAGCAGCACGGATAGGCAAAGTGCCCCGATCACCGCGATGGCCAGTGGCCGCAACATGTCCGAACCGGCACCGATGCCGTAGGCCAAAGGCATCAGGCCCAGCGCGGCGGCCAGCGAAGTCATCAGCACCGGGCGCAGACGCCGCCGTCCCGACTCCACCAAAGCATCTTCCAAGCTCATCCCTTGCGCCGAATACTGGTGGATCGAGTCCAGCATCAGGATGCCGTTTTTCGCCACCACGCCAATGCCGATGATCGCACCGAGCAGGGAAACGATATTGACCGAGGTACCCGTCAGATGCCAGGCCACGACCGTGCCGCACAAGGCCAGCACAGACCCGAAGACGATGGCGACAGGTTCGTGGAACGAGCGGAACTCGATCAGCAGCACGGTGAACACCAGGAACACGGCGGCCAGCAGCACCGCCAGCAGGTTTTGGAAGGACTCCTGCTGTTGCTGGAATAATCCGCCGAATTCCAGCACACCCGCAGGCAGCGCCGGGTCATGCCCTAGCTTTGCCTGGATTTCGGCCATGGCGCTGCCGAGGTCGCGGCCCTCCAGGCGGGCGGAGACGGCCACCAGTTGGCGCAGGTCTTCGCGGTGCAGTTCCAACTGGCCCGGCTCAAGCACCACGTCCGCCAGTTGCGACAGCTTCACCGTGGTGCCGTCCATTGCCCGCAGCGGCAATTCGCGCAAGTTGGCGCTCTGCCCGGTCACGTCCGTGTCCATGCGCACACGGATGTTGACCACACGGTCGCCTTCCAGCACATAAGACGACTTTTGCCCCAGCATCGCCGTGCCGACTGCCAAGGCCACATCGTTGGCAGTCAGGCCGAAGCGTTGCGCGTCGCTGTGGCGCAAACGCAGGCTCAACGAGGGGCCGGTGGTTTCCAGCCCGTCGAAGGTATCGACCACGCCTTGGATCTTGCCCAGTTCCGCCTCGATTTGCGGGGCCTTGCGCTTGAGCCATTCGACATCGGTGGAAAACAGCTTCACCTCAATGGGTCGGGGCGACCAGGTCAAATCGCCAATGAGGTCGCCTAAGATGCCTAGGAATTCCCAATGCAGCCCCGGCACGGCAACATGCAGCTTGTGGCGCAATTCGGCAACCACCGCGTCGGTTGTCCGGGTGCGGCTGGTTTTCAGCTTGACCAGAAAATCGCCCTTGTGCGCTTGCGAAATGCCCAAGGCCAATTCCGCGCCAGTGCGCCGCGAATAGCCTTCCAATTCCGGCATGTCCCGCAGGATCGTCTCGGCCTGCCGCAGTTGCCGGTCGGTTTCGCTTAAGGCCGTGCCCCAGGGGGCATGGTAATCGAGCACAAAGCCGCCTTCGTCCATGAAGGGCAGAAACTCGCTTTCCAGTTGCCCGTAAAGCCAGACTCCCAGTGCCAGTGTCGCGGCACAGCCCAATAGCACCCATCTGCCATGTCTGAGCGCCCCATGCACCGCCCGCCCGTACAGCCCGATAAGGCGTTCAAGCCAACCCAACCCCCCCATACCTCCGGGAAACCTGTCCCGAGCAAGGTCGAAGGATGATTGTGGTGAGGCTGAATGACTGGCAACCGGTTCCATCCACCCAGCCGCCAACGAAGGAATGAGGGTGAGCGCCAACACCAGCGAGGTCAACAACGCGACCACCATGGTCAGTGCCAGGGCGCGGAAAAAGCCCCCGGCGACGCCGTCCAGAAAGGCCAAAGGCACGAACACCACCACCGGGGTCAACGTCGAGGCCAGCAACGGGCGGAAGATTTCCTCCAGTGCCGAAGTCACTGCCCCCACACGCGCTAAACCGGTGGAAATTTTTGTCTGCACGGCTTCCACCACGACGATGGCATCGTCGATGATCAAGCCGATGGCGGCGGCGATGCCGCCGAGCGTCATCAGGTTAAAGCCCAGCCCCAGTATTCGCAAGGCCAGCAAGGTGATCAGCACCGTGGCCGGGATCGCCACGGCGGCGGTCAAGGTCGCGCCCCAGTTCCTCAGGAAAATGTAGATAATCACGACCGACAGGACCAGCCCCAGTGCAATGGCCTCCCAGACGCTGTGGATGGAGTCGCGCACCAACAGCGACTGGTCATAGAACACCGTCGCTTGCATTCCCGGCGGCAAAGCCTTTTTCAGCGTTTCCAGTTCCTTGTCCAATAGCCCGGCGATGGCGAGGGTGCTGCCGTCCGGCTGGCTGTAGACATTCAGCAGGGCGGCATCGACGCCGTTCGCAGTGACGATCTTAAAAGCCGGTTCCTGGGCGCGTTCGACCCGCGCGAAATCCCGGATGCGGATGGGGTGGCCGGTGTTCGCACTGACGGCCAGGTTCTCGATGTCCGCGATGCCATGCAGCCGACCGTCCACCACGGCCATATAGAGCTGGTAGTCTTCTTCCACCATGCCGGTCGGTGCGACCAGGTTGTTTTTAAGCAATGCGTCGGCGACCTGGGTGAGGCTCAGATTCACCGCTTGCAGGCGCAGAGGATCGACGATGACGTGATATTCCGGCATCCGTCCGCCGACGATGCCGACGCGGGCCACGCCGGGTATGCGCAACAGGCGGGGTTGGATCGTGTAACGCGCAGTTTCCCAAAGCTCAGTCAATGAATGCCCGGCTCCGGTCAGGCTGATGCCGGCCACCGGGAAGGCGGCAAACGTCAGCCGCCAGACTGCCGAACTCGCGGTGGCCGGCAAAGCCTTTTGGATGACGCCGAGACGGCCTTGCACGTACAGCTCCGCCTGCACCATATCCGTCTGCCAGGTGAAAAACACATTGATTTCCGCCGTGCCGCGCCCGGTTTTCGAGCGCACCGTGCGCACGCAGGGTATGTCCTTCATGGATTCTTCAACAGGCCGGGTGATGGTGGCCATCATCTCGTTGGCGGGCATTACGCCGTTGTCGATCAGGATGACGACACGGGGGAAATTGGTCTGGGGGAAAATCGAAGACGGCATGTCCAAGGCGGCGAAGGCCCCGGCCAGGCACAGGACTATGCAGAGAAAGGCGATGGTCTGGGCATGGCGGATGGCAAACGACCCGAAGGCAGAATTAGGCACTATTTCACCACCCGGATGCGGGTTTCAGGCGGCAAGCCATAAGCGCCATGGGTGACGATGCCCATGCCTTCGCGCAAGCCTTCGCCTTCCACTTCGACCAGATTGACGTCGCGTAGGCCAAGCTTGACCGGTTTCTGCCTGGCCCTGTCGCCCTCAATCACAGCCAGGAGGCTGGTGCCTTCCCTGGTCACTACGCTTTCGACGGGCACTGCCAACCGCCCTGGCCGCTCTTCAACGATAATGCGGACACTGACGAATTGCCCTGGACGGAGACTGATGTCCCGCTCCCCAACCCCTTTCCCTTCTACGGAGAGGGTTTGTTTGCCGCCCAGGGAAACCCTCGCCAGCACGGTGTCGGTGCGGGGATCCACTTGTGGGCCGATGAAAGATATCGCCCCCCGTTGCGTGGCGGGCGTGTCCGTCACATTCCCGGCCTGCCGCGAACCGGCGTTGATTTCCACCGGCTGCCCCCGGCGGAGCCAGGCCGCTTCCAGGCTGGGCACACGAATGCCCACAACCAGGCGGTCCAAGTCGATCAACTCCGCCAGCACGGTGTTCAGGCCCACCGCCTCGCCGACTTTTGAGTAGACTGCCGCCACGGTACCGGACAAAGGCGCGGCTATCCGCAACAACTCGCGCTGGGTGAGGGCATTGTCCAACTCCTTGCGTGCCGCTTGGAGCATCTGTTCCGCCTCGTCGTAAAGCTTGCGCGAGACATTCTCGGCGGGGGCCATCTGCTGTTTGCGGGCAAAGTTTTTCTGGGCGAATTCCACCGCCACTTCGGCCTTGGCGACCAGGGCATCGGCGACGCGGGTGTCCAGCGTGAACAACAATGCCCCTTTTTCCACCCGCTGGCCTTCCTCGCAACGAATTTGCGTGACTAGGCCCGCGAGGGGGGCTGCGATTCTCGAACTGGCCGGTGGTTTGCCGCCGGTCGCAGGTTCAGGCTCCACCGTGCCGTAGGCCATGACGTAACGGTGTAGCGTCGTTTTCACGACCTTGCCCACCTCCACGGCCACCTCGGTGGAGGGTTCCTGTTCTTCGGCAAAGGCGGCCAAGTTCGGCCAAATTATCCAGGCGGCCAGGGTTGCGGCTTTGAGCCAGTCATTCGGTTTCATTGGGGGGGTCTTTGGCTGCGGACTTTGAGATCAACGCGGGGGTGAGCTTGGAGGCCAGTGAAAAGCGCAGGGTGTCTTCCAGCGCATTGACAGACTGTTGGGTTTCGACCAGCACATCCAGTCGGGCGCGTTCGGCTGCGGCCAGTTCCAATTCCGCGCCGAGCAGGGCCAGGCGATCCGTTTCGCCGGCCCGGAACAGGGCTTGCGCGGAACGTAGGCTGTCTTGTTGGATGCCCATTTGCCTTTCGGCATCGTCCCATTTGGCGTGTACCGCCTCCAAGCCCGCCTTGGCGCGGTCAATGTCCTCCAGGATGCGTGTTTGCAGCGCGTCGAAACGGGCGGCGGACTCGCGCCGCCTGGCCTCGGCCTCGGCTATCGCCCCCTGGTTCTGGTGCAGTATCGGCAGCGGCATCATCGCGCCCAACGCCCAGCGGTGTTCGCCCACCTCCCAGGTATAGCCGGGGTTGGCCTGAATATTGGGGTACTGGTTGGCGATTTCGAGTTGCAGCGCGGCTTGCGCCGCCGCGTAGTCGGCCAAAGCGGCCAGCACGTCGGTTCGCTCGCGCAAGGCGGCTTCTCTCAACCTTTGGATGGGAAGTGTGCTCAATTCGGGAGGTGTGGAGAGATTCGCAAAATCGAATTCAATCCCCGCCAACGCATCGACCGGCACGCCGATGGCGGCGGCCAGCATCACCCGGCTTTCCACTTGTCGCTTTCGCGCACCACTGACATTCAGCCGCAGTTGGTTCAGGCCGATATGCGAGCGGATCACTTCGGGCCGGGCGATTTCGCCTGCCGCCAGTTGCTGTTCCAGCCGTTGGGTCATTGCCTCATGGAGGGCAAGCTGCTGCTGCGACATGCGCTCGGCTTCCTGCGAGGCATACACCTCCAGCATCGCCAGCCGCAAACGTGTACGCGCCTGCCAAGCCGCATCCGCCACCCGCAGGCGGGCGGCGTCGGCCAATTGGGCGGCACGGCCCATGCGGTAACCGCGCTTGCCTGCGGTTTCGATGGGGATGCTGATCATGGTGGCCGCGATCCAAGGCGCGGTCGTGGTTGCCAGATTGCGGATCCAGGTGGGGGTCAGGGTAATGAAGGGGTTGGGCCGTTGCGCCGCCGTCGCGGCGGCAGCGTTAGCCATGTCCGCTTGGGCGCGTGCCAACGCGAGGTCGGGGTGGTAGTAGATTGCCGCCAAGGTCAGCCTGTCCAAATCCCAAGCCTTTGACGGCGATTTTGCAACCGGCAGCAGGCTTTCCATAAAGCGCCGCAGTCCGGGGTCGTCCAATCTGCGCGCTTCGATGCGGATTGCCGATTCCGCTGGGTTCAATGGACGATCCTGAAACTCGGCACAGCCGACAATCAAAAGGCTAAAGGCAGTGGTCATGATCAGGCATGGCAAAAGTCTCGGCGTATGCTGGAGGGCGTTGGGCAACAGGTTGCCAAGTGCGCGCTTGAGCAGCAGCATCGCCGAGGCGGAGACAATATAAAGCAGGATGCGCATGGAACCACTTCTCACCATCGTAAAGTAGCCGGGATGACCTATGGTACAACGAATGCGGCTTGGTTAATCGCGCCTTTACAAGGGATGTTTATTTTAATATTTTGTATCGTATATCGTTTCTGGTTGTATTTTTTACTGAATACATAAGGGTATCAGCTTGCTTTTCCAGTGAATTAACATCTATCTTTTCCTTTCCTAAATAGGTTACTACTCCAAAACTAAACGTAATGGCGGTTTTGAATTTTAACATGGCTTCAAGCAGATCTTCCTGAATTCTTTCTACAATACGCTTTGCTTCTTCGTACCCTGTCTCGACCAGTAAAATGGCAAACTCGTCGCCCCCCATGCGCCCTAGCGCATCATGTTTTCGTAAACTTGAGTTGACTACTTCGGCTGTCTTTTTAAGGACATTGCCCCCTGTTCCATGACCGTATGCATCATTGATTTCCTTGAACTTGTCAATATCAAAATAGACCAAGGTTAGAGGACGGGCGTAGCGTTCGGATCGTACCATCTCAGTTGCCACTCTTTCTCTGAACACTTCAGAAAGCACGGTGCCCATCAATGAATCCGTTTGAGACATTTTGTGCAAGATTTCCATTTCTTCTTTAAACTTTATCCCCAAATAACAGCCAAGAAATACAGATATACCTTTTGAAGTGATGTCAATGCATTTTAGAAAAAATGAGAAATCTTTGAATATACCATAGGGAGGAGCATATTCAACGACCAAAATCATACTCACTACTGACAGTGCCGAGAACAAATACGCCATGCCTGCTCCAACATACCAAACGGTTGCGATGACTAACAGCATATAATAGCCGGCAAAACCGATCAAAGATCCTGTGGCAAAATCAACCGCAAAAATTAGAAAAAGCAATATTGTGAATCCTGCCAAAACAAAGGGTTTGGCAGGATTGACCGGTTTGCTTTTTTCAGTTGATGATGGCATGGCTTGGATAGGTTGCTCGCCGATGGGTTTATTTACCTTGTAATCGCTTTGTTGGCGGAAGTCAAACGGCATCGGCAATCTGCTTATGGACGGGGACTACCAGTTCATGAACAAGGAACCCATGACGAGATGGTGCATGGTGTTGTTGGTATGGGTGGCATCATCCAGATACTGGTTCATATAACCCAACTCGGCGCGGATGTTCGGGTTGAAGGTCCAGC
>Ga0268283_1001711_pt1 | contig 10338 bp, 4 predicted proteins | sample saktaG_13_FD_190140 | JGI IMG/M metagenome (GOLD analysis project Ga0268283, IMG submission 190140) | Saline water microbial communities from Sakinaw Lake, British Columbia, Canada - sak_2013_06_06_36m | ecosystem: Environmental > Aquatic > Non-marine Saline and Alkaline > Saline ... | reverse complement strand
AAAAGCATTTGTTGATTCAGTATGTGTTTGAAGATATTTGCCGGTAAAAATGCCGGATGTGGCATCTGAAACAGGAGATGAAATAAGATGCCACTCATCGCCGGTGATTTCGCGCTCAACAGTGGCTGCCACTCCATTGTTTTCGATTAGTGAACTTCCTGATTTCATGACAAGCCCTGATTCTCCGGCATTATTGGCAAAAGCACCTGTAACTGTAAGGTTAGTTGCTGGAGAGATTGATAGTTTGCTACCAATGGTAATTGTTATGTTATTATTAACAATTAAATTATTCCCTAATAATACTCCGCCAGCAGATGAGTTCGATATCAGGAGATTATTAAAGGAAGTTCCGGTAATATTGCCATCAATATTCTGAGGTGAAGTCCCATTAAAAGTTATTGTGCTTCCTGTTGCGTCAAATGTTCCATTGTTGGAGAAGTTTCCACCTATTGAATGACTAAATACCCCTGTATTGAAGGTTGTTCCTGACTCAATGGTAAAGTCTCCATCAGTAGAAATTGCATTCAGAGCTGAAGCCGAGGTTGTGCCTGATATGGTGAAATCACCAAGAATGTTTAATGCCGTTGCAGGCATTGTTTTTATCCCGGTACCGCTGAGGATGAGCTTGCTATACCTGTGTGTTGCCATATTTGGAATAACAATAGTTTGGTTTCCTCCATTGTATTCAACAGAAGTAGATTCTCCAACCATTACTGCATGCCAGATGCCATTGTTGTGCATTGCTCCTGAGATTCTCATCAGGCTGCCGCTTGTCATTGATAATGCTGCTCCGTTATTGATGGTTACATCAAAGAAGTCAGTTGTACCGGATATTGTTGCAATTGCACTGTTAAATATTACATTACTTGTGTTGTGACTAAAAGTTCCCCCGGAATTAATCCATGCACTACCACCGCCACTTATAGTTAATTGGGCATCCGGGACCGAGTTTAATATGCCGGCAGCATCAATCGTTAAGGTTTTTATTTCAGTTAAACTTGGTAGTGTTGGTGAATATAACGTGGTGGAAGCATCAGGGATAATAATATTTTTAGTCGGCGATGGACCTGCATTTGGAGTCCAGTTTTCAACACTGGTCCAGGAGTTGGATACCGATCCATTCCACGTCAGTGTCGAAGTGTTACTATACTCATCAAGTGTAATATTTTTTGTTCCATCCCAACTAGAGGAGAAAAATGCTACATCAACATTTGAAAGTGAAACCCAGTTATCTATTGCATTATATGCTGAACGCCCATATTCAAAGTTGTTCCATTTGACCCAGAATACCAGGTTGCTTTCAGCATTTCCATTCAGTTCAGAATCCAGATAGTTATATGAGAAAAGGCCTTTGGTCCCGCTTCCACCTGTTTGAATAATTTCTATCTCGCGATCAATTGATCCTGGTCTCCATGAAGGAGCAGTCCCGATACTAACCTTTACGCTCATTTGCGAAGGAAGAGTGCCATTGTTAGGGAAATATGCCGTAGTAAGCTTATTCCCAAATGAATATGTTACTTCAGGAAGAATTGAGGTGCGCCTGATGATGCCAGTTGCATCGCCGATTCCAATGGAAGTTGCATTAGCACCCATAGTGAGGGTTTTTACTACAGCGCCATCCCACATATGAAGGCTTCCTTTGAAAGCCGATGGATTAGCACATTGTAAATTAAGGATTCCGTTTACCGATAAATCGCTGCATGCAGTAACACCACCTGCTCCACTTATTGTTAAATTATTGATGCTTCCTGTAAAAATTGACGGAGGCAACATTATGGCATCGTAGTTTGCAAAAACCAGCGTCGCTCCCGCATTGCTTGCATCAATATTTCCGGTTGCTCTTGTTGGTGAACTTCCTGCAATCGTTAGTGTATTGGCGCCAGGATTGAAAGTGCCGGAAGCTAAATTCAGCAACCCATTCACTGTCATGTTCTGATTACCAAGTGTAAAACCGTTGACCCTGTTAAGGGTGAGATTATTTATGGAGGGCAGCGTAGTAAATAAATCGTTTGTAATTGTAATTGCAGGTGTACCACCAATACTCAAAGAAGACTGAGGGCTGACTTCAAGATTACCTGATGTTTTTGTGATTGTTCCGTTAACTCCCAATGTAACGTCTTTAATTATCAGATTTCCACTGGTCAGAGTAAGCACATTGTTTACATTTACATTCGAATATACGCTAACACCATTGCTGTTGTTAATTATTAAGTTACCAAAATCTGATGTAACTGATCCATAAATTGATTGAGGAGCAGTGCCGTTTAAATTAATTGAATAGCCGGAAGCAGCATTGAATGTTCCGTTATTGTCGAAGGCCCCTTTTATAAAGTGATTATAATTACCAGTGTTAAATGTGCTTTCATTTTCAAGTGTAAACTCTCCATCAATGTTCATTACAGAAGCAGCTGTTACCGTAGTTGATCCTGAAATTGTAAAATCTCCATAAACTGAAAGAGCCGCAGCTGGCAATGTTTTAATTCCGCTTCCGCTTAGTATGAGATTATAATAACCTGGAGTTGATCCGTTTGGCACAATAACAGTCTGGTTAGTCCCATTGTATTCAATTGTATTCTGATTATAGGCGGCATTTAAAATGCCAGTATTGGAAAGTGAAAGAGTTCCGGCTATTCTCATAACATTAGCGGTACCCAATGTAAGTTTCGCACCATCTGCCACTGTCATGTTATAAAATTAGTTGGATCCGACATCGTTGCAGCAGCATTTGTAAACACTATTGTGCTTGTTCCTGGGTTGAAAGTTCCCATGTTATCCCAGGCCCCTGCTGCACCGTCGATATTTAGTGTGGTTCCGGTTCCTCCATTCAAAATACCTCCGGTCTGTATTATTATTGAACCTATAGTTGCAGAAAGCGGCAGAACCGGATCAAAAATAGTTGTTGATGCATCAGGAATGACTGTGTGCTTTCCTGAATTTGGGACACCTCCGACCCAGTTGGCCCCATTATTCCAATCAGTGTCTTCGGCCCCTAACCATGTATAATTAGCAACTGTTGAGTTGCCAAGTGTCCAATATTTAGAGGGGAATCCACTTGCCGGGGCAATATAGGTCAGGCTAAGGTTTGCTAAGCCGACCCAGTTGTCGGAACTGTTATCGTTGGAACGCCCATGGTCATCCAAATCCAGATTGCCACTCACATGATAATCAAACAAATCTAAATTTCCTTCTGTAGTACTATTTAGTTCATTATCCTGATAATGTAGATTCAGAGTAACTTTGGTCGCGGCATTGCCTCCGGTTTGGACAATATCATAATAGCGGTGTATGGCATTGGGCTTCCAACTAATGTCCGAAGAGGTTAGAATTATTTTAACACTTAACGCTGTTGGCAGAATCCCGCCAGCTGCCATGTTAAGCGTTGTATATTGGTTTCCGAAAGAATAAGGTGTATTAACAGTAAAAGAATTTCGTGTAATAATCCCTGTTACATCTCCGGTGCCAACAGTGGTTGCGTTTCCTCCCATCGTCAAGGTTCTCATAACTGATCCATCCCACATATCCAGTATTCCTTTCGTAACTGAAGGATTAACACTCTGCAAATTTAATATTCCATTTAAGCTAAAATCCGAACCTGAAGTTACACCACCTGCACCGGAAATAGTGAGATTGTTCACTACTGCCGAAAAAATAGATCCAGGTAATGTGATGGCAGATACGTTTGCGAAAATCAGGTTTGCAGAAGCATTACTTGCATCAATACTACCACTAGCACGTGTTGGCGAACTTCCCGATATGGTTAATGTATTGGCTCCAATAGTTAAACTTCCTGCTGTTAAAGCCAAGGTTCCGGTAATGCTGATAGATCCGCCTAAAGCTATTCCATTTGTTCGATTCAAGGTCAGATTATTTAGCGAAACAGCAGGCAGTATTGTACCTGCACCACTTCCTCCAAATGTGATATTGGTTGAACTGCCGCCGGTTAATATTCCGGCTGTAGTTGTAATTCCACCATTAAGCGTAAGTGTATTTGCTCCAATAATAAATGCACCATTTGTTAGCGTAAGTTCCTGTGATACTGTAAGATTACTATTCAACGTTAACCCAAAGTTATTATTAACGGAAAGTCCATCAATTATGTTACTTACAAATGCTCCGGCTGGAATACTTTGGGCTGCAGAACCGGCAAACAGGACAACCGACGACGCAGTTGTTGCATTAATCTTCGCGTCATTACTAAAGTACAGGTGACCGGTTATCGTTAATTGTTTTCCATTCGTAATAAAATTATAAGTGCCTTGTGCATTTGTAATATCTTCTAAACTTCTGTTTTGGTCTAAAACGCAATTATTTCCAGGATTAGGTGCAAATGAAATGTCAGCTCCATTGGGAGGAACAGCTCCATAAGTCCAGTTCGCGGCTGTGCCAAAATCGTTATTTGTATTTCCCTGCCATACATAACTGTTTACTTCCAATGCGCCCATTTTGGGAGAAATACCTCTTGTAAGTCCATCATAATCTGTTGTAATCCCGGTTCCTGAAATACCAGGCAATGTTGCTGAAGAGTAATAATCAAATGCGGAAGTTCCTCCGGCATTTGTAAAACCAGGATTAATATTTAAACTATTAGCATCTTGCCCTGTAGCTGATTGCCATGCAGCAAGCGTTGTTTTATCAGCGCCTAAATAGCCTAAAACTGCAGATCCTGTTACCCAGTAGTTATTATAGTTAATCGTTAATCCACTTGTAGCGGCAACACGAATAGCATAATGCTTACCGGTAGCACCACCTGAACGAACATTCATCAGAATGTTATTTCTATAATTCCGGATGCAAACATTATTTGCATTCCACAAAGCTCCCGTTGACGATGTTGTACCCGAAGAAACAACACCACCAACATGAACCGAATTAAAGTAAATGTTATTAGTATTAGCGACGGAGGCATTGCTATTATCAATGATTCCATAAATCTTATATCCTGTGGTAATACCTGCTCCCAGACTGATAATATTGTTAGCAATTGTTGTTACTCCATTACCAAGTGAAATACCAGATATCTCAGATGATGTATTTGTGGATGCGATAGATAAACTATGTATAAAATTTCCGCAAATAGTATTTGTGCCAGATATTGGCCCAATATAATCAATGCCCCTGACAGCTACTAAGGCCGTAGTATTTGTATTTGATAAATTAAAAATGGTATTCCCAGTTATTGTTTGATTTGTACCCGAAGTTTGCACCATCTCTTCAATTCCTTTTACAATTATTGACGACGACCCGGTTGTAAGGTTTCTTATAATATTGTTTTGAATTGTATTTGATGAACCGCTATATGTACAAATACCATCAAGCTTTGACACAGAATTTCCTGTGTAGTAACTTGTTAAATTGGCAAAAGTATTGCCGCTTATAGTCGTTAATGGTACGGCAGCATTCATTAAAACTCCCCGTGTGTCCTGTTTTAACAGAGAGGAAGCTGCTGCTGAACTGGTTTGTATGCTATTTGCTGTTGTCAGACTTCCGATTAAATTATTAGTAATTGTTATTGAAGGAGCTGCACCACTTATAACAATTGATTCAAAACAGTGTGAATATGTGTTATTACCAACTGTTGTGATAGAACCAATATTATTATTTGAAATTGTAACAGTTCCTGTACTTAGATGACGTATTCCATGCGAAGTGGAATAATTTGAAGCGTTAATATTAACTGATGGCGCAGATGTGTAACCAGCACCCCCATTTGTAATAGTAAAACCCGTAACCACTCCACCACTTATTGTTGAAGTTGCGGTTGCAGAAGTTGTTGAACCTGAGACTGAAAAAGTGACAATAGGCGCTGTTGTAAAGCCACTGCCCCCACCAACAAGATTAATGGCGGTAACTACACCTCCGCTGATAGTGGTGGTGGCAGAAGCATTGGGCGTCGAGATAATAATGGAACCTGTTCCTGTAGTCGCTCCAATGGTATTACCGGTTACATTTATATTGCCGGAAGCCAAATAAATTCCGTCCCAGGGATTGCTACAAGTGCTTGTGTAATTGATGTTTTGAATAATATTATTTTGCACTGTTACAGGAGTGCCTGCACCTCCACTAATATAAATTCCATAAAAGTAATGTGCAAAGCTTGAGTTTATTGTTAATGGCGACCCGCCACAAAAAGGGGCACTTCCACCAATATAATTCCCGCTTATCAAATGACTTACCGAAGTAGAAATACTAATGACATTATAATTGTTTGAAGCTGCAGGCACTATGGTTGTAGTTTCATAAAAACTATTGCCGGAAATCGTCCAGTCAATAGAGTTAGATGCAATATTTACCCCACGTGCAGAATAATCCTGGCTTAAAAAATCGTAAATAGTATTGTTGCTAATTATATTTCCACTATTCTCACGACCGCTGGAACCCGAAGAAAATATTGCATTACAAGGACGACCGGCGGCATCACTTGTAATGTTGTTGTTGTCAATTATATTATTGTTATTTCCATTTCCACTCGCAGAGGATGAAAATAAAAGCACCCCGCCTCCTGAATTTGTTCCGGAACCTTTGATAGTACAATATTTCACTATGTTATTTGCGGCAGAATTTACGAAACGGATAGTGGATGAACCTGTTCCTGTATTCGTATTAGTAATAACCAGGTTTTTCACCCCCGTCTGGTCCACTCTTCCATCAATGGTTACATTAGCAGCTCCATTCAATTGAATCAATGGAATTGCCATATTTCCGGAAATGGTTTTACCAGTAACAGTAGGAAAAATGGTCACTGATGTATAACTTGAGCCCAGGGTTCCACTGGCATTAAGCGCAGCAGTATTTGTTTCAGAGGTACTGCCTGTTATTTGCAGGATAATTGCCCCTTTAATCGCACCAGTATTGATAGCATCAAATGCTGCTTTCAGGGTTGAATAATTTGCACCTGAAGCGCCAACTGTTTTGGTAGTTTGCCCCTGTGCCATACCAATGCTTAGCATCAGCGAAATTGCAAGAGTGAAAAAGATTTTCATATACTTAGTTTTAGGGTTTCGAAAAGTCTGAATAAGTCATGAAAAAATAGCTGTGTTTATTTTCCGATATATTTACATCCGATATTTATCTATTTTGATGTAATCAATGGATAGTAAGTGGGAAATTGGTTTATAGCCAGATTTATTTCTGATTTCCACAGCATATGCAAAGGAATATTGCTCTCAAATGTGATAGAAATAAAATTGAAGAAAATGCATTCAAAGTTAAACTTAAGCATACGTTATTCGTGTAGTTGTTATAGTATAGATGTTGTAGTTTTAATTACTACAGACTGTAGTTGAAGCATCTACAGGACTAATCAGACAATGTTGAATCACTAATGGTTAAGACAAAAATCCTGATTTAAAGGTTCTATAATCAAACGTTTTATTTGACTGACTTGAAATGTGCCTTGCCGGGTTGGCTTATCTATCTTTAGTTCATTTTCGTTGCCAGTTCATTTTACTGTACTTTTGCCGTAATATCATAATCACGCTATAAACGATTGACAAAAAATGGCAAACAGAATAATGGACCCTATAGGCAAACTGATGGGCCTCCGGTATAAATCACATCCGTGGCATGGTGTGGAAGTGGGAAATAAAGCCCCGCATATTCTCACCTGCTTCATCGAGATGGTTTCTACGGATACAGTTAAATATGAGGTTGATAAAGTAAGCGGATACCTTAAGCTCGATCGTCCGCAAAAATATTCCAATGTTGTGCCTGCTATGTATGGCTTTATCCCTCAGACTTTTAGTGGAAAGAGCACCGCGGATTTTTGCATGGAGAAAACCGGGAAAACAAACATCAAAGGCGATGGTGACCCGATTGATGTTTGTGTCCTCACCGAAAAGGTGATATCTCATGGCGATATACTTGTTCAGGCCATTCCTATCGGCGGTTTTCGGATGATCGACGGGAACGAATCAGATGATAAACTTATTGCTGTTCTGGTGGACGATGCGGTGTACGGCCAATACAAAACAATTTCCGATTGTCCTGAACTCGTTATTGACCGGCTTAAGCATTATTTCCTCACTTATAAAGACCTGCCTGGACATGAGCGCCATGTGGAAATTACCCATGTTTTTGATGTGAAGGAAGCACACGAAATTATCAAACGTTCGCTGGACGATTACCGTCAGAAATTTGAAAACCTCGAGTTTCTGTTATCAGAAGTGTAAAATTCGACATTACCTGAATAAATTGAAGCTCCGGACAGGGGCTTTTTCATCTTTCTTTAGGTTTAATTCCTCCCAGCCTGGCTGCCGTCAGGCTGGTTTGCGGTTTGTTCCCCCCTTTTTCTTAGGAGAATATAGAATACAGGACTCAGAATTTTAAAATCCTTCAGGCTCCTGATACCCCGTTGCTCTGCGGCAAGGTAGTTCATTAGGTTTATTGCAAAAAATGATGTATATTTAACAACTCAATGTGATGGTGGAGGGAACAAATGCAAGCAGAAGAAAAACTCACTGTTGTAATAGGTGCCAGCCCTAATTCCTGGCGTTTTTCGAACATGTGTATTCTCAAACTCCGGAACCAGAATATACCTGTTGTAGCAATTGGTATTAAGCCGGGAATTATTGGGGATGTTCCTATCCTGACTGGTTATCCGGAAATAAAAAACGTACATACAGTTTCTCTGTATATCGGTTCTGATTCTCAGCAGGATTATTATGAATATATCCTGAGCCTGAAACCCCGGAGGATTATTTTCAACCCTGAAACCTACAACCCTGAACTTGATTATCTTGCCAATTCCAGCGACCTGCATACAATTGAAGCATGCACTATGTTTCTTCTTGATTCAGGTTTGTTCTGATCATTGTACTGAAATACACGAAAACACCTCATTTTGCGTTAAAAGGATTATAAGCGTAATAAGCCCAAACCATCGCGTTAATATCGATGTTGATAGATCAGCAATATTTCTGATAGACAATTTAGGTTAAATAACTATTTTAGCGCTTTATTAATACCTGCAATACTCAGGTGCTTTTAACCTTGCTGATTATCCTGATGATAAATTCTAATTCCTTCCGTATTCCTATTCTGGTATGGTTTCTATCCTTCATTAGTATTTTGGGTTTTTCCCAAAAACTTATAGTGGAAACAAGCCTCAGGGATACTATAACCTGCCCCAATACCAGCCTCATAATTCCTGTTAATATTGCCAACATGATCAGTGTTGACTCTTTTTTGCTGACATTAAACTATAATCCATCAGCATTGACTTATAATACATTTCAACAGGTTAATTCCAATTTGGCAGCAGGAACTTTTCGAATAGCTCCTTCCTCAGGTGTTCTTTTTGTTTCCTGGAAAAAAGGAACAGATTCCGAGAGCATTATAGGTGGCAAAATGGTTGACCTTATATTCAAAACCCGGGTGGGCAACAGTTCCTTAGCATGGGATACAATACAACCGGGCAAGTGTTTTTATTTTAGTAATGGTGTGGCCCTTCCTGCTATTTTCACTAGTAGTTCTATCAACTTATATCCTGCTCTTTCGATGTCCCTGATTGAGAATAATCCGACATGTGCTAATGCTGATACTTGTACTGCAAATTACAGGGCTTTCGTGAGCGGAGGGTCGAAACCATACGCGTATATCTGGAATAATGTTCCACATACAATTATTGAGTATGATTCACTTCAGGGAGAATTGTGCGATGGGTCTAACCGAATCCTGATTACGGATACAAATGGCTGTAAATTGGATTCCATTTTTGATATTAAAGGTTTGCCTGCTACCAGTATTGAAATTATAGTAAGCCCTGAAGATACAGTGTATAAGCAAAACCCGACAATTTATGTTTCATTCAAGAATAAATCGGATGTTTATATCTCAGATTGGTTGTGGAAGTTTGGAGATGGAGATTCTGTTCGCCTTATTGACCCAAATATTCCTTATCCGCACACATACATTGGTATCGAATCCTTTCAGGGTAAGAGTTATCCGTTATCGCTTTGGGTAAAAAATGGATTTGGATGCGATACAACAATTACGTTGGACATTCAAATACAGGAGTCGAAATTATTCATCCCATCTGTCTTTTCCCCGAATGCTTCACAGGAACGAAATAGGACATTCAGAATAGTTAAAGATGACTCCCACGAAGATTTAACCGGTGAATACCTGAGCCTGGAGTTGCAAGTATTCAATCGTTACGGGAAGCGTGTTTATAAGAATAGTAATTATCAAAGCGACTGGGATGGGGGAGGGCTTTCAGATGGTGTTTATTACTATGTGCTAAACGCCCATGGATTCTTTCGCATTGATAAGTTCAAAGGCGCGGTCACAATTTTGGGAGGCGGACGGTAATCAATATCGGAATATTATCACGCTTTAAAA
>Ga0268283_1001710_pt1 | contig 10339 bp, 11 predicted proteins | sample saktaG_13_FD_190140 | JGI IMG/M metagenome (GOLD analysis project Ga0268283, IMG submission 190140) | Saline water microbial communities from Sakinaw Lake, British Columbia, Canada - sak_2013_06_06_36m | ecosystem: Environmental > Aquatic > Non-marine Saline and Alkaline > Saline ... | reverse complement strand
GATTATTAGGTGAGACACCGGAGCGCAAAAAAGCGTCCAGGAGGCCCAAACAGGGGTAGAGAGCGTCCTGAGTAGGGATGCCACCCTAACGTGGCGTAGCGGTCGATTTTGGTGGCTTAAAGTGGCTTGAATCATCCATGCCATCAGACGCCCGCACGGAGTCCCCGGCTGAAGCCGTTAGTGGATGCTAGAACCCATCGGTACAGCGTCGGCACGGACAGGCCGAGATTTTCTGCTACGTTCACGAGGTGCTATGCCGCTGGCCAATAATGGGACACAAAAATTACGCATGGGACTGGTTCTTAACCCAGTCCTTGAGCACGTCATCCATGCAGGATTGCCAACCTTCGCCCATGGTTCGAAAGTATTCCACTACTTCTGGACTGTACCTCACGGATAGTAATATTTTTCTTGGCTTTCGGGCTGGTCCGCGCCTACGCTTTTCCGCCAACGCGGTACGTAACGCTGGATATCCGCCTTCTTTAATCACAACACCATTAGACCAAGCCATTTCTTCCTCTAGAGTGGGTTGGCGATCTTCTCCGGGGGCATTGGCGATGATTTTTTCGAAATCATCATTGCTAACAGGAGATTTCAGTGATATAGCGTCTAATTTCATGTTTTTGCGCCTTGCGCAGGCTGATGACGTGCATGTCATCCCCACGCTCTGTATAAGTCATGTGAACTACGAGGCCATTTAGTTGGCCAAGCAAATTAATACGCAATTCGCCATAGGCTTCTCGGTCGTCGTCCCAGAAAAACACTGGTGCGTCGAACACGACATCACAGCCTACGAAATCAAGCCCATGGTTCTGAATATTGCTTTGCCGTTTCGTTTCGTTCCAGATGATCATAATCAGATTATAGCTACAGATTACCTCGCTGTCAATCGTTGGTTGATGCATGAACCCATCGATACAGCGTCGGCACGGACACGCCAAGATTCTCGGCTACATCACGAGGTGCCATGTTGCTGGCCAGCAGCTTTTTTGCCGATTCGATTTTGCTGTCGGTCATCTTTCGCTTGCGTCCTCCAATGCGTCCTAGGGTACCAGAAACATCCATCCCATTCTGACCGTAGGGTACAGAATGTTTGCAAAACAAGAAACACGTCCTACCGCCAGCATTGCCCTGGTTACTTCCTCCACCAGTAGCTCTGGGTCTGGCTGACCGCAGGACTATATTGGTTACCTCCCTCCTCCACGCAATAACGTAAGAAACCTACCAGCGGGTACAGGTTCACTTTTCCAATAACCCTGATAAATATCACAGCCGAATTCTTTTAAAAATTCTAACTGATCTATTGTCTCCACACCCTCCGCCAAAATTTTATAACCGAGAAGGTGTCCCATAACAATAATGGCACGGATAACATCCATACAGTCTCTCCGAAATGGAATATTATCAATGAAACTCTTGTCAATCTTTAATTTATTTGTAGGATATTTCACTAAATAAGACAGCGAAGAATATCCGGTACCGAAATCGTCAATAGCAACAGAAACACCTAATTCTTTAAGCTTGCCAAGAGTAACTGCAGCGGTACCTTTATGATTTAAACAGGCATTCTCCGTTACTTCAATTTCTAGTTGATTTGGCGGAAAGTTTGTACTTATTAACGTTTTCTCCAAAAAATCAGAAAAACCAGCAGAATGAAATTGTTTTGGTGAAGCATTTACTGCTAAAGTCAATGTTTGCAATCCCATGCTCTGCAATTTCATCCATTGTGCGCAGGATTTTTCCAATACCCATTTGTCTATTTTTACCATTAAATCGGTGTTTTCAATAAACGGAATAAATTGTGCTGGTTGAAGCAGCTTACCTTCCGATTCTTTCCAGCGTACCAATGCCTCTGCTCCTATTATTTTATCACTGACAATATCCACCTGTGGCTGATAATAAATACGCAACTCTTTTCTTTCAATAGCATGACTCAATTGTACTTCTAACGCTATACGTTGTTTTGTAGCTATCGTAAGGTCTGCGCTAAAATACGAGAAGCAGCCGCGTCCCGCGTCTTTTGCCTGGTACAGTGCTTTATCTGAATGATCCATCAATGTCTCACTGCAAGCGCCGTGTTGTGGGTAGACACTAATTCCCACGCTTGTGTTAATTTGAACATTGTTGTTCTTAGTGAGACAGAATGGGACGGATACGGCAGTAATTATTTCTTGTGCTACCCGTCCAGCAGCCTCTGGATTGGAAACATCTTCAAGCAATACAACGAATTCGTCGCCACCCAAGCGTGCAACAATATCAGTATTACGCAATATTTCGCTGATGCGACCACCAACTTGTAACAACAGTTCATCCCCTTCATTATGTCCATAATTGTCGTTAATATCCTTAAAGTGATCCAAATCAAGACTCAATATTGCAAACTGTTTTCCCTCTCGCTGGTACACATTAATAATGTGGTTGAGTCGATCCATAAAGAGCCTACGGTTTGGTAAATTCGTCAATGAATCATACAAAGACAACAGTCGACTTTCCTCCTCCTTCACCTTGTAGGAAGAGACGTTAAAGAACACGAGTATATAATTTGTAATCTGATTCTCTTCGTCTTTTACTGCAGTGACGGTTAAATGTACTGGATAAACATCTTCATTCCTGTTTTTAGTTAAAATATCACCTGCCCACGTACCAGAAGTATTTACTTCTGCCCACATCGAATCATAAAACGCAGCACTTTTATTTTCAGATTGTAGTATTCGTATATCCATTCCTATCACATCGTCAGGCGTATAGCCTGTCATCTCTGTAAATGCTTTATTTATAGTAATTATTTTTTGATTTGTGTCACAAACCACGATGCTTTCCCGTCCCTCAAATAAGGCGTCAGCAAGGCGTAATTTATTTTCAGTCGCTGCGTCATCGGTTCTATTCTCGGGGGTCCAAAATAGCCAGAATGTCCACAACAAATATAGGCAGAGAACAAAAACAACGTTTTCATCTAAGGCTACTAAAAACCCTATACCTAATTCCGATCCACATAAAACTACACCCGCGTAGAGGCCCACAAAAACAGCAACGGTCCTGACACCACGGAACGGGGGGGAAAATATCGTTTTCTTATTCGTATCAGACACTGGACCACCCCCTGTAGTTATCGTAGTTATCGCAAAAACCTGCGGTACCAGTGAAGGCATGAAAATGGTCTACTCAAGATGAGTCTTTCGTTGCACCCTCTTTCCAATCGACGCATATCGATCAAAGTGTAGTTTATTTTTCCAGAGGCAAGCGATGAGTTGGCGTACCGGAACCATGGGACCGGCAGGGGGAAGTCAAGGGGAAAGATTTGCGGTTCTCCTTGGTTGTATATACAATTAGCCAATGATTACCTACGATGAAGCCAAGCGCCAAACCAACCTCATCAAACACGGTCTTGACTTAGCAGACGCTTGGATGGTCTACAACGCACCGAACAAACTCACGCTGGAATCCCCACGCAAAGGGGAGGCGCGAAAACTAGACATTGCGCTGGTCAAGGTCATGGGGGTGGTGTTGGCATTGGTGTATGTAGAGCGTGACGAAGAGGTCCATGCCATCTCGTTCCGTCGTACATCCCGAATCGAGAGGAGGCTGTATGCCGAAAAGTGCAACTGATTGGGCGCGGGTAAAACACGAAACAAAAATTGACGCAGCGATTCCATTCGATCCCGAAAACGAACCGTATGATCCCAATGATTCCTCTGCCGTTGAGGAATACTGGGCGAAAGCAATGGTATGTGGCCCAGGACGGAGAGGTCCGCAGAAAGCTCCCCGTAGGGTAGCCACGGCTATCCGTCTCCCTTCCGAGGTGACAACCTTTTTCAAGGCCACCGGCCCCGGTTGGCAGACCCGCATCGGCGATGTGCTACACGAGTACGTCAAAAAAGAAATTTCTCGAAACTCGTCACCATTATAGACTTCGAGAATCTTATTTCGAGAACTATTTGAGAGAATCGTAACGCCTTCATTCTGTGTCTGCATGGTCAACGCAACGAATCTTCTCGTAAACGTTCCTTTCCGAGAAGACTTGCTGCCTCGGTCGTGGCGAGGATGTCGTAGCGGAAACGAAAGAGCCTGGAGACCCCGAGGTAGGTTCACCTTTGAAACCCCGCTTCAGCTGAGTGGTGGTTGAGGTAGCCTTCTTTGGAAAATAGATTATTTCTGGTAGGTCTGCGAAGTGGCCGTCAGAGGTGTAGAGTGAACCTAGCTCTTCGCGAATGCTATTGGTGGAGTCGGGGTGCTGGTGAAAGCAGAAGGGCATTCTTTCCTGAGTTCGTTCCAGTATTCATTTTGCTGATGGGTATAGAGATCTTCCTGACCTGGTTCCGGTAGATCGTTAATATGGCGGAGACTGGCGGCTCCTACCGTCGTATCGAGAATAGCGTCACCTGCTGCAATCACAGCATCCACTAAACTCAACAAATACCATTCGGTCGCCAATAGCCCTGCCATCAATCCTCCGCCGAACAGGTTGGTGGGACCAACCAGAGGAAGTACCATATACGGTCCCGGTGAGATTCCAGCATTGCAAATTGACTCACTCACTTCGACCTGGCGTCGTTCCAGGCCAATTGCCGTAGCGACATCAAATATCCCAGCGATGCCAATTATGGTATTGACCGCGAATCTTGCCACGGATATACCGGAATCCTTTGGGTGACCATCCACGAGATTGGTAAACATGAATTCCGGTTCGGTAATATTCTCATAAAAGTTGGAGCCAGTCTTTCTCAACCAATTAGGTGTTACTTTGTCGAGAGTGTTGGCAGTAGGAACGACAATGTAATCAGCAAAAAATGCATTGAACCCAAACATCGCGCGGTTTACGGATCTTAATATATCAGGCGGTATCGCGGCAGGGGTAGCGGGAGGCTCAGGGGACTGGGTGATAGCGGATACTGTTCCCATCCAGATAGAAATGCAGGATCTCATCAGATTGTTCATATTTTCATGATTCTCGTTAAGAAAGTAGGAGCCACTATCGGCCACCTACGCTATGAAATAATAGCGATAGATACTATGTCGGGTTTCTTCCCGCTAATTTTCAACGGTACAGACACTCTTTTTCTGTGAGATACGGGAACCTGGGGTAATTGCGAAGTTTGGCAAAGTTCGTCGATGGCATGTCGCAGTATTTGGAATGATCCGCTCAGGGCCAGTACCGCCATTACCCCCGCCACGGTGAAATCCGGCCACCCCATCCCGGTGGCAAAAACTCCACTCGCGGCAAGAAGAACCGCTAAATTGCCGAAGGCGTCGTTGCGTGCGCAGATCCACAAGGAACGCATATTGCTGTCACCCTCACGAAAGGCGTACAGCAGACCGGCAACCGATCCATTGGCAACGAGGGCGACAACACCGATGCCTCCCATAATCTGGGCTTCCGGTACGGTGCTGGCGAGCAGATGGTGGAGGGTATTACCAACTACCCAGAGTCCGAACGCTCCCATGGTCATCCCTTTCAGCAGCGATGCCATGGCCCGGCGTCTGAGCGCCATCCCCAGCACGAATAGACTAATGGCGTAATTCACCGCATCACCCAAGAAGTCCAGGGCATCGGCCTGCAAGGCGGAAGATCCCGCCATTAGACCTGTGACGATCTCGACCAGGAACATACCAGTATTGATGGCCAGCGCCACCCACAGTATTCGCCGAAAGCGGGTGGTGTCGCCGCCCAAGCCATGGTATCCCCCATCACAACCGCAGTGCACACTCATGTTACCCCCCCATGGTATTTCGGATAGCATGGACTCTGTATCCGCTACAGAATCAAGTGCTATGACCCCAAAAAACAAACAAACCACCATCGGCGTCCTAAGCAAGACGACGGGGGTCAATATCGAAACGATCCGCTACTACGAGCGCGTCGGCCTGTTGGCCGAACCAGTGCGGACGCCATCCGGCTATCCCATCCTAACGTCACCGTCAGGTGCATCACATGATGAAACTCGGTACGGACATGAAGTTCTTGTCCGCTCATTTGACAACCGGCCCTTGATAAAGGGGCTTCTCAAGGCGCGAGCCGGATGCGGGGAAACTCGCACGTCCGGTTCCTAGGGGGCTTCCCCGCCGAAAGGCGGGGCGGCTACCAGACTTAGGCGATTTTTACTTACCTAACAACATGTTAGGAGTTACGCAGACCTTTATAAAAACTCTTACCAATTTACTTACCAGCCCAAGACCCAATTCTCGACTTGCAACGCTAGCATTGAATTCAGATAATGATAATAACCATGCAGAACTAAGGCTGAACGGCTCTAGGATAATTTCAAACACATTTCGATCCCGTTTCATACCAACCCTTGCTAGCATTGACGATTCTCACCACTGATAGCATCACTGGGACCTCGATTAACACCCCCACCACTGTCGCTAGCGCCGCACCTGATTCAAAACCAAACAGGCTGATTGCCGCAGCTACCGCCAGCTCGAAAAAATTGCTCGCCCCGATCAATGCCGACGGCCCAGCCACGCAATGAGCTACCTTAAAATAACGGTTAAGCAAATAGGCTAGTCCAGAATTGAAGTAGACCTGGATTAGAATTGGAATTGCTAGCATCAGGATTACTAAGGGCTGTTTGAGGATGGCCTCGCCCTGGAAAGCAAACAGCAATACCAGCGTTGCCAACAGTGCCGACAAGCCAAAAGGATGGAGGTATTGGAGGGTACGTGCGAATTCCGTCTCTCCTCGCTTCAACAAATAACGTCGCCAGCCTTGCGCTAAAGCTACTGGGAGGACGATATACATAAGCACCGAGAGAAATAATGTATTCCAAGGTACACTGATTGCTGATAATCCCAACAAAAACCCGACGATGGGCGCAAAAGCAAAGATCATGATAGTATCGTTGAGCGCCACTTGGCTCAACGTGAAATGCGGTTCGCCCTTACACAGGTTGCTCCACACGAACACCATTGCAGTGCAAGGTGCAGCGGCAAGCAGAATCAATCCAGCGATATAGCTATCGATCTGCTCCGATGGCAGATACGATGCAAAAATCCCTCGCACGAATAGCCAGCCCAGCAGCGCCATGGAAAACGGCTTAACCGCCCAATTGATGAACAATGTTACACCGATGCCACGCCAGTGATCCTTGACCTGATGCAAAGTGCGAAAGTCAATTTTCAGCAGCATTGGGATAAGCATCACCCATATCAGCAGTCCCACCGGCAGATTGACACGCGCTATTTCCAACTTTCCGACAGTTTGGAACAATGTGGGAAACACTTGGCCAAGCAGCATCCCAGCGATGATACAAAGAAATACCCACACCGTCAGGTAACGCTCAAAGAACCCCATCGGCGCGCCTTCCGCTGTATTCCCCACTACCTCGCATTGGGTACTACTCATGGTGTCATTCCCCTTTTTCGCGTAAACGTCCGATATCGTCGAGTTCCTTTTTCAACGAAAATTTATTGAATTTTTCCATCGGCAGGTTGGTAAGAATTGAAATGCGTCGATTAAGCTGTGTGAAGGCTAACGAAAAAGCCTTGCATTTTTCATCATCGCTGCCTTTGACGGAAGCGGGGTCCTCAATGCCCCAATGGGCGGTCACTGGCTGACCTAGCCATACTGGGCAAATTTCTCCGGCAGCGTTGTCGCATACCGTAAAAACGAAATGGAACTCCGGTGCCCCAGGCACTGAGAATTCATCCCACGACTTGCTGCGTAAATCTGCTACCTCCAACTTGCTTTTTTGGAGCAATTCAATGGCGAATGGATTAACTACTCCCGTCGGGTAGCTACCGGCGCTGTAGGCACGGAAACGTCCTTTGCCGAGATGATTAAGCAGCGCCTCGGCGAAAATCGAACGCGCAGAATTACCAGTACAAAGAAACAGAACGTTGTAGGTCTTATTGCTCATGCCAGAACCTCCAGAAAGATAAATGGGCTACCAGCTTATCAACTCATTATTTAATCATAGAGTTTAGCGGCATTCTCAAGCGTGCGACAGCACGCGAGCGGATGTCCGCTCGAACTCTTGTATATAGAATTAAGCTGAATTGTCCGACGCGGATTCACGCACGCCTTTCCTAATCCGCACGAATCCGCGTCGGACGATTTCCGCTTGAACTCAGTAGTTGAACATACGCTGGGCGGAGAGCTACCTATGGGGAAAGCTCCTCGCATCTCTCTTCACAATGTTTGAGGGGGTTAGTTCAACGACAAGCTCAGCGGTTCGGTTTTGCGGAGCGTAGCGGAGCAAAACCGAATCCGCTGGAGCGCCGGGTTATGCCCTTTTAGCATTTGCTCATGATTACATTGATGATTTTTTCTTTTCTTTTCTGTATATGTTCTCTCGTCCAAATTGGGCTGTCTTTCGTCATTTCTCGAATTTCTCTTTGTTGTTCCAAGTGGTTGTAACTTGCTATTTTTTCGGCAAACGGTTTATTACCAACAGAGCAGTTATGAGATTTTGAAAGTAGTAAATAGTTTCCTAAACAGTTAATGTATTGGTTCACAAATTCTTCATCATATGTGTCGTAACCTGTTTCTGGATTTTTTGTCTGTGGTGCAATATGCTCCAACTCTGGATTGATTATTTTATCAAATCTTGTCGGTGAGTAACCGCTTTTTCCTTGTGATTCAAGATAATTCTCGTATTTCCAAAGCAAGAATTTAGCAGTCGAGTGGTTAATCCCGCCTTGTAAGGCTCTTTCCAATTCCTGATTGTTCCAATATGCCCACCACCAAGAGTCAGAACCAACATTTTTCATCAATTCAACTCTGTCAATTATTGGCTTGATGTCGGAATTGTCCTCTTTAAATTTTTGATAAACATCATTAAGTCTGGAAGTTATATCGGCTCTGGTTCCTATTAGTCTGTGTCTTATTACCAATGATTCAAGGCTTGAAAAAAACTGTGATAATTGTTTTTGTTGAAGTCCGAATTTGTAAGCCTTAATAATGAATGGGATAGCAATAGCAATCCCACCAAGCGAAATTAGCGAATGAATTTCAAGGTTTTCTCTCTCGTCTTTACCGAAGAAAGTTGTTAAATGCTCAAAGCTAACGGCAAGAGATTGAGTAAATAACTTGATAAATGAAATCGAATTTTCCTCTGAAAGCAGTTTATTTATTTTCTCAATTGCGTTTGATTCCCAAAGAGAGTTGAAATGCACTCTCAATGTGTAAATCAAAACATCATCTTCATTAATGTTGTATTCAATAGACGAAATTGATTTGTAGATTTTTTCAAACCTTGACTTGATTTCTTCGATTAAAGATTCTTTTTCCTCTCCTCCATAAAGATGAACAATGAACATAAATTGTGCTTTGATTATCTCCAAGTTTGATGGCTTTTTACCTCTATTGTTTTGGAAAATAAACATCTGAATAGCTTCTGATTCGTCTGTTACTGGATGTGTTGTGCAAGATGAACCTTGAACAGTTTCAAGCATTTTTAATAGATATGCTTCGTCTTTATCTGCAAGTTTTTGATAAAAGAAGTCAAAGGCATTTACTATTCTTTTAGCTGATTCCGTTTCAATCCCGTTTTTATCTTTTTTGATTTGGTCAATGACATAATCTTTGAAAAGCTGGTTGTCGTAACCAACAGTCTCAAAACGATAAATTGATTTTCTTTTTATTATATCCTCAAAAGATTCATCTTCGGATTCTGACAATTGGCGAATAGCTTTCAGACGGATGAAAAGAGCCGATAAGAAAATTACAATTGTTGTAAGACGCTGCTGTCCGTCAATTACTCCAAATTTATTTTCCGATTTTTCTTCAAAAAGGAAATGCCCGAAATAGTATTTTGATTTTGTAGAGCTTCGGTTGTAGTCTTCCAAGTCAGATAAAAAGGTGTTTACTTGTTTTGGTGCTTTGCTACTTTCAAATTCAGTGTCCCAAGAGTAAGCACGTTGGTAAGCCGGAACAAAGATTCTGTTTCCTGCTAACATTTGTTTGATTGTTGTTGAAGCTTCCATTATTTCATGGCTCCTTTGGATTGTGATTTAACGAAATAGTTGAGCTGCATGTTTGACAGGACAGATCAACCTATCCACATTCACGTTCGAGCTACGGTGTCCTGTCAAACATGCAGCTCGAACGGCTTGTTATATTAAAACAGTCCAACCTCTGATAAGACGGGGTTGACGCTTTTCTGTGTTGGAAGCTATGGGGATACTATGGTATGCGACTGGAAAAAGTCAAGAGAATCGGCCTTGGTCATCGTTTCGTCAGGCTGCTGCCGCGAACAGTGGCTGGACCGAGGAACGAGGCCGCTTGCGCGCAGGACGTGCTGGGAGGTCAACATGGTCGGCTAACCAAGTAAAAAGATCCTCGTGTGGGCTTTCAAAAAATTGCTCTCCCGGAGTCGGACCATTGAAACGATAATAGTTA
>Ga0268283_1001708_pt1 | contig 10348 bp, 10 predicted proteins | sample saktaG_13_FD_190140 | JGI IMG/M metagenome (GOLD analysis project Ga0268283, IMG submission 190140) | Saline water microbial communities from Sakinaw Lake, British Columbia, Canada - sak_2013_06_06_36m | ecosystem: Environmental > Aquatic > Non-marine Saline and Alkaline > Saline ... | reverse complement strand
TAAAATTCCAGTTTGGCGACGATCTCCGCATGGACACCAAGGGCTAGGCGGTTGATGCGGACGAGCGGGGTGTTGCCAATCAAATCGGTAACGCTGTTTGCTATGGTCATGGGATGTCCTCTGGGCGTTAGTTTTCTGGATAAAGGGTCGGCGGTGGTCTTTCAGGCAAGCCGTAGCCTATATTATCCCTCATGCACGGACGGAACGTTAAGACGAATTTTGCATTTCCCCGATACAAAAGTTTTAATCCACCAATCCCAACAGATTAGTATCAACCGCTTTCATGCTTCGGCTTTAGCCGTCTGAGAGGCCACGTCGAAATCCGCCAGATGCCGAGGCTTGCCTTTTGAAGGTGCGGCAATCATGCCGGCAAATGCCGCAACTGCGGTAGGATTAACCGAATGGGAGGCAGTCAGCCTTAAGCCGCCCTGCGGCGCAATCCGGGTTTTCCGTGGCATCCCCCGGATTTCGCCGCAGGGCGGCTCCATCCGGGCTACGCTTGCTAAGGCCGCGCAGGAAAGACTGCGACCCCTCCGGGGTCGATGTTTTATTCGTTTTGCCGTCCGGGGGTGTCGCTTCGCTCAACCCCCGGCTAATAGCTTGAACCCCTTCGGGGTTCTGCTGCTCCCGCAACGACTTGTGTATAACGATGAGATCGGGTGCTTGGGGTTCCCAAACCGTCTGCATTCCCACGCCGGGGGCTCGTCGTTATACACAAGTCCCGCCGACCCAAAAACGCCGTCATTCCGGCATGGACTGCCGGAATCCAGAGCCTAAGGACGGTAACTTGCCGCTTGCACAAGTGCTTGATTCAGGTAAGTTGCCAGCCCCTAGGTTCACATCCTTGTGACTGGATTCCGGCAGTCCATGCCGGAATGACGGGCCTCTTACACTTGTGTATAACGACGTGCGCCGGGGGTTGGAACGATTAATCAGTCCGCCCCATGCGCCCCTTCAGCGCATCCAACGCCTCGCGGGAGTCGGCCAAATCTTGTTGCCAGTCTGCATTGGTTTCATCCAATTGCGCAAGGCGTTCGACGATAGCCAAGCCAGCCTCGCGTTCGGTCAAGGCTTCCGCCAATCGGCCTTGTTGTTCAAATAGTGTGGCAATCCAGCGATGAGAAATAGACAAATCCCGCTGCCAATCGGTGTTGTCCGGGTCCAGCAGTGTCAGCCGCAGCATGATGTCTTTGTAGGCTTGATATTCCTGCAAGGCTTCGGCCAGTTTCCCCTGCGCCTGTAACGCCAGGCCGACGCAATTGTGGGAGACCGACAAATCCCATTGCCAGTCGGTGTTGTCCGCGTCTTGCCGAATTAGCCGTAGCCTAATGTCTTTGCTGGCTTGGAATTCCCGCAAGGCTTCGGTCAGTTTCCCCTGCGCCTGTAGCACCCTGCCCACATCATTGTGGGACACCGACAACTCCCGCTGCCAACCGGTGTTGTCCGGGTCCAGCAGTGTCAGCCGCCTCATGATGTCTTTGAATACTTGATATTCCCTTAAAGCCCCGGCTAAATCCCCCTCCTTTTGCAACGTATTGCCCAATAATTGCCGGGCATCGACTTCGCCCTGTGATTCATTCGCCGCGACGAATAGGGCTATTGCTTCCCGTGCCATGGATTCAGTCTGCTTAAGCGGCAAACGTCCGCCCCGTATCCTTCCCACGCACTCCAAGGCACGGGCGCGGGCGACGCCTTGCAGCCATTGGCCAGCCAACAGTTCGTCGAGTGCTAGGCCCAAAGTTTGTAGCGATCCAAACCGACCGGCGAGATCCCACTCTCGATAAAGCGTCAGCAATGCGACGGCGGCTTCAACCGGTTCATCCACACTCAGGCGGTGGTAAAGGGCTTCAATGCGTTGGTGGGCTTCCGGGCCAGCCAAACAGGCTGCCGCACGGCGCGACAACGCTTCAAACCGTAGCGGGTCCTCCTGTGCCAGTTGAGTGCGCACCGCCAAGCGGGTGGCTTCATGTACGTTGTAGGCGTTGCGGGCTTTGAAACTTTCCACTTGCGGCACGGCAATAAGTCGGGCGTAGTAGTGATCCGCCAAATCCAAGTCGGCTTCCAGCACTGCGGCGAGAGTGGCTGCATCAAACCAATGCGGGATGGCGGCGGCTTCCAGCACGGGGAACAGGCCGGGTTCAATTTGCTCACAGGCAATTCTAGCGGTGGCAACCCTCAGGGCTTGCGGGTCGTTTTGGACAAGCCTTAACTGTTCGAGGGCGTCTTCAATTCGCATGGGGGTCAACTAATGGAAGGATTGAAGCTACGCAGGGACGCACTGGTCTGACCGGGTTCCCCTTGGTAAATGTGTAGCAGCATTTCGATATGAGCCTCGGTGATGGCCGGGTTGCCCAAGGCATCACGCGCATAGTCATGCCAATCTTTGGGTTCCTTGATCGGGGGCAGAGTGGTCGGTGGGACAGCCATCTTAGCCCAAAGGCGGCCTGTTGGTTCCGGCACTTTCTGTCCGCCCAAAACCACGACCAGACCCGGACACTGCTCCACCCGGCGTAGCAACTGGCCTTCTATCCAGTCGGAGATTTCCGTAGAGAATTCTTGATAAACGTCAAACACCAGCAAAAGGGGGTTACTCAGACTTTCCAAGTCCTTAAGCAAAGCAGTCTTGCGCCGGGAACCGTTGGCGGAGTGGAAAGCAGGCAGAATCTCAGCACCAATATCCATTGCGAGGTTATCGAATAAATCATCCAAAGTGGGACAACCTTTCAATTCCAATGGCACGGCGCATAGGCCAAGGCTCTTGGCATATTCGATCAATTCGGTCAACAATACGGTTTTGCCGCTACTGCTAGGGCCATCCACCAGAAAAATCCGTTCCTTGCGACGGGCGGTGACGATATCTTGAAATAGTTCAAACGGTTCTTTACGATCAGCCAAGGGCCACGGATAGTTGACGAGGGGGTTGGGCCAGTTAATCGGCATGTTCGATGTGGGAAGCGGCGGGGCAGCACCCAACTTGCGCAGCCAAGCAACGATATCGGCATAGTCGCGGTTGGCATCGAAGTTATGCAAGCCGGCGATGAACTTGGGAATGCAGTTTTTATGATCGTCTTCAAAGGTCAATACACGGCAAAAATCAACTTCGGCACCTGCCTCGTAGAGTCGCCGGTATAGCACCTTGGTTTCATGCGTCGCCCCTTGACGCACACTTTGGGGTTGTTCGCCATCCCAGCACCTGCGATAAACGGGTGTGAACACCAAAATTACAACCTCAGCAATTTCCGCCTGTCTCCCGGACCATGTGTCCCAACCTTCGTCGGGTCCACCGGGGCCGCAGTCGCGGTCGAGGATAATGCCAATGCCCTCGGCCCGCAGACGGTCGGCCAAGGCGTGAACCCGTTGCTTGTGGGCTTCGCTTTCTTGGCTGTAACTGATGAATACTCTATTCGGCATGTTCGATTAGCCCTTGGGCCATGGGTTCGTGACACGGCAAACTGTAACAGAATTTGCCTTGCCTTACGAGCCTCGTAGGCTGTGGGCGAAAATCCTCGTCACCTATCAAGATGCTCATTTTAACCGATTGATAAATTGGGCAATTTTATGATCGTCATTCCAACACCTTGCAACTTTAGGTGTATACTTCGCTAACACAAAGCCCCACCGTGATCCGAGGTTTAAGATGTTTGAAACACAATATGAAAAACTGGCCCCGCTATCAATTTTTGTCAGAAGGATGGCCGCGTCTGTCATGCTGGCGGGCATCTTGATTGCGATTGCCTTATCCATTGGCGTCATGGGTTACCATTGGATAGCCGGATTTGATTATGTTGACTCCTTCTTAGAGGCGTCGATGATTCTCGGGGGAATGGGGCCTGTCAATCCGCTTTGTACAACGGGTGCAAAAATATTCGCTTCTGTCTATGCACTTTTTAGCGGACTACTATTTATCGCTATAATGGGCATCCTTCTTACCCCGATAACGCATCGCATGCTGCATAAATTTCATATTGATGAAGATGATCTGCCGGAGTGATGCCGGACGCGCCACCCTCCGACAATCCCAAATCTGCTAGAATTGATGGCAACGACCCCGCAGGAGGCTTGATTGGTCCGCTTACGGAAATATTCAAATGACAGACACCGCGCCCACGACCACCCCATTCCGCTTCAACTTGGACATAGAAGGCTATCAATGCGCCGCCGAGGCGGCTTTGCCCAACCAAGACATCAGCCTGACGGAATTCCTGCCGCTGATTTGGAAGCTGCAAGATGCCCTGATCGGAATTTGGACTCGGCTAAACGAGGCCGAGGGCAGGACCGTCTCTTGCCGGGCAGGTTGCGGGGCTTGTTGCCGGCAGCTTGTACCCATCAGTGCAACAGAAGCCCTGCACCTCAACAAGGTGATTCAGGGCTTGCCCAGGGAACATCGCGAGCGGGTGCTTGGAAGCTTTGCCCAAGCCCAAGCACAGTTGGCGGAAAAAGGAATGCTGGAGGCTTTGGGAAAGCTAACAGAATTGAGCTTGGATGTTAAACGCCAAATTGGCTTCGATTATTTTGCCTTGAAGATTCCTTGTCCTTTTTTGGAGGGGGAAAGCTGCTCCATCCATTCCGTCCGGCCCTCCGCCTGCCGGGAATACTTGGTCACCTCGCCGCCACTCCATTGCGCCAGCTTGAATGGTGAAAGCATCAATATGTTGCGCCACTCGGCCAAGTTTTCGAGTATCCTATTTTCTTTCTCCGATGGTGCTGGATACGCCAAGCCGGCGATTATCCCTTTAATATTGGCTTTGCCATCAACCGTTGAAGGCGATCCTCAATTGGAGCAGAAATTTTACGCGCCGAAGCTATTTGAGAATTTCCTGAATCGCCTGGCTGTTCTCTTTGCCCAAGTAACTTAAAGATTGAGCCATGATTCCTTACCGTGACACCATTCCCTGCTTGAACACCCCCTGGGTGACTTGGTCGCTGATTGTCCTCAATTTCGGCATTTTCCTGTTGACTTGGATTCTGCCGGAAAAGGCGATGATGCAACTTTTCTATTTTTACGGGCTGGTTCCCGCCCGCTTCGCTTCCGCCGAATGGGCCGCATGGGCGGGACTCCCCCCCAACGACTACGCTCCCTTCGTCACCCATATGTTCCTCCACGGCAGTTGGCTGCATGTGATATTCAACATGTGGATGCTGTGGATTTTCGGCGACAATGTCGAAGACCGCATGGGTGCATTGCGCTTCATCGCCTTTTACCTGTTCTGCGGACTGGTGGCGGGAGGTTTGCAAATGTTAGCCAACCCCGAAGCCACCGCGCCCGTGGTGGGTGCCTCCGGTGCGTTGGCGGGCATCATGGGTGCCTATTACTTCATGTACCCTTATGCACGCATTGTCATTTGGGTATTCTTCATGCCTTTGTTTTTCGAGGTTCCGGCCATTGCCTTTTTAGGGGTGTGGGTGATTATCCAACTTTACAAGGCGACCAATGGCTTAGGCGGCGGGGGCGGGGTGGCCGATGTGGCTTGGTGGGGGCATTTGGGGGGGTTTATTGCGGGCATGCTGTTTTATCGACTGTTTCTGTTACCCGGACGGGGCAGCCCGCCCGGTTTCGACGCCAGCCAACTCCATCCACAATGAGTTACCGGATTCATCCTTCCGAGCGCGTCGGGCATTCTGTGGACAAAGCGGCTTTTGTACGGATGCTCGGTGAATATCTCAAACCGGATTCGCTGTTGTCCGATCCCGAGGATTTAAGGCCCTATGATTGCGACGGGCTTTCCGCCTATAAAACCTTGCCTTGGATTGTCGCACTGCCGGAAACCATGGAACAAGCCCAGGCGGTATTGCGCTTGTGCCACCAACACGGCATACCGGTGGTTGCCCGTGGCGCGGGGACCGGGCTTTCCGGCGGTGCCTTGCCGGTCGACAACGGCGTGTTGTTGAGCATGGCCAAGTTCAACCGCATTTTGCAGATTGACCCCGTCAACCGCATGGCACGGGTTCAACCTGGAGTCCGCAATTCCGCCGTATCCGAGGCTGCCTCGCCATTCGGTTTGTACTACGCCCCCGATCCGTCCTCGCAAATCGCCTGCACCCTGGGCGGGAACATTGCCGAAAATGCCGGCGGGGTCCACTGCTTGAAGTATGGGTTGACCGTCCACAATCTTTTTGGCATCAAGTTACTCACCGTGGAAGGCGAGTTGATTGAGCTGGGTTCGGGCGGGCTGGACGGTCCGGGTTATGACCTGCCCGCCCTTGTCACGGGTTCGGAAGGTCTGCTTGGCGTGATCGTCGAAGCCACCCTCAAACTCCTGCCTTTGCCAGAAACGGCCCGTGTATTGCTGGCCGCTTTTGACAGCATCCAGCAAGCCGGCGACGCAGTGGCCGAAATCATCGGTGCGGGGCTGGTGCCGGCGGGTTTGGAAATGATGGACAACCTAATCATCCGTGCAGTCGAGGCTTTCATTCATGCCGGTTATCCGGTGGATGCCCAAGCCATCATCCTCTGCGAAATGGACGGCTTGACGGAACAGGTGGAGGCCGATTTGACGAGGGCCAAGGAAATCTTGGAACGCATGGGCGCGAGTGAAATCCGTCTGGCGCAAAGCGAGGCCGCGCGGAAAAAATTCTGGGCCGGGCGCAAGTCGGCTTTCACTGCCGCAGGAAGAATCAGCCCGGATTATTATTGCATGGACGGCACCATTCCCCGCCGCCACCTCGCCGGGGCATTGCAGCGGATTGCCGAGCTGTCGGCGTCCTATGGCATTGGCGTGGCGAATGTTTTCCATGCCGGCGACGGCAATTTACACCCGTTGATTCTTTATGACGCCAACCAACCCGGCCAACTGGAGCGGGCCGAGGAATTGGGCGGCAAGATTCTGGAACTGTGCGTGGCGGTGGGCGGCACGGTGACCGGCGAGCATGGTGTGGGCATGGAAAAGATCAACCAGATGTGCATCCAATTTTCGCCCGCAGAACTGGCCCAATTCCATGCAGTCAAGGCGGCGTTCGACCCTAAGGGGCTGTTGAACCCCGGCAAGGCCGTGCCAAGCCTGCACCGCTGTGCCGAGTTTGGTGCGATGCATATCCACCAAGGCGCGCTTCCCCATCCTGATCTGGAGCGGTTCTAATGGATCATGATATTCTCAAAACCTTGATTCCGTTTAATGCATTGACCCGCCATAACCTTAAACTATTGGCGGAAGAAGCCAAGATTCAATCGCTCCCGGCGGGAACCCACTTGTTTGCCGAAGGGGACGAGGACAAGCTGTCCATCTACCTGCTTTCTGGCGAGGTCATGCTCACCGCTTCGGACCGAATCCGCCCAAGGCAACTGGTCGGGGGAACCCCTTCGGCCAGCTACCCACTGGCCCAACTTAAACCGCGCCAATTTTCAGGGATTGCTGTCACGCCGCTAAGCATCCTGAGCATTGATAGCAGGCTGATTGACCGTATGTTGAGTTGGGACCAAGTTGCCACCTACGAAATCAACGAATTCGAATCCAGCGAGGATATGGAATGGATGATGCGCCTATTACGCAGCGAAACCTTCCAGAAATTGCCCGCCGTCAACACCAATGAGCTATTTCGGCGTTTCCAACCGATCCGCGTCAAGGCGGGTCAAATCATCGTCCGCCAAGGGGATCAAGGCGACTATTACTACTTGATCAAGACCGGCAGGGCCGATGTGTTGTGCAAAATCGAAAAGGGGCACAAAGTCTCGGTCATCGCCCAAATCCAAGAGGGGGAAGGTTTTGGCGAAGATGCGCTGTTGACGGGCGCGCCACGCAATGCCACGGTGGTGATGGCGGCCGACGGCGTGCTAATGCGGCTAAAACGCGAGGATTTTGACGAATTGTTGCGCGAGCCGTTGGTTGATTGGCTGGAATTGGATAAAATCCGCTCTTTGGTGATAACCGGCGCTGTCTTGCTTGATGTTAGGCTTGAAGATGAATTTCTTCATGCCACGATCAAAGGCAGCGTCAATTTCCCGCTTTATCTACTGAGAAAAAAAGTGGCGGAATTGGACATTAATCGGCACTACATTGCCTTTTGCCAGACCGGCAGCCGCAGTTGTGCGACGGCATTTTTGCTGGCCCAAAGGGGCTACAAAGTTTCCGTTCTGCGTGGAGGTTTGGAAGGGTTGAGGCAAAATTTATCACAACCATGATTTCACCGGGCTAATAAGTTAAAATTCCATTGTTTGTTTAAAAAAAAGAATGCCATAAAGATGAGCTACGCTAACGACATAATTAAGTTGCTTAAGCCAACACCAAATGGCAAGCCATTAGTATTGGATCTCTTCGCTGGTTGTGGAGGACTTGCATTAGGGTTCGAAGCACAAGGCTTTGAGACTCTTGGATTTGAAATGGACAAGGATTGCTGCAATACATATCGAAGAAATTTGTATGGTCACTGCGAACAAGTCAATTTAACACCAAGTTATAAATTTCCAAAAGCTTCTGTTGTCATAGGTGGTCCTCCATGCCAACCATTCAGCGTTGGAGGTGAGCAAAAAGGAATTAAAGATTCACGGGATGGCTTTCCTATATTCATATCAGCAGTAGAACAGTCAAAACCAGATATTTGGATGTTTGAAAATGTTCGTGGTTTGATGTACCGAAATAAGTGGTATCTTGATAAAATCATTCAAGCACTGGAAGAACTTGGTTATATCGTTGAGTGGCGACATATTCTTAACGCGGTTGATTACCTCGTACCACAGAACAGAGAGCGACTAATTGTAGTTGGGCATAAGGGACAGTTCCGCTATCCAAAAAAGCAACTAAATCGCGTCACTGCTGGAGATGCATTGGATGAACTGGCATTTCAAGTCCAACCTGACTCAAAATTTCTAACCTCAAGTATGGACACTTATGTAGCCAAGTATGAGCTAGCATCCAAGTGCATTAACCCCAGAGATTTACAATTGAATAAACCTGCCAGAACATTAACATGTCGTAATCTCGCTGGTGCAACTGGTGATATGCATCGTGTACGTTTACCCGATGGTCGCAGACGTAGACTTACAGTGCGTGAAGCAGCACGGTTACAAAGTTTTCCTGATTGGTTTGAATTTTGTGGTGGTGAAACAAGTGTCTTTAATCAAATCGGAAATGCTGTCCCACCTATGCTAGCATTTAGCGTAGCCGGAAGTGTTCGTACCTATTTGCATTCGTCTCAACGTCTCAGTAATGTTGATATAATGCAGCACCGTATGCCAACACAGCTCCAACTGCCATTATGAAAAGCAAAGGTGAAGTTCCTCATGAAAAGCTCTTACAGATAGAAAAGTTGGTTTCAGAGGCACTTTGTATATTATCAGCACTAGGTGTGCCATTACTGAATCTTACTGAGCGACGCAAGGAAAGAATGGCTAAAGCATTTTTAGCCGTCGCTGCTGTTAGACCGGGTGTTGGTTGGGATAGTCTCAAAAGCAATCAGGACGGGCATCGATTTGTATCTCGCGAAATTATTCGTTATATGAATGAGTATTTAGGGGAACACATTGCAGATAGCTCTTATGATGATATAAGGCGTAAGGATTTGCTACTGCCAGTCGAGGCAGGGATTGTTTTAAAGAGTGCAGCGAAACCTAACGCGAACACTAACGATGGTACAAGACGTTATGCACTAAATCCAGACTACGCGCAACAAGTTCGATATTTTGGAAGTCCTGCATGGGACAATAATCTATCCCTTTTTCTTGGCAATAATAGAACACTCGCCCATGAACTTCAGAGAGAACGTGATATGGCTCGCATACCTGTTATGATAAAAGAAGATAAGGAAATTTTCTTTAGTCCAGGCCCGCACAATCAACTTCAAAAAAGAATAATTGAGGAATTTCTGCCAATATACGGTTATGGTGCTGAAGTCCTTTATGTGGGTGACAGTGCGGACAAATATTTATATTTGGATGAAGCCCGACTAAGGGATCTCAGTTTTTTTGAGATTGCCCATGACAAATTACCGGATGTAATAGCTTATTCTGCATTAAAAAATTGGCTTTACCTTATTGAGGCTGTCCATACAGCCAATCCCATAAACGAGATAAGAAGGCTGACCCTGCTACGTTTAACAGGGCAATGTACAGCTTCTATTATTTTTGTGACTGCGTTCACAAATAGGGACTTATTCAGAAAATACTCGAAAGATATTGCATGGGAAACTGAAGTTTGGATTGCTGAAAGTCCTGAGCATTTGATCCACTTTAATGGAGATAAGTTTCTGGGGCCTTACTTAGGCACTTAATCACACAATTCACTTTTCACCGAATCCAGGTTTGAGATTGATCCGTACATGCGTTATTCTCAATCAACTGATTTTCTAAAACTCAATACAAAACCATGACCGCATCCAACTACCGTATCGAAAAAGACAGCATGGGCGAACTGCAAGT
>Ga0268283_1001706_pt1 | contig 10368 bp, 6 predicted proteins | sample saktaG_13_FD_190140 | JGI IMG/M metagenome (GOLD analysis project Ga0268283, IMG submission 190140) | Saline water microbial communities from Sakinaw Lake, British Columbia, Canada - sak_2013_06_06_36m | ecosystem: Environmental > Aquatic > Non-marine Saline and Alkaline > Saline ... | reverse complement strand
GTTTATTTCTGGCTTTCCTACAAATCCATGTTTAGTTCTCACATTAATTATACCATTGGCGCCACGCATCCCATACTGAACGGTTGCTGCGGCATCTTTCAGAACGCTGAACGATTCGATTTCCAACGGATCAAGTTGTGAGAAATTGCGTTCCACATTATCAACCAGCATAAGCGGGGAAACATTAGTATTAAAGGTACCGATGCCTCGTACCAGGATATTGAAATTTTCATAGCCTGGTTCATCGCCGGTTGTTTTAATGACCGACAAACCGGTTATCCGGCCTGCAACGATATTTGATATGGTGGTTAAGTGTGTTTTTTCAAAGGATTCAGCTTTTACTGACGAAATTGAATGGGTAAGTTCTGATTTGGTACGGGTGCCATAAGCAACATCAATTATATTGCCATCACTGGAAAGCTCCAGGGTTACCGCGGGTGAGGGTGCCCCGGCTTTGATTTCCGTTTTTGTTGATTCGTATCCATGTTTGCTGAAATACAGTGTATTACCCTGGGAAACATCAATGGAGAATACTCCATCCTGATTCGTATAGGTTTGAACAAATTTATCCATTACGGATACATTTACTCCGGGAATAGCCAGCCCGCCAGAATCTTTCACTGTACCTGTAACAATTTTTACATTTGTTTCCTGCGCCTGAATAGGATGTAGTCCCCCTAATATGAGGATCAGAAGGGAGCAGAATAACTTAATATGTTTTATCATTCCTTGCATGGTTTAAATACTTAAGCAGTTAGATCAAATTAATTACCAGCCTGGATTTTGCTGCAGTAATGGATTCTTATTCATTTCCGAAATAGGAATCGGGTATAAATCCATATAATCCCTGTAAACCCTGGTTTCAAAAGGTTTTTTTGTATAGCTCAGGCTTCCGTCAGCATTTTTCACTATGTACATTTCATAAAAGTCACCTCCGAACCATTCGGATCCTTTCTTCCACCGGCGGGCATCCCACCAGCGCTGTTCTTCAAATGATAATTCAATGGCTCTTTCGTTCATGATACGTTTCCGCATCTGTTCTTTGTCGAGTCCCGCGGGCATATCTACCATCCCGGATCGGTTTCTTACCTCATGAAGAGCGGCATAAACCTCGGGGGTTGGACCTGATGCTTCGTTTGTAGCTTCGGCATAATTAAGGTACATTTCTGCTAACCTGAAATAGATCCAGTTGTGATAAGCCATTACCGACGTTTTTGTCTTGACTTCTTCAGGAAGATATTTCCGAACGTAATACCCGGTACTGGTATATTCTGCGAGCAGCTTCCTGTGCTTCCCGTTTGATGAAGGATTAAGATCGGGAGAAAGAAAAGTTTCTACCGTTACACCTTGCCATACAGCACCATTATAAAGTATGGTTTTATAAAACCTGGGATCTCTGTTCAAATACGGGTTAGAGGGATTATACCCTGATCCTGGTTCATCAATGGTTTTTCCATTGTTCATCTCAAAAAGATCGACAAAATTTTGGGTTGGAGCCACAGCACCTGCTCCTTCAAATTTTTCTCCTTTAGGAGCCCATACGTTAATTTGCTGGTTAGTAAAATCTATCGGACTTTCGTGTTTATAGAATATGACTTCCCTGTTTCCGCTGTTACGCCTGGTGAAGAACTGTCTTTCATAATCAACGGCTCCTTTGCCGGTGTTGTATAATTCATAGGCAAGAGCTCCGTTTTCGTCTCTCAGGTCGATAACCGCTTTGGCAGCGTCGGCGGCAAGCTGCCATTTGTCGGAATTGGTAAATTCGAGGTTCCATAAGGGACTGGCGGCATAAAGTAACATCCTTGCTTTTAAAGCCATTGCAGCGCCTTTGGTAACTCGTCCCATTTCATTATCGGCCCTGGAAACAGGAAGTCCACTTATGGCAGATTCACAATCCTTCAGAATATATTCCGCGCATTCTTTGTAAGAATTTCGGGCGTACATAAGATTATCACCGGGAACTAGTATCTCCTCCATGATAGGCATTCCGCCATACCTCTTAATAATTTCGAAATAATAAAATGCTCTTAAAAAGTACACTTCTCCTACCATCGCATCCTTGGTTTTCTGGTCGGGAAAGGGTATCACTTCCAGTTTGGAAAGAAAAATATTGGCTTTCCTAATGCCGGCATAGTAATTGGAAAGCTGGTCGTCCTGCCCGTCGTAACTTCCGAAGTTAAAGGTTTGTGTTCCATGATAGCCCATGTATGAATCCGATTCGTCCGAAGCGGAGGACATAGGGACGGGCTGATAGTTTCCAACACGGTTGAATCCATCCTGAAGATTAACATAAATATCAGACTGAAAACGCTGGGCATTTTCGAATATGGAAAATACAGTTTCCTCATCCAGGTTTAATCCCGGGGCACGATCCAGAAAATCATCATTCTCGCAAGAGATTACTGATACGGAAATCAATGCTAAAAATATATATTTGGTCAAGTTCATATTCCGCATTTTAAAAGTTAAGATTAATCCCGAAGTTATACGACTTTAAAGGAGGCATATTGCCACCACGCTGGTCTCTGTTATCAGGATCAAGGCTGGGCTCTTTTGCCCACAGCACCAGGTTTACCCCTGAAAAGTAGATTCTGAGAGATTCCATTTTGAATTTTTGCAGGAAGGATTTTGGAAAGGTATATCCTATCTCCGCATTTTTAAGCCTGATGTATTCTCCTGATCCAGTGCTGTATGTACTCCCGGCTTCGTTGTTCTGGTAGGGTCCATATAGCCTGGTATATTCCTCAGAACCTGAAGTTTCCGGTGTCCAGTATTCCCAGTGTTTGGGGAATACATTTTCATTATTGGAAAAGTGCCACATAATTTCCCAATTCTTCTCAAAGGAAGCCCGGGAAACACCCTGAAGCAAAGCTGAAACATCAAAGCTTTTGTAGTTCAGACCTAGCGTAAAACCATAGGTAATTTCAGGCACAGGAGAGTACCCTGTTCTAACATAGTCAAAACGATTTATAACCCCATCGTTGTTAATGTCCTGAAATTTAAGATCGCCAGGATATAAAATGTTATTACCAGGTATTCCACCCAATTGCGATATTTGTGGAGGGCTATTATAAATCTCATCATAGCTCTGAAAAATTCCGGTGGTTATTAACTTCAGGGGTGTACCAATGGGATAGCCTTCTTCTTTCTGGTAATCAAGGGACATATATGCATCATCCCTTTTAATTACTGTATTGTGAGCGTAGGAGAGGTTACCGCGCATAAAATATGAGAAGTCCTTTGTGATGTTCATATTATGCCGGAACTCAATCTCGAATCCCTTGTTTTCAACTATCCCGACATTTGCTGCGCTAAATACGGCTCCGGTATAGGTCGGGGTTGAATTTGTGATGGTTGTCAGAATTTTGTCACGGTATTCATAGAAATAATCAAAATTAAAACCAAACATACCTTTAAAGAATTCTGTTTCAAGACCAATGTTTAGTTTTCTGGCAACTTCCCACTGAACATTTTCATTGGCAATTGTCCCCTCCCGGATTCCGGTGTATGAGTTGTCACCGGTTCCGAATTTTACTCCACCAACTTCTTCGTATTGTTGCAGGTATATGAAGCGGTCGTCACCGATTTTATCATTACCCACCCATCCCATGGATCCACGGAACTTCAAATTTGTTACGACATGCGTAAAGGAAGTATTTTTCAAGAAATTTTCATTGGTAGCTATCCATCCTAGGGCAAATGCAGGAAAAAAGCCAAATCGATGCCCGGGTGCAAAGTTTTCAGATCCATTGTAACCAATATTAACTTCAGCAAGGTAGCGCCCGGAGTAATCGTATGTTACGCGGCCAACCAGACCCTCAGTAGCATAAGGCGTTTGAGAATCAATATACTTCAGGTCGCGGTTTCCCAATATAAGGCCCGTGATGCCATGCTTTCCAAAATACCTGGCATAGTTAACGCTAAGTTCATAATAGGTTTTCCGGGTATCATGAACATCTCCCCACGAATAAGAGAGAGGTCTGTTTTCGCCGAATTCTGAATAACTGTTATTCTTCAGGTCGTATTGGTAAACAGAAAACTGCTGCTCATAGTTACGGTTCATCGAACCATTATCATCAAAAGCAAGTTGTCCTTTAACAAATAAACCAGGAGTGACAAAATCGAGTTTATAATTAAGGCTGACACTCAATTCCAAAACGCTGTTTGTTTCCTTGTAAAAGCCCATATCACGGACTGTCCCGATAAGATTTGTACGACTGCTGTTACCGCCAAGTGAACCATCAGGATTAAACACAGGTGTAAATCTTCCTCCAAGGGCAAAGGAAGCACGGTACACTCCCCAACTTCCAAACCATACAGATGCAGGATTTGTTCTATTTTCGATCCTGGTACCTAAACTCAGTGCAGCACTTAAATTTTTCGACACGTTTATATCGAAATTAGACCGAAAATTCAATCTCGAAAAATTGGTGTACGGATCATAATTATAAATACCGTCCTGGGTTAGATAACCTCCTGATATAAAGTATTTGATATTTTTTGTTCCTCCGCTTACATTCAGGTTATATTGTGAGAGTGTTGAATGGTCTTTAATCATAACATCCACCCACGAAAAATCGGGATTAGTATAAGGGGATGCGCCGGTGCGGAAGTTTAAGAGATCTTTGTTGTTAAAGGGAGCTGCTTCTTTTGACCCTCCAACTTTGAATAGGTTTGCAAGCATGGCTGAGCGATATGAATCTATTGGACGAGGAATCCTTGTGGGAATGGTTATGGCAGTTTGAGTTGTGAATGAAATTTTTGGTTTGCCTTCAATACCACGTTTTGTGGTAACAATTATAACTCCGTTAGCACCTTTCACCCCGAAAACTGCAGTTGCTGAAGCGTCTTTCAATATACTTACAGTCTGGATCTCATTCGGATCGATCTGTGCAAATCCATCCCGTATAATTCCATCAACCACTATCAATGGCTTGGAATTTCCATAGGTAGCCTGCCCGCGAATGTATATTTCTGCTTCGTCACGACCAATTTCCCCTGATGTCTGTACTACTTCAACTCCGGAAAGCCTTCCGGCAATGGATTGAGTAATATTTGAAACCGGAATTGAAACAATAGTCTTATTATTTATGGAAGAAATAGATCCCACTACAGATTCTTTTTTCTGACTGCCATAACCAATAATTACTGTTTCACTTAAGGAAGTTGCATCCAAAAATAATGCTACATTAATAACTGAACTTCCTGCAATAGCTACCTCCAGACGTTGATAGCCAATGTAGGAGAATACAAGGGTGCCTTGGGGATCGATTACTTCGAGGTGGTAACTTCCATCAACGCCGGTTACGGTTCCTGTGGTGGTTCCTTTAATAAGTACGGTAGCGCCGATAAGCGTTTCGCCGGTTTGAGAATCCTTGATCACTCCCGTTACCAACTGCTTCTGCTGGCCATAACCATGTATGGTGAACAGTACAATCGAAAGTAATATTAATACTTGTCTGAAAACTCTTTTTCTCATGATGGAACTATATAGGTGAGAATATATCTTTTCTTTATGTTACTTAGGCTGAGATTGCAGAATACAGCTTAGAACGCACTTAACCGTACTATTGAGCGCCTGTTATTCCTGTTTCACGAACTTGTATGTGTACGTTTTCAACGTTTTATTATAGCGGTCCAGTTGCAGTAATTCCTCCGGGGTTTTACCGGTAAGAACATCCTGCGCCAGGGGGGTGAACAGTACAGTTTTTTTCCTTTCGCCAATGTATGTCTTTACCCTGATCTCCATCTCGGTGCTTGTGAGATTAATAATAGTAAAACGAACAGGGAATGGTTCGTATTTATTGCTGCCGTTCCAATGGTCGAGCGACATATCGAGCTTCGTTTTATCGGTTATGATCCATGTTCCGTAACGTTGAACTGCATCGCAGGAGCTATACAGACGGTAAAGTCCATTTTGTTCAATCAAAAGCCTGGTACTCTGCTCACAGGCAGTCATCGTAACAGGGGTTCCATCCTCCAGAATGGATTCCTGGGTCCAGAAACCAGGGAATAAGTTTGAATTATCTGTATCCTTTTTGCATGATGAAAACATGCTGAGCAAAAAGATCAGGAAGCAGGAAATTAATTTGTTCATAACTTTGATGGGTATTATTCAACTATTATTGAATCTGCTGACATTACTCAGTTTATTCTTGAGTAACCAAGTATTGTTACTTGTAGGCTCCCTTGAGGAGCAATGTCGCTTCTCCTGATTTTCAACGATGCATTATCCAGTTGTTCAATGTAAAATGCCACAGGCAGGTATTCAGAAATATTCAGCATATCATCTTTAAAATTCCAACCGGAATTTATCTTTTTATTACCACAAGCATCATACAGAAGACATATGTTATTAGCTTGTAATTCAATAGTGCTTAGCTTTTCACAATCACTAAGTGTAACCGGACTGTTATCGACCATTTTGTCGACCAGTATCCACTTTCCGATTAGCTGTGATTCAATATTATTGTCTTCCTTTTTACAGGAAAAAACTGCCAAGGCCAAGAGACAGAAAGTTAGTGTTCTTATAGCAACTGTTTTCATTCGATAAGAATTATTAATCATGAAAGACAATCTATGAACTGTCGTTTTGCTAATTTTCAGTTTAAAAAATAAAATTTTGCCTGAAAACAGAAGGTGATGTTGAAGAGGTAATTTAAAATTATAGAGAATAAGGATGTCTCATCCTAACCTAAAGTACTAACTAACCTAAACCGAAAAAGAGCCTTTTTAAGTTATCTTTTGAGACATCCTTATTCTCCATGTTATGAGCTTATTTTACAATGAATTTAACAGTGGAACAATTTCCGTTCCTTGTCCCAACCTTTAATATATACATTCCCGAATTAGGAACAGTAATTGCATTCAGCTCAGAACTATTATTCAGATTTTGTGAAGCAACATTTCTTCCTACCATGTCATATACATTAACGCGTGATGCATCTGGTAATGAGAAATATATGGTTCTGCCCATTGTATAAAACTTCAAGTCAGTTTTATTGATTGATGGCTTAACGCCAGTGGTAATCACCTCACGTTGGTCAGGATTACCATCAAGGGTAACTTCATCCAGGTAGAAATCTCTGGCTGGAGTATTGTCGATCCAATTGCCACTTAAATCTTTTCGTACATCGTATCTTAAAGTAAAAGCTTTTATGGCACTGTAGCTACTTAAATCCAAAACCAGGTCAAACCATTCGCCATTAATATCATCCTTAGGATATGAAAGCATTTCTGTATGCCATACATCAAAATTATCAACAACAACCACCTCAATATCACAAACTGTATCAGTCCGCACAAGCATATGCAGATACTGATTCTGTCCATAATTGATAATGTGAATTCCGGGGAAGGAAACGCCCAAACCCTGCCATGATAAACATTCAACACTTTTAGAAAACTTCAGGACTTTCCCTGTCGGATTAACCGTACTGGTTGTGAATGGATTAGGTACAATAGAATAGGTATTGGCAGCATTCTGAGTATCGAAGCTCAGTGAATCTATTTGTGCTTGACTCTGACAATTGAGAAGGCTGGTTCCTGTTAGAATGGTAACTCCTCTCTGAAGCGGGTCATTATTTAACATAATCTCATCAAAATAGTACTTGCTTGGTGGATTGTCTCTTGGCCCGTTCCAGTCTTTGTCAACAAGTACACAAACTTTTTCAAGAGGTATTGAATTGTCCATAAGGTATTTAAGGTCGATAACGATATCTTCCCATTTGCCTGCTTTCGTAAGATTACCATCAAACCTCAAGGTTCCCATATCACCACCTCCAAGTGGCTCATTAGCATTCAGGCTCACACTATAACCGTCATTCAGGATTTCCCTGTAGTGTAACATATGAAGGTAACGGTTACTTTCAGTGATAGTGATCGGCGATCCCAGCCTCAGGTTTAGGAAGTTTCCCCACCAGTCAATGCTTTTTATAGCATTCATAAACAGGCTTTTTGCTGATTTATTTATTCCTGTTTGGTCAGGATTATCAGTAACAGTAGTATATTTACCACCACCAAAATCTGCGTACCAGTTTGAAACTAGGGAGACGTCTGCAATAGACCATTCAACAAAGTCGTAATAAGTAATAGCTTCAGGACTTGTTTCTCCTGTAAACAGGGGAGTTTCCTGTGCTTTGGCATTAAAACAAAAGCCAAATGCAAGCAAAAGAAAAGTGAAACTTTTTTTCAATGTAGACATTTTTTTCATGATGAATTGGTTTTAGTTAGTAAAAAGGGTTGTTAATTTTAAAGCTGTTTATTACAGTAGTCTATAATCTGACAAATTTATTATCGGCAGTTTCTCCGCCAGTCATTGTAGCCCTTACAATATAAAGTCCTATGCCTATTTCTATTGGCAAACAATAACTTGAATCCCTTATATTGTGAGCGTATTTTTTCATGATGAATTGGTTTTAGGTAGTAAAAAGGTTATCGATTTTAAAGCAATTTATTGCAGTAGACTATAATCTGACAAATTTATTATCAGCAGTTTCTCCGCCAGTCATTGTAGCCCTTACAATATAAAGTCCTATGCCTATTTCTATTGGCAAACAATAACTTGAATCCCTTATATTGTGAGCGTATCCGATAATTTCGCCCAAAACATTTATGACATAGATATCCACAAGCTTTCTGTTGTCAATAGATTGGATATTCAGTTTACCGCCATTGTAATAAACATTTAGGTCGGATTTGATTTTTTTATCACTCACTGATGTAGCGAATGGGATAATCTCCCAGATAGAATTGTCGCCGTTATCCCAACTCATCTGCAATACCGGCAATCCCAGATCATAAATATTATCAGGAATGCTCCAGCATTTCATGCTTTTATGGATGATAATTTTATAATAATTTCCTTCCAGATGAACAAAATGAAACCTCTGGTTTTCGCCACCCAAGTCAGTATATTGTATGATCTTTGCCCCGTCAAGGTTGGAGACACCTTCTACATTGAGAACATAATTTTTATTAGACGCATTGTGTGCCGGTTTAATAATGTAACCTCCGTTGATATAATCAAGGCTCATATCAAATGCCGAATTGCTCTGAGGTGAATCACCTGTAATCACCAGTAATCCTCCCAGGCTGGTTGAAGCGCTTTCAATACCAATATATTTATCGCCATCCTTATTTTTAATGTAATACCTCCCGGCAGGAATAGAAGAAGTTGAAACCTCAACCGGGATAACAAAGGTGGTAACGGAATATTTGGGAGCGGTATAGTCCAGTATTTCACTTGTCAATGAGGTATTAATTTTTGCAAGTTTCTCCGTATAGGTATCATTCACTTTCCCTGTCCTGAACCTCTGGATACTTGGTCCGGAAGTTTGAAATGCTTCGAGATCATAACTATGATTGGTTTCATTAGCTGTTTCATTGCAAATAACTAATACAAGCTCTGATTTATCCGGACTTAAAGCAGTAAGAGTATTCGGATCCTTGCAGTCAATTATAGTATATCCGGGTTTAATAAAACGTGAAAATTGCGAACGGAAATAATAACCATCTCCTTTGGTAACCGGATGCGTAGCTTCGGAATATTTACCTACGATTAATCCCCAAACAGGACTCTGGTCAGCAGCAATCTGCCAGTCAATCCATGCATTGCCTTTCATTTCCTTAATATCCTTGATGATTCTAGCAGCCATTACCAAGAATAATTCTTCGTCAGTGCCTGATACATTCAATGGCCCTGACTCAGATTGCCACAGTTTAATATTGTTAGCCTGGGAAAATGATAACAGATTTTTTCTGGAATAATCACTTCCGAAGTAGCTGTGCGCATTTATTTTTATCAATTTTGGAAGAATATCTCCGGCAGATTTATATTTAGTTATACCGGTATAACATTCATCAAGTGAATTGGCATCCATGCTGCTAATTCCGCAATAGCCAAGCATATCTTTAGCCTGGAGTTTAGTGTACAGCTCGCGGATCATTTTTTCCTGATCCGCCTGTCCGAAATAACAGCCTTCCTGTCCGCCCATAGCTTTCCACCAGGTAGAAAAGGGTTCGTTAAAAGGTTCGAGGGTTTGAAATGTAATCCCTAAGCTATCGTGATAAAATTGTGTTACATCCGTGAGATAATCCGCAAAATCATCGAACATATCCGTTTTCAGGTTAGCGACATTGCCTTCCACACTGCCTGCGGAGCATCCGCTGTTTGTCATCCAGAAAGGGGGCGAATTCGAAAAAGCTTCGACAATAATATCATTTACACCGGTATATTTGATCCGGGATTGAATAAGTTGTTGTACTATCTTTCGCTGGTTGGCATCCTGTGTCCAGTCGTAGGGGCTTGCAGCTGATGCTTTATAACCAGGCATATCCCCGCCATCGCCACGCATATGCTTATGGTCG
>Ga0268283_1001705_pt1 | contig 10378 bp, 7 predicted proteins | sample saktaG_13_FD_190140 | JGI IMG/M metagenome (GOLD analysis project Ga0268283, IMG submission 190140) | Saline water microbial communities from Sakinaw Lake, British Columbia, Canada - sak_2013_06_06_36m | ecosystem: Environmental > Aquatic > Non-marine Saline and Alkaline > Saline ... | reverse complement strand
GATTTGGAAAATCTGGTAAGTGCCAATTCCTGAATCTTTTACAATCCGGAAACCTTCAATTTCGAGTGGCGCGGCATTTACATTTACACGGCGGATTTCACCGTTTCCTTTTCTAACGCTGTAAACTACTTTAACAGTATGAGCTATATATTCAGGTCCGTAATCGGGATGCTCGCCATATACGAGAATAAGCCGCTTTTGACCGTTATCTTCCAGCGCTTCAACTTCTTTAACCAATTCATTATCTTCAAGTGTGCTGCGGATGGCATCCTTATTTGTTGAGCGGAAACCACAATAAGAACAATTGTTAACACATTTATTTCCAATATATAAAGGGGCAAAAAGCACAATACGGTTACCGTAAACCATTTCTTTCAGCCGGCGGGCACCGTCCTTAATTTCTTCAATCAGTTCGGGAGTATCTGCACTGATAAGGATGGCAGTTTCGGCAAGTGTAAGGCGCTGCTTGCTGAGTGATTTTGCAATCACAGCTCTCACGTCTTCAATAGTTGGTTTGGCGTTATAAATGTGATCCCAGATTTCGTCAGCATCAATAAAAGGTTTCATCCTCTGATCGGGAATCCGGCAAGTTTCAGGTTGAAATTTCATTCCAGGTATATTAATTCAATATCAAGTGCAAAATTACGGTTTTTCAGCCTATTTAAGCAAATCAATACCTAATCTTTGTGAAATAATTAACAATAAACTTTTAACCCGGAAGTAAGGGTAAAACAGGCATATTATATATCTAACAATTAACGATTTATCATACTTCGATCCGAAGTCCGTCGTAAGCAAGATGAACTCCCGGAGGCAACTTAGGTTCTACAGTTTCTAATTTCCCTAAAAAATGGCTGATATGAGTAAGATAAGCAACTTCCGGTTTCAGATCATCCAGAATCTCAAGTGCTTCGCTCAGCGAGAAATGTGAAACATGCCTTGAATTGCGCAGCGCATTAATAACGACCACTTTTGAGCCCCGTACTTTATCGAGTTCAGCGGGGGAAATATAATTGGCATCTGTGATATAGGTAAAATCGCCAATCCGGTAACCGAAAACTTTCATTTCCTGGTGCATAACCTGTACCGGAAGAAAATCGAATTCCCCAATAGTAAAAGGCGCTTCAATTATTGGGTGCAGGATAAGCTTGGGAGCGCCCAAATAGCGTCCCGGCATAAAGATATATGGAAACTGCTCTTTAATTTCTTCGAGAGTAACCTTTGTACCGTAAATATCGATAGACTTATGCAAAATATAATTGAATGCCCTGATATCGTCAAGTCCTGCAATATGATCGCGGTGAGCATGCGTAAACACAACAGCATCAATATCTTCGACCTTATGTTTAAGCATTTGTATCCTGAAATCAGGACCGCAATCGATAACAATATTTGAGCTGCCACGGGTAAGCATTATGGATGAACGATAACGCTTGTCACGAAAATCCTCACTGGTGCAAACTTCACAGTTACATGCCACAACTGGAACACCGGTTGATGTACCTGTTCCCAGGAAGGTAATTTTCATTTTAGTGTTTTCGTCAGGCACGGAAGGAGAGTTATGAGTTATGAGTTATGAGTTATGAGTTATGAGATATGAGTTATGAGTTATGAGTTATGAGTTATGAGTTGTGAGCCATGAGATTTGTGATTTTTGAATTGAGATTTGAGACTTGGGATTTGAGACTTGGAACTTAGTAAATCAGCTCTTCCACTTGTAATTTATCCTTCTCCAACTGGTTTTTCAGTTCGTCGATTTCTTTAAATTCAAGTTCCTGCCGAATATATTTTGCAAAGTAAACGGTGGCATCTTTTCCGTCAAGAGACTCTTTCGCATCGAAAGGAAAGATTTCGATGGTGATTTCTTCCTTACACCTGTCTTCGCCGTAGCGGCTGTTTTTAATATTCAGAATTCCTTTTAATGTATTGTGATTAACATCGATACGCACGGCATAAACACCATCCGGCGGAACCAGTTTACAATCTTCTTCAATATTTATATAAACAGTGCTTAAGTTCCTTTTAATCAGTTCGTTACTCCCCTCTTTGAGTTTCCCCATAATCATGTAATGATGATCGAGGTATGCGTTGGCGCGCTGAATACGGCCTTCCTGCAAGGATTTACGGATAAGCGTTGAACTTACTGTTTCGTTATGAATATCCTGCTCAGGAATTTCTTCAACATCAAAATTATAATAAGTACCAAGTTCACGGAGAAAATCTAAGTTTCCTTCCCGGTTATATCCGAATTGATGGTTGAATCCAATAACGATTTTTCGCGCATGTAATTTGGCAACCAGTATGTTACGAATAAAATCGATGGAGGAAATACGCGCAAACTCAACAGTAAACGTAACAATAATCAGGTTTTGAAGCCCGGCTTTACGAAGAAGTTCAATTTTTTCACGTTGCGAGTTGATCAGGAAAAGGTCTTTGCCTGCCGTTTCGGGAAACAATACTTTACGCGGATGCGGGTTGAATGTAATCAGTACACTCTCACCATCAATATCGCGTGCTATTTTGTTAATACGGTTTATGATCGCTTTATGACCAACATGCACACCATCAAAACTCCCGGTAGTAACTACAGGATTTGGAATAGCTGCAAGGTGATCAAAATCGTAAAAAATCCGCATTCCCATTACACTTGAACTTGTTGACTAAACATCAGAGCCTTATATTCAAAAATGATTTTGCAATCCTTTTTGTTTTAAACCTTCTTGACAAAGTAAGCCAACTTCTCCAGCGATGTAATGATGTCATACTCTTCAAGATGCACATTGGAAGGTACGTTAATCGGCTTAGGCGTAAAGTTAAGTATCCCTTTAATGCCGGCCATTACAAGCAACTCGGCAACATTGGCTGCTTCACTGGCCGGAACTGTTAACACGGCAATGGTGATATTTTCCTTTTTAATTATTTCCGTCAGTTTATCGAATGGGTAACACCAAACTCCGGCATATGCCTTATCCACTTTTTCAGGATTTAAATCAAAGCCGGCTACTACTGTAAGTTTGGTACGTTTGCCACTGAAATAGCCAATAATGGCACGTCCCAGGTTACCAATTCCGATTACTGCCACTTTCTGGCCTTCCTTGCTATCGATAATCTTACCAATAATTTCGATAAGTTCTTTCACATCATATCCCTGCCTGAGTGTTCCGGAATATCCGATCAGCATTATATCACGCCGTACCTGGACAGAAGTAATATGAAGCAAAGCTGCCAGTTCGTGCGAAAAAATATGGTGTTTCCCTGTTGAGTTCGCAATCAACAAGGCCCGTCTGTATTGACTGAGACGTTCAACGGTTTTATCCGGAAGTTTTTTTGCTGCCATTTTAATTGGTTGAGTTTATAAGCGATGTAAATTTAAGCTTTTTGAGTTCAGTTTGTTATTTCTCGGGTTCAATTAATGTAATGATGAATGAGGTTCCTTTATCGGGCTCACTTTGCACATCGATAGATCCCTGGTACATGTCGACTATTTTTTTAACGATGGATAATCCTAATCCGCTACCCGTAACTTCGCGTGTCTGTGTGCTTTTGATGCGAACAAAATCATCAAATATTTTCTCTTTATCCTCTGTTTTCAGGCCGATGCCAGTATCAGAAACTGTGATTTTAATTTTGTCATCCTTTTTTTCGAGAAAAATATCAACACGTCCACCGTTTCTGTTGTATTTCACCGCATTGGAAATGAGGTTGTTCATGATGATTTCTATTTCACCCGGATCGGCTTTCATTTCAAAGCTTTCGCGGGAATTGATATACACATCCACATCTTTCTGAATCGCATACGGGCGAATAGTGTCAACAGCCATCTGCACAATTTTGCGGATATTAACAAGTTCCAGTTTCTGTGTAGGCTTTCCCGTTTCTATTTTAGTAAGGTCGAGCAGATCGAGAATGAGTTGGCGCATTCCTTTAATACGTTCTATGGATCGGTCGAGCATTTCATCGTAAGCATCCACACTGTTGCCGAACTGCCTCTCCTTGATCATTTTCATATAACCGTCGATAGCATTGAGCGGGGCTTTAAGCTCGTGCGATAAAACCGAAAGAAACTGGAACCTGATCTGTTTCCCAGTATTATTAAGGGTTTGCGTCATCCGTTTCAGGAAAATCTGCTTTGTGATATTTTCGACCGAAGCTCTTATTTCCTGGGGTGTAAATGGTTTTGGAATAAAGTCGAAGGCACCGTCGCGGGTAGCTTTTACGGCTAACTCTAGTGAAGCGTACGAAGTTATCATTACCACAATAATATCATAATGTTTGCTTTTCACATACTCAAGCACTTCAACACCTTGTATATCGGGCAATTTATTATCGAGCAACAAAATTTCAGGCAACTCACTGTCAATAATTTCAATTCCGGCTTTCCCGGTTCCGGCCTCCAGTACCTGGAAATCGATCTGCTCATCCATAAAAGGATAATCGACTTTGAAATTCTGCAGAATACGTTTTGTGCCTTCCCGGATACCAGGTTCGTCATCAATGATCAGGATTTTATAAGTAGCCATTGGTTAAAGTTTCAGTAGTTTTTTGATTTCACGCTGCAGCTGATCGACGCGGATTCCTTTATCAAGAAAAAGATCTGCGTTGATCCACTGCGTGCTTTCGTCGGCATGTACATCGAATGTCATACCGGTTTCAGCGGTAACAGCTGTTGCAATGATAACGGGCACGTCAGGATATTTTCGCTTGATTTTATAACTCAGGATAAATCCGCTGTCGTCGCTTTCCATCATCAGGTCAAGAATACAAAGATCGGGCTTGATCTCAAGAATTATTTTTTCAGCTTCAGCCTGGCTTTCTGCAGTAATGGTTTCGAAACCCATTTGCTCCACCTTCAGACGCATCTGGAATAAATAATCCATGTCGTCGTCAACTATCAATATTTTCTTTTTCATTTGTACCTTGAATTATTGTCTCAAATTACAATCAATTTATTTTAGCAAGAATTCAAAATCAATACGATCGAAAGACCCTCACTATTCACTATTTATTATTCAATCCTCTATACAAGCCGGTTCCGCGGAATGGTAATTGTAAATGTTGTTCCCGTTGGCCCTGCAGCCGGGTCAATATTCGATTTTACGGTCACATCTCCTTTATGCATTTTAACAATTCCATAAATAATAGGTAATCCCAGGCCGGTGCCTTTCCCAAGACCTTTGGTTGTAAAAAATGGAGTGAAAAGTTTATCCATATTTTCAGGTTGTATGCCTGTACCATTATCGGTAATATTTATAGTTAACTGATCATTACTATCCACTAAATCGAAAGCAATTTCACCTTGGTCTTGCATAGCTTCCACTGCATTTTTCAGCAGGTTTGTCAAAACCTGGGTCATCTGGTCGTAATCGAGATTCACAATAGGGTCAGTGACTTTGATATTCAATTTCACTTTTATACCTTCCGGGATAATAACAGAATCAATGCTATGCCTGGCAAGTTTTACAACATCTGTTTCGGTGATATTCACCTGGTTTTTACGTGCAAAATTCAGCAGTCCTCCAACGATTTTCCTGCAACGGTCAGCCTGCTCAACTATAAGGTCGATATCCTGCAACATCGGGCTATCGGCAGGTAATTCCTCTTTCAGAATATTGCTATACATGGTAATTACACCCAATGGATTATTGAGTTCGTGGGCAATGCCTGCCGAAAGTTGTCCCATGCCTGCAAGTTTTTCCGAATGCCGCAGCGCTTCCTGTACATTAGCAAGTTTTTCTTTAGAGATATTGAGTTCACGAATGTATTTGTGAAGTTTTTCGATGGAATACGGCAGGCACATTTCCGTTTCGGCCAACCCATTGATTATGGCAATAGCATGTTCCTCGCACGAATCGTAACCGCAGGCACCACAATTCAGGTGGTCTTGCTGGCTGTATTTGCCCATCTTGTATAAAATATCTTTGATCTGTTCGTTTGGAGGACGAACCGATGTCATGTCCCTGGACTGGAAGGTTCTTGAAAGATCAAGCTTAGAATATTCTTCAAGTTCAGCCTGCCACGCTTCTTTATCCAAAACTGCCATTTTCCGGTTGGCATAATCTATAATCCGGGCTTTTTTGGCAAAACGCATACCGGTTGGCGATGTATTCGGATAGGGAGTCATTCCCGGGCCTAGTATGCAACCTTCGCAACAGAGAAGATGCAGGTGATGCCCTTCGAGATTGCCTTGTGCAAATTCACGCAAGGCATCCTGGAAATTGGCTCTTCCACCTGCAACCAGTACATTCTCGCTAAGTATATCTTCATTCACTTCCATGGTATTCAATAAGCCATGACTCAAAGGAAATATTGCTCCACGTCCGCCTAAAGGAGGGTCAAATTCAACTGGCTTTATTTTTGATGGGTTTACCCTTGCATTTTCCATCATCTCACGTAATTCGCGAAATGTGAGAGCAGCATCTATTTCTTCCGATTCAGCCTTTTTAGCCAGGCACGGGCCTATAAAAACCAGTCTGGCATCTTCACCAAATTTTTTACGCACTACTCTCGCCATTGCAACCATCGGAGAAACAACAGTTGCAAGTTTTTTTGTCAGTTCAGGTTCGTACCGCTCGATGTAGGCAACAATAGCCGGACAGTCGGATGAAATAGCTGGTAATTCAAGGTTAAGTTGTTCCTTATAATACCTTGCCACAAGGTCAGCACCAAAGGAAACCTCGGTTACATGACTGAATCCGAACGACTTAATAATTCCAACCAGTTTTTTGTGATCATCAAGTTCATGAAACTCAGCAGGGAAACTCGGTGCTACCAGGGCAATTACTTTTGGAAAAGTCGCAATAAGCTTTTTTACCTGCTCGATCTCTTTATAAAATATCTTTGCCTCCTGGCTACAGACTTTAATACAGTTTCCACAGGCTATACATCTTGCCGTAATTACCTCAGCCTGTCCTCCTGCTATGCGAATCGCTTTTGCCGGACATTCACGAACGCAGGTATAGCAAACCCTGCATCTTTCCTTTATGGTAAAGACCAGCTTTTTATCAGTTTCCTGATTTGAAGAAGATGTTATGCCGGGATTCATTTTTTTTAGGAGTTATGGATTAGGTGTTTGGGATTAGGGTTTCAGATATGAGTGTTTCAGGGTTTCAACTTTCAGAATATCGATATATTGACTCTAACTATTTACCATTTTCTATTAACTACTTTCTAATTATGCTCCACTTACCGCATCACTTCTCTTTCCTCATAGGTAGTATAAAGATGCATCAGGCACAGTTCACTCCCTGGTTTTTTCAAAAACGACTGATAAACCGCCTGTAATGATGCATTTTGATGAGCAAACCGGTTCGCTTCCTTTTCATCCAGTTCATAAATGGATTTAGCCCTTGCTTTTATATTATTATTTTCGGGATGAATGGGTTGGCCACCACCGCCTACACAACCTCCTTCGCAAGCCATTACCTCAATATAATGAATGTCTTTACGGCCTTTCTTTATTTCAGATATCAATGGCTCGACATTCCCAATTCCATTTACAACGGCAAAACCAAGCTTGTATTCACCAATTTTCACGAAGTATTCTTTTCTTCCCTTTCCTGATCTGAGTTCCTGAATTTTAAGCTGGTTGGTTTCTTTTCCTGTAATCAGATAATGGAGTGTCCGGATCACAGCCTCGGTAAGTCCACCGCTAACTGCAAGCATTTTCCCTGCTGAACTGCGCGCCTGATATGGTTGATCAGATAATTCAGGTTCAACCTGTTCGATATCAATTCCATTCAACCGGATTAACCTGGCCAACTCACGGGTAGTAAGCACCAAGTCAACATCGGTAATCCCTTTGTGAGTCATTTGCTCGCGCTGTGATTCAAATTTCTTTGCGATACAAGGCATTGCGGATACAGAATAAATATCATCTGCCGACATTCCAACTACCGGCGCAAAATGATTGGAAACCAATGCTCCAAGCATCTGCTGAGGTGATTTACACGCTGACAAATTGCCAAGAAGATCAGGGTGAGTTTGCTCTGCATATTTAATCCAGGCAGGACAACAACTTGAAAACATAGGCAATGACTGGCCTTCTTTCAATCGATTGTAGAACTCAGTTGCCTGCTCAGTAATCAGAAGATCAGCACCAAATGAAGTATCGAATACAAAATCGAATCCAAGTTTCCTCAGAGCGGCATACATTACACCTTCGATATCTTTTCCGGCACGCAAACCAAATTCTTCGGCAAGTGTAACCGAAAGCGTCGGCGAACATTGAATAACCGTTTTAACAGCAGGATTATGAAGTGCATCCTGAAGTTTAGCAGGATATTGTTTTTCGGCCAGGGCACCGGTTGGACAGACAATTACGCATTGTCCACAATTTATGCAACTTGAAAGGTTCATTCCTTTATTGAATGCCGGTCCGACCTGTGTTTTATTTCCCCGGCCGATAAAATCAAGAGCTGTTATTTTTTGTATCTCCTCACAAACCCGGATGCACCTTCCACACAAGATGCACTTAGCCGGATCGCGTAACAAACTTGCACTGGAAGGATCGGTTTTATATTTATTTTTCTTGCCGTAGAAACGGCGTTCCCTGACATTCAGATCTTCAGCAAGTTTCTGCAACTCACAATTGCCGTTGCGTTCGCAGTACAGGCAGTCGTCGGGATGGTTGCTCAGCAATAATTCGGTATTTGTTTTACGGGCCTTGATTACACGTGGAGAGTGTGTCCGCACTTTCATCCATTCTTCAACAGGATGCGAACAAGCTGGTATCAATCCTTGCCTGCCTTCAACTTCGACCACACACATCCGGCAAGCGCCTGATGGTAGCAAATCTTTGATATGACAAAGAGTTGGAACTTTTATTCCATTCCTCTCCAATGCCATAAGCAACGTATCCTCCCGCTTGGCTTTAATGGTTTTACCGTTTACTTCTATATCGAATAACATAAGTTTTTTTGATAAAATCAATTTAATTAGTGTGCTAATTTATTAGTGTGCTAATTCTATGCTAATTTGTTAATTTTCTAATTATTGAGAAGATTCATTACTTATACTATTTTTTTGCATTTTCAAATTATCACATTATCAAATTATCACATTATCGCATCAACTAATTATCACATTATTTCAATTTAACGGCTACAAACTTGCATACATCAAAGCAAATTCCGCAACCGATACACTTTTCTTCAATGATAAAATGGGGCTGCCTGGGTTGACCGACAATTGCATTGGATGGGCATTTGCGAAGGCAGGCTACGCAGCCGATACACTTATCCACATCAATGTAAAACAGTCGCAATTCCTTGCAAACCCCGGCCCTGCATTTACGGTCGAAAACATGCTCTTCAAACTCTTCTCTGAACCATTTCATAGCACTCAGCAGCGGATTTGGAGCAGTTTGGCCCAATCCGCACAAGGAAGTGTCTCTGATCACTTCCGAAAGATCCGCCAACTGAATTATTCCTTTAAACCTTTCGAGAACCTCAAATCCGGATTCCCCGGTTGGTCTGCGGGTGATATTTTCCAGTATTTCATGAATACGCCTTGTGCCTTCACGACATGGAATACATTTGCCACAACTTTCTTTCTGCAGAAAATTCATAAAAAACTTGGCAATATCTACCATGCAGGTACCTTCATCCATTACGATCATTCCACCGGAACCTATAATAGCACCTTCGTTCCATAACGATTCGTAACCAACAGTGAGATCGAGCTGAGATGCCGGTAGGCAACTCCCGGAAGGCCCACCTATCTGAACCGCTTTAAAATCCTTGCCATCTTTTACTCCGCCGGCAATTTTAAAAATTATATCCCTGATTTTGGTACCCATCGGCACTTCAACCAAACCGGTGATCATGGCTTTACCAGAAATTGCGAATACCTTAGTACCTCTTGCTTCGGGAATTCCTATTTCATTAAAATACAATGGACCATGACGAAGAATAAAGGGAATATTTGCTAGTGTTTCGACATTATTTATTACCGTTGGTTTACCAAAAAGCCCTTCAATAGCTGGATATGGAGGTTTCGGCCGTGGCATGCCACGTTTGCCTTCAATGCTGTTGATCATTGCTGTTTCTTCGCCACAAACAAACGCACCAGGTCCTTTTACTAGAATGATATTAAAATCAACACCACTTTCAAAGATATTGTACCCGATGAATCCATATTCCTTTAACTGATATATTGCCTGGTTAAGCATAAAATAAGCCTGGCTGTATTCGTCCATCACATAAATATATGCTTTGGTTGCGCCTATTGCATACGAAGTAATTGCTATTCCCTCAAGTAGCAGGTGAGGATCACCTTCAATAACAGCTCTGTCCATAAACGCTCCAGGATCGCTTTCAGCTGCATTGCAAATCAGGTATTTCTGATCGCTGACTGCATTATGTGCCATCATCCATTTTTC
>Ga0268283_1001704_pt1 | contig 10382 bp, 20 predicted proteins | sample saktaG_13_FD_190140 | JGI IMG/M metagenome (GOLD analysis project Ga0268283, IMG submission 190140) | Saline water microbial communities from Sakinaw Lake, British Columbia, Canada - sak_2013_06_06_36m | ecosystem: Environmental > Aquatic > Non-marine Saline and Alkaline > Saline ... | reverse complement strand
CGAACCTTTCATCTCCTCGATAAACCGCATCGCGTCCTCCCATTCCTTGATGCGCTCCAGACAATCCAGCTCCTTTTGAGAAGGAGGCCCTGGCCTCCTAATGCTCTCCAAGTAAGCGGTGACTGCCTCGGAATACATTTAGCCCCCTATCGCACCTTTTCCGGGCTGCAATGGCCCTGGGGCCGGGTACATTTGCCATAGCCCCCAGGGATCAACTGGCCCCGCCTGGGGCTCTTCTTGCGCTTCCACCATTGACAGCTACTGCAATCGCCGGTGGCCCCGGCTGCGCGGTCCTGATTCTGGATTTCTACCATCATTAAGGAAACTCCTGGATGCCGCCCCGGCCCAAATAGTTAAGATTGTCCTTAATGAACAAGGGCACCACCGCGGCTTGATACTGGTTAACAAGACCCTCTACCCATTCCGGCTTGGCCTTCACAGCCCCCGGCCCAGTCATGGCGCCGATGATGGCCCAATCGTAAAAATCCCTCTGAAAAAGGGAAATAGAACAGGGAGTCCCTATAAAACATTCAGGGTTTACTCTCTCAGGGTGAGTGCAACATCCATCGTCAGGATCAGCCCAATGACAATCTTTAACAGGGCGAACATAAATATTAATTCCCCCCATTAATGGCTCATGGCTTATAAACCTAACCGAAGCGTCAACCTTCATAAGCCAAGGGGCACGCTCATCCATGTCCGCCTGATTCGTCACCGTCGTACCGACCCAACAGTTTGACGGCCAAGGGTTAAATTGCTTTAACACTTTGGGGTTTTTGGTGAGGAACTGAAAAGTATGCTGAGGATTGTGAGCAGCCGTCCTTATGATTTTTTCCTGCCATTTCCAGGGAACCCAATCGCCGAACAAATCCCCCATTGAGCAGACGAAAATCTTAGCTGGATTTGAAAGGCGATTGGGCTCATCGAGGCGGACATGCCAGAAAAAAGGACTAAAATCATGGGCTTTATGGCCAGTTTTCTGCATGGCTTTAATGCGTCCCATCATGCGCTCCGCATAACAGTAGGCGCACCGCCTTGGATTCTCCGGTGTTCCTCCTGGTCCCCAACACCCCGTGACCGGATTCCAGGTGAAATCGGTCCACTCAATTTTTGTTCTGTTCATCCCGCCTCCTGGCCTCTTCCAGTCTGGCCATCAAAGTCTCAGGCACTACCATCGACAGGATCACCTGGTTGGCGTCGGTGACCACCAGGCTCCGGGTGCGCCGACCGCAGGTGGCATCCATGAGCCGGCCAGCCCGATAAGCCTCTTCACGCAGCCGCTTGGCCGCACAGCCCTTCGGAGCCAGAATCGCCGCCACCCGCCAATAGGGCACCTGGTTATCAAAGCCGATGTTCATCTTCCGCCCCTTTCAAATGCTCTGCATAGAGCCGGGACGCCTCAGCCTTGGCCTCTGGCGTCTTGGCCCGACGTACCGCTTTACCCAGTTCGACCAGCTTCGCCCGCCATTCGGGGTCGTCTGGTGGGGCAGGCGTCTCGCCTGCCGTCCTTAAACCTGAGCGGAGCTGCTCTTCCCGGGCCCGCAACTCCCGCTCCTGGCGCTTTGAGGTCTGTTCTGCGGCCTTCACCAACACCTTTTTCAGGTAATTATGATTGGTCAGCGGCGGGCTCACCTGGTTACAGGTAATGCGCAGGGCTTCCTTAAATTCCTCCCGGCCCACCTCAAATTGCCGGCGGTTGAACTCGAAGCGCCCCGGCCGCCACATGCCCCAGACCTCCCGGGCCAGGCGCAGCCGCTTTTGCACCGTCAAAGCCTTACCCGAGGCCGGCCGGAAACAATCCAGATACTCCCGGATCAGGGGCCAATCATCCCCATAAGCCCCTTCCGCCTCACTCAAAGCCTCCAGGTCGCCGTCTGTTCGAGCTGCTCCAAACTGATCTCCGAGCCGCAGGCCGGACACTTTAGCTTACGGCTCATGCCAGGGCCCACATGATCAACGCGGCAACCACAAAGAGGACCGCCGTGGCCACAAAATTCGCCAATTCCCTCCAAAGCCGCCGCCGGTCTTCCAGGGTGCTCAGATAATCCTGATTAAGTTCCTTGAGATACAGCGCCAGCAGCTTCATTCCGGGACTCCTTAATCTGGAAGCCATAAGTCTCCTTGACCTCGCGCCGGGTGCCCACCAGAGCCAACTGCTCATTAGTCCAGGTGGCCAGCTCATCCCAATCCACGCTTTCTTCCACCCGGATGCCTTCCTGGAGATCCTGGGCCTTGAGGTTGGCAAGGACATCCACCTTCCGGGGCTTAACCACATACTGCTCTTTGGTGTAGATCAAGGTGCCATTGGGTAGGTCGATGGAGCAGGACACCGGCGCCGGCTCCACCTCGCCAAACAAGAGCGCCTGGTGATCCCTCTCCATGCCCTTAACGGCCGCTCCCAGGGCATCCCGTTTGTATTTCGCCGGCAGGATTTTATCGGCCCACTCTTTCTGTACTTCGGCCAGGGCTGCGGCGGCATAGTCCTCAAGCTCCTTGACTTCCCGGTCGGCCTCATGAAACTCGGCCAAAAACTCATCAATCTCTTGGTGCACCGGAGTGGGGTATTTCTCGTTTTTCGTGCGTGCCTGTTGAGTGGCCATAATTACTCCTGATTCTCCCGCATACTCAGGGCCAACTGCCCGGCGTAGACCGCGTCACTTACCCTGAAGAGCCGGGCCAGGCGGCCGATCTTGCGGATCACCTTGCGGTTCTCCCGCTCCCGGTATTCCCGCTCCTCGCTGCCCACCGGCATGTAGTACCCGGGGCGGATGTTGCAGCAGGAATGGGCGATGAGCGTCGGGTTGTCGCCGTACTTCACTTCTTCGATGAGCTTCCGCAGGCGGCGGGTCCCGGTGATCTTATTGCCTTCATAGGGCTCCTCGAAGACGATCTCGTACAGATCCCCGGCCCCGATGGCTTTATTCGAACCGATGTGCCGGGTGATCTCGATGAGCAGCCGGCTCTTGGCCTCCTGCCGCTCGCGGGAGGCTTGCTCTCTTGCCAGTTGCCGCTCCAGTTTGGCTACCGCTTTGTCTGTCATGACCCCTCCTGGGACCTAATAAAGTCCTTTCTTTTTTGCCAGCCATTCCGGCATGGTCACCTTCACCATGCCGCCCGCCTGGTGCACTATGGCAATCTGGCTCTTAGGCAGAAACTCTTGTATGTCGCAGCCACCCTCTTCTTTGAAGAGGATGGACATCTCCCGATCCTGGATGATCCGGCCTGTGACTTCGATATCTTCAGGCATCAATCCTCCCTGGTCATGCTGGTCAAATGCCAGCGCCGGCAGGTCGTGCAGAAATAGGCCCGCCGCGGATAACGTCCCTTCCGGCGCCTCACCCGCTCGATGGTCACAATGTCGAACAGGGCGGCGACCTGGGAGAAATACCCCACCTTGCCGGAAGGGCAGTTTCTACGTTCTTTACAAAGTATTGTCGGGGACATGATTTCCGGCCTTCCGCCGTTCCAGCGTCTCGGGCTTGTGTTGTACCGGGCCCCCAGCCTGCTTGCGGACTTTATAATTCAGGGCTATCTGGACCTTGTGGAGCTGCTCCGGCGAACACCATTCCAGCTTGGCAGCAAAGCCCATCCGCTTGGCGATGCCCTCGGCGTAGGCCAGGGATTTATCCAGAGCTTCCAGGGCCTTGTTAATGGCCCGCAAGTGGCTTGCTTTCGGAGATTCGCCCCGCTGACTTTGCGGCCGGACCCGATTAACCTTCGATGGCCGGTACTTAAAACCGCAGGCCTCGAAGTGCTTCATCAGCTCATCAAATTGGGCATTAGCGAGGTCTTTGGTGCTCTTGACCTGATAGCTGGCCTTGATATCGTTCTTATCCAGGCCCAATTGGGAGATAGCCGTGTTCAGCAGTCTTACGTGTGCAGTCTGGATGCGCTCATGAGGTTTCATAATTCACCCTCGATGATTGGCTTAACTTCCATGCTGTAGGGCGCAAAAACATCCTCATCGTAAAGAGCCTCAACATCAGCCCGCCACACTTGGCGCATAAGGCCGTGTGGTCGTCCAGGCCCGCTATCCTGTGGTCGTTTTCCCCACAATCCACACATTTATATTCATAGAGAGGCATGTTTTCCCTTCCTTTTCCGCCGTTTCATCTCTGCCCGCACCACGATGCATTGCGGGCAATGAGGGTGGGGGCAGCCTTTGATAATCCGGGCGAGATCCTCATCGTAAAGAGCCTCAACAAGCTCTCTCCAGAAGATCGCCAGGTCACCCCCCCCCGCTGAATTTGTGGTTTCAATTGAGGTGGGCTTCATTACGGCTCGGCCTCGGGCCTTCCTGAATGCGCCGGGACATTGCCTGGGCGGCCTTAGTGGCGTCTATGCTGATCTTCACCGCCCGCAGGTGCGCCAGGCCGATGCCGGCCATAATTGCCATGATCTCAAGCCGGGATTTGCCCACCGTCGACTCTCCAATAGCTTCCAGGAGCCTGCGGCCTTCCTCAATTTTCTCCCGGCTCTCCCACTCGATTTCCCGGTCCCGCCACTCTCTCTTAGTCAGAAACCTGTAGGCCCAGAAATAGTCTTTGATCTTGGCGATCATTGCCCCTCCTTCTCGGGCGGGTTGTAAACCCGCTGCAGCCCAAGATTGAGTCCTTCTTCCTGGAGAGATAGGGCCTCGATGGCAAGCTCATCCTCCACAAAACTGCCCTCGAAGCTATCCAGAAACTCGATTACCTTCCCACTCCACCGCAGCAACCTATCGAGGGTTTGCCGCGCTTCGTTGCGAACTTCGCCCCGGGGCCGATAACTCAAGCCTTCACGGATTTTCTCCACGTCGAGCGTAGCCATCCCCCCCCCTAAGTTCTTTGGATACCCTGATCAAATGTTGCCCCAACATTTCGGCTTCATCGGGACTGAGAAACGCCTCAGTCTGCATTCCGCCCCTGGGGCCGCTAACCATGAGGCTGACCAGCTTCTTATCCTGATATTCCGCCCAGCAAACGGTACAAATTCCCTTCAAAAACATGGTAGTGCCGCGCCGAAAGTCGTTTTTGCCGTTCCTGAAGATGAATGCCGATTTTTGCCCTCTAACCATTCCGACCATTTCACCCCTCCTCCATCTGACTCACCGCCATACGCGCCGCGGCTATGGCCCGCAGGCTCTCGCCGTTTTTGCCTGGACATTCCTGAGCCACTGTGGCAAAGGCGCCGTCCAGTTTACCCAGCGCCTGCTTCTGCAGTTCCCGGCGGCGCTTTAGGTAGGCGGCCTTTGTCTCATTCCGGGGCGGCTCCGGGCCAGAATCCTTGACCAGGCGATAACGCTCCCCTTCCCGGCGTACCAGCGTCTGATTTACCAATAGCCGCAGCCATTCCTGGACGTAAGCGGCCGTGGCCTCCGCCACCTCCTCAAGTTCCCCTGGAGTCACCGTTCGCCTGGCCCGCAGATAGCGCCACATCACTTCCTGCTTGTTGGGCTTGAGAGATTGGCCGATGTAGCGATAGAATCCGCCGCCCTGGGACTCCAGGTCACCGGATTTCACCAGGGCCTTAATGACGGTATCCACCCGCCGCATATCCTTACGGCTCTGGATGCCCAGCCGGTCACCCAGATCCTGGCGGGTCACCGGCTTTTGTCCGTTGCGGCTCAAAATCAGGGCCGCCCGCCGCGCCTGGTCGGCGAAGGTCATTTCTTCACTCCCCGGAAACCCATCTTCAGGACCTGGCGCACCATCTCCACCGTTACCTGCCGGGTGCGCTTGGCGTTGGCCAGACCCACCAGGTCGATCATGGTGCGCTTGATCACCCGCCAATCCTCGCCGCCTTCGGACTTATTAAGCTCGGCTGCGGCCGTCACTTCCATTTCCAGGCCTGCCGCTTCCCGCCCATAGGTAATAATGTCCCTGGCCCCCACCGGCTCGAACCGCAGCACCTGGAAGACCCGGGACCAGACCCGTTTGTTCTGGCTCATCACCGCCGGCAGTTCGGCCTCCCCGATGAGCATGAAGGCTGCACCGGTAAGTTCCGCCAGCGCCCGCACCAGGTTCAGATGCCGAGGGGTCATATCCATCTCATCCAGGAAGACCGGCTTGGGTTGCCCCACCAGGCGCTCCACCACCTCGGTGAAGCAGGCGTTCTTGGTGGCCGGGGCCTGCATTACTCCCAGTTCCCGGCACAGGGCCTGCAAGAATCCCAGCTCGCTCGTGGCCCAGATGGGCAGCATGAGCAGGTGGACGCTGCCGGTATTAGCGGCCCAGGCTGCGGTTGTCCGGCTCTTGCCCCGGCCAGCCGGCCCGTAGATCAGCCCGAAGCGGCCCTCGCCGGCGCCCAGTTCCAACATTTCCATCATGGCCAGGAAATTCTCCTGGTTTTGACAGGCAACCCGCTTGTGCTCGAATCTCAAAGGGGTCCAACCGTCTTTTACAGTCATTGAAGTTTTCCTTGGCGCTTTTGCGCCTGTCAGATCTCCGTAAAGCCGGAGCAAGTTTCTCCAGGTCTCATAGCTCGGTCATAAAAAGGGGACTCATAGTTGTTGCAGAGGCCGAGGGTTTCATGGTTCTCGTCCGGCTCTTCATAATGCTCACAGAATTCGCAGGTTTCTTTATTCCTATTCATCTCCCCGCCCCCGCCTTACAGACCATTTGCAGATCCTGCTCTTCAAACCAGTCTTTCAAGGCGGCATATTCTTCGCCGGCCCGGAAATAGCGCATAAATAGGCGATCATCCGCGGTCGGTTCGCCGCCCTGGGCCTTATGCTGCAGCAGCTCCAGATACCTCTGACTATCCGGCCGGAGTTTCATTTCCTCCAGGCGGTCTTTCTCGGTTTGCATCTTCCTGGAGGCGGCTGCGGCATCGGCCGCAATCTGCTGTTTTTCGCCATCGGAGAGTGGGGCTGGCCGGGGCAATTTCTTGGGCGTCGGCGCGCCTTCCGGGCTCAACCCCAGCCTGGCAAAATGCGCTTCCGTTTCCGGCTGCACCAGAGTCTCTGAGAACATCCGGCAGAAGCCGGAGGCCTCTTTCTCCTGGTGCTTTTTCAACTCGATCTGGCGCTTCAGCTCTTCCTGGTGCGCTTCCGTGCCGGTGATCCGGGCGATGGGATGCACCTTCGTCATAACCTGGGCTTCACAAAGCAAGGCCCCGTCCTCTTCGTAAACCAGGATGTAATCGGGGTTCAGGAGGTCGTAACGAATCATGACCGGATGCCGCCGCCCGTAAAGTTCGGGGGCATAGTAATCTTTGCCCAGGTGGGTGATGCCCCGGCGATGAATGGTCCGCACCGTCTGGGAGAGCATCAGGAAGTGCAGCTCGTTCGGGTCGATTCCCGGCCCCTTGCCCGCCAGGAAAACCTCCAGGGGTGATTTGCCCTTGAGGTGGCCCCGAGGCTGCGGCCGGGGATTGTATTTTTCATCCAGCCAGGCGGCCAGGCCCCGATGGGTCTGGAGTAAGGTGGGCACTGCCCCCCGGGTCAACCGTTCCCACATCTTGCGATGCTCGCGCTCGCCCCGGTTCAGGCGGGGCGGCTTCTCATCGATGCTGCCGCCGACATAGGTGGGGGCGTGCTTCTCGAATTCCTTCAGGGTTAAGTGCCAGCGCTCGACCGTTTTGCTCTGGCCGTGATAGGGCCAGGCAAAGATTGTCTCGATTCCCAACCGCTTGAACAGGCCGGGCAGGCCCGACTGCGTCAGGTCGCCGGTGAAATACTTGGACCCGAAGGCCCGGCCGTTATCCAGGTAAACGCAGGTTGGCAGTTTTCCCAGGGCCAGGCACGCCCGCCATAAGGCCGCGGCGATGGAGCGGGTATCTTCCGTGGGCATGATCTCCCAGCCCACCGGAAAGTTCGACTTCATGTCCATGAAGGTGACCAGGGTGAGGCGCTTGGGCTTGCCGGTATAGGGATTGATCGACATAAAGTCCAGGAGGTGGCCGTCGGCCACCAGGCAGTCGCCCACCTCCAGCAGGTCGTAATCCCGTTCGATATAAAAGGCGCACTGGTCGTTCCAGGCCTGTTTGCCTTCCCGGCTGTAGATCCAGATATGGTTTTTGCGGGCCTCGAAATCATCCAGGAAGCGCTTATAGGTGGCGTCTGATTCGTTGTCCTGAATCCCCCGTTGCCGCATGGCGCTCCTGGCATTGAAGATGACCTGGGCCTTGTTATAGCGGCTGGGGGAGAGCGCCCAGGCCAGCAGGATCTTCCCCTGGGGCGTGCGCATCAGATCGTCTAATTTCCCCTCGCGCCCGCCGATCCGGCGCAGTCCCCGCAGGTGATCGCCATGTCTCGGCGCCAGGGCCCGGACCAGGTCGCCGCCTTTTTGCTGCGCCTTTTTAGCCTTGACCGCCCAGCGCTCCATCGTCTTGAAGGTGACCGGCCCCAGGACTTCAAAGAGTTGCGGGTAAGGTCCGGCGGCCCCGCGATTGTATGCCTCCAGGAAGCTAATTTTGATTTGCAGCACCGCGCCCCGTTTGGATAGTCCGGCCATCTCCAAATAGAGTTTGAGCAGGTCGGCCTCGGCCAGGGCCTTCTTTTCCTGCCAGGGGAGCAGGGAGGCTTGGGCCGCTTTGCCTTGAGGATTTTTCGCGGGTGGCTGCGGTGTATGCGCCACCACCAGGGCCTTGCGCTCCTCCACCAGGCGCTTCATTTCCCAGGTCTCTACCGCCCGGCGCACATCGACAGGGAGGGAGGCATAGAAATAGAGCTTCCGCTTGCCGCCATTCACCCCTTGCTCTTCATAGGGCCAAAGTTCTTTATTGGCCCTCCTGACAACATTGACCCGGGTTATCCCCAAGGCGGCGGCTATCTCTGGTGCGGTGTAGGTTACTTTCATTGCTGGCTCAATTTCCGGGTATTAAGATAAATAACTGGATACCTCTGCCCATCTATCGCTTACGGCCTTTAAAACCTGCACCTGTCTTTGTTCTACATGCATAGCCCTATCCCAAGCATCGGGATCGATGAGTTCCGATAAGGCTTCATGAATTAAGGCGTCTATAGCCTTCGGTTCAAGGGCGTCCAGTTCCCAAGACTTGGCGCCGTACTTTTTTATGTAGGCCGCAAAACGAGAGTCGGTTTCTTTGGCCGGATTAGGAGGCGGATTGTATTTTTTTATCTGGTCCATATTAAGGGCCAACCGCCTGACCTTAATGTCATTATTCAATGAGAATAGGGTGATGCGGTCCTGGTTGTCTCGGGTCATGTCGATTCCGCTGGGATCATGGTCCCCTAAATGAAAGACGATTGGCTGTCGCCCTTGATCTTGAGTGCGCTCGAAGCGTTTACCAGCTCTATAAGCTTCAGATTGCGAGGTATATCCACGGCAGGCAAAGTAGGGTACCCTCATCTTAGTGCAAACCGGCTCGATTACTCCCACCAGAGCGTCTTTTTCAATCCACACTTCAGGGGCCCACTTCTGAGTAAGCCAGGGGTTTTCATGGTATTGGTTGGCAACCGCCCTCATAATCTCTTGTGGATTTGACCACATGGAAAGTGAGCGGAGATTGCGGGTGCGATCTTCAATAGAGGACCAGTCCACCAGACCGGCGAGACGGGCGTCATTGATAATGGAACCGAGGCGCTTATATTCAGACTGCTTGTTCGGGATAACGTCCCTGGCAACCATCTGATAATAGAGTTGGCGCAGGGTTAGGGTAAATCCCTGTGCTTGGTACTCGCGAATAACCCGGTTACAGGTTTCGATCAAAGACAGGGTTTCAGGTCTAAAGTTCTTTTCTATGAAGGCTTCGCGAGACATTAATTAGGACCTCACTTATATTTCTTATTAATAGGTGGCCCAGGCTTTCCAGCCCTAACCTTATGCTCCCACCTTCTTGCCATAGAGCTGGAGTAACTGCTCTGCCTGGCGGATTTCCTTGTTGACTTCCTGTTGCTTCTCCCGGAGCTGCTGAATCACGGCCCGGATGGCGTCCGGCTCCTGAAAGGTATGGAGGCGGCGTTTTTGATTCATGACCACCAAGGGGCCGTCATAATTTGTGGCTTCGCAAAAAGCCGGAATATACTCCGCCGGAATGTGCCGGTCCTTGGAGTCGGCCGTCCACGAATCAATCTGAACTTTGGAAATTTCTTCATCCAGGAGGGCGGACATGCGGCCCGCCACTTCATAGCGGGACAAAGGGCAATGCTTTAGGGCCAGATTCATCTGGACCTTAATTTCATCAACGCACCGCATGGACCCGACGGTGTTCTCCGGCTTGAGTTCCTGTCGCGCCATCTCTTGGAAGACGGTGAGCTGATCGGTGGGGTCTAATCTTTTTGGCGACTTAGACGTTGACACTATCTTATCCCCGACATACTATGCGCTTACGGCTTCGCCCCATGCCTTCGCCTCAAAGTACTCCGGGAATACCTCCGGGGTTTGCTTACCGATGGTTGCGGCGACCGCCTCCATAATGCGACGGCTCACCATGCGCCG
>Ga0268283_1001703_pt1 | contig 10397 bp, 9 predicted proteins | sample saktaG_13_FD_190140 | JGI IMG/M metagenome (GOLD analysis project Ga0268283, IMG submission 190140) | Saline water microbial communities from Sakinaw Lake, British Columbia, Canada - sak_2013_06_06_36m | ecosystem: Environmental > Aquatic > Non-marine Saline and Alkaline > Saline ... | reverse complement strand
AAAAAATGCTGAGGGCTATAGGTGGAGTTGCGGCCTTGATGTCAGTACTGATTTCGTATTTTCTCGGGTGGGTTTCAATGATCATGGTGATGAGCATGATTATAACCGGGATTCTCTATCCACTTCCGATTCTAGTTTCTCTGCCGATTTTTGGAGGCAGATGGTCATCATTAAAGGACATTCCAGGTTCAAAGACACCGCTGGTGTCAATCGGGTGGGCCATGTCGGCCGCTATCATCCCTTCATTTTCCGGGGAACTGTGGGCGGGAATTTCGTCTATTGTGATTTCATTCATTTTCGCAGCGGGAATGGTATTTTGGCGGACGGCATTGTCAGACCTAATAGATATCCAGGGTGACCGGATAGGCGGCCGGGAAACCATACCTATTTTATTCGGCGGACGCGCCACTGAAAGAATTCTAAACATCACCCTTTTATTCCTTTCATGCCTCTTGATCTTGTCGAGTTTGGAAGCGTGGACATCAAAATTTGGCTACCTCCTACTAATGAATGTGATGATCTTTAAGTTTTTCTTCGACTATTACAAAAAAGGGCATCTGGTGGACCGGCTTCTTTTTGAAGGGCTTGTCGATGGGAACTTTGTTCTGGCGGGTGTTGTCTCGATAATTTACGCATCCGCGCTATAATAAATGACAATTATGACTTGACAGAAGTATTCAAATGATATAAAAAAATAGATTTTATAGAGGAGCCGTTTGCTGGCGTAGCTCAACCGGTAGAGCAGCTGATTTGTAATCAGCAGGTTGCGGGTTCGAGTCCCATCGCCAGCTCCAGTTATGGAGGGGTTCCCGAGTGGCTAAAGGGGGCAGACTGTAAATCTGTTGGCGAAGCCTTCGGAGGTTCGAATCCTCCCCCCTCCACCATCTGATTCCGCGGTTCCGATTTTTACGCTGCGGGAATAGCTCAGTTGGTAGAGCGTCAGCCTTCCAAGCTGAACGTCGCGGGTTCGAGTCCCGTTTCCCGCTCCATGATATTCAAGGCGCTATCAAAGATCGATACTTGGCGCCTCTGTGTTGGTTGAGACCCGTAGAAAAGATCCTCAAGGGCTAAACGATTTGCGGATGGCCCACGTAGCTCAGTCGGTAGAGCACTTCCTTGGTAAGGAAGAGGTTCACCGGTTCGATCCCGGTCGTGGGCTCCACCTGATCACAAGGTCTTAACGCTTCCGATTCTATGGGAAAAAGTAGGTTCCTGGATTGAGACTAAATTGAATCAAAAGACTTTAGATATTTTTCTGCCGAATATTCAAGGAGGAGCCCATGGGCAAGGCGAAGTTTGAGAGAACGAAGCCACACGTGAACGTAGGGACGATAGGTCACATAGATCACGGCAAGACGACGTTGACGGCGGCGATAACTCGGACGTTGGCTAAGAAGGGATTCGCCTCGTATGTGCCGTTCGAGGAAATCGACAAGGCGCCAGAGGAGAAGGAGCGTGGTATAACAATAGCGACGGCGCATGTGGAATATCAGACAGAGAACCGTCATTATGCGCATGTGGATTGTCCAGGGCACGCTGACTATATCAAGAACATGATAACAGGCGCGGCTCAGATGGATGGGGCCATATTGGTGGTAGGAGCGAATGATGGACCGATGCCCCAGACGCGAGAGCACATATTGTTGGCTCGTCAGGTAGGCGTTCCTTACGTAGTGGTATTTTTGAATAAAGTGGACATGGTAGATGACCCGGAGTTGATAGAGCTGGTTGAGTTGGAGTTACGGGAGTTATTGAGTTCATATGATTTTCCGGGTGACGATATACCGATAGTTAGGGGTAGCGCGCTTAAGGCGTTGGAAGCTGGAGACCCTAAGCATCCTGACTGCCAGTGCATCCTTGATTTGATGACAGCGATAGACACGTATATACCGGTACCACAGCGGGACGTAGACAAGCCGTTTTTGATGCCTATAGAGGATGTGTTCAGCATATCTGGTCGAGGCACGGTGGTTACAGGTCGAGTGGATCGGGGTCAGGTCAAGGTAGGCGAGGAAGTGGAGATAGTAGGGATCAAGGATACTCGCAAGACGGTCTGCACTGGAGTGGAGATGTTCCGCAAGGTATTGGATTCAGGCCAGGCAGGGGACAATGTAGGGTTACTATTAAGAGGGATCAAGCGAGAGGATGTTGAGAGAGGCCAGGTAGTTGCCCACCCAGGTTCGATAACGCCACACACGAAGTTCAAGGCTGAGACGTATATACTAGGGAAGGATGAAGGGGGTCGTCACACGCCATTTTTTAATGGTTACCGACCTCAGTTTTACTTCAGGACAACGGACGTGACGGGAATAATAACGTTACCTGAGGGAGTGGAGATGGTGATGCCCGGGGACAACGTGTCCCTGGAAGCGCATCTTATAACCCCTATAGCCATGGAGAAAGAGCTCAGGTTCGCCATCAGGGAAGGTGGCCGAACCGTTGGAGCCGGCGTTGTCTCCGAGGTTATTGAGTAAGCTTTGGATCATGTCTTGTTTGGTTTGCAAAGAATTTTGAAGTGAGCCGACGTCGGAGGATCTATGCGAGATATAGTGACGTTGTCATGTGGTGAGTGTAAGCGTAAAAATTATACCACCACAAAGAATAGAAAGACTACCCCGGATAAACTGCAGTTTAAAAAATACTGTAAATTTTGCCGGATGCACACGCTCCATAAGGAAACCAAATAGTACGATGGTACGAGATCGCTAGGCCAGTAGCTCAACGGCTAGAGCACCGGTCTCCAAAACCGGGGGTTGGGGGTTCGAATCCCTTCTGGCCTGCCATCAAAACAGTCCGTAATTAGCCATCGGCGTTGTAGGGACCATGGAAAGCGTTATGGAAAAAGTAAAAGAGTTTATCCGACAAAGTATTGAGTTTCTTAGAGAAGTTAAGATTGAACTTCTAAAGGTAACGTTTCCTACTAGACAGGAGACAGTGGGTTCCACTCTGGTGGTTTTACTCCTAACTGCCATCGTGGCGGTTTACCTTGGATTCAGTGACTGGGTGCTTGCTAGAATCGTTAAAGCGTTGTTGCAGGTTTGAGATAATGTTTCCTAATGGCTTTTTTTATCAGGAGGAGGCTCTTTCGTGGCGTTGAGATGGTACGTGGTTCACACTTATTCCGGTTATGAAAACAAGGTCAAATTGGCCTTGGAGGAGAAGATAAAGACTTTATCTCTCGAGGATCGGATTACAGATGTTCTGATACCATCTGAGTCTGTAGTCGAATTGGTCAAGGGAGAGCGTAAAACCTCTAACCGTAAATTTTATCCTGGCTACATTCTTGTGAAAATGGAACTCGACGACACCACCTGGCATCATGTCAAAAGCACTCCTAAAGTGACGGGCTTTATAGGATCCAGGACAGAGCCGGCAATTATACCGGACGAAGAAGTGGAAAAGATAAAGGCTCAGATGGCGGAAGGTAAAGAGAAGCCTAAGCCAAAGTACTCCTTTGAAAAAGGGGACTCTGTCAGAGTCGTTGACGGCCCATTCATTAATTTTAACGGGGCAGTTGAAGAAGTGAGGCCGGACAAGGGTAAGTTGAAGGTTTTGGTTAGTATCTTTGGGCGTCCGACTCCGGTGGAGTTAGATTTTATACAGGTTACCAAGAACTAACATTGAGGCCCTACAAGTTATTGGAAACAGGGTAAAGCTTAACAAGGCTTTTTTATTGGAAGCTCTGTTCCCGTGGGAGATTATTTATGGCCAAAAAAATAACAGCGTACGTCAAGCTGCAAATCCCAGGTGGAGAAGCCAAGCCTTCACCACCTGTGGGACCTGCGCTAGGTCAGCATGGCGTAAACATCATGGAATTCTGCAAATCATTCAATGCCCAGACACAGGGGCAACAAGGTGTTATTATTCCTGTTCTTATTACCATATTTGCCGACAGGTCTTTCAGTTTCGTTCTCAAAACTCCTCCGGCCTCTTATTTACTAAAAAAGGCAGCGGGTTTAGAGAAGGGTTCCGCAGAACCGAACAGGAATAAAGTGGCGCGACTGACAGTGAAACAGGTTGAAGAAATCGCTAAGCTTAAAATGCCCGACCTTAACGCGAAAGATATGTCCGGGGCTGTTAAAATCATAATGGGAACAGCCAGAAGCCTTGGAATAGAAGTTGAGTAGAGGAAATACATGTCGTCCGTAGCTAAGAAAAAGAATGCAGCTAGAGAAGCAATAGATCGTTCAAAGAAGTTCTCTTTGACTGATGGTTTGGATGCTGTTTTGGCAGCCACCTACGCCAAGTTCGACGAATCTGTGGATGTGGCGGTCAATTTGGGTGTGGATCCGAGACACGCGGACCAAATGGTGAGAGGAACATGTGTGCTTCCTCATGGAACTGGCAAAACCGTCAGAGTTTTGGCCTTCGCCAAAGCAGAAAAGGAAAAGGAAGCTCGCGACGCAGGGGCTGATTACGTAGGTGGCGAAGAATTGGCTAAGAAGATCCAAGAGGGGTGGCTCGATTTTGACAAGGCCGTGGCAACGCCCGACATGATGGCCGTCGTGGGAAAGCTCGGGAAGATCCTTGGTCCAAGGGGCATGATGCCTAACCCAAAAGTTGGCACGGTGACCTTCGATATTGGCAAGGCAGTGTCTGAGCTAAAGGGAGGCAAGGTCGAATTCCGGGTCGAAAAGGCCGGGATTGTCCATTGCCCGATTGGCCGTGTTTCATTTGGGTCAGACAAACTAGTTGAAAACCTGAAAGCGCTCATGGAAAGTATCATACGCCTGAAACCTTCGGCCTCTAAAGGTGTTTACCTTCGTGGCGTCGCATTGTCGACCACTATGGGGCCCGGGCTAAAGCTCGATCCACAGGAAATTAGAAACCTCATCAAATAACCCGATGGGTACAAATGTATTAAGGAGCGTTAAAAGATTAAAACATACCAATTATAGAGATGTCATGTCGGAGACAGCGGGCGCGCTGATATCCAGCGCTTAATCGAGACCAGCCGAGACGTGTCGAGAAAGAGAGATCTTGTTTTAATTGTCCTCGTATCTGCATTACCTCGATTCGCTGAAATCCCTCCGATGGAAAGGGGATAGCTAAGATTTGAACAAAGACGAAAAGGCAAAACAGGTTGCATGGCTTCGAGATCAGTTTCAGGGTGTCAAGGCAGTTTTTCTTGTTGATTTTCAGGGCCTGACCGTTGGTGAAATGACAAGCTTGCGTTCCCAGTTAAGGGCTCGCGGCGGGTCGCTCAAGGTCCTTAAAAACACTTTGGTTCGGCTGGCCTATAAAGACACCGACGTTGAGTGCTTGGGATCTGATCTGGTAGGGCCAAGAGCTGCTGTCTGGACTCACTCCGATGATGATGTTCCGGCATTGGCAAAGATTTTGGTCGATTTCGCCAAAACCCACCCAAATCTCGGGTTGATAAAGGGAGAACTTCAGAATCAGCTATTTGAATCGACTGATCTTGAAAGCCTGGCGAAGCTCCCACCGAGAGAAGAACTTTTGAGCCGATTGTTGGGGACCATGATAGCGCCCATCAGCTCATTCGTCGGCACACTGGCTGCTGTGCCTAGGTCGTTCCTGACCGTCTTGAAAGCCATCGAGGAAAAGAAAGCTGAGTCGGCTCCCGTAGCGGTTTAGCTCTGGGAGATACTCAAAACTTATCGGTTACACAGCGAATGGAGGATACAATGGCAGAGATAACTAAAGAGGATCTCAAAGAGTTCATAAGAAATATGTCGGTCTTAGAACTCAGCAAGCTTATTAAAGAATTGGAAGAGGAGTTCGGGGTATCTGCGGCGGCGCCTGTGGCCTTTGCTGCTCCAGGAGCGGGAATGGCGGCGGGAGATGCAGCCCCGGTTGAGGAAAAAACCGAATTTGACGTGATCTTAAAGGAATTCGGGGACAAGAAAATCCAGGTTATCAAGGTCGTTAGGTCTCTAACCGACTTAGGCCTAAAAGAAGCCAAGGATTTGGTAGAAGGTGTACCGAAACCGGTTAAAGAGGGTGTGTCGAAAGAAGACGCAGAAAAGGCTAAAGCCGCTTTGGAAGAAGTGGGCGCCGTGGTGGAAATCGTCTGAACTCTCTAAAAAATCTGTAGTCGACATTAGATCACACCATGGGGAGCGATCTAATGTCGATATGTTCTAGAACGCCTTCCATAGTCCTACCTTTTAAGATCATCTGATTTCAGAGGGAGAAAATGGCTTCTTTTTCCGTGCACTCGCAGAGGCTCAGGAAGAATTTCGCGCGGATTCCTCAAATTGCGGGAATCCCAAAACTTATCGAGATTCAAAGTCAGTCCTATGACAGATTTTTACAAATGGATAAAGCTCCGGAGGATCGTGAAGATATGGGATTGCAGGCGGTATTCCGGTCTGTTTTTCCGATCAAGGATTTCACCGACACAGCTTCTCTCGAATTCATAAAATACACCTTGGGAGAAGAGAAATATTCAGTCGAGGAATGCCTGCAAAAAGGAGTAACTTATTCCGTCCCCTTGAAAATCACTGTCCAACTAATTGTTTGGGACGTTGATCCTGATACCAGTTCCCGAACAATTCGGGACGTCAAAGAACAGGAAGTATATTTTGGCGAGATTCCTGTAATGACGAAGTATGGAACCTTCATAATCAATGGGACTGAACGAGTCATAGTATCTCAGCTTCATCGCTCGCCAGGAATATTTTTTGATCACGACAAGGGTAAAACACATGCAAGCGGCAAGTTGCTATACTCTGCACGTATAATTCCTCTTAGAGGATCATGGATTGACTTTGAATTCGATCTTAAAGACCGTCTCTATGTGAGGATCGACAGACGCAGGAAGCTGCCGGTCACGGTTTTACTGAAAGCCCTTGGCTTTTCAAGTGAAACAATTTTGAACTATTTTTATAACAAGCAGATCATCATGATTACTCCAGATGGTTTAAGGAGAAAAGTTGATCTGAAGTTCTTGGTCGGTACTCACGCTCCGACAGACATCTATGTAGAAGGGTCCAGCGAGGTTCTGGTCAAGAAAAACAAAAAGATTTCCAGAGCCGCTCTCAAACGTCTGGCTGACAGGAAAGTAGCGCCCCTTGTTATGGAACCTCGCGAGTTGGCGGGCAAAGTTATTGCGCATGACATTATAGATGAATCCACCGGAGAGGTTGTCGCCGTCTGTAATAAGGAAATCACGCCTGACGAGGTGGAAAATTTTATTGAGGATTTTCGTTCAAGGAATATACACCAATTCGAAGCCCTGTTTATAGAAGAAAGAATAGCGTCGTCTTCGTTGAGAGACACTCTGCTGGAAGACAAAATTGACGATCGTCCCAACAGAGTAATAGAAGACTACCGGAAGCAAATCTCTGATGATAACATATCGAATGAAACTCTTAACGCAGAAATCGAAATTTATCGTAGACTGAGGCCTTCAAATCCAGCCACAGTGGAGATCGCCAAGACCTTCTTCAACAACTTGTTCTTCAAAATCGAGTATTACGATTTGTCCAGAGTTGGTCGATTGAAATTGAACCGTAAATTGCGGATTTCCGAGCATGACGCGCCTCTTTCTTTACGAACACTCAAACCCGAAGACATAATGTTGGCGGTTAAATACCTATTGGAATTAAGAGAAGGTAAACCGGGTCACGAGATAGATGATATCGACAACATGGGAAATCGTCGAGTCAGATCTGTGGGAGAATTGCTGGAAAACCAGTACCGGATAGGTCTAGTACGAATGGAACGAGCCATAAAAGAGAGGATGAGTCTTCAAGACGTAGAGACGCTGATGCCTCATGATCTCATCAATGCCAAACCGGTGACGGCAGTTGTGAAAGAATTCTTTGGATCATCCCAACTCTCACAGTTTATGGATCAGACAAATCCCTTGAGTGAAATCACTCACAAAAGAAGACTGTCCGCTTTGGGACCAGGGGGACTGACCCGAGAACGGGCGGGCTTTGAGGTGAGGGATGTTCACCCCACTCATTATGGGCGCATTTGCCCCATCGAAACTCCGGAAGGACCGAATATCGGACTGATAGTTTCTTTATCAACCTATGCCAGAGTAAATGAATTTGGCTTTATAGAGACGCCCTACAGGCCAGTTCACGACAGAGTTGTCAGTCGAGAAATCAAGTTTCTGACAGCTCTGGATGAGGAAGAGCACGTAAAGGTCCAGGCAGACGCTGCCATAGATGAAAATGGTAGGTTGATGGATGATCTGGTTTCGGTGAGGCAAAAAGATGGCGAATTCGCCATGGCTGGAAGCACAGAAGCGACGTATATGGATGTGTCACCCAACCAGTTGGTGTCTGTCGCCGCGTCATTAATTCCGTTTCTCGAAAACGACGACGCAAACCGGGCCCTAATGGGATCAAACATGCAACGTCAGGCTGTGCCTCTGTTGACTACACAGGCCCCAATAATCGGAACCGGCATGGAACACGTTGTGGCCGTAGACTCCGGAGTAACGGCGCTTGCAAGAAGGGATGGAGTAGTAGATTCCGTAGACGCGACGAGAATTGTTATTAAAGCCACTGAATTTGAGGAAGGGGACCTTGACCCAGGTGTGGACATTTACAATTTGGTGAAATACCAGCGCTCCAACCAGAACACCTGTATAAATCAGCGTCCAATAGTTAAAAAAGGCGACCGAGTCACTAGCGGTCAGGTAATAGCCGATGGTCCCGCCACTGATAAGGGTGAACTTGCGCTTGGCAGGAATGTGCTCGTAGCCTTCATGGCATGGGGCGGGTATAATTATGAAGACTCGATACTGGTCAGCGAAAAAATCGTAAAGGAAGATATATTTACATCAATACACATCGAAGAATTTGAAGTGATGGCCCGCGACACCAAGCTGGGTAAAGAAGAAATTACCAGAGATATACCTAATGTAGGAGATGAAGGTCTTAAATATCTCGATGAGGCTGGAATAATCAGTGTTGGCGCCGAGGTCAAGCCAGGCGACATATTGGTGGGGAAAATTACTCCCAAAGGTGAAAACCAGTTAAGTCCTGAAGAGAAACTATTGCGGGCAATTTTCGGTGAAAAGGCAGGCGACGTCCGAGACACTTCCCTTAGGGTGCCTCCCGGAGTTGAGGGAATAGTGATTGACGCCAGGATTTTCTCTCGAAAAGGAACCGACAAGGATAGTCGCAGCATTTCCATAGAGACTGATGAAATCAAGAAGTTGAACAAAGATAGGGATGACGAACTCAGGATAGTTGAAGAAGGAGCCCGCGAGAGAATCCGAAGTATGCTTCTTGGAAAAGAAGTCGCCGCCGCTCTTGTTGACGCTCAAACCGGCGCCCAGTATTTAAAGAAAAATGACAGTATTACAGACCACGTGATTGACACTGTTCCCTTAGAACTTCTTCGCAATGTATCGTTGAAAAGTTCTGACGCCACGGTTGAAGATGAGGTCGTAAAAATTATTGAACGTTTCAGTGATCAAAAACATTTCTGGAGGATGCATTTTGAAGAAAAGATTAGCCGCCTGAAAAAAGGCGATGAGCTTCCTCCGGGGGTAATCAAACTCGTCAAGGTATACATAGCTATAAAACGCAAACTGTCGGTTGGCGATAAAATGGCTGGTCGCCACGGAAACAAGGGCGTCCTCTCCAGAATTCTTCCTGAAGAGGATATGCCGTATTTTGCTGATGGAACTCCGGTGGAGATCGTATTAAACCCTCTTGGTGTTCCCTCCCGAATGAATGTCGGACAGGTTCTCGAGACGCACCTCGGCTGGGCCGCTAGAGGATTAGGTGAATCTCTCGACAGACTTATCAAAGAGAATTACTCGTCGCAGAAAATTCGCGAAAGGCTTTTAGAAATATTTGAAGTCAGAGAGCATGAAAGACGAGAGAAGATTCGACAAATAATAGAAGAGATGGACGAAGAAACACTCAGAAAATTTGCGGTTTCTCTATTTCCGGGAGTTCCAATCGCCACTCCGGTTTTTGACGGGGCGCGTGAATATGAAATCAAGGACCTTCTTGAAAACGCAGGATTGCCTCGTGGTGGTCAAACCCAACTTTATGATGGGAGAACAGGGGAACCTTTTGACACAGTGGTAACGGTTGGGATCATCTACATGATGAAACTTCATCATCTAGTCGATGACAAAATCCACGCTCGGGCAATAGGGCCATATTCACTGGTCACTCAGCAGCCTTTAGGCGGAAAGGCCCAATTTGGTGGTCAGAGATTGGGTGAAATGGAAGTCTGGGCCATGGAATCTTACGGAGCGGCTTATTCCCTCCAAGAGTTCTTGACAGTGAAATCTGACGATGTCACAGGACGAACAAGAATGTACGAAAGTATCGTCAAAGGTACAAACGTTCTTGAACCGGGTTTGCCGGAATCCTTCAATGTATTGGTAAAGGAGATCAAGTCACTAGGACTTGACGTGGAGCTTCTGGAGAGCGACCCCGGGACCGCGGCCT
>Ga0268283_1001701_pt1 | contig 10414 bp, 13 predicted proteins | sample saktaG_13_FD_190140 | JGI IMG/M metagenome (GOLD analysis project Ga0268283, IMG submission 190140) | Saline water microbial communities from Sakinaw Lake, British Columbia, Canada - sak_2013_06_06_36m | ecosystem: Environmental > Aquatic > Non-marine Saline and Alkaline > Saline ... | reverse complement strand
CGGATGGCGGAATTGGTAGACGCACCCCGTAGGACTACGGGGCAATAGAAATGTCTAATTAATAGATAATAAATCAATACCTTGGTTAATTGTTGTTCTGCCCGGATGGCGGAATTGGTAGACGCACCCCGTAGGACTACGGGGCAATAGAAATGTCTAATTAATAGATAATAAATCAATACCTTGGTTAATTGTTGTTCTGCCCGGATGGCGGAATTGGTAGACGCACAGGACTTAAAATCCTGCGACAGAAATGTCGTGCCGGTTCGATTCCGGCTCCGGGCAACTTATATAACTAAGATCACAGACAAAAAAACTCGTAGCCAATAACGAACCCACCCAGTCGCTTACGTGACTATGTGACGGCCTGTTCGCCTATGGCGAATTCTATTCCAGCTCCGAGCCAACCCGTTTAGACGTCGAAATGAATGCTAAGTAAGACGGATTCTACTTGAAGAAGTAGACAATTCTGAAAAAAGTCTTGCATTTTGATGGAATAGTTATATATTCACACGGCTAAAAACTTTTTTTTATTTATCAATTTTTTATTCATGGGATTCACTATTCGAAGAACTTGAGATCTCAATACCAACGAAAGGATGATTTCTTTCTACAAAAAAGAGCTCCGAGCGTCTCATATCTTGGACAAAGCTAAGAAGCAAAAGCACTATAATACCAAACGATATAGAAAATTTGTTTCCTATAAGTTTCCTGGTGCAAGAAGATATAGAAGACTTAAAGCTATTGTCTCTCATGCATATAGAACAAACAAGAAAAAATATAATACGCTTGCCCAACTTGGAAAGATCGTATAAATCAAATAGATTAAAGCATGAAGCTCAAAGTTCAAGGCTGCCTATTATCTTGTACTGTGTATTATGCCTTATACCTTAAGTCTAAAACCAGATTTTAAATTATAAATCAGTTTAGTCATGTATGCTGTTGTAGAACTCAAAGGTCACCAATATATCGTACAAGAAGGAGACACTATCACCGTTGATAATGTAGATTTGGACGAAGGTGCGAATATGACCATCGATACTGTGCTCTTAGCATTTGATGATAAAGGCGAAAAAGTAATCGTCGGTGCTCCATATATCGCTAAAGCTAAGGTTGAATGTGTCGTAGCAAAAAATCAAAAGGGAGATAAAATCAGAGTCATCAAATTTAAGAGAAAAAATAGATATCAAAGAACGATTGGATTTAGACCACATCAATCGCTTTTAGACATTAAAAAGATTGAAATTAATGGGTAAAGAATGAGTTTTGGAACGAGATGGAGAAGTCCTCGAAGTATTGCCTGCATGATTTTTTAAGGTAAAACTCAAAGAAGTAGACACACTTGTCCGTTGTAAAAAATCATGAAGAATGTCCCAATCCAATATCTCTATCATCCCTTGAGATCGAGTGAAACTTGAAATCAATCAGTATGATATGTGACAATGACGTATAATCTTTAGATACAATGACTATAAAAAATAATGACCTTTATTTAGTATTACTGACTTAAGATGAAAGTTAAATCTTCTCTCCACAAAAGGTGTATGTATTGCCAGATAGTAAAAAGAAAGGGAATACTCTATGTTGTCTGCAAAAAAAATCCTAGACACAAAGCAAGACAAGGATAATTTTATTTATTTGTTTTTATACTCGCATGTTTAGACTATCGTGACACGTTTTGCCAGAAAATAAATCTATCTGGATCTGACTCACTTCTTTGTATGGTATTGGTCTCAAAAGATCCAAGACTATACTTGATAATGCTGGTATCAATTACCTCAAAAAGGTAAAAGATATTACCGAAGACGAACAGAAGAAAATCCTTGAACAGATAGCAAAATACGTTCTTGAAAATGATCTCAAAAGAGAGATAGCATTTGCCATCAAAAGACTTAAGGAAATTAAGTGCTATAGAGGTATGAGGCACAATCTCGGATTACCTGTTAGAGGACAATTGACAAGAAAAAATGCTAAAACCGCTAAAAAACTTCTTGGAAGAAATAAAGTAAGACCAGTACTTAAAAAGTAAAATGTTAAATTCTAAATGTTACATGTTACATGATGGTAGAATCATCTTATTAACTATCGTAATATACAATAGTTCATAAATAAGCAATTCCTTCACTTAGCACTTAAAACCTAACATTTAGCATTAAATAATATATTTATCATTTATCATTATTTAGAATATGGCTACACCTACAGCTGCAAAAGCAAAAACCGCTACTCCTAAAAAGAAAAAAGACCTCAAATTGGAGAGTTGAGTACTTCATGTTCAAACCAGCGACAACAATACTATCCTTAGTTTGGTAGATGCCAACGGTAATAAGGTGCTTGGAGGATGAACAGGAAAACTCTGATATAAAGGAAGCAAAAAAAGCACACCATATGCTGCTGAGGTTTTGACAAAACAGATGCTCAAGGAAGCTCAAGGGATTGGGCTCAAAGAGATAGGAGTCGTTTTCAGATGAGTCGGTCTTGCGAGAGATGGAATTTTCAAAGCTATCAATGAGATAGGATTAATCGATATCGCTTATATCAAGGAAGATACCGCTATTCAGTTCTGAGGATGTAAATGAAAAAGAAAGAAGAGAATTTAATTGAACGTAGAATTCAGAATTCAGAAATACACCATCATTATTCATTTTTAATTATTCATTATTCATTCAATGAGATATACGGGACCTAAGTTCAAATTATGTAGGAGAGAACAGGTTGATCTATTCTGATCAAAGAAATATAATGTAAAAAAGAATAGGAGTCTTCCAGGCCAACATGGTGCTAATATGCAAAGATCTTCTGAATATGGAAAACTGCTCAGAAACAAGCAAGTTCTTAAGAGAATGTATATGTTGTCAGAAAGACAATTCGTAAGAATCGTAAAGGATATCGCTGCAAAATATGCAAAAAACAGAAATATCACTCATGATACTGCGCTTTTTCAATTCTTGGAAAGAAGAGTAGATTCTACAGTGTATAGATCAGGGCTCGCAAAAACTATGATGCAAGCAAGACAAATGGTCAATCATGGTCACTTCTTATTAAACGGAAAGAAACATAATATTTCATCATCATTCGTAAATATAGGTGATAAAATTAGTCTCAAAGAAAAATTAAAGAGTTCTGCACTTTACAGTCAAAATGCTACAGAAAATAAAGGAAAACTACCTTCATGGGTAAAACTTGATAAAGCAGCTAATGTAGTAGAAGTATTAAATGTCCCTCAAGTTGGAGAAATTGGTATACCTGCTGATTTATTGAAAGTTATCGAATTCTACGCTAGAGCATAGTATGTATATAATAAAACAAAAAATATTTTTTACTCTTTATTACTCTGCATGTTGGATATACAAAAATTCATCTGAGCCCCAAAAATCATTGTCTCAAATGTAGACGATAGGACTGTCAAATTTGAGGTGAAATACCTGCCTAGAGGGTTTGGACAAACACTTGGAAATGCATTGAGAAGAATAATCTTATGATACAGTATCGGGTGAGCTATTACCGGATTAAAAATCAAATGAGTAAATCACGAATATCATGTAGTAGATTGAGTAAAAGAGAGTGTAATCGACATGATGCTCAACTTTAAAACACTCCGCTTCAAGGTGGATGAAAAAGCAGACAATATCCAATGGATATCACAAAGATTCTCAGGAATAGGTGCATATACTTCAAGCAATATCAAACTGCCAGCAGGTATAGAACTACTCAATGAAGACGTTGATCTGTTTGAAATTACTGATCCATCGCTTGAGCTCAATATCGATATTAGAATAGAAAAATGATATGGGTACTATAGCATAGATTACCTTAGATCTCGCGACAGAAAAGATGAAGATGTAGATGCAAATATGCTTTTGATAGACAATGAATTCAAGGTTATCGATTATATAAAGTATGATGTAGAAGAGGTTATCGAGGACTTCACATGATCCACTAAAGATCTCTTGGTTATAGAAATCAAATCATGGTTCAAGGGTATCTCTCCAAAAGAGATTATGATGTTTGCTTGAGAAGTATTGGCATCATATGCTAAGTTATTCATTTTTGATAACATATATATCGATAGATCATTCTTGGTAGATTTGGAAGACTTAGATAGAGTACAAGACAAATTCCATGAAGAGACCAATATCAAGACTATGCCAATTGATGCGCTTCCACTCAGCGAAAGAACAAGAAATGCATTGATTAAGAACAATATCTTATATGTGGAAGATCTCGAAAAGAAAAAGAAAGGTGAGCTTCTACTTATGAAATGAGTCGGTAGAAAAGCAATTGATGAAATCAATAGTGCATTGGCAAATATCGACAAAGCACTTATCGGCTAAATCGCCGAATGTTAAATGTTAAATGTTGAATGCTAAATAAAAGATTCCTTTAACTTAACACTTAGCACTTAGAACTTAGCATTAATATTTTAATTGTTAATTTAGTTGTTATCATGAGACATAAGGATAATAAAATGCTCGAATTACATACATGAGCTAAAAAAAGAGATGTATATATCAGACAGTTGTTAACTAATCTCATCAAAAATGGGAAGACAACTACTACACCAAAAAGAGCTAAGGTGCTCAAGTCTGAGATAGATTCTTTTTTTGCTAAGCTTGTAAGTATGAATAAAAAACTTCCAGCTGCAGATGCAAGAAGAGAGAGCATAAGATACATCAAATCTATTATTTTTGGTGAGGCTGAAGGAAAAAAAGTATTGAATATACTCTTACCTAAATATATGGAATCAGGATCTACATCAAGTTTTGTAGCTGACTACAAATTATGATTTAGAGTAGGTGATGGTGTACAAAAAATATTGCTTAAGCTGCTTTAAAAAAAATAAGATAAGTTACATGTTGTTACAAGCTGTGACAATCTGCAACAAAAAATTTACATTGAAGTTATTTAGTTATTTGAAATAATGATCATGGAATTTACAAAAAAAGACCTCAATAAGACCCTCCGAGTCAAACCGGCTGATATGGAAAAAAACAGAAAACGATGGAGAATCGATGCTACAGGAAAGGTCCTTTGAAGATTGGCTGTAGATATAGCAAAATTGCTCTTGGGAAAACACAAGACATATTATTCTGATTTCTGGGATGCAGGAGATTTTGTCCTCATAGAAAATATCGACAAAGTTAAAGTAACAGGGAAAAAACTTCAAGATAATCTTATGTATGCATATAGTGGATACAAAGGAAACCTTAAAACTATCACTCGAGAACTTGTGATGAAAAAGAATCCTGAAAGATTACTTACTTTCGTAGTAAGAGGAATGCTTTCTAAGAACAAACTTAGAGACAAAAGAATTAAAAGAATGAAACTTGAAAAAGGAACTACTACCAAATATGATCATTTCAAACCTACGGTAATAAAATAGTCCAGCATACACTACACTCTATCAATATACATTTTATCATACCTTATCTATAATAATGGCGAACAAAGAATATACCTATGCTATAGGAAGAAGAAAAGAAACAACAGCTGTTGTTAAGCTTTTTGGAAATGGAGGTGGTAATTTCACCATCAAAACTTCTAACGGATCCAAAAAACCGTTGGCAGATTATTTCGGAGGAAACATCTATCTTCTTGAGGCTGCTCTTTCACCACTCAATACCCTAGGTGTTGATTACCTCAAAAAGTTTGACGCTGAAATCGTCGTCAGTGGAGGTGGAATATCAGGACAAGCAGATGCTATCAAGCTAGGATTTGCAAGAGCATTGATTGAATGGAATCCAGACCTTAGACTTACCTTGAAACCTTATGGATTACTCAAAAGAGATCCTAGAATCAAGGAAAGAAAGAAACCAGGTTTGAAGAAAGCGAGAAAAGGGCCAACACGGTCAAAGAGGTAAAATGAATGCAGAATTGAGTCATTGCGAAGAATGAAGCAATCTATGTAATTATATACTTTCACTATCATCATATAGCAAAAAACTCTTTTTCCAAAGAGTTTTTTTGTTTGTTGGCTTTGTAGTTCGCACCCGGGTGCAGACGTAGTTACTTTAGTTCTGAAGTTACTTTGTAATTATTGCACCCGGGTGCGAAATTGCTAAACAGTTGAAAATAAACAAGATATGAATAGTATGTGGACAGGTAATATTTTTTTTATTTTTTTATTATAAGAAGATATGAATAAGGATTTGGTTTTCCTCGGCATCCAAGGATGCGGTAAATGAACGCAAGCGAAAGTACTCCTCAAGGACTTACCTAATCATCTCTACTTCGAGATGGGACAAACCCTCAGATCATTGATGTCTAGCGATAATATGATCGGTAATTATATCAGAAACGTAGTAAATACATGAAAAATGATTGATAATTTCATCACCCATGATCTCATACATACAGGACTCAAAATAGTTGAACAAAACAATAAACGTCTTATCATAGATGGCTTTCCTAGGATGATTGAACAGGCTGAATATTTCAGCAAAAAGATGGAACAGATGAATAGAGATTTTGTTATTATCCATCTCCAGCTTTCCAAGGATATAGCGCTTGAAAGAATGATGAAGAGAGCACAAATCGAATGACGCAATGATGATACTCCAGAAGCCATTGAACAAAGGATAGATATTTTCATCCATGAAACTATGAACGTTATCAAACATTTCGAAGCGTTAGGTAAGGTTATTACTATAGATGCCAACGGTTCCATCGAGGAAATCCAAGCAATATTAAAAAGTAAACTAGGACTTTAATTACTAACTATACGCCTATGGCAAAAGTACTTACGAGAGTGAAAATAGATAAAATATGATATGGATGAGTGGGACTTGCAAGAATGAGTGATGGAAAAAGAATCCTGATCAAATGAGGTGCTTTGCCTGGAAGTATTGTAGATTTGAGAATAGTAAAACAAAGAAAAGATTATGTGGAAGCCCATATAACTCGTATTCAGGAACTTGATCCCAAGATTGTAGATGGAGAAGTATTTTGTCCTCACTTCTTTTCCTTGCTTTCGTCAAATAGCGAAAATAAGGAACCATGGAAGATTGGGTGTGGTGGCTGCAAATGGCAGATGCTGAGCTACAAAAACCAGCTAAAACTCAAGGAAGATATCGTCAATGATGCATTTACCAAGATCAAAAGAAAATTGCCTGATCTCCATGTTCTTTCGATTATATGATCCCCACAAGAAAGGAACTATAGAAACAAAATAGAGTTTAGTTTTGGTAAATATATAACTAACACATTGAAAGATGGAAAGGTGGAACCATTGGAAGAGGGAAAGAAAAAAGAAGTTACCGTCCTGTCTGACTGGAGTGTGTGATTTCATAAACAAGGAGAATTTAGCAAAATAGTAGATATCGATTCGTGCGCACTCATCTCTGATAAGGCGAATATGTTGTTTCATCATATCAAAGAACTCTGCAAAACCTCTGGACTCCCCGCTTATGATCAAATGACGCATCAAGGATTTTTTAGGCATATCGTTATCAGGGAAGGTACTAATACCAACCAGATACTTATCAATCTTGCTGTTGCTGACCATAATCTCACAGCAAACACCACAGCACAATGGGAAAACTTTCTTGAGACTATAAAGAATGACACGCTCTTGCATGAAAAAGTGAATACGCTTGTTATCACCTATAATAATGGGTTGGCTGATATCATCAAGTCATCTGATTGTGAAACCAAAATATTTCGATGAGAATGACATATTTTTGAAAAACTTATCTTCAAAAACACCACGAAGAATCCGCTTCCTACCGATAGTGAAAATCATCAGGAGGCCCCTGAATCTTCATCAGAGATATCTTTTAGGGTTTCGCCTTTTTCGTTTTTTCAGACAAATACACTCTGAGCCCAACAGCTCTTTAGTCAAGCCATGAAAATGGTCGGGTATATTGAATGAACTATCCTCGATTTGTACTGCGGAACGTGAAGTATCGGCATTAGTTTTCTCAAGGTAGGAAAATGAAATAACTTGGTCGGTATAGAAATTGTGGAAGAAGCAATCACAGACGCTTGGTACAACGCAAAGATCAATGGATTAGAAGGTAGAGTGATTTTTGTTGCTAATCCTGCAGAAAAAGCATTTATCCAAACTCCGGAAATCAAAGATAAGCTCCACAAACTCGGACTCGTCATCATCGATCCGCCTAGAGATGGCCTACATAAAAATGTTGTTCAAATGATTTGCGATCTCAAAAGAGAATCAGATTTTAAGTTGTTGTATATTTCATGTAATCCGGTGACTATGGTCAGAGACATAGAATTGCTTATCCAAGGATGATTTACCATCAAAGAAATCCAGCCCGTAGATATGTTTCCCCAAACTCATCATATCGAATGTATTTGAGTATTGACTTAATGTGTTAAATATTTATGGTATCAGTAGTTTTTTATCTACGGTTTTTTTGTATGCAAGAAGATTTCAACAAAAGATATGGAGAACCAAAAAAAATAGGCGATATCCTCAAAGATATGAGACTAGATAAACTCTATGCTGAGACATGGAAAAATACCCAATTTGCAGATAAAATCATCCGTTATCTCCATGGATATAATATGAGAATGACTCAACTAGATCCACTCTACGAGCAAGCATCTATATTTGTCGCTTCGTTTGATGCGTATTTTTCGCAAGAAAGAAAATTTTTGATAGAGCATATGAAAAAAGACAAGAAACATCATATAAATAAATGGGACATCTACGAATATATCCAAGATATTCAAAAGAATCTTGATGCATTTGAAGCCACGTACGATACACTTCAAAAAAATATGAAATCTATAGCTAGCACATTCGTCAATGAACATGATAAACATCAACATACCTACAAGGTAGATTCTTTCTGTACACTGTTTATGGAAATCTATATCGATATCTCAGAGATCCAGGAAACGTATGATGCACTGACCAATACCATGTAATACTGAATTTTATGTTGCATTAGAAATTCTGGTACAAAATAGTATACTGTAGGTGTTTTACTTTTTTATTTTCTCGTATGATAGATATCCACCAGCAGATTTCACTCAAACCCTATAATACTTTTGCTGTGGATGTGCAAGCGGATTTTTTTGTAGAAGTAAAAAACGAACAAGATATCCTTGATCTGATTTCGACAGACGTTTTCACCACACAACCACGTCTAATACTAGGTGGAGGTGCTAATATTCTCTTCACGAAAGACTATGAATGATTGATAGTGAAAGTTTCATTGTTAGGAAAACATATCGTAAAAGAAGAAGGGAATAGGGTCTATGTACAGGTATGAGCAGGAGAAAATCGACATGAAGTTATGATGCGAAGTCTGGAACAATGATATGTCTGAGGAGAAAATCTCGTTAGCATCCCAGGGCAAGTATGATCAGCTCCCGTAGGCAATATCGGCGCTTATGGTAAAGAAGCAAAAGACATTATCTTTGCTGTCGAATGAATAGATATAGCAAGTAAAGAAAAAAAAACACGAACCAATAGTCAGTGTGCATTTGCTTATCGTGATAGTATATTTAAGCATGAGCTAAAAGATACGATCATCATCACTGCCGTGACTTTTGTCTTCGAAAAACAATCTTCTGAGTATGTACCTACTATCCAATACAAAGATATCCAAGAACATATTACTATCACATGAAAAGATCCTTCAACTATTACTGCTCAAGAAGTAGCAAACATCATCATCACTATCAGAGAAGGGAAATTACCTGACCGAACAAAAATAGGTACTGCTTGAAGTTTTTTCAAAAATCCTGTCATAGAAAAAGAACAGTTTGAAAGTTTAGTAGTGAAGTATCCCCAGATAAAATGAAATGAAGTTCCTGATGGAGTTAAATTGTCTGCAGGACAGTTGATTGAGCTTGCAGGCTACAAAGGTAGAACTGAGTGATCAGTCGGTACCTATGAAAAACACGCGCTCATCATCGTCAATACCGGTGGTGCAAGTGGTCCAGCGATACGAGCATTCGCTCAAGCTATCCAACAAAAAGTATTTCAACTCTTCTGAGTAAAGCTAGAACCAGAAGTGATTATTATGTAAAGAATTTCTCGTCATTGCGAACACTATTGTCATCCTGAGCGTAGTCGAAGGATATAGTGATGTTACTTATATCCTTCATTTCATTCAGGATGACATAGGCTAAAATCGGAATAGCAAAAGACAAAAAAAAACCCACACAATGTGCAGGTTTTTTTGTTATGTATTACGGATATTAATATATGACAATATATCTAAGCTTATTTCCATCATTTGTATTGTAATTACATGTCCCTGATCACTGATTATCGGATTCTGCGGCTGTCTCTACGAATTTACTGCATAACTTTATATTTTTAGCTTCAGTCGTAGTCAAAATAAATCCACTGTTCAGGTACCCAGTATAAGTAGTTCCAGTTATTCATACTAACCGATTTGATGATGCTGGTGCTTCTGTTTGTGCCATAAGTACAAAT
>Ga0268283_1001700_pt1 | contig 10415 bp, 7 predicted proteins | sample saktaG_13_FD_190140 | JGI IMG/M metagenome (GOLD analysis project Ga0268283, IMG submission 190140) | Saline water microbial communities from Sakinaw Lake, British Columbia, Canada - sak_2013_06_06_36m | ecosystem: Environmental > Aquatic > Non-marine Saline and Alkaline > Saline ... | reverse complement strand
AGTGTTACCGGGATTTGCCAGAGCCACGCGGACTGCCAATTCAGTTTGCGTTTGCATGATTTTGGGCGCTTTTTCACGAAGCAGTCCTGACTGTTGTTTAAAAGGTAAAACAGGCAATCCCAACTGGTCGATATTGCTAATAAATTCATCTAGCGCATCATTAAAACGGACTTGCGCCCAGGCATCCCATAATTGGTGGACGCTGTCCCGATGGGTCATTAAATCGGCGGCGTGTTCTGCGTAATAGGCGGCAAACTGTTTTATGGGCCAAGCAAAACCGTCTTGCAACTGCTGGGTGGTTCGCTGCCATTGCTTGTACCAGAGTGCGATTGCTTGTTGAAACGTTTTTTCTGAACCTAACGATTCGGCAACCTGTTGCAGTTTTTTATGTAACTCATTTTTCCGTACCTGCAAGCCTCTTTGTTCCAGTTGTTCAATAATATGCACTGTCGCCAAAGAATGTATGGTGGCTTCCAAGACGGAAAACTCATCTACTTGCAATCCTTCTGCACACACTGTTTTAAAGATAATAGGCGCTATAAAACCCGCTTTATGTAATTGTAGGCTAAAATCTTCATATTGCGCTAACTGTCCTCTATCCCATTGGTTTAAAACAAACAGCCAGGCATGCTTAGCGCCTTCTGCAAGCAATAATCGCCACGCCTTTTCATCGCGGTAACGCTCGGGGCTAACCACATAAATAAGCACATCAATGTGTGGTAACCACTGTAAAACCAAGTGCTTGTTACGTTGCTCGGTACTGTCAAAATCGGGCATATCTATCCAGACGATATTTTTTTTGCTCTCATCGTCATGTTGCGAGATATTAATTTTAGCCAGCGGCAGGGCTTCCGGAAGACTTTGTAGGGCAATGCTGTAATGATGATATAAAGTCACTTCCCGCGAGGTAGGTCGCTCTATCCCTGCCCTGGCTATTGCCTTGCCTGCCAAGCGATTAAGCAAAGAGCTTTTACCCACCCCGGTGCCCCCCATAAAAGCCACAATAAGCGGTCTTGCACCGCTACCTCTTTCCGCACCAGAATTTGAAAACAAGGCTTCTGGCGTTCGTGTATCAAATTGACTTAACCCGGCGGCAGCGTCCGCATTAATCCAACCTGACGCGCTCGCCTGTTCAGCCCAGCGTTTTGTTTTTTCTATTAAATCAGAGTAATCGTAAGCCATGTCGCTTTTCTGTAAGTTGGTGTTCAAACGCCTGTAGTTGCTCAGGAGAAATATTAAAATGTGCCAGGGTCGATAATTGCTCAGGCAACGCCAACAGCTTTAAGCCGATACTGTCAACAAAGAGCGCTTGTTTTACCGTTTGCAGTTGATGTTGTTTTAGCTCATGCTCTATTTTGTGCATATAACTGCCGATGGCGCTTTCGGCCAATAGCGACGTAATTGATAACATCGCCGGAGCAAAAATCAAATCATGCACACCAATACCGCCGACATGTATCGTCAGTGCAATAGCAGCAGCATCGGTCGTTACGCGGGTAACACGTAAACTATTTAAAACCAGAGGTTGTTCTTGTAGTTTGCCATATAAGCGCTGTGCGGTTTTTTCAACCTCTTGCTGAAAATCAAGATGATAATTTTTTGCCGCTACACTAAAATCCTGCAATATACCCTGTCGTTGACGACGTAATAAACTGCTAAATTCTTTCCACCAAAGTCGTTGACTGCCCTCTTCCGTTTTATCAAGCAGCTTGTCTGCCAGTTGAATCAATACATGTTCAGCTATTTGATTCAATAAAATTATTTCTTGGCTGCTATCAGTAATAGTGATTCTTTTACGCCCCAGCTTCAGCATTTTCCGTACCGGCCACGTAAGCACTTTACGTGCTCCGGTTAAAACACCTGCCAAGCCGGGTACTTCCAATAACGTCAGTAACTCTACCAACGCCTGTTGAAAGGTTTCATAATGGCGTGGATGATTTAAGTAATCACGTTGATAATTATCCAAGGCCTGCTTAATGGTCTCATTAACCCATGCCTGCCAATCCTTTAAAGCATGATGTTCTGCAATAACCGGCTCCAGCCAGGTTTGCCAATGCTTTTTTAGTAAATCTTGCTCATAACGGACTTGGTTTTTAGCAGCGACTTTACTGGTCAACTGCCTAAGTAAATCCTGTTGAGCGACCGGCCAGATGGGCAATCCTGTTTGTTTTTGATAATACAAAGGTACAACGTCAGGAAAATTATCTTTTCGGGCAAGTTGCCATTTCTCTTTTAAAGACTCAATCAGTAAGGCTTCCGAGCCTTCACTTAACTTGTTTAAACAAATAACCGTTGGCTGATGTAACGATTCAAGCGCCGCCATAATGTCCCAAACGGATTGATCGGCATATTTTTCTTTGCTGACCACAAGAATAATAATATCAGCCAACGCCATTGTTCTGATAACCCCTTCCCGATAAACAGCCGAATCTATGGAATCAAAATCCGGCGTATCCCATAAAACACCGTGCGGTAACAGTCCAGACTCCAAGGTTGTTTCAGTCAAGGAATAGCAATCATGCCGATCTCGTGGCATCTGTGTCTGTTGTAATTGTTGAAAACGACCAAAATAGCGCTGCAAACCACTGCAATCATCCAGATTGACACCCAGGCAAAAACCCTGTGGATGAATGGTATAACCCGCCAAAGGACTGACACCTGCAACATCACCATTAAGCAACACATTAACTAGAGAGCTCTTGCCAGCCTGCGTCGGACCTACGACCGTAATCTGTAACGGTTGTTTAGGCAATGCATTATCAAGCTGACCTTTGCGCAGAAAAGCTTCCGTTAAAATTAACTGATCTATTCGTTGCTGATAGTCACTTTTGCCAGACTCGTTACCCGGTTGATTTAAAACTGACTGGTAACGCTGATTTAGCAGTTGAATAAATTGCAGCATATAAGCGTGGCTCAGGGTTATAATAATTGACCATTTTACTTTGTTTGGTGATCTGGCGTTAAAATACCATAACATGAACCCGTACCTAACTTCGAGGTTATATTTAATGAAGAAACTACCTATACTGCTGCTTGTTCTTACCTGCACTACTTTACTGGCTTGCAGTAAAGGGCAAGAAATTAATGGTCACAACACCTCTACTGCTTATCGATCAGTAAAGGCACTTAAAAACCGCCTGTCTCCGGATAGTCGTATTGAATTTGAAGTCTCTTTTTGGACGATTAGGGATGCAAAAAAAGATGATAAAGAATTCTTGGATGTCGTTGATGGTAAGACGCCTGAGGAAATTATTGCAACAGGCAAAGAAATCTATCAAGAACGAAAAGCCGCCGGCTTTAAAGCTTATGATGAATATTCAAGCTGGGAAGAAATGATTGCCAAATTTAGCAAAGAAAGAATGGATCAGGATAACCGCAAAGGCAGATCCAAAGAAGATCAAGAAAAAGATAAAGCCAATGACGTGATCTACAAACTCTAAAATAAGGCCCTATTTAAAAAAACTGGCTACCAACTTAAGGCGGGACATAGTCGAGACTTAACCGTTCGCCCTGAGCCAGTCGAAGGGTGAGCGGTTAAGTCGCTCATGGTTCGACAAGGCTCTCCTGAGCGCCAGACGAAGGGCTCACCACGAACGGTTTAACCTCAAACTGTCCCGCCTTAAGTTGGTAGCCAAAAAACTTATTGGGCATAAAAAAGTAAAATTCTAAAAACCCCAGGTTTGTGTCAGTTCGCAATACTAAATAGCCCCTTGCAATCAAATAATTGCCAAGGGGTTTTATTATTTCAACGACTCGGCAGAGCTTTCTGATTGATAACTTTTTGATCTACCAAAACAGAAACAAACTGACTGGCTTCAGCGATGGTTTGTTCCATTGCCTGAATGAGTTGTGAAATATCAATACTAATTTCAATAAACTCATGCTGTAAAGCCGCAATAGCACGCGCATTTAGATTGTGTTTAAGATACAAAACCTGATCTTTAAAAGCGGCCAGCACCGGCTGAATTTTACTTTCAGCACGTTGCATCGCCTTAATCAGCCGTGCATAATTTTTCCTTGCTGACTTTAGTTGTTGCTTGCTGCTATTACGTAAAGCACGATTAGTGTATTCATTTAATTCACTTTCCCATTCCACAAATAACGCTTCACTAACTTCTTGTATCGCCTTTATTTTAGCACTGACCGCATCCGATTTTGAGCGACAAAACTGATATTGCCTATTAAGCCGGTTATATTTATGTTCCAAGCCGGCTTCATTAACATGCACCAGATTTTTAAAGCGCTCCAGCGCATCTTCAAACTCATCACGGGTTTCTTTAAGACTGACACACGCTTGCTCTACCTGATAAACAACAATTTCCCGTTTATGCTCACCTATTGATTCTCTGGCACTGTAATAAACTGTTCTTATTTTTTTTGAAAAAAAACGGCTGATTAAATTTAACGGGGTTAATGATTTGTCAGCTTCAGCCATTTGATATTTCTGCTTTAAAGGTATCTCGTTACGGTTAAATTATTATAAGCGTTTGTTGGTTTGTAACCAACGATAAGGTTTGAAGTGTGACAGAGTTTGCAACCCCGTTACTGACGTTTTAAAAGCTATGTAACCCTTCAACCTAAAAAACATATTTGACCCTTTTGGTTAATTATCAGTCGTGCGTAACATCATGTGTTATCAGTGTAAATCTGTGGCTAAATAAGGTTTTTAGGTTCAAACGTTTCAGTCGGGCTTGCAAACCCCGTCACGCCTTGGAAAAAGTGGTAACAACATCAACCAAGCGTTACCAACATTCAGCAATACTACCTTCAGTACCGGTAAAACCTTTAACGCCAGTATGTGACAATGTTAAAGTGCCACACTTATCACCAGCCTGCGCACCTTTCGATGCTGCATTTAGCGTATAGGTATTGGCAGTAACCGCCGGGTTAGTGCTAACAGTAATATCGTAATAAGCGGTTCCTGTATTTGCCGGAGCACCTACATAAGTATTGTTCAGAGTAAAATAACGTTCCATCGTATTTGCATAACTCAGTAGCGCCCCCTTTGCATCCGCACGCCGTGACTTCATCACACTACCCTGATAACTGGGAATAGCGATGCTTGCCAAAATACCGACGATGGCAACGGAAATCATTAGCTCAATTAAAGTAAATGCTTTTTGTTTGCTCATATCAAAGATGCCAAAATCAAGAAGTTAAGGTAAGCTGTGGACAAATAATATCGCTTAAAAGTAAAATCGTCCCGCTTTAAATTACAAGCCTAAAGTAACGTTACTGAAATAATTGCCGCCAGGATTGTCTGCCTGATGTCAGGTTTCCACCACCACCACCTCCTCCTCCTCCCTCTCCTCCGCTATTTTCTGTAGTCACTTCCAACTCAGCTTCTTGAGTGCCGCTAGTGTACTTATACTCCAGTTGGCCATTACGGATTACCCCAGGCGTTTTCACCCCCCCCACCGTTGATTGTTTGCCTGATGGCGCTATAGATTGACCATTAACCGTGATCAAATCACTCGCATTGATAACACCGTCGCCATTAATATCCCAAGGCGCACCGCCAGTTGTTGCAGAAAGACGTCTGCCGGTTACCCCATCCAATTCCATCAGCCAACTGGTTACACCTGAGCCCGTGCCGCAAATATCAACAGTACTGAGCGGAGGAATGGGAATTAATGTGACAAAAATAATACGGCCATTGCGTAACAAGGGGGCGCTGACTACGCGTTCACCATTACTGGGTAAGTCCATATACCAGCCTTTTTGGGTTGGATAATTAACCGTATTATCAGAGGTTGCCCTGAGATTAAAACTGCCACTGATCACCTCGGCGATAATGCTTTGTTGTTGCAAGTTGCTCCTGCTGATTACCACGTTATTATCCCAAATACCATAGAAATACTGTGTTTGAGCGCCGGTGACAATATTATCAATGACGTCTTCAAAATATTTACCGGTACCAAAATAGACCATGACACCTGGCGGTGTACCCGTTTGTAACGAACTGACATTACCTACTTGCGGTTTGGCAGTGATCGGTTGTCGTGTGTTATTGCAATTACTGGCATCTGTACACGCCACAAAAAGAGGCGCGGGGGCAGAGGGTGAACCGTAGGCGATTTTCCAGTCGCCGGGATTGCTGGAACTGACATCAAACTTCCATAGATTACCTAATAAATCCCCCGCATAAATAACATCTACTTTTTTATCATTATCCTTATCCACTGCGAAGGGGGTCGATAACCCGTTGGGTGTAGTTGAGTTTCCAGCCAGGGTATCAAAAGCCTTGATCAATTGGCCGGTCTGAATGTTGATGATATAAAGAACCGCCAAATTATTATCACTGGCGTAACCGTTGGCAACTATTGCAACCCAAGAGCCGTCTTGCATTCTGGCAATGGTCGGCTGTGGTAGGGTGTAACCTAGATTTCTCTCAAAACCTCTGCTTGTTGTAGTATCTGTCGTCCTATCAGCGTCGAAAAGGCTATAGGCGTCACTTATTTCCCACAATACATTACTGCTAACAAAGCTGCTGGGATTTGTGACATCCAGTGCAAAAACAGCATGACCGCCGGCTCCGGTTGAGCCCAACAACACGGTATGCCATGCGCCATTAAAGTAAGCATCGCCTGCACGAGGCGATCCATCGACCGAATAAACATGGTTAGTGTTATAACCAGGGACGGATAGACTGTTTAACTGAGTGTAAACCGCGTTGGGAACATAGGCCAAAATTTCTTTGCCCGCATCCGCACCCGTGATATTGGCATCAAAACCATGTAGCATGCCGTCGTTTGCACCGACATAAACCATTTTCCGCCGCGCTGCATTCGCAGTTACAAAGGCTTTATAGCTGGATCCTTCGGGCAATACGTCATAACCGAAATCGTCAGCCCCCACAAAAATAGGATCGGAGTTCACAATATCACCTAAAACCCAAGGATCAGGGGAAACGGTTGCACTGGTTAGGTTGTCGAGATGGGTACGATTCCTAAAAATCAGGTCTGTGCCTGTCCTGATAGTGTCAGTGTCAGTACGGGCAGGATTTTTCTGCTCATGACTCCAGTCGCCGCGTATATAGTTTAAACGCCATACGCCCGTATCTGTCGAGCTGTTACAATCGGTTATGCCTAGTGTTGTTTTCTGCGAGGCTGATAAGCCGCCACTGCTAACACAGCTAAAAGTAGCTCCTTGCTGGGTGGTGGTGTTGTAGGTATAGATATTGCGAGTACCGAACGCAGGAATAAGCCCGGCCGCATCCCAGACTTTGGCAACGATGCCGCCAGCATCCAATATGCCATTGCCGTTAGTATCTTCACCTGAATCCAGTACGCCGTTACCATTGACATCCTCACTTGCGCCAAGAGAAAAGGCCGAAAAACTACCAATCCAGTCAGCACTGTCAAACCTGGCTTGATAAATGACCGAGCCATTTTCCAATTTTGACGAGTTTGCAGCGACCGAAGATGATGAACCCACCTGGCTGGATATATCAAAAACGGCCTCATCAAGTGCTGCGGCCAAGGATTTGGAATCCCCGGCAAAATAAAATTTACCACCCCCCACAATTGCCGCATCGCTTAATACTGATTGTGTTTGAAGACTGGGATCGGCCAAGCCGATAGCATAAGTGACTACATTGTTTTTGACATGGATTTGAGCTTTTTTGGCTGCGCCTAAAGTGGGACGCAAATCCATTTCGTATAAAGCTTGAGCCACATCGTCAAGATAGTCGCTACCGCCTGTTTCATAAATACGCCCAGCTTTAGTGCCATTTTTGCAGGCTTTGTTGTACCACTGAGGAGGGTGAAGACTACCATTACATTGTGTATTGGTGGAAGTGAGAGCGACTCCACTTGCCCCAGGAAGTGTGATGCTGGTATCAGGTGTCGATACACATAAGCTTTTTGTTGCGCAATCACCGGTGTAATCCCGCAGTAATGGACTGATTTCCCGATCACCATTAGGAAGGCCATCGCTTATCAGTATCACGAAGCTTTTTTGGCAGTAGCCTAAAATGGGTGCAGCCAATGGGCTGATGCCTGTGGAATTGCGGATGGTGTGGCTTGTTGTGCCATTGGCTTTACTAAAAACACTGGTTACACTTGCTTCCGTATTAGTGGTCGATGGATGAAGCTTGAGATTGCCGGTTTCGCCGGTGGCAAAATATTTGCCAATGTCGCTTAGGGTTGTTGCAAGGGGTGTAGAGTCGCTGGCAGGGATACTGGCAACCTGGCTTTGTAGCGTCGTTGATTGAGCAGAATCAAGATCCTTGATTTCAGATAGCAAGGAGCCGCCATCGGAGCCGTTATATCTGGACAACCCCATTCTCACGGTTACGTTGCCGGTGGAACTGGGTGTTAACGTTGTAATCAGATCTATGGCGGCTTGTTTGGCAAGTGCAGTACGTGTAGTCGTGGTTGTGGAGGAGATTGAGGTTGACAAACTTCCGGGTGTGAAGACGCCATGGCTGAAATACCAGTTTAATTGCTGGCCTGTGTAGGGGCCACCAGCCAATGTGGAGCCATTATAATAAGCTACATTGTAGTTTTTGCTTTTATCGAAACATTTGTTTTTACTAAAACTAGTCTGGCTAGTACTGGAACAGGCTGTGCTACTTGCACAAAATCGAGGTACTCCTGAAGATGTTACGATCATAGGAACGGGTGGAGTTACACCACCAGAAATCGGTTTGTTGCAGGTATAATCAGAGCTCGAAGGCGAAGGCGCGCCAGAGGGGGAAGAGGCGGTGCTGGTAGTCGTTACATTAGTACTCATCGATCCAGAGCTATCTATCATTAACATGATATTGGGCTTGGCCGCAGAAATGCCGACATAGAGCGGCACTTGCGCGGGCGTAATGGCCTGGGCGGAATTGAATCCGCCATAGATAAAAAGACCCCAAACAATAATGAGGTGTAGGCTGATGGGTTGACCAAAAGTTTTCATAAGTTCACTTTAACTAATTTGGATTATCTGGCGTTCATAAATAAATGCAACCCTATTACAGCCGGGGCACCAAGCAACTTTGGTTGTTCTTGCTATTGACATTTTTTGTAAATAGATTGCAGGGTAACCACCGCATTATCAGTAGTGCCAGTGCCGCGAGCGATAACCTGATACCAGTTAACGGTAGGGTTAGCTTGTCCAAACTCTAAACTATTTAAGGTATTGGAGCACATCGATTGGGTGCTTGGTAATTTTATAATAATATAGCGGGGGGCGCTGTTGACGGGACTTAAAGAACCCCCTGCATAGGTGCTAACTGGATTTGCTGTCCAAAAACTGGTCGTCAAAATGGCAGAAGCGGTCGGGATGGTTGAACTGACCGAATAAAAGCCCCCCGTACCCACATTGTCGAATGTTAATGTGGTAGCCGAATTCAGACGAGTTTCTCCTGCACGTAAAGCTGTTTCAGCGGCCTGAAAGGCAAGATTTTGATTTCGCAGGTTACCCGCCATTTTTTCTTCGAGCGAAGTGGTTTGTATGGCGGTGACGCCTATCAGCGTTAGCAATAGCAGAATAATTAAACTGATTATCAGGACTGCTCCACTCTTACGCTGGATGTTGATCATGATTTTTCTCTAGGGGAGGCGATTTCGCAAGGCAATCGTCGTGGTAAAAACCCGTCTTATTTTGCGGTCAGTGACGGGGGGGGTGGTGGTGGTTGTGGTTGTTATGCCATTGAAAGTGTAAGGCATGGGCTGGGTGGTCAAATTGTCATCAAGGGTGACTGCCAACAGGCTGATGCGGACACTGACAACGCTAGGCCAGTTTAACGCTGGATCGGCTGGCACGTAGTAATTGGCTGTTTTATCTGAATCAGTATCGACACCGTATAAAATCTGTATGTTTTCAATGCCTTCGATTAAATCATCCGTATTCTTTTTCAATACACCATTATTGATTCTGTAAGTGACCATTGAACTGGTATCGGTGTAACAATTTACACCTGTGCCGCAACTACCCGCTGTGTCAACTGATGTGCCACACGTCCCGGCAGGCGTCAGAGCAAATGCGCCTTTCACTGAGACAGTGTCGGTACCATCATCAATGGTATCGCTATGGTTGCTATTGTCATTTGTCCCTGCAATATCGGTGTTCGTGCTGCTTGTACCAAGGCAGCCCCAGTAACCCGCCATGCGTATATCGTTAGCTAAAAAGTCCAGCGCAAGTCGACCGTTTTCCTGCAATCTGGATAAGTTTTCCTGCATCCAGTAAGTTTGTTTGCTACCTATAAAAATTTGTAGAACGCCGCCCAACAAAAACACACCTATCAACAAGGCAACCATGATTTCTATCAGAGATATACCGGATTGATAGGATTTATTTTTCATACCTAAATCCTGCAAGCCCTAAAAAACAGGCAGCACTCCCCGCTTTTTTTTATACTCAATTTTTTTTAAAATCCGCCGACGCGGTTCTGCCTATGTATTTATGGCATTTGATCCTCTACA
>Ga0268283_1001699_pt1 | contig 10418 bp, 12 predicted proteins | sample saktaG_13_FD_190140 | JGI IMG/M metagenome (GOLD analysis project Ga0268283, IMG submission 190140) | Saline water microbial communities from Sakinaw Lake, British Columbia, Canada - sak_2013_06_06_36m | ecosystem: Environmental > Aquatic > Non-marine Saline and Alkaline > Saline ... | reverse complement strand
GAGCTCAGTAAGCTGTCGATGGAAAATATCAGGCAGTCTGTTGAGGTTTATATTACACATCTTAAGCCGGGGGAAGGTGAAAGTATTATGCAAGAAATTACCGAAACTCATATGACGATGCCTATACAGGCGCTGAGAAAGCATCAAATTTTTAAACTATAAAATTTGAGCCCAATAAAAAAACAGCGCTATGGCTGCTTAAATCCATGGCGCTGTTGAATGCTAGTTAAAAAAAGTTTATTTTTCTAATTCAATTTTAGCCTTAGTGCGTAAATCAGCAATCATTTTCTCAACGTTATGCTGCATTACACTTTTTTGTAAACCATCTTTTATTTTGTCGTAAGCTGGTGGCTGTATCGCTCGAGTGTCAATGAGTTTAATGACATGCCAGCCGAATTGTGTTTGGACTGGGCTCGTAGAAATTGCCCCTTTTTGAAGGTTAACGGCTACATCGCTAAATGGTTTTACCATCGATGTTGGTGAGAACCAGCCTAAATCACCACCTTTATCTTTATTGCTTGTATCAATTGATTTTTCTTTAGCAATTTTTGCAAAATCGCCACCTTTGCCAAGTTGAGCAATGATGTCTTTTGCCTCAGCTTCAGTTTTCACCAAAATATGACGTGCGCTATATTCTTTATCACCGAGCGACTTCTTATATTGCTCATATGCAGCTTTAGTTTCAGCATCTGAAACGGGGTTCTTCTTCATGAAATCTTGTATAAATGTATTAGTGAGTAATTTTTTGCGAGCAAGCTCTTCTCGAATTATGAAATCTGGCTGTTTGTCTAATCCAGATTTCTGCGCTTCTTGATAAACAATCTCAGTTACAACTAATTCATTGATAATGGCATCTTTAACGTTACCATCAACTTTCTGACCACTAGACGCTACATCTTTAACATATAAATCATAAACAGACTGTTTAATTGGTTTGCCGTTTACTGTGGCTAGTGCATCTGACGCAAATGCAGCTGGTGTCAAAGATAACATAGCTACGGCGATTAAAGTTTGGGTAAATTTCATGCAAAGTTCCTCATAGTAGTTGATAGGAGATTATTTAAAGTTTAAGGGGCGGGCCGTTTATCCTTCATCCGGGGCAAGCGCATGAATGCTTAATGCATGAATTTTGCTAGGAATAAGGTCAGCCAGTATTTGATAGATAAGTCGATGCCGCATTATCTGCGATTTCCCACAAAAATGCGAGCTTGTCATGGTGAGCTTAAAGTGGCCGCCGCCTTTATTGCCTGCGTGACCAGCATGCATAGCACTTTCATCATCGATATTCATGGTGCTGGGCGCAAGCGATTGCAAGCGCACCGTGATTTCTTCAATTAAGGTCATGATGAATGGGTTCGGTGAGGGTGACAAAAATTTAATTAGGTAAGGTTTTTCTAAATGGTTTTACACTGACATGCTGATAGACCTTAGCGCTCACGAAGGGGTCATTGTTAGCCCAGTCAGAGGCTTCCGCTAGGTTAGCAAACTCAGCGACAATTAAACTACCAGTAAATCCAGCGGGTCCTGGGTCAGTCGAGTCAATTGCTGGGAAAGGCCCAGCAAGCAATAAGCGCCCAGCATCTTGTAGCGCTTGTAGGCGTTTAAGATGCTCAGGTCTAGCGGCTAAGCGTTTTTCTAAACTATTGGGCGCATCTTCTGCCATGATTGCATACCACATTATTTATTCTCGCCTTTGTCTTCAACGGGTTCTATCAGATAGTTTTTTAAGGCTAAAGTTTGCCCGATGATAAAGATAAACATGATGATTGTTACACCAAATAATTTGAAATTAACCCAAGTATTTTCGTCATAGTTAAATGCAACATATAAATTAAGCATGCCTAATAGCACTAGAAATACCACCCAAACAAAATTAAGTCTTGTCCAAATGGCTACGGGCGCATCTATCATTTTCGCCATCATTTGTTGGATATAGTTTTTCTTAAAAAATAAGTTGGAAGTCAGTAACACGAGGGCGAGCACCCAATATAAGACGGTAGGCTTCCACATGATGTAGGTTTTATCATGCAGAATTAAGGTCACGCCACCGAGTACGCTGATAATGACGCCGCTCACAATGAGCATTTTTTCTACTTTACCATGACGAATTTTACTGTAGATAATTTGCGCAATGGTGGCGATGATGGCGACAGTCGTGGCAGTAAAAATCCCAAAAAACTTAAACGCGATAAAAAATAAAATAACTGGAAACAGGTCGAACAAAAACTTATTCATGGTTTGGGGGTGGTCGCTTTCAAGGCTGGTGCTGCGTTCAAAAAAATCAATGATTAACAATGCTTTAGCGTAAGACGTTATTTTGCTATGATTGATGTTGTGTCGCAAGACGTATTTTTCAAGTCCAATTAATTTTATTGTCCATTAAGCATTCATTTCATGTCACTCATCTTTGATTTACATTCGCACTCTAATATATCTGATGGCCTATTAAGCCCAGCTGAATTAGTAGCGCATGCCGCCACGCATGGGGTAGACGTGCTGGCACTGACGGATCATGATGATGTCAGTGGCTTAGCGTTGGCAAAAGTTGCAGCAGCTGAACACAATATACAATTGGTCAATGGTGTTGAAATTTCAGTCACTTGGAAAAAGCGCACATTACATATTGTCGGTTTAAATATTGACCCAGAACACTTGGCCTTAAAAACAGCGTTAGCTAAAGTACGCATCGCTCGTGATTTGCGCGCCCAGCAAATGGGTGAGGGTCTAGCTAAAGCCGGTATTTTAAATGCTTATGAAGGGGCAAAATCGATTGCCAAGCAAAGTATTATTACCCGTATTCATTTTGCGCGGTTTTTAGTCGAAAATGGCCATGCTAAAGATACCAAAACGGTATTTAAAAAATATTTAGTCAGAGGTAAGCCGGGTTTTGTTGATCATCAATGGATGGACCTAGAGCAAGCGGTCAATCTTATTGCGCAGAGCGGCGGCAGTGCGGTGATTGCGCACCCTGGGCGTTATGATTTGGGCTCGGTAAATATGTTAGAACTCTTACATGAGTTTAGAAGTTACGGCGGAGCTGCGATTGAGGTGGTGACGGGTAGCCATACGCCACCGCAGTATCAACAGTTTGCCAAGCTAGCGCATCAATTTAGTCTGAAGTCTTCGCAAGGTTCAGATTATCATGGCAAAGGCATTAGTTTTATGGAAATGGGTCGCTTGGCTGATTTGCCAAGCAACTGCGTGCCAGTATGGCAAGATTGGCCTCAGTTTCAATCGCCTAGTATCAGCGCGCTCAGTTAAATACAGCAAAGATAGTTAAGGTAAGTTTGTTAAAATAATCAATAAGATTTGGCATGTCACAATTTTTCAATATTAATTTAGATAATCCGCAAGCACGTCTTATAGGACTCACAGCAGATATTCTGCGTAGCGGCGGTGTGATTGCCTACCCGACTGATTCTGGCTATGCCTTGGGTTGCATGATAGGCCATAGTGAAGCGCAAGCACGCATACGGCAAATTCGCGGTGTAGATGAGCAACATTTATTTACGCTGGTCTGTCGTAATCTAAGTGAGTTGGGTAATTATGCGATTGTGAGCAATAGCCAGTTTCGGCTACTTAAAGCGAACACCCCCGGTGCGTATACCTTTATTTTAAATGCCACGCGTGAAGTGCCGCGAAAATTGCAACATCCCAAGCGCAATACCGTGGGTTTGCGAGTGCCACAACATGCGGTAGTGCAAGCGATACTAGAAGCCATTGATGCGCCCTTATTAAGCATGACGCTGTATGTGCCAGATGAAGATGCCGTGCTGAGTGAGGCATGGGAGATTCGCGACAAGTTAGAGCATAAGGTAGATTTAGTCGTTGATGCAGGGCATTGTGTCGCTGGTGCAACCTCTGTCATTAATTTAACCGAAGATGCCCCCGTGTTAATGCGTGCAGGCTTGGGCGATTTGACACCATTTGGGTTAAGCTAGCCCCAATTTATTGATTAACAAAGAGAAATAATGGAACTATCCCTGATACAAAAAATTATCATTTATGCACCGCCGGTAATATTAGCGATTACGGTACATGAAGCGGCGCATGGTTATGCGGCTAAACACTTTGGCGATATGACGGCATTTAATGCAGGCCGCATTACGTTAAATCCCATCAAACATATTGATTTGTTCGGCACCATTTTATTACCGGCCATGACCATATTACTGGGTGGGATTTTATTTGGTTGGGCTAAACCTGTACCAGTCAATTTCAGTCGTTTACGTCATCCTAAAAAAGACATGTTATGGGTGGCCGCTGCAGGTCCAGCTTCTAATTTTGTCATGGCAATTTTTTGGGCGTTCGCTATCAAATTTTCGATGGATGCGGCAGAATTCATTGCTTTGCCACTGGTCTTGATGGCTAAGGCCGGCGTGGGGATTAATATTGTGTTGATGGTGTTGAACCTTTTGCCCTTGCCACCATTAGATGGCGGACGTATTGCTGTGAGTTTGTTGCCTATGCATTTGGCTAGGCCCTTTGCGCAAATAGAGCGTTATGGCTTTATTATTTTAATGGCACTATTGTTTACTGGGGTGCTGAGTAAAATTTTGGACCCGCTTATTAATCTAGTCTATGGCTTAATAAATAGCTTAATTTGACAAGCTTGTTTGTATAATAACAACCTACTAAATCTAAGGTTTTTCATCACATGGCAATTGAACGGGTTTTATCAGGCATGCGTCCTACAGGTAATTTGCATTTAGGGCATTACAACGGCGTACTTAAAAACTGGCTTAAGTTGCAACATGAGCATGAATGCTTGTTCTTTGTGGCTGACTGGCATGCACTGACTACGCATTACGACACCCCGGAAATTATTGAAGAAAGTGTTTGGGAAATGGTCATCGATTGGCTAGCCGCAGGGGTGGATCCAGCTAACGCCACCATTTTCATTCAATCTCGCGTGCCAGAACATGCTGAATTACATACCTTGCTGTCAATGATTACGCCACTGAGCTGGTTAGAGCGCGTGCCCACTTACAAAGACCAACAAGAGAAATTAAGCAGCAAAGATTTGTCTACTTATGGTTTCTTGGGTTATCCGTTGTTACAAAGCGCCGATATTTTGATTTACAAAGCGACTCAAGTGCCAGTGGGCGAAGACCAAATTCCGCACATTGAATTTACTCGTGAAATTGCGCGTCGTTTTAACCATATCTATGGCAAAGAAAAAGGTTTTGAAGAAAAAGCTGAAGCCGCTATTAAAAAGCTTGGTAGTAAGCGTGCGGCCTTGTATGAAGAAATGCGTATTGCCTACCAACAAAGCGGTGATGATGAAGCCTTAGATGCGGCGCGCGCGATGATAGAAGAGCAGCAGGGCATGAGTATGGGCGATAAAGAGCGCTTGCTTGGCTATCTAGAAGGTGGCGGCAAAATGATTTTGCTAGAGCCAGACTACAAGCTGACGCCCGCTTCAAAAATGCCAGGTTTAGATGGTCAGAAAATGTCTAAATCTTACAATAACACCATCTCTATGCGTGAAGATGTGGATGCTGTGGCTAAAAAAATCAAAACCATGCCGACTGACCCTGCGCGTGTGCGTCGTACCGACCCAGGCGATCCAGCTAAATGCCCTGTATGGCAATTGCACCAAATTTATTCTAACCAAGCAACTCAAGAGTGGGCACAAACCGGCTGTAAGAGCGCCAGTATTGGTTGTATTGAATGTAAGGGACCGGTGATTGAAGGGGTGTTGGCTGAACTAAAACCGATTCAAGAGCGTGCTGCACAGTATGCAGAAGACCCGACTTTGGTGAAGAATATCGTCGCAGAAGGGTGTGAAAAAGCTCGTAAGCTTGCGCGTGAAACCATGCGCGATGTGCGTGACGCCATGGGTCTGAATTACAGTTAGTCACTATATTCGAATGACATTGTGATTGAAACGCCACTTAATGCAAAAATAAAAGGGGAAGCTTTTACCGAGCTTCCACAAGACCTTTATATTCCGCCTGATGCGTTAGAAGTTTACCTAGAATCATTTGAAGGCCCGCTTGATTTATTGCTGTATTTAATCCGCAAGCATAATCTTGATATTCTAGATATCCCTATGGCCGATTTGACCCGCCAGTACATGCTTTATGTAGAAAAGATGCAAGCGATTAAACTCGAATTGGCAGGTGATTACTTGCTGATGTCAGCGATGTTAATCGAAATTAAATCACGTTTCTTACTGCCAAAACCTGCCGAAGTAGAATCTGAAGATGACCCTAGAGCAGAGTTAGTGCGACGGTTAATGGAGTATGAAGCCATTAAATTAGCGGCGCAACGTATTGATGAACTGCCTAAAGTGGGCGAAGACATTAGCGTTGCAAGTGCTTATTATCGGCATATCAGTGAAATTAAACCGCCAGAAGTGAGCTTGGATGACTTAGCAGATGCTTGGCGCAATGTGCTTAAACGGGCGAGCCACTATCAACATCATAAAATAGGTCGGGCAGAGCTTTCTGTACGCGAGCATATGAGTATTATTTTACGTCGCTTAAAAACAGATAAATTGCTTGAGTTCTCTGAATTATTTGATATCGTGCATGATGGTATTCCAAAGTTAGTGGTGTGTTTTTTGGCGATACTAGAGCTTGCACGCGAAGGCTTATTACGCATGACGCAGCAAGCGCCTTTTTCACCTATTTACGTGCAAATTAATAGTCATGAGTGAAACAAATAATATTGGCGATTTGAAAAATGTATTAGAGGCGGCGTTATTAACTTCGCATGAGCCGTTATCTTTAGATGATATGACACGCTTATTTGCCGAGCGTATGGAACGTACCACTTTGCGCATGTTGCTAGATGAGCTTAAGCAAGACTGGGAAACGCGCACCATGGAGTTGGTGCAAGTGGCAACGGGTTATCGTTTTCAAGCAAGGGCTGACTACACGCCATTTTTAGCACGATTAAACCCTGAAAAGCAGGCTAAGTATTCACGCGCGGTGATGGAAACCTTAGCCATTATTGCGTATAAACAGCCTGTGACACGCGGTGATATTGAAGAAATTCGCGGCGTGGCCGTTAATCCTAACGTCATGCGTCAGCTACAAGAGCGCGATTGGGTAGACGTGGTGGGTCAACGCGAAGTACCTGGTCGTCCTTCGTTGTATGCCACGACCAAACACTTTTTAGATGATCTAAATTTACGCTCATTAGCTGAATTGCCGCCTATAGAAGAATTTGTGCAGCAAGACCCACAATTAGAGTTATAAACCCTACTTGCAGGCAAGCTAAGCCTTTGTGCTTAACCCGCAATCACTGGAAAATATAACATTGCCTTAGTTTTCACGCCATAATAAACTGGAGCGATTTCCATGAAGTGCGGTAAAATACGCGCTTACAATCAATAGTTTATCCATATGGCACGTCCTTTTAAAACGCAACGCGACCCGCAGGCAACGCCACGTCGTCCCAAGACCAGCTTTACTAAATTAGCAGTTGATGAAAATGCAGCGCCAGAGCCAACCCAACGCCTACATAAGCTATTAGCACTGGCGGGCTTAGGTTCGCGCCGTGACATGGAAGCGCTGATTGCTAGTGGACGTGTGACTGTGAATGGTGCGCCCGCTACCACTGGCCAAGGTGTGACGCAATATGATGTGGTGCGTTTAGATAGCCGCCCATTAAAACTCCCTTTTGTTGCAGAACTTCCTCAGGTATTAATTTACCATAAGCCAGAAGGCGAAATTGTTAGTCAGGACGATCCAGAAGGTCGTGCCAGTGTGTTTGATAAGTTACCCAAAGTAAAAAATGCTAAGTGGATTGCGATTGGTCGTTTAGACATGAATACCAGTGGCTTGCTGATATTTACCACCTCGGGTGAACTCGCTAATCGCTTTATGCACCCCCGTTATGAAGTGGAGCGTGAGTACGCGGTACGAATTTTTGGGGAACTGACCGAAGGCCAAATGTTGCAGTTAAAAGAAGGCATAGAGCTAGAAGATGGCCCTGCTAATTTTGATAGCATTACTGCGCAAGGCGGCGAAGGTGCCAATCATTGGTATCAAGTTATACTCCGTGAAGGCCGTAACCGCGAAGTGCGCCGTTTATTTGAAGCGTTTCAACTCCCTGTCAGCCGTTTGATGCGTGTCCGTTTTGGGCCAGTCAATCTGCCGCCGCGGGTTAAGCGTGGCACCATGTTAAAACTAGAACAAAAAGAAGTAGTGGGCCTGCTCGAATGGGCCGATTTGCCTGTGCCGAGTGCACCGCTTAGACAACTGACACAACGTGAAAAATTAAAAGCGACGACCGTATTTATGCCTAAAGTGCGTAAACAACGTGTGAGTGCTTTAGATAGACCACCGCGGGATGCCGCCGATGGGGACGCTAGACCTTACCGTGCTAAGTCAGATGTAGCGCGTAAAGATGGGCCGAAAAAACCAGCGCCTAGAAAAAATGAGAACCGACGTGTACGTCAATCCAGCGATTTGGCGGCACCTGCCATGCAGAAGAAAAGTGATCGAAATAGAGGTCGGGGCTAGCGATTGATGATGAGGCGGCAATCCGCCTAATTAAAATTAATGCCGTTTTTCTTCTAGCAGTTGTTCAATACGATCTAGCCTAGCCATAATTTCCTGAATACCCGCTTCTGCATCTTTATCTACTTTTTCAACATCGCGCGTGACTTTACCTACGTCACTGCCAATTAAAAATGCAGACAAGTTCGCAGTAAAAACAGTGGCGAGTATCACCCCTAGAAAAATAAGTATGCCGCCAAAAAAACGCCCCGCAGCAGTTTTGGGGACGATGTCGCCATAACCTGTATGGGAGATGGTCACCCATGAATACCACATACCATCCCAGATAGAACCGATTGAAGGGTCGAGCTGGCTGATGACAATGCCTGCAAGCGCTACAATAATGCCCGTGATTAACATCATGATGCTTAGGTGGCCACGCGTGAGGTAATTACGAATGCGATTTGACAACCGCACGAGTAAGAACAGCATGAGTACTAAGCGTAGATTACGTAGCACACCCACTAAAGGCGTGTAAGTCCACTCCATCGGTACGCCGGTGAAAATAATCACCAGGTTCATCCAGTTTGTCAGCAAATAGCGTTTTTTATCACGTACAAGAATCGTGAGTAGGGTAGTCTCAAACAGAAATACTAGCCAAATTGCCCAGTCAAACCAGCGTGCTGTTGATAAGCTCACTGAACCGGTTTCCTCTAGATACCATTGTACTGGAATCCAAAGTGCGAGCGCTAGAATCGGCCATTCTAGACGCTGTGCCCAAGTGACGGCAATGGCGTGTTCACCGGAGTCAACACTGGCAATACCAAGTAGATGTCTGACTTTATGCGCCATAATTAACTCAACTCTTTTTTAAAGGCTTATTGTAGCTTAGCTAATCGCCACAAAGAAGTCACCTCGGCTTTACGTGCTAGATGCAGTGGGTCGCTTGCATCTAAAGTTTTACTATGCCTTGCCTTGGTGTCGGTTCTCTCAAGTACTTTTAAACCCGCGGCAGTTATCCAACCTAGTAGCTCATCACGGGTTCTTAAGCCCAAGTGTTCGGCAAAGTCAGACAGGATGAGCCAGCCTTCGCCATGCGGACTTAAATGTTCTGCCAAGCCATTTAAAAAGCCTTTAAGCATTTGGCTTTTTTCATCATAGATAGCAGATTCTAGCGCAGAACTCGGGTGTGCTGGTAGCCATGGTGGGTTACAGACAATTAAATCTGCCTTACCATATTCAGCCTTTGGGTAAAGATTGGCTTCCAACAAAGTTACATTCGGTTTTAAACCTAATAAATTAATATTTTTCAGGGCACAATCCAAAGCGCGATGTGAGTTATCGGTGGCGACAATTTTTGTCACACCGCGATTAGCCAATACTGCGGCTAATACGCCCGTGCCCGTGCCGATGTCAAACGCAAGATTACAGGGAATAGGTAGCGGTGAAACATCGACTAAGTCTAAATATTCACCTCGTATGGGTGAAAATACACCATAGCTTGGGTAAATTTTATTGTTGATTACGCTAATATCGACTCCGCTTTTGCTCCATTCATAAGCGCCTACCAAGCCTAGAATTTCACGCAATGACACCACAATAGTTTGAGTGCTTTTACCATAAGCGTGCTCACAAGCAGCTTTAACGTCAGGTGCACGGCGTAAGCTAATGTTATAGCCTACGTTTAACTCAATGACTAACATGCCTAAAATACGGGCTTTTTGCGATTGTGCTTGGCGATGTAAATGAAACGCCTCAAGCATGGTTTCACCGGCCTTCTTTGGTTTTTTTCTTGGGCGGTCTATTCTGCGTGAAAGCGCTTGCATGAGAAGCTTGGCGTTTTGAAAGTCACCACGCCAAAGGAGGGCAGTGCCTTCGCAACTAAGTTTATAAGCGTCATCTGCTTTGATGGTGTCGTCAGCAATTTGTACTTTCTTAGGGACTGGTGCGGCATTTTCAGAATGC
>Ga0268283_1001698_pt1 | contig 10423 bp, 10 predicted proteins | sample saktaG_13_FD_190140 | JGI IMG/M metagenome (GOLD analysis project Ga0268283, IMG submission 190140) | Saline water microbial communities from Sakinaw Lake, British Columbia, Canada - sak_2013_06_06_36m | ecosystem: Environmental > Aquatic > Non-marine Saline and Alkaline > Saline ... | reverse complement strand
ATCATTTTATCACGGTGGGAGCAATGGCACTATGGGATTTGATGCATATGCCCGCTCTGCCGGATTTGAGCAATATTTCGGACGCACCGAATATGCAAATGAAGCAGATTATGACGGACAATGGGGTATCTGGGACGAGCCATTTCTACAGTATTTTGCAAAGAACCTCAATAAAACGAGAGAGCCTTTTTTATCAGCTGTTTTCACACTTTCATCCCACCATCCATACAAGGTCCCCACAAAATACAAAGACAAATTCCGGAAAGGAAATTTAAAAATACAGCGAAGTATTATGTATACCGATTATGCCCTGAGAAGATTCTTTGCTACTGCATCAAAAATGTCTTGGTTCGATAATACACTATTCGTAATCACAGCCGACCATTCATCAGAAGCATGGATTCCTTTTTACAGAACCAGGCCAGGCAGTTATGCAATTCCAATTCTATTTTACCGGCATAAGAGCCCCATAAAGGGGATGCTGTCATTTACAGCTCAACAGACTGACATTCTACCATCTGTACTTGATTATCTCCATTTTCCTTTTCCTTTTATAGCTTTCGGGCAATCAGTTTTTCAGTCAAAGGCACCGCATCTTGATGTTACGTACCTTAACAATTCATGGCAACTTATCATGAATGGGAATTCACTGGAATGGGATGGAGAAAAAACCACCGGATTCTATCATTATCAAAGCGATAGCATTCTGAAGGATAACCTTTCATCACAAAAAACGCAGGAACAATTAAAGATGGAACTTTATTTAAAAGCTATTGTTCAGCAATATAACAACCGCATGTCGGCGAACCAGCTAACCATTTCCAAATGATGACGCAAGAGCAACCGTCTAAGCGAAGAATTACGTTCATCGTGAACCCGGCTTCAGGAACAAACAGGAGCCTTAACCAGGAAATTCCGGAATTAATTGATAAGAATCTTGATCAATCATTATTCGAATGGGATATAATTTATATTACCGGCGAAAAGCAAGCTATTTCTTTAAGCAAAGAAGCTGCTGAACGAGGAACAGACATTATAGTTGCTGTTGGAGGTGATGGAACAGTAAGCGAGGTTGCACGCGGACTTGTTGGCTCACAGGTAACACTGGGCATTATCCCTGCAGGATCTGGAAATGGACTGGCAAGATTTCTGGGAATCCCGATGGGTATTGCTGAGGCTATTACTGTATTTAACAAAGGAAACAGCACCAGGATTGACACAGTAAACATCAATGAAAATAGCTTCTTAAGTATTGCCGGCGTGGGTTTCGATGCTCTGGTTGCTGATAAATTTGCCCAGGCTGGCCGGCGGGGATTTCTTTCGTATTTCAAAATAGCTTCCCGCGAATACCCGTTTTACAAACCCCGGAAATATATTATGGACATTGATGGGCAAATAGTCAAACGCCGCGCTCTGTTTATAAGTTTCGCAAACAGTGACCAATTTGGGTATAATACTACAATTGCGCCTACGGCAAACATCAGCGATGGATTGATGGATGTTTGCATTGTAAAGAAAATACCCATGTTTAAAGCACCTTTGATAGCTACAATGCTTATCGCAAAAAAGATAGACCAAAGCAGCTATGTTGAAATAATTAAAGCCAGGCAAGTGAGCCTCCGCCGGAGAAAAAATGAAGTTATTAATATTGATGGCGAACCTGTTTTACTAACACGGGACCTATTTCTAAAAGTGAACCCACTTGCACTGAAAGTTATGGTCCCTTAAACTACCAGTATTAATTAGCTGTATCCATACAAAACCATAAGAACATCTTCCTGTATGAGCAAAAACAAGAAACCAGAAGGTATAGTTTACTCCACAAATCCCGACTACAAATTCCAATATAATCAGTCTGTTGAAGTAGAAACTCTTCCTCCTCAACAACAACCATTGCGCATTTCGCTGGACAAAAAGCATCGCGGGGGAAAGCAGGTGACCCTAATAACAGGTTTTGTTGGCAGCAATGATGATCTTCAGGCACTTGGCAAACAATTAAAGTCAGCATGCGGTGCCGGTGGAGCTGCCAAAGATGGTGAGATAATCGTGCAAGGTGATTTCAGGGATAAAATTCTCGACCTGCTAAAACGCACCGGATATTCACAAATAAAAAAATCAGGTGGCTGATAATCAGTCATATCCGCATAATTGTTATAAATTTAACTTTTACTTAAAATATTCTGATTATGTTTACTATTCTGGGCAACCTCATAAGGAATATCATGCTACGGTTGGGCGCAACTGATATTGAGGCCAGCCATGCCAGTGACCTGGCAGATTTTATTGGCGTCCTGTTCATCGGAGTTCTCCTGTACTACCTGGCAAAGCTTATAATTATACGCGTGCTAAAGCGAATTGCCAAACAAACAAAAAGCATTTGGGACGATGTTTTGCTCGAAAAAAAGGTGTTCAACAGGATGGCATTCCTCCTACCCGGAATCCTGATTTATCAATTTGCACCAGCTACCCTTGAAGAGTTTCCTGGCTTGGTTATTAGTGTGGTGAAAGTTACTAACTTATATATCGTATTTGTTGTCCTCCTCATTATCAATTCATTTTTTAATGCGGTATATGCCATTTATGAAGACACCGAATTTGCGCGGCTTCATCCCATTAAAGGATATATACAAGTTGCGAAAATCATTGTTTTTATAGTTGGCGGCATCTTAATCCTCTCCTATCTTTTTAACCAGACACCGCTATATCTGTTAGGTGGTCTCGGTGCTTTTTCGGCAGTGATGCTGCTCATTTTCAAAGATCCGATCCTTGGGCTTGTTGGTGGGATCCAACTGTCAGCCAATGATATGGTAAGGAAAGGAGACTGGATAAATATGCCTAAATTTTCTGCTGACGGAACTGTTGTTGAAATATCACTTACCACTGTCAAAGTGCAGAACTGGGATAATACAATAACTACTTTACCAACATATTCGCTGGTTTCAGATGCTTTTCAAAACTATCGTGGCATGCAGGAATCCGGTGGGAGAAGGTTAAAACGATCGATAAATATTAATATGCAATCGGTTAAATTCTGCACTCCGGAAATGCTGGAAAGATTTCGCAAAATCAGGCTGATCAGCGAATATGTAGATCAAAAAGAGGCAGAACTTAATACCTATAACATTGAGAACAACATTGACGACGAAGTTTTGATCAATGGCAGACGCCAAACCAATCTTGGAGTTTTCAGAGCATATCTGGAGGCCTTCCTGCAGAATCATCCCATGGTACATCAGGATATGACTTTACTGGTTCGTCAACTCCAGCCCACCGATCTGGGTATTCCGATGGAAATTTATGTATTCAGCCGTATAACCGAATGGGCCGCCTTCGAAAACCTGCAGTCTGATATCTTCGACCATATACTGGCAATAATCCCGCTTTTTGATCTTCAGGTATTTCAAAGCCCGACAGGCGATGACTTCAGAAAGCTAAGCGATAATTAATCTCACCATCAGGCGTTAGTCTTGCTTTTAAGCCATTCATACCATGTTACATTCATGAGTAGCATGAGCATTCCATATACCATGTCCTCCACAGGAATGGTACCAATGCGGATTCCCAGATTTTGTGTATTATCATAACTTACCACTTCGCCGGGAATAAATGATCCTGTGAGCAATCCATTCACTATAAAAAATGGAATTAGTGTTACGAGATACATCATGAAGAAGCGACCTAAATAGGTTGATTTTAGTACAAATCTATGAAACAGAAGAAAGCTTGCTGTTGAAATAAAAGTTAATGAAGTATAAAGCCTGGAAAGGTTCATGAAACCAATTATAAGTAATCCGATAGCCAGAACCAGCGCGATAACGGAAGCATTTTGACTAAAATAGTCCTTATGAATTATGTAATTTAAAGCATGATACGTAAAGAGGCAGGCATAGGGAATGGCAACAAAAAATATCCACTCCTCAATGGGCAGGTTGCCAATGTAGTAACCCAAAAGATAACGCGGATTAAAGCCCCAAACGCCTAAATGTGTTTTCAGCATATCCCATGGTATAAAAATCGCCATAGTAAGCACAAGTGCAGGAAACAGGTAACGCCACTGCCTGTCGAATCGCAGGCGCTTATCGAGGCTGGCAATCAAGGGGACACTTATCGCTCCCAGGTTAATTAATAAATAAAGCCATTTATCCATGTTTGATCGGGAAAAGATCCCGCTTTCGGTTATCTTTTAATCAGGCATTTTAAACGATTTTCTTGCCTCCGAATTCTTCTTTATAATAACGGAAAGGCGCAATCAGGAATCCAAAATTATAATTTGCATGTGGATTATGGTGCTCTAAATGGGCTTTTACAGTAGCACGTAGGTATCTGTTGGAAAAGTTCTTGAAAATTGGAATCCGCTGATGCACATATACATCATGAAACATAAAATACGCTAAGCCATAAAGCATGATCCCTATACCCAGACTTAGCATATAATCACTTGGTTTTACTACTCCAAAATATATCAGAAGAATGCTGGGAACAGCAAATATAACCGCGAAAACATCATTCCATTCAATCTTGCGCCCATCGCGTATATGATGGTCCCTGTGAAAAAACCACATAAAGCCATGCATTACAAATTTATGCGTAAACCAGGCCATAAATTCCATAAATAAAAAAGCGGCCAACACAAGCAGAATACTAATTACACTATTCATTTTATTCGTTTTTTAAGAGTGCTTGTAAATATCAAGAAAGGCATCAGTCATTGCTGGCTTTCATTGCTTTAAGATATTCAACTACTTTATCAAAAGCAATCCGGAACCAGACTGTATATTCTTCAGGGTTTGCTCTAATATCTTCTGCAACTTCCGTGAGTGACATGCTTTTGTACTCATGCACTTCTTCAAAATTGAGCTGCGGAATTTCATCCGAAAAACCGATGAGTACATGATCTAATTCATGTTCAGTAAGCCCATTATCAAATTTAGCCCGATAAATGAAACTAAAAACACTATCCAAAGGGCAGTCGAAGCCCATTTCTTCATAAAGCCGGCGATGAGCAGCCTGCAAAACACTTTCGCCTGCCCGGGGATGACTGCAACAAGTGTTTGTCCAGAGACCAGGTGAATGGTATTTACCAAGTGCCCGGCGCTGCAACAGAAGCCTATTGGTACTATCCAGCACAAATACCGAGAATGCACGATGCAAGACTCCTTTGCGGTGAGCTTCCATCTTTTCCATTTCACCTACAACGTTATCAGCTTCATCAACAAGGATAACCTTTTCCATCAAATCAATTATTGCGTTCATACTGTAATACTAGTTGTTTAACAATCTGTTTCTCCTTTTGGGAAAGGTTATCACAATCAAGCAGGAACTTTGCCATATGCAAAGCAAGTATGTGGTCATCTTCATTGCTAAGCAAGCCTGCAAGTCCGGCCAGAACAATCTTTTTATCCTGCTTTATATCTCCTTTATATAACAAAAATCCAGGCGCGTTTGTTTGTGTCGCCAGCCTTAGAAACCTGATTTCAGGATCTTTAGGATCGAGCTTAACAGCCTGGTCAATATCAGCCTTTCCTTTTTTGAAATAGCTGAATTTAGCATGCACTCCATCAACCTGACCTGCAGCTGCTGCTGAAGAAGCACCCCTGTAGGCGAGTAAAAGAGGCGTTAGGCTCTGCTTTTCAACATTCATCAAATTGAATAATTTAAGTGATGAAGACTGGTTACTCCCCATCGAAAAATACAGAGCACGTGCCTGACTTTGACTCACTCCCTGCGAAAATCCAATTTGAAAGACAAACACCAAAACTACTGAAAAGAAATGTTTCATTATCAGATCATGTTGAGTTTATGCCGAACGAAGGAAGCAAACAGAAGTGTATATTTTTGAAGATTTGGTACCCTGATCCGCTCTCCCAATATCCTGGCAGAAGTTGTTCGCTCTATGCGTTGAAACAACTTGTAAAAATAGATATAGGCGACATAAACACCGAACCGCGCACCTTTCGGTAAGCGACGTATTCCTTTCAAACCCTCTTCGAAATCAGCTTCTATGTCTGCTTCAATTTTCTTTTTCGTAGGCTCATCAAAATGACTCATATCAATCCCCGGAAAATAACTGCGTCCCAGGCCGGCATAATCAGCCTTAAGGTCGCGCAGGAAATTAATCTTCTGAAATGCAGCACCAAGACTCATTGCCTGATGCTTCAAATCATCATACTGAACTTCATCTCCTTCACAAAACACCCTCAGACACATCAGGCCAACCACTTCAGCCGACCCAAGTATATAGGCTTCAAATCCAGACTGGTCGTAGGTTACACTATTCAGATCCATCTCCATACTCTTCAGGAAGAGATCGATGAGTTCATGTTCAATATGAAATTTATTTACTACATATTGAAAATTATTCAGAATTGGATTTAAACTAATTTTTTCTTCGATGGCCAGGTAGGTGTCATTTTTAAAACGCTCAAGTAGTTTTGCCTTATCAAAGCCATGAAAGGAATCCACTATTTCGTCAGCGAAACGAACGAATCCATAAATCCCATAAATAGGGTCATGAAACCGCCGGCTAAAAAACCGGATACCCATCGAAAAGGAGGTACTGTAAGTTACAGTAGCCATCTTGCTCGATTTGCGCGAGATCATATCAAACAGATCTTTCATTTCATACCTCCTCCTAAAATCCTGGCAATCTCATCACCTGCCACTTGTCCTGAAATGAGCGCAGGTGGCACTCCCGGGCCTGGAACCGTAAGCTGACCTGTATAAAAAAGATTACTTAGTTTCCGGCTCCTCAAGGAAGGTTTCAGGAAAGCTGTCTGGCGGAGCGTATTTGCCAGCCCGTATGCATTACCTTTATAGGCGTGGTAATCGCGCTCAAAATCCTTATGTGCATAACTCTGTTTAAATACAACATGTTCTTTGATATGCTCACCTGTAATGTGCTCCATTCTGTCCATTAACAATGAATAATAATGTTCGCGTATTTCAATGGTGTCTTCAATTCCGGGAGCTACAGGAACCAGGACAAACAGATTTTCGTGTCCGTCAGGTGCCTGCGAAGTATCAGTAGCGGTTACACAACAGACATAAAATGATGGATTTTCAGGCCAGGATGGATTTTTATAAATTGTATCAGCATGTGGTTCAAAATCCTGATCAAAAAAAAGATTGTGATGTTCCAGGTTCTTTAACTTCTTATTTATACCTATATAATATATTAGTGCTGAAGGTGAAAGCACACGCGAATCCCAGTAAGCAGGGGAATATTGACGGAATGCCTCTGGCAGCAGAGTTTGCTCTATATGATGGTAATCTGCACTGCCAACTATCACACCTGCAGAAAAACTACTATCAGCTGTCCTGGCAGCCGTAATTTTTCCGTTTGCAATATCAAATCCTTCTATTGGCTGATTGTATTCGAACTTAACGCCCTTCGATGCTGCCAGATTCACCATGCCTTCGATAATCTTGTACATACCTCCCATGGGATACCAGGTTCCCAGGGCAATATCGCCATAGTTCATCAGACTATACATAGCAGGAGTGCTTCGGGCTGTTCCACCTAAAAAAAGTATAGGAAACTCAAGCATTTGAAGAATCCGGGGATTCTTGAAAAACCTGCGTATGTAGCTGTAAAATGAAGTGAACAAATGCATCCGCAGGCCGGACAGGGCAAGTTTTGGACTTAGATAATTCAAAATAGTATAAGAAGGGTTGTATACAAATTCAGTCATCCCCACTGTATACTTATATTCCGCTTCTGAAAGGAATTTCCTGAGCTTTATACCACTACCGGTTTCTAAAGATTCAAATAAATCAACCATACCATCAATTGATCCAGGCAATGAAATAGAATCATCTTTTCCGAAAAATATTTTGTACGAAGGATCAAGACGTTTCAATGTATAGAAATCGGAAACCTGGCTACCAAAACGATTAAAATAGGATTCAATAACATCCGGCATCCAATACCAACTGGGCCCCATATCAAATGTAAAACCGTCAGCTACGAATTTTCTGGCCCGTCCCCCCGGTGTTGCGTTTTTCTCTATCACGGTAACATCGTAATGATGACTGGCTAGTGTGGTTGCTGCTGCCAAACCTGAAAATCCTGCCCCTATTACTACAGCTTTCCTACTCATGAGATTTTAATTAGTATTTGATTAACAATCACAACCTGATTATGTTTAACAATTTCATTAATTTATTAAACAACCTCAGAATTCTTTCATAATTCTGCTTAGATTATTGCACTAATAACATACCTTGCATGAAATTTTAACACTTTCGTGCTCCTGTTGGTTCATTCGCTAACATTTTGGAGAAAAAACACATAAAAAAGAACGATCTTTGCAGCAAAGTTGGGTATTTAAAAGGCCAGGAAAAAAAATATAAATAAAACCTTTCTTTTTTAACCGGGATGTATTAATTTTGCAGCCCGAATTTAAAAAATTATATCAGAATACTATGTATCTTACACCTGAAGTTAAAACAGACTTATTCAAACAATATTGCAAGTCAGAAACCGACAGCGGTTCAGCAGAAGGACAAATTGCATTATTCACATTCAGGATAAAGCATCTTACCGAGCACCTGAAGAACAATAAGAAAGACCTTATGACCGAACGCTCATTGGTAAGGCTTGTTGGAAAGCGCCGCAAACTTCTTGATTATTTGAAAAAGAAAGATATTGAGCGCTATAGGGTTATCATTGGCAAGCTTAACATACGTAAGTAGTCAGGCTTTTTACAATACAGCAGAAAAGGGCAATTGAATGATTGCCTTTTTTTGTATTGAAGCTAAATGAAAGACAAATTGCATTACACTTCTATATTTACAACAAACAAATAGCTTACAATTCACAATAAAAAATACATTAAACACACTCCTTATGTTAGGAATTACTAAAACGTTTGACATTGGCGATGGTCGTACCATTTCCATTGAAACAGGAAAATTAGCCAAGCAATCCGATGGGGCTGCCGTAGTGAAGATGGGCAACACCATGCTTCTGGCAACAGTTGTTGCAAGGAAAGAAGCAGCAGAAGATGTTGATTTTATGCCGCTTTCAGTTGAATACCGCGAAAAATATGCAGCCGCAGGACGTTTCCCCGGTGGATTTTTCAAACGTGAATCAAGACCATCTGATTACGAAGTTCTGATATCAAGGCTTGTTGACAGGGCTCTTCGGCCTCTTTTCCCGGATAATTATCATGCAGAAGTGCAAGTAATCATAACTCTTATATCTTCGGACACGAATATTCTTCCCGATGCATTAGCCTGCCTGGCTGCGTCTGCTGCTATTGCCGTTTCTGATATCCCTTTCAACGGCCCCATTTCAGAAGTCCGCGTTGCAAGGATAGATGGTAAATTCATTGCTAATCCGCCAATGGCAGATATCGCCAATGCAGATATCGATATCATCGTGGCCGCTTCTATGGAAAACATCATGATGGTGGAAGGTGAAATGAAAGAAGTTTCTGAAGCTGCGATGATTGAAGCTATCAAGTTTGCTCACGAAGCCATACGCATTCAATGTATAGCGCAAACTGAGCTAGCCGCAATGATTGAAAAATCAAGTCCAAAACGCGAATATTCTCATGAGAAGAATGATCCGGCCCTTTTGGAAACTATTCGCGAAGCCACTTATAGTAAAATATATGATGTAGCTAAAAAAGGGTCAGCAAAACATGAAAGAGCTGATGCCTTCGAAGCTATAAAGCAGGAATTTATTGCTGCAATGCCTGCAGAAGAAGCTGCTGCCAAAGCAAACCTCATCAAACGATACTACCATCAAATCGAAAAAGAAGCCATTCGAAAAGTCGTTTTAATTGAACGCTCACGTCTCGACGGACGGAAACTTGACGAAATCAGGCCAATATGGTGCGAAGTTGATTATTTGCCTTCAGCTCATGGTTCTGCTATTTTTACACGTGGCGAAACACAATCACTTACCACTGTTACTTTAGGATCCAAGCTGGATGAACAAATAATTGATGGTGCTGTTATTGAAGAGAAGACAAACTTCCTGCTCCACTACAACTTCCCTCCTTTTGCAACCGGAGAAGTGAAATTCCTCCGTGGAACCAGCAGGCGCGAAGTTGGCCATGGTAATTTAGCCCTCAGGGCACTTAAACCGGTAATCCCAACTGGCGAAGAAAACCCTTATACAATCCGCGTAGTTTCTGACATTCTTGAATCCAATGGTTCATCATCAATGGCAACAGTGTGCGCAGGAACAATGGCTCTTATGGATGCGGGTGTAAAACTTCGTAAGCCTGTTTCTGGTATTGCCATGGGATTAATAACCGAAGGTGAAAAATATGCCGTTCTTTCAGATATTCTTGGTGATGAAGATCACCTGGGCGATATGGATTTCAAAGTTTGCGGCACCCGTGATGGTATAACCGCCTGCCAGATGGACATTAAAGTTGACGGACTATCCTATGATATTCTTGCCGAAGCA